>MDTE01096359.1_pt1 | contig 52118 bp, 49 predicted proteins | sample 811231 | NCBI WGS metagenome assembly MDTE01 (sample SAMN05326651, study PRJNA326480) | marine metagenome | isolation source: seawater | place: Indian Ocean: Red Sea | collected 2010 | reverse complement strand
CAGAAGGTGTAGCTAGAACAATAACTTAGCCGCATATCGGCCCACGCTAGGCGCGTAGCTCAGATGGTTAGAGCGCTACCTTGACATGGTAGAGGTCCCCGGTTCGATTCCGGGCGTGCCTACCAAATTTCAAATCCTAAATTTCTGTTCCTTTATCCTAATAATTTCATCCCTTAGAGAAGCTGCCTCTTCAAACTCCAAGTTTTTCGCATGCTCAATCATTTTTTGTTCTAGGTCGCTCAGAATTTGACTTAAGGACTTAGGATCATTGGCTAAGGTTTTATCAGAGTATAATAGTTTCTTTGCATTCGGTTTCTTATCCTCCGATTCAGCATTGATCCTAGCCCCCTCCATTACATCGGCCACAGCTTTTTTTATGGTTTTAGGGGTGATGGAGTGTTCAGCATTGTAAGCAATTTGTTTTTCTCGGCGACGTTCAGTTTCAGCAATAGCCTTATCCATGGAGTTGGTAATTTTGTCGGCATAAAGAATAGCTCTACCATTAACATTTCGCGCTGCTCTTCCTATCGTCTGAATCAACGATCGTTCGGCCCTTAAAAAACCCTCCTTATCAGCATCTAGAATCGCCACAAGTGATACTTCAGGCATATCCAAACCCTCACGCAGTAAGTTTATTCCAACCAGGACATCAAATACCCCTAACCGAAGATCCCTAATTATTTCCATTCTTTCAACAGTATCAATATCGGAATGCAGGTAACGAACACGCACCCCATGTTCATCTATATACTCTGTTAGATCCTCTGCCATACGTTTAGTTAGAGTTGTTACTAGTACCCGCTCACCAGCTGATACAGTAGTCTTGATCTCCGCAAATAGATCATCTACTTGCGTAATTGCTGGTTTAACAATGACTTGAGGGTCTACGAGCCCCGTCGGTCGGACTACCTGCTCAACTACTCCTCCCGCCCTCTCATCCTCATATGGGCCTGGGGTGGCGGAGACAAAAATCGCCTGAGGGGAAAGATCCTCCCACTCATCAAACCTTAGAGGCCTATTATCAAGAGCGGAAGGTAATCGAAACCCATATTCAACAAGGGTCTCCTTTCTTGATCGATCGCCTTTATACATCCCACCTAACTGGGGGACTGTTACATGGCTTTCATCCACAATCAATAATGCATTGTTTGGCAAATACTCGAATAGGGTTGGAGGAGGCTCGCCTGCAGCTCTTCCTGAAAGATAGCGCGAGTAATTTTCTATACCACTGCAGTATCCCAACTCCCTGATCATCTCTAAATCGAATCGAGTTCGCTGCTCGATTCTCTGCGCCTCCACGAGCTTATTTTTACTTTTAAAGTATTGCAATTGTTCATGCAATTCATCTTTTATCTCCTGAAGCACACCTAAAATCTGGTCTCTCGGGGTGACATAATGGGTTTTAGGAAAGATGGTAAAACGAGGGACTTTTTTAAGAACAGAACCAGTTAATGGATCAAAGATGGAAATGTCCTCTATTTCGTCGTCAAATAATTCTATACGTATGCCTTCTTTTTCGCTCTCCGCAGGAAAAACATCAATTACATCCCCTCTTACTCTATAGCTCCCTCTCTGAAATACCATATCGTTCCGAGTGTATTGAAGCTCAGCCAAACGGCGCAGTATAAATCGCTGATCTGCCTTATCTCCCCTATCAATATGAAGTACCATCTGCAGATAAGACTTAGGATCCCCCAATCCATAAATCGCAGAAACAGAAGCAATTATTATAGTGTCTTCCCTCTCTAGAAGCGCTTTGGTCGCTGACAACCTCATTTGCTCTATGTGGGCATTTATAGATGAATCTTTTTCTATAAAAGTATCTGAAGCTGGCACATATGCTTCGGGCTGATAGTAGTCATAGTAGGAAACAAAATATTCTACTGCATTATTTGGAAAGAACTCACGGAATTCACCATATAACTGAGCAGCCAACGTTTTATTCGGTGCTAAAACTAAAGTTGGCCTCTGAACCTCTTCGATAACGTTGGCAATTGTGAAAGTCTTCCCTGACCCAGTCACTCCAAGCAAAGTCTGGTGGCTGAGTCCATTGGACAGGCCTTCAACAAGATCGCTAATAGCTGTTGGCTGGTCACCCGCTGGTCTATAACTCGCTTCTACTGTTAATCCTACGCTTTGTCGATCCAAGACTATCGCCCCCCGATTTCCTCCATTTGATTAACTTGCTGTTGTGCAGAACGCCAAAGTAACTGCGGGAAAAGACAGCAATCCACAATATTGAGAACTATTCTTGATCAGAATTTTCTTCGGAATTATCAGGTGTGGCTTCAGCGCCAGAATCAGGTACGTCCTCTGGCTCTGGCTCTACATTTGATTCGTTTGATGCTTCATCGCCAAGATCTTCCGAATCAACATTAGTAGCTTGGTCACCCGCTTCGGTATTAGATTCGATCTCAGAAAGCTCCTCGGAATTTTCCGGTACAACCGCATTAATTAACTCGTTTTCAACCAGAATTGCTACTTTTTGAGACCCATTTACCCAGCGACCTTCGGCATTCTTCACCGCATAACGATTATCTCGTCGTTGATATATAGCATACTCATCTGTTTTTTTTATGACTTTCACTGATTTCTCCCCTACTAAGGCCGCGCACTGTAAGCGATATTATGCCTTAAATCATCACTCTCTTGGTCTAATTTCATATATCAATATTCCTTTATTGAAGTCGTAATCGATTGAGAATTCAGTAAAATGCGCTGCCTTTTTCGTAATCTTAGTTGGATAATCAGGACTTATGGCGCTAGAAAAAACAAGCTATGTAGTTCGTTTCGCGGGAGATTCCGGCGATGGAATCCAGTTACAAGGCCAGCAATTTACAAATGCAGCTGCTTTAACTGGACACGATCTTGCTACCCTACCTGATTTCCCTGCTGAAATTCGGGCTCCCACCGGAACGCGCTATGGAGTATCAGCGTTCCAAATACAATTTGGTGGAAATAGGATTACCACGCCAGGGGATCAACCTGACCTTCTTATCGCATTCAATCCGGCAGCACTTGTGGTTAATATTTCCCATCTTGCAGACGGGGCTACCGTGATTGTTGATACCGACTCATTTTCAGAACAACGACTAAAACGTGCAAATCTTGATAGTAATCCACTGGAAGATGGAACCTTATCCAACTTTAATGTCATCTCAATAGAAATTTCCACCTTAACGAAAGCAGCAGTAGAACCGTTTGGTTTGGGATCAAAGGATTCTCTTCGCTGCAAAAACTTTTGGGCCTTAGGCCTAGTACTTTGGATATTCGACCAAACTCGCCAGAACGCAACCGAATGGATAACATCGAAGTTCGAGAAATCCCAGGCACTAAAGGAGGCTAATCTTGCGGCCTTGAATTCCGGGCATGCTTTTGGTGAGACGGCTGAAATAGAATCAGGGATAAAACAATATCCAACGCCATTAGCAAAACTCGAATCAACTGAGTACCGAACTCTCACTGGAGCTGAAGCCCTAGCTTTGGGGCTGGTAGCCGCTGGCGAGCTTGCTGATACAGAAATAATGTTTTGTTCATATCCTATCACTCCGGCTTCATCAATATTACATCATTTAACAGGGCTAGAAGATGCGGGAGTAGCAACGTTCCAGGCAGAAGACGAAATAGCAGCTGTTTGCGCTGCGATAGGTTCTTCTTATGCTGGCAAGCTTGGGGTCACGTCTAGTTCAGGCCCAGGTATAGCTTTAAAAACAGAAGCTATAGGCTTAGCAGTTGCAACCGAACTTCCATTAATCATCATTAATTCTCAACGCGCAGGTCCCTCTACGGGGATGCCTACTAAAACAGAACAATCTGATCTCTACCAAGCTGTGTACGGGAGAAACGCAGATTCACCTCTGCCAGTGTTAGCTGCAAGTTCACCGGCGGATTGTTTTGAAACGGCAATCGAAGCCGTGAGAATAGCACTTAGGCACATGACCCCAGTAATATTGCTAACAGATGGGTATATCGGAAATGCCTCTGAGTTATGGGCCTTACCCGATTTCGATTCCTATAAACCCATCACCAATACTAAGCCAAAAGTAACAATTAAAGACACGAGTCTCTTGTTCAATAGAAACTCTGATACGGGAGCAAGGCTCTGGGCTACACCTGGAAGGAAGGATTTAGTTCACCGTATTGGTGGGATAGAGAAAGATTTTGATACAGGAAACATCTCTTATGATGCGGAGAATCATCAAAAGATGACGGACCTGCGAGCGTTTAAAGTCAATAGTGTGGCAAACTATATACCCAACCAAAGAACGACCGTGGGTAGCAGTAGCGGTTTAGCAGTGGTATCTTGGGGATCAACCTTTGGAGCTGTCAACCAAGCCGTTAAAGACTGCACTAAAAATGGATATGACGTTGGACAGATACATTTAAGATATCTAAATCCTTTGCCGCCAAACCTGAAAGACCTGCTGAAACAATACGAGTCAGTTTTAGTGCCGGAACTGAATAATGGGCAACTAGCTTCCCTACTAAGGGACAAATTGCTGGTAGAGGTAGACCAATTAAATCAGGTAAACGGCCAACCGCTTATGGTTTCTGAGGTAAGCGAAACCATAAGAAAGTTATCGCAAAATAAATTAAATAAAAAATCAGGTTAACCATGTCTGAATTAAACTTCAAAGATTTCGCTACAGACCAAGAAGTAAGGTGGTGTCCCGGATGTGGTGACTACTCGATCCTAAAGGCCGTACAGCGCACATTAGCGGATTTGGGAACAAAGCCAGAGAAAACAGTATTTGTATCTGGGATCGGTTGCTCCTCCAGGCTACCCTACTACATAGATACATTTGGTTTTCATACTATACATGGAAGAGCTCCAGCAATAGCTACTGGTATTAAATTGGCAAACCCCGAATTAGATGTTTGGCTGGTTACTGGGGACGGAGATGGATTGTCCATTGGTGGCAATCACCTTTTGCATGCACTACGAAGAAACATAAACCTAAACATCCTATTGCTCAACAATGAAATTTACGGGTTGACGAAAGGCCAATATTCACCGACCTCTCGGCCGGGAACTAAAAGTCCGTCAAGCCCCAACGGATCAATTGATAATCCGGTAAAACCAGGTCATTTTGCTCTAGGGGCAGGCGCTTCCTTTATAGCTCGGGCTATTGACACAGATCAAAAAGGGCTGCCTCAGATATTAAAAGCCGCTCAAGAACATCAAGGGACGGCCTTTATAGAAATCCTTCAAAACTGCATAGTCTACAATAAGGATGTTTTTGAAGATGTTGTTAATAAAAAAACAGCAGATGAAACCCAAATAATAGTGGAGCACAAAGCACCTCTAATATATGGGAAAGAAAAGAAACTAGGTTTAAGGCTCATCCCACAAGAGCTGAGGCTCGACCCAATCAATCTCAAGGGAGAGAGTGAAAAGAGCGAAGTTATTGTTCACGATGAAACTAATCCAGCTTTGGCTCAATTGTTACTCAATCTTGAGCATCCAGAACCAACTGCAATGGGCGTGATATACAGGCGTAACGAGCCTTCCTTTGAACAAAACTATTGGCAAACGAAGCCACAAAAACGGCGCGCAAAAGTTAGGGACCTATTGCGCACCGGGACTCTTCTAGATAGAAGAAGCTCATAAAATCGAGCAGAAAAGCTTTCTTATCTATTTATATTAACCTTTTGTTACTCAAAGTAACAAAAGGCTGGACATTTGTTTTTTACACGCTAATATGCACCGACCAATTTGGTCTGACCAATTAGAAGATACGAAATTATTGATTTAACTAGCATAAAAATGAGCAAACACAATCTTATAGCTGACAAACTTACCGAGGACATTCTTCGAGGGCAGTATCGTGCTGGAGAGCGCCTACCTTCCGAAAGAGATCTAGCACTAAAATTTGATGCTAATCGAGGATCCGTTAGGGAAGCGATGAAAAAACTCGAGCAATTAGGCATAGCAAAAATCAAGCCCGGCGGAGCTCGAGTAGTGCCTTTAGAAGAAGCCAGCTTAGATGTTATAGAGCCAATGCTAGATTTAGATCCAATCCCAAATCCCGCGCTGGTCGATAACATAATGCAAGTTATCGAGGGATTGGTGCAGATCGCAGTGGAATCTCTTCTGCTGCACGCAACTGACGAACAAATAGAAGACATTCGATCACAAACAAGGCCTCTTTACATGGAAACACTAAGCCAAGAAAAACAAGCTATGGCTAGATTCAACCTAACACATTCCATAATGTCCGAAAGTAATAATCTGATCTGTCAATTAATAACCAGGAGCTTACTATTACGATTTGCACCTAGGCTAGAACCTTTAAGCGATTATATGAGCGTCGATGTTGATGCCATAAGCGTCTACGCAAAGCAACTAGACAGTGCATTAGCAAAACGTGATTCAGAAGCCATTCGCGCAATATTCATGGAATTTTCAAAACTGAATAGAGATTCACTAAGGCGCGCGTACGAAGCCTATGATGGCGTGACGAAAAATAAAATGATGACAAATGAGGTAGTGTCATGATTAGAAAATTATTTATTCCAGGACTGATTCTTCTTGCATCAATTTTTGGAGCAGGGTTTCTAGTAGCTACCTCTCCCAAACTGGAACCCACCAGCGTAGGCCCAATAGCCACTACAGTACGGACACTAACAGCAGAACCAAAAGCGGTCCGCCTGGAAGTACAATCACAAGGCAGTGTCGTACCAAATACTGAAACAGAGCTTATACCTGAGGTCTCTGGCCGAGTGGTCTGGATGTCTCCATCTTTGGTCAAAGGCGGCTACTTTGAAAAGAATGAGCTATTGCTACGAATAGAGGAAAACGACTACAAGTCCCAACTTTTGAAAGCGAAATCAGCGCTCGCAAGAGCAGAAGCAGAATTCGAACATACCAAATTTGAATTCCAAAGAATAAAAAGCCTTGAAACCAGAAAGCTAGCTAGTCGGTCTCAGATGGAAAATACTCAACGGGCATATCGAGTTGCAAAAGCTTTATTGAATGATGCAAAAGCTACTGTAGACCAAGCCCAAAGAGACCTAAAGCGAACCGCAATTTATGCACCTTTCAATGGTTTGGTAAAACAAGAATCAGTCGATATAGGACAATTTATTAACCGTGGTGGGATTATAGCTAGCCTATATGCAAGCGATGAGGCCGAGGTGCGCCTGCCAATAGCAGACCGTCAATTAGCATTCCTAAACCTCCCCGTAGGGCATCGAGGGGAACTGCCTAAAGAACAGCAACCAAACGTCACGTTAAAAGCACGATATGCGGGCCAAGATCTAGTATGGGATGGCACAATCGTCCGCACAGAATCACAAATAGACCTAAATAGCCGAATGGTGCATGTAATTGCCAAGGTAGTTAATAAAGAACAGGCCGTACCTCTTTCGGTTGGGCTTTTTGTTAACGCAGAAATCGAAGGACTACTAGTACAAGATATCATAAGCCTTCCGCGAACAGCTCTTAGAAATGGAGATCAGGTATTGATTGTGGATGAGGATAATCGTCTTAGATATCGAGAAATCAAGGCTCTGCGGCTCTATAAGGACGAAGTACTTGTGCAAGCTGGCATAAAGCCTGGAGAAAAAGTATGTCTCTCTCCACTTCAAACAGCAATTGATGGGATGCTAGTCAATCCGATCACGGATAACAACAAAAGCGGGCAAGCAGGTTAGATATGCATACAGCTATTGCTTGGTTTACCCGCAATCCAGTCGCCGCCAACCTCTTAATGTCCATATTTCTTGTGGGCGGAATTGGGGCCCTTATGACCCTACATCAAGAAGAATTTCCTAGTATGGACGTGAAAGTGGTAACGGTTTCTATGGCCTACCTAGGCGCTGCGCCAGAAGAGGTTGAGGAAGGGGTCTGCGTTAGAATAGAAGAAGCTCTCGAAGGCACCGAAGGAATCGAAAAAATGATCACCTTTGCGAGAGAAGGTGCATGTACGGTCCAGTCAATGCTATTCGATAATGCAAAGCAGACAGAGGTCCTCAATGAGATAAAAAGCAAAGTTGATAGTATTAATACCTTTCCTGTCGAAACAGAAAAGCCCGTAGTCTCACGAATGACGATCACGAGTGACGTCCTACAAATTGCTGTTTTTGGTAATACAGACGAACGTACGCTTAAGGAAGTAGGCAAAGAAATTCGTGATGAAGTTGCTGCATTAGATGGCATCTCGACCGTTGAACTCCAGTATGTTCGTCCTTATGAAATCTCGATAGAAGTCTCAGAGGAGGCACTGCGTCGCTACGGGATAACTCTGCAACAAGTATCACAAGTCATCAGAAACACTTCCCTAGATATGCCTGGCGGAACAATTAAAACTAAGGGTGGCGAGATACTCTTAAGAGCGAAGGGACAAGCTTATTGGGGGGACGAATTTGAAGATATAGTCGTTCTCACGCGAAACGATGGAACCAAAGTGTATCTCAACGAGGTGGCTACAGTGAGAGATACTTTCGAGGAAGGTGATCTCCGCGCTCGTTTTAACGGCCAACCAGCATCAATAGTAAAAGTTTGGAGGGTCGGAAAAGAGGACGCCGTCACAATTGCAGAGGATGTTAAAACGTTTCTGACAAGATACGAGAAAACGCTTCCCCAAGGGCTAAACATTAGTGTATGGAATGACCAGTCTGATCAACTTACGGACAGGCTTTCAGCCCTTAATGGTATGGCACTTTCAGGATTAGGTTTAGTAATCATCATCTTAACCCTCTTCTTAAAATTCCGCGTAGCAATGTGGGTCGCAGCTGGCATCCCCATAGCTCTCCTGGGAACCTTTGCTATCTTCCCCTATGCAGACATATCGATGAGCTCCATGACAGTTCTAGCAATTATTCTTGTCCTGGGAATAATTGTAGACGACGCAATAGTAGTGGGGGAAAGAGTTTATGCGCATGAGGAAATGGGCAAAACCCCAGTAAAGGCTGCTATTGATGGGACTTGGGAAATTTCGGTACCTGTAATTTTCGGCGTCCTAACAACTATGGCTGCTTTTCTCCCTCTTATTATGTTGAGCGGCAGAATGGCTGGTTTTTTTGGGGTCGTCGGCTGGGTTGTTATCATTGCCTTAATATTAAGCATAATTGAATCACAATTAATTTTACCCTCGCACTTAGCTCATCGCCGACGAACTGAACCAACACACAATTTAACAAAAAGATGGACAACCTTTCAGGACAAAATAGCCTCTGGCCTGCACCAATTTGCAGTGGAAAAATATCGTCCTTTCCTAAAAAAAGCTGTGGATAACAGATATATAACCGCATCTATTGGAATGGGAATACTAATTATGGCTATGGCACTAATATCAAGCGGCAGATTAATATTCACCTTTTTCCCAGCAATAGAAGGAGATCGCGTATATGCGACCCTCGAAATGCCCGAAGGGATTTCAGTTGATCAAACGACAGAAGCAGCAATGATCATTTCCGAGGCCGGTGAAAGATTAAGCTCTCAACTTGATGAAGAGTTTGGAATTGTTGGAATTATTCAAAACCAATTTTCAAGTATTGGCGCTATGGCAGATCGAGAAAACGGGCCTTCCTGGGTGACAGGCCCAGGACGCTCGCACTTTGCAGAAGTGGTCCTTGAGCTAGCCCCGATAAAAGAACGCGGAAACATAAGCGCTAAAGTCATAGCTAACCGCTGGCGAGAACTCGCAGGGAACATACCGGATGCAGTTGATCTCTCTTTCAGCGCTGATAGCTGGACAGCTGGGGAAGCTATAAATTACGAGTTGACAGCCCGGGACTCCGAAGTCATTCGAGCCGCAGCTGCCGATCTAAAAGCCGAACTGAGCCGGTACAATGGAGTATATGATATATCCGATAGCTACCGTTCTGGAAAGCAAGAAATCAAGCTTACGTTATTACCCGAAGCTCGAACTCTAGGTATCACACTAGCTGATCTAGCCAACCAAGTTCGCAGTGCTTTTTACGGCACCCAAGTGCAAAGAATTCAGCGCGGGAAAGACGACGTTCGCATCATGGTCCGATTCCCTGAGGCTGAAAGAAAATCAATAGGCAACCTCGAGGATATGTATATAAGAACCCCACAGGGAACTGAGGTCCCTTTTTATAGCGTCGCTAACTTCGAGCTTGGCCGAGGATACTCAACCATTAGAAGAGTCAATGGGCGGCGGGTGGTAAACGTGATTGCCGAGGTAGATAGATCAATCGTAAGCCCCGAAGAAATCGGTCTTAGCGTATCAGCTGAAGTGCTCCCCAAACTGCGTCTAAAATACCCTACATTAGATATCGGACTATCAGGAGAACTGGAAGAACGCACTAAAGCTTTCAATGGACTCTACACCGGAGCGTTGATAGCACTTCTTGTGATATACAGTCTCCTTGCAATCCCCCTTAGATCCTATTTGCAACCATTAGTGATCATGAGCGTAATCCCATTTGGGGCTGTAGGAGCAATCGTCGGGCATTGGATTCTAGGATATCAATTAATGTTTTTTTCCGCACTAGGGATAGTCGCTCTATCCGGGGTAGTTGTTAATGCAAGCTTGGTTTTAGTTGACTACATAAACCGAAGAAGAAGGGAAGGCATGACCTTAGATGAAGCTGTACTGAGCGCTGGAGTGGTGCGATTTCGTCCAATATTACTCACATCGATAACGACTTTTGTAGGACTAATACCGCTCATGTCGAATGCAACACCAGCGACTCGGTTTTTTATCCCAATGGGAATTTCTCTAGCATTCGGTGTTCTATTTGCAACCTTCATTACCCTACTTCTAGTCCCGTCTTTGTACAAAATCGCTGAGGATGTAAGCGGATGGGATCCCGTAGCTCAGGGAATGCGAGAGGTTGAACAGGAAATACCAAAAACACCTACAGCAAGCTAAATAACCACAAAATCCCATAACAAATAATGAGATTTTGATTTTGCCAGGCAGAAGTGAAATATTTCATCACCGTATTGCAAATCGTTCTCATTATCATTACTATCAGCGCCCTTATTCAGACGAATTTATTAAGCTACGTGGAGTAAAACCAATGAGCGCTAAACCACCCTTAGTTAAATGGATATTAAGTACCATCTTAATACTAGCCCTTGGAGCATGTGGAGGCGGAGGTGGAAGCGACTCCAATCAATCTGCAGGCCCAGTGGATAGTGATGGAGATGGCGTACCGGATACTACTGATGCCTTCCCCAACGACGCAACCGAAACCGCGGATACCGATTCCGACGGTGTAGGAGATAACTCAGATAACTGTATAAATGACGCCAACGCAAATCAGGCTGATGCTGATGCCAATGGAAGCGGTGATGCATGTGATGCTATGCCTACTACTTACGAATACAGCAGCTCGTTTGAATCTGGCTCATCCTCAGTAAGCTATACGGGCCAAACTGCTCGACATCTTCTTATGCTCGGCATGGTAGACGCCCTAGTAGCCTTGACTGAAAGGGTTGGAGAAGGAACTGACATTGAAACTGAACTCCAATTCTTCATGAATGGAGACGGAGCTGACACGGTTAATCATGGATTTGACGTAGGTGGGGGTGAAACCATCGCACCCGGACCAACCTATGGTGATATCTCCTCGGGCAAGAATCTAAATGGAAAGATTGCGGGTGGCGACGGAGCTGGCGGTGGCGAAGCCCAGAAACTTATTGATGACGAATTTTTCGGCTGGGTAGAAGGGCTAGATAGCACTCCCCTTCCTATAGAATTAGTTAACCAATGGATTAGCCAACAAGCTGCGGATGCTAGCGACGGAACTACCGTTACGGTATCTACGGTAGGCGACGCTAATGCCGCTGTATCTAACGTAAATATTAGCGCAACAGGCCTGGATTACCGCCAACTTCTTCAAAAATTCCTATCCGGAGCGATTTCATTCTCGCAAGGTACGAACGATTATTTCCAAAGTAGCTTTGCCGACCAGCTGAATCAGGATGGCACCAAAATATACGGAGAAGGTGAACATAATTTTGATGAGGCATTCGGTTATTTTGGAGCTACCCGTGACTACGGTGAATACACTCCCGATCAGGCAGCGGGAAAGTCTGATGATGACCGAGACGGCTATCATGATACCAACTCTGATGGCGAGATCGATGTTCGCAGCGAAGTAGTACTAGGACATGCTCAAAACTGCGGAAAAAGAGACCGTGGATCAGCTAGCGCCACTAACCCAACAAATCTTATGGATCCAGTATTCGATGCCTTCCTAGCTGGACGCAGGATAATGGAAACAGCTACAGCAAATCAGACTCTAACAGCAGAAGCTTCTGATGCTCTCCAAGGTCATATTACGGTTGCATCAAAGATATGGGAACAATGTATCGCCGCAACGGTAATTCATTATATTAACGACGTAACCGCTGATATGGGTGAATTCGTTGCGCCAGACTTCGCTGATGTTAGTAACTTCACTAACCTAGCCAAACATTGGGGTGAAATGAAAGGATTTGCTCTAGGACTTCAATTCAGTCCTGCATCACCTTTCAGAGATGGAACCGTTTCCGGCATCGATCTAGATGATCTCAAGTTAGTGCTAAGCCTCATGGGTGATGCTCCTGTTTTAGCTGACGGATCACAGGGTGGCCAACCTGCAACTGGCACAGCACAAGCAGCCATTGACGGCTACATTGCAGATCTAGCCGCGGCAAGAGATATTTTGGAAGAAGCCTACGGGTTTGATGCCGAGGTAGTAGCCGGCTGGTAAACTGCTATTACCTAGAGACAGTAGCAAATTACTTGGTTGTGTTATTGTTCTAGGTGGTGAGTCAAAATATGGTACTCATTCCCAGCCAAGCTGGGAATGAGTATTTTTTTAGCGTTTAGGGAGAGTCGGGAGAGTGTATATGTGGAATAAAATAGTTTGGTTAAGTGCAATAACTCTAATAATCTTCCTGGGTGGGTGTGTCGATAGCACTCGTGATCTAGACCAAGCAATCAGTTTTGAAAACGAAAATCCAAACGACAATGGTGATACTGATAATTCCGAGCCCAGCGAAGAATTCAGCTTAACTTCGATGCTAGTTAACCTATCCGATAACATATTCGTTGTTAACTACCAGGCGCTTGCAGATAAAACAGCAACTCTCGCTAGCACCGATGGCCCTCTATCCACATATTGTGACGCTATAGGCACAGCTTCAGAAAACGCCACATTCGAAGATGCTAAAGCTAGCTGGAAGCATGCTATGAATGCCATGCAAGATACCGAGATGCATGTTATTGGACCGGCTCAAGCTAATGAGGGAGCCCGCAGACATCGAATCCTTAGCTACTCCTTAGAACCTCTAAGTACCTGCGGCGCTGATGAGATCGCCACAAACTACTTGGTGGAAAATAGTTCATTTGACGTCACGATACGCTCTGTTAACCAACGTGGGCTAGGAGGAATAGAATATTTGGTTTTCAATTCTGACTTGCAGCACACTTGCCCACCTCAAGTACCAAGCACAAACACCTGGAATGATCTTAGCGAGGACAATCGAAAATTAGCACGATGTCGAGCGGCCTTGGCTTTAGCCGAAGACACCGCACTTGCCGCCCAACAAATCCACAATTCGTGGAATTCAAGCTATAGAGATGAATTCGTTTCCGAATCAAATGCTGGAAATAATCTCCAATCTCTAACCGATGCGATTTTTTACCTTGATACAGGAGTAAAAGACAAAAAACTCGGAATTCCTCTAGGAATCAATGATAGCTGCTCAAGTATCACCTGTCCTAATAATGTGGAGTCTAGATACAGCAATCACTCAGCCGAAAATCTTTCCCGAAATCTTAGCTCCTTTTTAAATATTTTTACTGGGGGAAATGGAATTGGCTTCGATGACCTAATCAACGACGAAGGCTTTCCTGATGTTACGCAAGATTTCTCTAACGCTGTTAATGCTGCAATAACAGCGTTATCAACTATTTCCATCCCTGTTTACGAACAGGTGTTAAGCATAGATACGCCGGAAGAAGAGGCCCAATGCTCTAATGCATTTGCTAATCCTGATACCCCTGATGATCTCTCGGCTTGCACAATCTACGGACTGATTAAGCGAGTCACGGATACTTTAAAAATCGATTTTGTAACCATAGTAAACGTTAATTTACCGGACGGTGCACAGGCGGACAACGACTAATGAATATAAGAACAACTTTTAGCCGATACATAATTCTAATATGCGCTTTCACGACTATTGCAGCTGCGAACGAGCCTACTCTGATAGAAGAAGTCGTCGTTATAGGGAGTAAGGATAAAGTGTTCGAGCTCGCCGGTTCTGGAGCTCTTTTAGACGAATCTGACCTAGATAACTTCGATCATGTTGACTTAGGAAAACTGCTAGCATCAATTCCAGGGGTATACATAAGAGAAGAAGATGGCTACGGACTGAGGCCTAACATAGGAATCAGAGGAGCTACTACTGACAGGAGTCAAAAAATCACGGTAATGGAGGATGGCATTCTAATTACCCCTGCTCCCTACTCCGCACCGGCAGCCTACTATGTGCCTAATGCCAGCAAAATAGATTCAATAGAGGTGCTGAAGGGCCCATCTGCGATTCAGTATGGCCCGCATACGGTAGGTGGGTCCATCAATTTTGTGACCAAGCGCACGCCAGATGTCCCCACGGGAGAGCTAGATATTAGTTTCGGAACAGATAACTTCTACAAATGGCAAGGGTCATTTGGCACAAAAATAGGAAACTTAGGGATACTGCTAAACGGGCTATATTACGGAAGCGATGGCTTCAAAGAGCTCGACACAAATGGAGACACAGGATTTGAGCGTAAAGACTTTGATATCAAGCTGCACTGGCAACCAGATACAGAGAGGACGCAAAGCCTAACCCTCAAGATGGGATATGCTGATGAGGATGCTGATGAGACCTACTTAGGGCTCACTGATAGGGATTTTTATGATAACCCGAAGCGACGATACGCCGCCTCCCAACTAGCCAGATTTCAATCTGAACATTGGAAAATCCACACTAACTACGCAGTCGTACTAAACGATAATCTTCGGCTGAATTTAAAAGCTTACTACAACCAATTCGACAGATCATGGAACAAACTTGACGGATTCGTCAATGGACCTGACCTGAAATCAGTTCTCGCAGCCCCTGGGCAGTTCACAACCCAATACGCAATTCTAACTGGCGCAACTAATTCATTGATTTCTGACGACCAACTACTTGACGTTACAGATAACGATCGTAAATTCGAATCAAAAGGGGTACAGACGACCGTGACCCATTTGACTACCTTGGCTGATATTGAACTAGAAACAGTAGTAGGAGTGCGGTTTCATTCAGACGAAGTTAAACGCAACCACATGCCTAAAACCTACCTGATGTCTAATAACAAAATGATCGAACTCGAAATATTTCGGCCCGCCAAAGTGTTCAACCATGGAGAAACAGAAGCTCTAGCGCTGCACTTCGCACAACAAATTGCCTGGAAAAATATTTCCATAAATTTAGGTATTAGGTACGAGAGTATAAATGGCAAGCTGCTCGATCGGACAACAGGAAATCTAAAGGAATCCTCTACAGGCTTTGTGGCTCCCGGTATTGGGATAATATGGCAAGCTACTGAAAATCTCAGCTTGCTTGCTGGCTTGCATCAGGGATTTTCTCCTCCTGGCCCAGGTTCTGAAGTAGACTCCGAAGAAAGCCTAAATTACGAATATGGAGTTCGCTACATAACAGATTCATTTACTTTGGAAGCAGTTGGTTTCTTCAGTGACTACGATAACCTCCTCGGGCGTTGCCGTGTGAGTGACACCGGTTGCAATGCCGGAGAGGAGTTTAATGGAGGAGCAGTTGAGATCAGTGGGGTCGAAATAACATCAGCCGTGGAATTTCCAATAACTGACAATCTTAGTGTAAATGGTTCACTAAGCTATACTTATACAAACGCCACCTTTAAAACCACTTTCTTGTCCAATTTCAGTCAATGGGGAATAGTTCAGGCAGGAGACAAGCTCCCCTACCTTCCTGAACACCTGGGACGAGGTCAGATTGAATTAACTGCAAAAAACTGGGATGTTAATGCCTCGCTCAACTTCCAAGAGCAAATGCGGGAAATACCAGGGTCAGGGCCAGTAGACCAACAGCTTCATGCTGATGGCTACTTTACTTTTGATCTCTCCGGTACCTGGCGTGCGACTGAGGATCTTAGAATTCAGCTCACGCTACAAAATGTAACCAATGAAGCGGCTATAGTTTCGCATCGACCCTTTGGAGCAAGGCCTAATATGCCAAGGTCATTGATTATGCGTTTGAGGTATTCCCTCTAACCACCGCAGCGAAGGAAAAAAGAGGGAATATGCCCGATTCAACATTGATTGCCGCTTTATTGGAACCGCTATCGTATCCCTTGGATCCGGCAAAAAGAATTTTCTGGGGATGCTGCCTAAGTTCTCTCGTACTAGCATCAATAGCTGTAGCATACAGAGCAGGAACCTTTGATCTTAGACGCCAACTGGCCGCCCTAATCAATCCAAGATATTGGTTCAATTCTTCAACCGCAACAGACCTATTATTATTATTTACAAATAGCGTTTTACGTTTGTCAGTTCTAATACCTATAGTAGGGAGCCATCTTTGGTTCACCCTCTATGTGGGTAGATTTTGGCAATCAACATTGGGGGATGCTCCTGATATCTTAGCTCCTTTTTGGCTGATTGCCCTAAGCTACGGGATTGTATTTTTCGTTCTGGAAGACCTAAGCAGGTTTCTATTACATAGAGTAATGCACCGCTCAAATGCCCTATGGCGCATACATCGCGTTCACCATCGTGCGACGGTGCTAACCCCACTAACTCTATTTAGAGTGCACCCAGCGGAGAGTCTGCTATATTTCTTTCGCCAGATGTCGGTATTCGGATTTGTCAGCGGCACGTTTATTTGGATCTTCGGCGCCCGTCTTACAGCCTGGGATGTGCTGGGAGTAGATGCGCTGGGCTTCCTGTTCAACGCATTTGGGGCAAATCTCAGGCACAGCCATGTATGGTTCTCCTTCGGTCCTTTGGAGAAATTGTTCATCAGTCCGGCGCAACATCAGTTACATCATAGCAAATCACACGGACATCCGAATTATGGCGCAGCCCTGTCTATATGGGATCGAATGGCCAAAACCAATATGTATGCTGAAAAATATAGCAAACTCGAATTCGGACTAAATGAAGAGGTGAAAAATAAACGAATGGGGTGGTCCTTTTTCAAAGTAATTACTTTTTTTACTTCTAAAGCCTAGGAGCAGAAATAAGCTATAGAACTAATATCCAGCTACAGACATATATTGAAAAAAACAATGACCCCAGCATAGCCCACCGAAGAAAACGCAATGTATAACGGCTTCTGCCGTATTTTTTTCTATCAAGTATCATGAGCGCTCTACCAACCGCAATTTGGTGCTAGACTTACATGGAAACTGCGCTTGCTTTAAACCCTTTATAAGTTCAGCCACAACAGTAATTACAGGCCGGCTTAATGACGGGTCGATCATATCGCTTAATAAAACTCTGCACCTAGAAACATTATCTCCTGCTAGTGCCTCTAAAGCCCGCGCCAAAGTTACTTCATCCGCGCTAAGTTCTTTTGAGTGCGGCGACTTCACCGCTATAGGCCGAAACGCCGCCGAAGATAACGTAACCATAAGTTGATCGAAAACAGGGATGAGATAGGCACATTCCATCCGAGTAAAGAGAGGAATAAGGACTTTCTTGGTACAACGACCTTGGCGTGCCGCAGAAACCCAACTGCGAGCACTTACCAATACCATTTTAATGCCTAGGGGGAGACTTTCACGAGTAACGACTAAATTTTTAGTGCTATTAACCAAACGAATCATTTTAGAGCTTGCCATCTATAGTCCATATATGTTTTTATATGTAAACGTTAATGCAAATCATTCTCATTATCAATAAGGTAATTGCAGAAATGGATTGTTTAGATCACTAATAGGTTTGGACTCAAAGAATATGGCTATATACCCACAGCAGGTTATCAATACACAGAAAGCAATAAGGACAGCTTCCCTATCATTAATGGAGTCTTTCTCTACTGAGCCCAAAGAAATAAGGGAATGCATGACAAACGCTTTGCTGAATATCGCTGTAACGAAACTAATCGCTGATGAGGGCAAACAAACGACAGCGACTATTCTTTGGCGCCTCATCGACTGTATCGAAAACGACGGCACCCCCACACCAACGAATCCAGCCGATTTATCGACTCTTCAATAAGCGGCAATAGATAGATAATTTTACAAAGGACTGAAGCATGGTATTAAATACAAGTATTCCCTTCTCAACCTTTCAGACTAGGGTTCGGGACAACAGCTCTGACGAACCAAACCCCTTCACTTGGAGAGAGATAACTACCGACGATATTTTTATTAATAAAAAGATTATTTTATTTGCCTTACCTGGTGCTTTTACTCCTACTTGCTCATCTATCCATCTCCCCAGATACGATGAGCTCTATTCAGCATTTGTTGATAACGAAATTAATGAAATCTACTGCCTTTCAGTTAACGATGCATTTGTTATGTACCAATGGAGTCAACATCTAGGCATACAGAACGTCAAAATGTTACCCGATGGCAACGCAGAATTTACAAGAAAAATGGGAATGCTAGTCGAAAAACATAATCTAGGATTCGGCCTAAGATCATGGCGATACTCCATGCTAGTCGATGACAGAAAAATCGAAAAAATGTTTATCGAAGATGGATTATCTGATTGCTGCCCTGATGACCCGTTTGAGGTATCCGACGCAGACACCATGCTTGGTTGGCTAAAAAAAATAGCTCGGCAACCAGAGAAACCACCCAGAAGACAATTTATCGGCTAAAGTTTCTGGGGCGATCCAGGCTCCTCCCTTTACTCTTACTCTCGTTATGAGTTCTGGATCGCCCTTTCTTTCAATTTCCTGTAAGTTTTTTCTCCATTTAGGCAAGGTCATTCAGACTTCATTCAGCCTAGATATTGTCAAATAACGACAACAACAATGAAACAGGTAAACTGAAAAATGAAATGGGTAAACTTGACTTTTCTCGTATCAATATTATCGGGATGCGGTATTTATGCCACACCTAGCGGACCAATAGTTGACATGTACGGAGTAGACCCGCGACAGTACGCCTACGACCGCGCCAACTGCGCAAATTATGCTGATCAAGTCCGAACAACGGAACAAGCAATCCGCGGTGCTGCAGTGGGAGCGGCAATCGGTGGCATTACTGGGGGTGGAGATGGTGCCGCCAAGGGTGCCGGAGCAGGAACAGTAATTGGCGGACTAAAAGGGATAGGTGATCGGAGTACAGTAATCCGCAATTGCCTCCGAAACCGTGGATACAGTATTTTAAATTAATTTCCGAAATCTGCGAGTTTCAAAACCTAACTAGACTCTTCAAAATTAGGGTACATAATTTCTTTGTCTTGCTAGACTATAAAGCATAAGTAGCCTTATTTAACGGACCATAACGAAAAAAGCCAAGCAGGATTCTGATGGGTAGCGACCAACGCAAAATTTGGAAAGATGGAGAGTTTGTCCCTTGGTCAGAGGCATCAGTCCATGTGCTGTCACAAAGTGTCCAGCGTGGGACCCTGGCCTTTGATTACATGAGTATCCATGAGACCTCAGATGGACCAGCAATCTTCAGGTTACGAGACCATCTGAAACGATTAGTAAAAACCTGCGAGATTACTGGTTTGGCACTTGCGTTTTCAGAACCGGAACTAATAGAGGGGTGTATCAAAACTACACAAAATAACCCGAACTCAAAATACCTAAAAATTTCCGCCCTCATACCTTCTATAGAAGCTGAACTAATACCGCAAAACCCTACAGTTTCTGTATACATAGCTGCTTACGACGTGACTGAGGATATTATTATTCCCCATGCCGAGTCGGGTTTTAAGCAGCTTCAGAAAAAGGAATATGCTTCCCTTAAAATTGAGCGCCATTATGGGAGTCGACGAGAAGACATAATTCCGCCTCATGCAAAAGTAGCAGCTAACTACACCTCAGCCCTCCTAGCCAAAGTTAAAGCCAGAAAAGAAGGGTTCGATGATGTCCTCCTGCTAAACGAGCAAAAACTGGTCACAGAAGCATCGACATCAAATATATTTGTGGTAAACCGACAAGGTGAAATAATCACTCCGCCTGCAAACAAGGTCCTACTGGGCATAACAAGGGACTCCATTATTACATTAGCTAGCGAACTGCAAATTCCCTGCCATGAAAAAGATTTGGATGAGACTGATTTATTAGAAGCCACAGAGGTCTTTTTAACGGCTACGTCAACGGGAGCTTTGCCTGTAACTAAAATCGATGGAACAACATATGGGGAAGGGCTTCCCGGGCCTATAACTCATCAGTTGATGGAACTAAGAAACTCTATATGCAGAGGAGAAAATTCGCGCTTTTCGCACTGGCTACATATAGTTAATTAACTTAAAAACCTAGGTACATACTTCAACATAACCCTCGAACCATCCTCAAGCCCATCTGAGAACCGAGGGCCCCAGACCGGCCATTCCTCTCGGTACTTTTTGCCCATAGCCTCAAGGACACGCTTGCGTATATCAACACCAGATTCGAAATTGCCAACCGCGTCATAGCTAGGCAATCTCAAATGTCTAGTACTGTTATATCTCCAACGACCTACATCTCCTACCCAAATTCGACTTACATTAAGACCGCCTCGCACTGCCTCAGCTCGCCACGCATTTTTTGCGGTAACTAGAAAAACGTTTTCTTGAATACAAACGAACCATATTTCGGCCTGGCACTTGCTCAATGAACCATTAGTTAAAAGTGGTGATAGATAAATTAGTTCCGATCTCTTTAAACTCTTAAATATGTCTTTTGTATCAGACAATACCGGGAAACCTAATGTCACCCCGGCTCCCAACAAACCTAAACCATAAAGAAAACTTCTTCTATCTACGTTCTTTTTCAAAAAGCTAACCCTCGAATTAACTAATCCTCAATCATCTTCAGCTTTTCGGCGATCCTAGCAGACCATTGACTAGGCCCACTAATATGGACAGATTCTCCATCAGTATCCACTGCGACGGTAACAGGCATATCTGTTACGTCAAATTCATAAATTGCCTCCATCCCCAGGTCTGGAAAAGCAATAAGTTTTGCACCAATAATCGCCTTCGATACCAGATAAGCTGCTCCACCAACCGCAATCATATAAACTGCCTTATTATCAGCAATAGCCTTCACCCCCTCAGGCCCCCGCTCCGCTTTCCCAATCATTCCTAACAAACCTGTCTTCTCCAACATTATTGGGGTAAATTTGTCCATTCGAGTCGCGGTAGTAGGCCCTGCAGGACCTACAATTTCATCTCCCACCGGATCAACGGGGCCGACGTAATATATAATGCGATTCGTGAAATCGACAGGAAGCGGTTCGCCTTTGGAAATAAGATCTATTAGGCGCTTATGCGCAGCATCTCTAGCAGTTAAAATCTTCCCCGATAGAAGTAATGTCTCCCCTGCCCTCCAGGTTCTAATATCTTCTGCTTTAAGATTCTCTAGATTAATTCTTCGAGCATCGCCCGTGTCATCAGAAGAAAGCTTAGGCCAACTATCCAAATCAGGAGGATTGAATGTAGCAGGACCGCTTCCATCAAGCACAAAATGAATGTGTCGTGTGGCAGTGCAATTAGGAATCAAAGCAACCGGCTTGTTAGCGGCATGCGTGGGATATTCTTTCACCTTGACATCTAACACAGTAGTTAACCCACCTAAACCTTGAGCACCTATTCCCAAAGCATTAACTTTTTCATATATATCTAGACGCATTTCCTCCAACCGAGTAGAGGGGCCCTTAGCTTGAAGCTCTTGAATATCAATTGCCTCCATAAGAGATTCCTTCGCCAACAACATCGCTTTTTCCGGAGTACCACCAATACCTAAACCGAGAATTCCAGGAGGACACCATCCAGCACCCATAGTGGGAACTGCCTCCAAGACCCAGTCAACAATAGAATCTGAAGGGTTAAGCATAGCGAACTTAGCCTTGGCTTCGCTGCCACCACCTTTTGCCGCAACTTCAACTCCCAAACTGTGCCCAGGGACTAACCTCGTGTGAATGACCGCTGGAGTATTATCCATTGTATTTTTTCGAGTCCCATCCGGATCCTCAAGAACCGAACCTCTTAGCAGGTTCTCTGGAAAAGTATACGCTCGCCTAACTCCCTCATTTACCATTTCTTCAACAGAGAGGTCCCCTTCCCAGCGAACGTCCATCCCAACCTCGAGAAAAACATTTACAATTCCCGTGTCTTGGCATAATGGCCTCTTTCCTACAGCGCACATCCTGGAATTAATCAAGACTTGCGCCAGCGCAGCCTTAGCTTCCGGCGCTTCCTCTCTCTCATACGCCGATACTAAAGCATTTATAAAATCTGGCGGATGGTAATAAGAAATAAATTGCAACGCATCAGCGACGCTATCAATCAGATCTGCCTGTTTAATTGTACTCATTAAATACCGTAAACATTAAAAGACTTGTTGGTTAATCTTAACACTACCTGCGATGCCCAGCCCAGCACCGGAACAATAGACATACTTGTATGCAAGTGCAGGTCATGTGAAGATTCTCCCATGAAAACACAATCACTTATATTAATATCTACCTGGTCGTTATTAGCATGTTCATCGTTAATGGCTGAAGCAAATGAACAATATGCCGAAGCCCTATCACAGCGATTAACTATAGTAGACACTCATATTGATACACCTATCCGTCTCCATTATCGCAGCGCAGATATCACCAGGAGATCCGAATTAGGCGAATTTGACTATGAGCGAGCTTCTGAAGGAGGCCTGGATGCAGCGTTCATGTCTATCTTTATCCCGGCTACTGTAGATAGAGAGGGAGAGGCATTTAGCTTTGGTAACAATCTAATAGACTCCGTTGAAAAATGGAGCGACGAGCACCCAGATAAATTTCAAATTGCTACATGTACTAACGATATTGAAAAAATCAAAAATACCACCGCAATAGCACTCCCCCTCGGCATGGAAAATGGCGGACCAATAGCAGGAAGTCTTGAAAACCTAAAGCACTTCTATGACCGAGGAATTCGCTATATCACCTTAACTCATTCAAAATGGAATCACATTTCGGACTCATCTTATGATACTGATGAACACTGGGGCGGATTGTCAGAGTTTGGGTTGGAACTGATTACAGCAATGAATAAACAGGGGATCATGGTGGACGTTTCACATATTACCGACCGCGCTTTCTGGCAGGTAATAAAACAGACAAAAGCCCCAATCATGGCGAGCCATTCATCTTTAAGACACTTCATTCCTGGATTTCATCGAAATATGTCGGACGACATGGTGAAAGCTATAGGTAAAAATGGTGGAGTAGTACAAATCAATTTTGGAAGCTCGTTTGTAACGCAAGCTGCCAGAGACTTTATTAATGACTCAAGTCAAGCCGTCAAAACATTTAGAGAAGAAAATGGGCTAGCAAATACTGACCCAAAAGTCCAAGCATTCAGAGAACAATATATAAAAGAGAAAAAATTTCCATACGCTACGATCTCTGATGTGGTCGACCATATTGATAGAGTAGTTGCATTAGCAGGGATCGACCATGTGGGCTTGGGATCAGACTTTGATGGAGTGGGGCCAACACTCCCAATAGATTTAAAGCATGCTGGACATTATCCTAATTTAGTTGCCGAACTTATAAATCGAGACTACAACGAAGCCGATATAAATAAAATTGTAGGCCAAAATCTAATGCGGGTATGGAAGGAAGTAGAACTATATGCCTCAAACCATGGTAATCCTGCCGTTTGTAAGCAAACCGAATGAAGCATAGTTTTAGCAAGCGTTCTCAAACAATCATCTTCTTGCTACTAACTATTACCTTTGCGATAGGAAATAGTGAAGCTCGAGAACCGAACAATCCGGAACCAGCTAATAATGAATTCCATTTCGTAGTTTTAGGTGATAGTCAATTCGACGATCCAGCGTCATTTAATAGAATGATAAATGACATCAGACACCTTCAGCCGGCCTTCGTAATACAAGTCGGGGATATGATTCACGGGTACACTAATGATATGAACAAACTTCGGGGCCAGTGGGAACGATTTCAGAGGCAAATCAATCCGCTAGGATCGGTAACCTTTGTACCGGTTCCTGGAAATCATGACTTACATAATGCTCTCCGGGCCTCAGATCGTAGAGTAGAAGCTGTATACCTGGAAAAATGGGGGCCAACCAATAGATTTTTTGATTACAAGAATTCTAGGTTTATCATTCTCAACTCCGATGCCCCTGGTAAAGAAAATCAGATTGGGCCAACTCAGTGGTCTTGGCTCGAAAAAACCCTAGCTACCGCGAAAACTGAGCACATTTTTGTTTTTCTGCACCGCCCGCCCTACAGCTTAAAAAACTCTGAGGCACTGCATACGCTCCTGAACCAGCACAATACAAAATACGTCTTCTATGGACACCACCACCACTATCACTATGAAAAAAGAGATAAAGTCACTTACGTGATGACAAATTCGTCGGGGGACTCGGCACAACAGCACCCCCTAGCCGGTGGCTTCGATCATTTCCTGCAGGTTGGCGTACGGGATAACCTTATTTCCACCGCAGTCATAAAAGCAGACAGTATCGAAGACCCTAATTCCGTATCACCGTCCGATAACTATGATTTGTACAAACTCATACAACACTTAGCTCCCTCAAGAGTAAATCTGAAAAAAAATGCTGACAAATGGATTATGTCAATACCACTTAGCAATAGAACAGATAGAAAATTAATAGTCTATGCCGAATGTGGAGCACGAGACGAGCGATGGACTAAGCTTACTGGCCGAATAGACCCTATAACGCTCACAGCAAATAATTCAACTCAATTAAGAACAGCCTGGGCAAACAATAATTCAGAGTTTACGCCTTCCTGCACCCTAACAGTCCCATATCAAACAGCCCAAGGCAAATGGATCCAGCACCAGTCAAAGGTGGAAAGCACATTACGATAACTCTCTAGATTGATCCTTCATTTCGAAAGCCTTCAATATCTTTACCCGAATATCCAAGATCAGATAATAATTCATCGGTATGCTGGCCCAAGGATGGAATTGAACCACTTACTTTCATAGGAGTCTCTGATAGAGTTATAGGAACTCCAACTGCTGTATACTCTTCGCCTTGAGAATCCGTTACTTTCTGGAAATAACCATTCTCCCACGCCCCTGGATCATCTACCACCTCACTGTAATCGCGGACAGGAGACCACCTTACGCCAATCGATTCAAGAATTTCCGACCACTCATCTGTTGTTTTAGTTCGAAAAGTATTACCAAGCAAATCAAACAGATTATCTAGATCTTTTTTGTCCGCAATATAACCTGAAAATCGTTCATCTAACGCAAGCTCAGGTACACCAAGTGTTGTAAAAAAAACATCACGCACATTAGAGGGAACACCAATAACCCCTATCCACCCATCCATTGTCTCAAATAAACCATAAATTCCTCGGAGCAACGGGTGGCCATAACCACCTCGCCCAGGAAGCTTATTCGTCAATAAATAATACGTGTATTCAGCTGCTTGAGCCCATATTTGACCCCCAAGCAACGAACCTTCAATCTTTTGCCCTTTGCCACTTTTTCCTCGACTAACCAAAGCAGCCAGGATCCCGGCAACCAAGTTTTGCGACGCAATATGGTCTGCAATGGTTACCCCAACTGGAGAAGGCGGTTGTTCATCGTGGCCAATCGTACTTACCAATCCGCCCGCAGCTTGCGCTGCTAAATCCGCACCTTCCCTGTTAGCATCCGGACCCAAAGCGCCGAAAGCACTTCCTGCAGCCCAAATTAGTTTAGGATTATCTCTTTTCAGATCGTTATAGCCGAGTCCCCAAGCATCCATAGTTCCGGGCTTAAAATTACTAACGATCACATCTGCCTTAGCCGATAAACCTTTGAAAATCTCGGCTCCAGAAGGCGTCCGCAGATCTACAGTAATGCTTTTCTTTCCTCTATTTACAGACTGAAACCAGGCACTTCTATGATCATCAGTGCCTAATAGAAGCGTGCGGGTTGGATCTCCCATCCCTGGGAGCTCCACTTTTATTACCTCAGCACCCATATCACAAAGAGTGGCCGCAGCCTGCGGCCCTTGCACTAAAAGGCCACAATCCAGCACTCTTATCCCCTCAAGCGGACCTAAAGACATAACCTAACCTAATATCAGATGTGAAATCCCGAACGCCACGATAACATAAGATAAAACTAGTTAGCACATAAAGAGCTTCAGAGGTACTTTACAGATCGCTCTTAGACACCTATTATCGCCGCCCCAACTTTATGGACCGGCAATGCGCTGGGTAATTCGTTCAAAAATACACAAAGCGACCGTGACCCAAGCCGATGTTAATTACGTCGGAAGCATCACTATTGACGAAAATTTACTTGATGCGGCAGGAATTTGGGCGGGTGAAAAAGTCTTGGTAGTCAGCAACACAAGTGGTGCACGGCTAGAAACCTATACTATTGCAACGCAGCGTGGAACAGGAGAAATCTGTATGAACGGTGCAGCAGCGCACCTGATAAGCGAAGGCGAAGAAATAATAATCATGGGATTTGAGCTGTCCGAAAAACCAGTCACTCCTCGAGTAATTCTCATCAAGGATAAGTTAAACAAAGTCTACGGACCCCTAAGAGAAACTCCGATGACACGAATATAAGAATAATTAACCATCCATTACTATAGGGTCAGATAGATCAACGCCTTGTTCAGCTGCCTTATGAAGCTCACTTACGTACATCCCGGCCCCCCTCTCAACTAGCTCAATCGTTTTCCCATCAGGATCCCTCATGACACAAAACTTTGAGTCAGCTATTTGTCCTTCTTCAGCAGTTAACGGTTCGGTATGAAAATCTATTCCCTCCGCCACCAAGCGAGCATAAACATCCTCTAAATCATCAACCACAAAACAAATATATACGTAGCCAATATCATCCTGCCTCATATCCATGGGTCTTCTTACAGGATCAAATTCTAGAAGTTCAATCGCGAAATCACCAACGGGTAGTAATACTGCTCGGTGCGTGTGGGGAGGAAGCCTAAGCACTCTCTCTCCCGATGGCCCTGATACCTCTAAAGCAACTCCAGGTTTAAGACCAAAAACCTTACTATACCAAGCAATAGACTCCTCCAGATTGCTTACTGTAATACCACAATGATGGAATGTTACCGGTATAGGTAGGGACATAATTCCTCCAGCTAGGATAATTTCAACTCATACATTTTCCCAGGAAAAAGCTGCTTCCTCGATACTAAGAACATCAGCAATATCAAGTTCTTCAATAGTTGAACCGGGATCGTCGATATAACATATCTCACCACCTAACAACATTTTCCCATCGATTTCCTCAAAAGGGAAAAACCATGACAGGTTGGCATGAGATAGATACCAGGCATCCGGATCGATGTCCTTAGACTGCTCAACCAAATTTCTTCCTGGTACTTGCTGCCACCATTCTCCATCACATGCGACGCCCCAATCGGCAGCTGCACAATGGTGAATATGCAATTCAACTAAACTTCCACCGGACCCGCCATCCCATATATCATAGTAAAAACCTTTTACCTGCTCCATTCCAAGAAACACCGAGTTATTAAATCCAGCATAAAAACGGTATTCCGGACTTGGTACCATCGTGTTAAATATCTCTGGATCACACAGACATTCGTATTTTAAATGGTGCCGCATATTATTAAGCATGGCTTTGGCTCGCGGATCATCCTGCGCATCCATAAGCTCAGTATATCTATGCCAACCCTTCAATGGCTCAATTCGCATTTATCCCCTCTCCTTTATAAAAAGTTTGCTTTCAGACTACAAAAGACTGACCACCTTATGACTAAAAAACCTGATTTAAAAACTGCCCATGAAACTGGTGCGGCAAATGGTGAGGCAACTTTAAAGCACAAACCTGCTCTTCAACATCATCTGCACGAAATATTTGCAATTCGCTCCTATGAGAGTAAGCATCATATACCACCTCTAATAAATAGCCATCGTCCTCTTTCTTACTGCCAACTGCCTGAGCAAACATAGGCTCAGATCCATAATGCCCTAGAGGCAAAGTAACTAACTGACTTCCCCCATCATAGGAAACCTTCTGAAAGCCATTAAAAAAGCTATTTGCTCCATTGTCGACAGAACACGCCGTCCAAGTTACTTGGTGCTTTTGCCCGGTAACTGCGGGATTAAATATCGGGAATTCTGATTCATAAGGACTAACTCTAGAACAATGGATCGAACCATCCTTCATATTTAATCGGTAACGGTTATACCAACCCCCACCAAATTTGGCATCAGAGTTAAATACATCCGAGAGAGTCTCATTTGCCTCAAAATTATCTTGAAACATACCATCCACTACAACCTCATCCCCATCTTCGAAGGCATTCCCAAAATGAATAATCGCTCCGGGCTCTGTTTCAAATTGCCTTATAACCTCCAACGACTCTAAATCTACCACCATTATTTTCATAGGGACGTCCTCTCCAAAACGTATTCCATCTGACATCGTGCGTGTCCCAATAAAAAACTCCCGCATACCATCAAAAAGAATGGAATTTATAAAATAGATAGCATATTTATCACTAAGCGCGAAATCATGGCAAAACGGAAAAGTCTCCAAAGGAAGATCGTTCATAGCCACCATCTTTCCTTCAGCATTAATTCGATAAAGATTCAAGCATGGCGACTTCCGCAATCCTGCCCCTGACATTCCAACACCGAAATTAAAGTACTCACCAGTCCTGGGATGAATTTTGCCATGCGCACTAAAACTTTTTCCTTTAAGAAATCCTTCGTAGTCATATTCCCCTAACGTATCTAAAGTCCCTGGCTCAACTTCCCACGGCCTTCCTCCCTCATTTAAGGCTAAAAACCTATTGGCATGGTAAACAATACTAGTATTAGCGGGATTAGCTGGGAACCGGAACATGTTTTTGAAAAATCCACCTGGAACCTGTGTCCCAAACCCTCGGTAAAGTACTTTCTGGGCTGCTGTTTCTTCCAAATATTTCGGCGTTCTTATATAACGATTACGAAAATGCACTTTGGTAGCTCCAGAAAAAGTGAACTGGCTTAGCATCCCATCACCATCAAACCAGTGTCCATAAGGCTTTCCACCAATCCGTTGACGTCCTGGGCCATTTCGAACGAAAGTACCAACTAAATCACTTGGCAAAGACCCTTCTATATCTTCAATAAAGTAATCATGCTCCACATCAAGGTTTTCAAGCCCACCATGACATGAAGGAATCTCATTAACGCCCTGTCTTTCCGTATTCATCTTATGTGCTCCTGATTTACGTACCTATATTAACTTACCCGGACCAATGGAATCCCAAAATTTTCTCCCTTTAATATTCGTATGAGTTGACGAGGCATGGATTCAATACCATCGAGAATATCTTCCTGATAAGACAGCCGTGCATCTCTGAATAATGGGCCGAGAACCCTATACGCTTCGTCATATCGGTGTTTAAAATTTTGCACATAGTAGCCATGCATTTCTGCCTGCTTATATACCAAGTTGAAATAGTTTTTGGGTCCATACCAGTCTAAATCGTTATTGTACTGTGAGGTTCCGCCGCACAATACAACTCGTGCACCAAAAGCTATTTGACTTAGCACAGTATCAAGAGTTTCTCCGCCCACGTTATCAAAATAGATATTTACTCCATCTGGACAATACTCTCGTAAAGACTGTTCCAAATTGTCCTCTTTATAATTGATTGCTGCATCTGCTCCTAAAACATCAACTACATGCCTGCATTTTTTGTCATTACCAGCAATACCTATAACTCTGCATCCTTGTAGTTTCGCCAATTGCACGACTATGGAACCAACTGTCCCAGCCGCCGTCGATACGACTAGTGTGTCAATGGGTCTCGGCCTACAGTAATCGACAATTCCTATGTAAGCAGTCACCCCGCTTCCGCCCATCACGTGCATAAGCGTGGTTTCGGATAGGCCGTCGGGCTTTTTCACCTTATCGATCTTTCTGGGTCGAGAACCTTTAGATATGGAATATTCTTGCCAACTCAGATCTCCCATCACCAAGTCACCTACATTAAATTCACGGCTTTTGGACTCCACAACTTCTGCTAAACCACTGCCGTACATAGTCCGCCCCAAAGGAAAAGGCTTTCCTGCTATACCCCCCGAAACCAGCGCCATCCGCATGGGTGGATTAACGGACAGATAACGAACCTTAAGGAGAACATCACCTGCTTCCAACGGCTCTATATCCACTTCCTGGAGCTCAAAATTCGCTTCTTCAACTTCGCTTTCCGGACGAGATGCCAAAACCCATCTTCTATTAATCATGATTGCTCTCTTTACTAAACGCTAAATAAATAGTGAACTACTCACTTCCGATACATACTAATATTAGATTATATGAAAAAAAGCCTTTTACGCTAGGCTACCAATAATTTCATGAGATACTAAGCAAACTTTATAAACGAGATACGAATGATTAACCGCAACGAAAGAGAGAAAGTTGTACTTGTCATAGGGGCAGGCGTAGCTACTGGCGGGGCTGTAGCAAAGCGATTTGCGCGCGAAGGCTATCTAGCCTGCATGGCCAGAAGAAAAGGAGACAAGCTAGAGCCCTTGGTCAGGGAAATAGAGAAAGAAGGCGGGAAGGCTATAGGGTATAGCTGTGATGCAACGGTAGAAAAAGAAGTAATCGATTTAATAAACCACATCGAAAAAGAAGTCGGCCCTATTGAGGTCGCTTGCTATAACGCGGCGGTGGGCGCAGCCCACAGCATTACTGAATTTCCTACTGAAACCTATGAACGAGTTTGGAGAATTAACACTCTTGGGGCCTTTATAATGGGACGTGAAGTCTCTAAGCGAATGCTAGAACGTGGACATGGGACGATTCTGTTCACCGGAGCTACTTCCGCTCTTAGGGGAAAATCTGGCTTGGCCGCCTTTGCCGGATCAAAGCATGCTCTTAGAGCTTTAGCAGAGAGCATGGCAAGAGAATTATTTCCAAAAAACATACACGTAGCTCATATTATAATTGATGGGCCAATTGACACCCCTTTAATGCGAAAAATGATGCCCAAGGTATTTGAAGAACGTCCACAAGACGGCATATTATCTCCAGATGATATCGCGGAGACCTACTGGACTATTCATAAACAGCCGCGGAGCGCCTGGCTGCATGAAACGCAATTGCGCCCTTGGGTAGAACCATGGTGATAAGGAAAACCGAGTTATGATGAAAAAAGTCGAAATTTACTTTGATTTTTTAAGTCCTACGAGCTATTTGGCGTGGACTCAAGTACCTAGACTGGTTGAACGAACAGGAGCAACAGCAGTATGGAAACCCATGTTCACTATCGGCCTCCATGAACTAACTGATAATAGATCGCCTATGATGGTACCGAATAAGGCAAAATGGATACGAGGAGACCAACAGCTATTTGCAAAAAAATATCGTGTACCCCTGGAACCTAATCCGCATGGATTCATTAATATTCTTCCAGCTGACCGTGCGGCAGCCTACGCAGAGCAAACTGGAGAAATTGAAGCTCTAATGAAAAGAATGTTCCCGGCAATGTGGATTGAAGGAAAAGACCTTTCTAACATTTCGGTCCTTCATGAAATAATTGTTTCCGCAAACCTAAATGCTGACGAGTACATGACAGCAATTGAAAGTGAAACGGTTAAGAACCGTCTGAAAGCAAACACCCAAGAAGCTGCAGACCGCGGAGCTTTTGGAGCGCCCACCTTTTTCGTAGGAGAAACCCTTTTCTTCGGCCAAGATCGGATAGATTTCGTCGAAGAAGCTCTTAATGATCTAGTTGATTAGTCTAGCAAAGCCCTGACATACTCGTTTTATTCTAGATTATCCTCGGGATGGAAAAAGACATGATCGATTTAACGACAGCACGCAACGATAATGAATTTCTAGCACTTTCTTTACTGCGAGCGATGGAAGAAGGGAAAACTCGGGAAGGAATAGAAAACCTTTGTACTAGTGATTTTGAGTGGGCGAATAGCGGTCTACCAACTTTGAAAGGCCAGTCCGAAATTTTTTCCCATCTAGCCTCAGGTGGATTTGGAACCATGATACCAATCCTTGAAAATATGGTTTCATTTAGTTCTGATGTGCATCAGCTTGCTAGTTTTGGTGATACAGTCTACACAGAGAGAACCGATCACCACTGGGACTCTCAGGGCCAAGATCTAATGACCGCCATTATACGCGGAGTATTCGAAATTCAAGGTGGTAAGATTTCGGCCCTCAGGGATTTCTATAATACGGACTGCTATAAGCAACAGCCCACAAAAAGCAACACTGAATAGCTGACTAATCTTAAATCGGGTCTAGTCTTACTGGTTTTATAGGCGCAAAGAACAACATGGCCCTGCCAACCCCGCAACCGAAGCTCTTGCCCCTCCCCATCAAGACTTCCATCCGCTTAACAACCTCCCTAGTATTAACAGGGACCGCCCGATATCGAACCAGTAAATCATTGCTTACAATACCAACAGCGGGCTTCTTGAGGAGTCGATTATACCAATCTCGAAATCAATGACCGGACTCGACCCATATTTCATCTCCATCAACTCTTAAGCTAAGTACCGTATCTATCTCCAAATTCGTCAAGAGTACGAAGAATACTTGTTCCCTTACTTTCCGGTTGAAAATACCAAATCAGCCCATCGATAGTTAAGCTAATTAATAGATATATTCCAACAATCGTCCCCATTACTCTTGCACCCTTAATTGAATTTTCCCACTTTGTAGTCAGATTTAGTTGTCACCAGGATAATCATTGTCCAAAATTCCGTTATGTCTTTAAACGGAAGTATTACCCATATGCCTAGCCTCTTACCCAACGTTGATCCCGACGGTCTTCTAGAATATTCAGTTGTTTACACCGACCGGTCTCTTAATCATATGTCGCAGACTTTTCAATCAATAATGACAGACCTTAGTAAAATGCTGAAAAACTGCTACGGAGCTAGCGCCACTGCCTTAATTCCGGGAAGTGGGACATTCGCTATGGAAGCTGTTGCTCGCCAGTTTGCAACAGGATCGAATTGCTTGATCATCCGGAACGGATTTTTTTCATTTAGATGGAATCAAATTCTGGAAGCTGGGCCCATAAGTGATAGGATCACTGTACTCAAAGCAAGACGACTTAATCCCGGAAAGCAAGAACCGTTTTCCCCACCACCGCTTGAGGAGATTCTTGATACTATTCGCGCCGAAAAACCACAGGTTGTTTTTGCCCCACATGTAGAAACCGCTTCTGGCATCATGCTGCCTGATGAATACCTCAAAAGCATCGCTGATGAAACACATGCGCAAAATGGACTATTCGTGCTGGACTGCATTGCCTCGGGAGCAATCTGGACAAATATGGAGGAATTAGGAATAGATATTTTGATCACTGCCCCCCAGAAAGGATGGAGCGGAACGCCTTGTTGCGGCGCCGTAATGTTAGCTCCAAAGGCTATCCAAATTTTGAGCCAAACCAAAAGTACCAGTTTCGCCTGCGATTTGAAAAAGTGGCACGAGATTATGAGAATATACGAAGATGGTGGGCATGCTTACCATACCACCATGCCCACCGACGGTATTCGCAACTTTTATTTATCCGTTAAAGAAACACAAGCATTCGGTCTAGAAAAAGCGAAAGACAGCCAAACTAAACTAGGAAGGAAAATCAGAGGATTGCTAGAGGGTAATGGATTTCCGAGTGTAGCAGCTAACAATTTCCATGCTCCAGGTGTAGTAGTAAGCTACACATCAGATCCTAAAATACAAACCGGTGAAGCTTTTAGACAACTAGGCCTTCAAGTTGCTGCCGGGGTGCCTTTGAAGTGTGACGAAGGAAACGATTATCATACTTTTCGTATCGGTTTATTTGGCCTAGACAAACTAAAAAACCATGACCGGACAATTCAGTCTCTACAACAAACTATAGAAAAACTTTAGTTACTAGACCTAAAAATTAGGTCCAGATAACCGAGATGAAACTAAAACAGGAGTAAATTAATCATGGCTATATCAGTTATCGGCGCAGGCTGGGGACGCACTGGTACTCTCACCATGAAATACGCTCTAGAAACTCTTGGGTATCTTAAATGCCACCATATGGCGGAGGTGATTAATAATCCTGGAGAAGACCAGCGATGGCTAGCAGCTTACGAAGGTGAGGCAACCAACTGGAATGATTTTCTTGCGGATTATCAAGCAACGGTCGACTGGCCTTCTTGCCATTTTTATAAGGAGCTAGCCGATTACTATCCGGAAGCCAAAGTTATACTTACGGTCAGGGATCCCGAAACATGGTATGAAAGCGCACGCGAAACAATATTCAGGGTAATTAAGCAAGGAATCAAAAACCGTAAAGTAGAAACAAAATCGAACCTGGGCTATCAATTAGTAATCAAGGCCGCTTTAAATGGTGACACGAGCAAAGAAAATGCGATAAGAAAATTTAAAGCACATATAGAAACAGTAAAGCAAAACATAGATCCTGCTCGACTACTGATGTTCGAGGTTAAAAACGGGTGGGAACCACTATGCAGTTTTCTAGAAAAACGAATACCAGATGAACCATTCCCGAAAATAAACACAAGAGATGAATTTGAAGGGATTTTTTTTGGCAATCGCTTATCGGAAGAAAATAATAACACTTCAAAATAAGGTGCTATATGAAATCACTTAACAAAAAGAATGTACTAATAACAGGTGGAGCACAAGGTATTGGCAAAGGGCTTGCCCGAGCCTGTCTTAAAGAGGGCGCCAGGGTAACAATCACTAATCTAAATAAGGAAATTGCCGACCGAACTATTTCAGAACTTTCATCTCTCGGAAAAATCCAATCTATAAACTGTGATGCAACGGATCCTGCGGCCGTTAATGCGATGCTTAATCAAATCTGGCACGCGGAAGGTCCGATAGATATAGTCTTTTGCAATGCAGGAGCGGGAGCTATGCGACCGATTCTTGAAACCACCGCTAGTGACATAAGAGAGCAATTCGCGGTCAACTATGACGCCTGCATCTACCTCGCACAAAGTTATGTTGATCGGATGATCAAAGAGAAAAAGGCAGGCCACATAATGTTTACAGGATCGGAACACTCTCTCGTCTTACCGGAAGGCAGTGAGTCTCTCGCAATGAGCATATATGGTGGGACAAAACATGCTCTGTTGATCTTTGCAGAGTGGTTAAAACATGAACTTAAGGAGACCCAGATCTCAGTAAGCATGTTGCTCCCCGGGCCGGTTAAAACAGAAAGGCTTTCGGATACTTTTTCGATGCTAGAGGAAAACCCAGATAATGAAGACCTGCGACAACGTTTTAGCTTGGAAGCTGAAACGGCCTTGAGAGATAGATTTATCTCCCCAGAGCAGTGTGCGGAAATAGCTCTAAAAGGACTCAAAAAAAATCTTTTCTTTATCCCAGCTCAAAAGCATATAAGAGTTGATGTGCTGAAACGGAATGAGGAAATCATGCAAGCATTTTCTGCATTAGGACTTGATTAAATTGAGACTCATATCTACAGGAGGAGCCATCCGCCATCTACAGGCAAGTAGATACCTGTAATAAAGTCGGCCATAGGTGACGCCAAAAATACCACTGCCTTTCCCTGCTCTATAGGGTCCCCCCAATGTCCAACCGGCATGCGAGAAATTCGGTTGGCCACGCTATCAGCTAAAGGGTCTCCTGTCATCTGGGGAATTTCACCTCCTATTTCAGGCGCCTCCCCATCTTGAACCCAAGTCGGTCCAGGGGCTACAGCATTCACGTTAATTTTGTGGGGTGCAAGCTCCAAAGCTAAAGCCTTGGTAATTTGAGTTACCGCAGCCTTAGAACCGTCGTAAGTTACGCCAACCCCTGGTGTAATTGCTTGAGTGGAAGCTATATTAATAATCCGTCCTCCTCTCCCAGATTCAATCATCAGCTCAGCCGCCTTGCGGCACGTATAAAAAACACCATCGACATTTACCGACCAAAGTTTTCTCCACATCTCATCGGTAATATCTTGTACCGGACCGCCATACCCAACATATAGACCAGCATTGTTAACCAAAATATCTAAACCACCCTCTTTATCAACTGTCTCAGAAAGGACGAGTTCTACAGCCTCGCGGTCGCTTACATCTAAGAGCATAGGAATTCCATCAATTTCATCCGATAGCGCCTTCGCATTCTCAAAATCCACGTCACTAACTACAACTGTTGCTCCAGCTGCTGCTAAAGCACGAGCGATACCTGCTCCAATCCCTCGCCCGGCACCAGTTACATGAGCAACCTTCCCGCTAAGATCAATCCAATCATTCGTTTTTAAATTGCCCACCTAATCCTCACTCTTAAAAGTTTCTATTTCCAGGAACTTTACATTTATAAAATGCACTTAGTCTAATTTTTATATGCTCTTATCTCGCGACTAAAAGCAATGCGATAAAATACCGGAACTGCGATTAATGTCAGTAGTGTAGCGAACGCTAGTCCGCCCATAATGCAAACAGCCATCTCACGGAAAAAGACATCACCCAACAATGGAGACATTCCAGCTATTGTAGTTCCTGCAGCCAACATTACCGGCCTCAGCCTGCTCACACTTCCTTCTATAATGACATCTAAAGAAGGTCCTTTCTCAACCATTCGCTTATCGATTTCATCTACTAATACTACACAGTTTTTAATTAACATCCCTGAAAGACTCAATAAGCCAAGAATAGAAGGAAAGGTAAATGATAGATCCGTAACTATCAAACTAATGACAACGCCGCAGACTGTCATAGGAACTGTGAGCCAAATTACCGCTGGTTGACGAAGCTTACCGAACATCAAAATCGTAACAACTAGCATTAAAGCAAAGGTAAGAGGAATTTTAGTAGTTAAACTATCTTCCGCCATTTTACTAGATTCATACTCGCCTCCCCACTCTAGCTTATAGCCTGGCGGCATTTCCAAGGCCTCAATCTGGGGACGAATTTTCTCAAAGGATTCCATAGGGTTCTGCCCTATAGGCGGATTAGCAAAGGCGCTAATGCTCCTCTCACGCTGTCGCCGAAAGATCATACTATCACCAGGAACAAGCCGAAATTCCGTAATCACCTGAGAAACCGGAATATATGCACGCTCCACAGGACTCCAAACAGAACGTTCGGGTAATCCACTTAAATCACTCCTTTCTTGAAAAGGGGCACGGGCAATAATGGGTATCAGCTGGTCTGCCTCCCTATAAACCCCAATTGGAACCCCAAAGGTTGCAAAAGCTAGTGATCGATAAACATCAGACCGGCTAACTCCGGCAAGCCGTGCTCTGGAATCATCCATCACGGGTATTATCTGAATTTCGCGCTGCCTCCAATCTGTTTTCAGATCGAGTAAATCATTCCGCTGATAGACATCTAAAGCTCGATCGGCCAAATCCCGAAGCGTCGATGAATCCGGACCAAGAAAACGGGCTTCAATCTTGGACCCAGTGTTATAACTAAATTCAGTTCGACGTACCCTAATGTCAGCATCTGGGGAAAGGTCCTTTAACTGTCTTCCCACTCTAGACATAATATCGTTCATCTGACGAACATCTGCTACTTCTACAAGCAGGTGGGCATAAGCGGTATTTGGTAGCTCAGGTTGAATTGTTGAAGCGAATCTAATCGTTCCCTCACCAATAAAAGCAGTTACAGCGTTAACGCCGTTATGCTCTTTTACCCGTGATTCAAGAGCTAACATTTTACGAGAAGTAGTATGTATATCGGTTCCCTGAGGGAGATAGTAATCTACAAAAAAAATCGGGGTATTAGAGCCTGGGAAAAAACCAATTTTAACAAACTGAAACCCCCAGAAACATGCAATAGTGACTGAAAATATGGTCATTGCAGATAGCCACCTTTTTCTAAGTCCCAAACCCAAAACCAGCCTATAAGGTAGATATCCCCAACCATGATAAAGCTCGCTAGCAGACTTACCTTCATCCCTCTTCAGAAGCATTGACCCAAATAAGGGCACAATGGTTATAGCTAAAATCCAGCTGAGTAATAATGCAATTGCTACCACTCTGAAAAGACTACCTAAATATTGGCCAGTATCGTCCTGGGATAACCCAATCGGAGCAAATGCTAAAACCCCAATAATTGTTGCACCTAACAGCGCATATTGAGTTCTTTTAACCGATCGCTCCGCCGCATCGGCCGGAGAAAATCCTTCACGCACACCAACAACCATTCCTTCAGCTATTACAATCGCGTTATCAACTAACATGCCCATAGAAATCATCAATGCACCGAGAGAAATTCTCTGTAAATCGATGTCCGTCATCGCCATAGTAAATACGGTTCCTGAGACAGTAAGTAAAAGGACGCTACCAACGACGATGCCCGCTCTCCACCCCATAAAAATACATAGGGCACCTACAACCGTTGCAACAGACATAGCTAAATTCCGAAGAAATTGCTCTATAGAATCACTGACAACATCATGCTGCCTATAAATCGGTATGATCTCGACGCCAACAGGTAGTTCTCTCAACAACTCAGTGGCTGCCTCATCCACACGTTCTCCAACCTCGACTACATTTAATCCAGTAGTTACCGAAACCCCAACAGTGAAAACCTGATCACCCTGATATCGAATTATCTGTCTAGGCACTTCAACCAGCGAGCGATCTACATTCGCTACATCTGACAAACGGATAATTTCAGTAGACCCTGCTCGACCGATCATCATGTCTGAAATAGATTCAACGTCATTAAATGCTAAATCCGGAGAAATACGTATACGACGATCGCCATAGGCAACGGAGCCCGCTTCCAAAACCTGGCTTTCCTGGACGATTGCTGAAAAAACACTATCCAACGGCAATCCGAGACTAATCAATTTATCATGATCTAACTCAACGAAGATTGCCTCCTGAGGTTCTCCCGCAGTATTAACTTTAGCAACTCCATCAACGAGCTTTATACGTTTGGATATTTTTCGTGATATATCAACAATATCCCTTACCAAGTAACCTGGGGTCTTAACCGCATAAAAAATACCGTATACATCACCAAAATCATCCTCGACATGAGGCTTATCTACCCCGGGAGGCATCCTAGAAGATGCTTCTCCAATCCTTCTTCTTAGTTCATCCCAGATTTGGGGTAAAACCTCATCATCATACGTTTCTATTATTTCAACTTGTACCTCAGACCTTCCCGGTACCGATTTCGATGTTATTTTTTCAACATATGGAAGTTCCTGAAGGGATTTTTCGATAACGTCGGTAACTTCCTGCTCCACCTCCTGAGCAGAAGCACCGGCATAATTAGTTATGATATAAGCATGCTTAACAGGAAAAGCTGGATCCTCGAGCCTTCCGACGGTATCTATACCGTATACGCCTCCAAACAGGCAGCCGAAAACTACCATCCAAGGGTAAAGTGGTCGCTCTATGGCAAATCGAGCAATATTCATTCTAAGTCCGTTAGTAAATCTCCGAGCTTACGAACTCGCAAGCCCTCTCTAAGCTGACTGGCCCCAGCTACTACTACAATTTCTCCTTCCGATAACCCACTCGTAATTGGAATTCCACGACCGACCACATTGCCAACTTCTACCCAACGTTTATCAACATAACCAGTAAGCGGATCAAAAACCCAAACAAAAAATTCGTCATCGGTTCCTCCGACCAAAGCACTAGCTGGAACACGAATTGAGTTTTTAAGATACTCAAAGCCTATCTCTACCAAGACTTTTGCTGTCATGCCCGGCAAAAGATTCCATTCCTGAGGTCTAGGCATTGAAAATGCCACCTCGTAGGTTTGTGCAATAGCATTTGCCTCTCCTCCATTTTCCCGAAGTTGGAGAGGAAACTTCTGATTTGATAAGAAACTAAATGAGGCATTAGCCTTCACCAAATTACCCCGAGATAACTTTATAAATATTGATTCCGGAATACTTACCCTCACAATTAATTCATGAAGATCCATGATGCGCGCGATTTTATCTGCTGGTGTAATATTAATGTGATTATCGATATATCTTTTAGCAACATACGCATCAAAAGGGGCGTAAATTTTGGTATCTGCAAGTGCCTCCTTTGCTTTGGCCAGACGCACTTCATTTAAATCGTAAAGAGCCTTCGCGTCATCTACCTCCGCCTTCGATATGCCTCTATTGACTAACAACTTCCTCTTTCTCACAAAATCCCTCTGAGACAAGCTCAACTGCACTTCTTGTTCGCGAACGGCCAGAAGGAAATCAGTGGAATCTAGAGCAGCAAGAAGTCCGCCTTTGACAATAGTTTGGCCCTCCAAGATCGGAAGGTGCTTAAGGGGGCCTGACACCTCAAACGATACATCTACCGTTTGCAGCGCTTCAATTCTACCAACAAACTCATAAATCTCAGACGAACTGTGAGATTGGACCTGGAAAAGCCGAGCTGGCCGAATTACCTCTTCAATAATATCAGGCTCATGATTCTCAGAACAGGCAACCAAGGAGAAGAAAACAACTAAAGCGAATATGATTCTCATGATCTGCTGACCTGACTTAATTCAATCATCTGACTATACAGGTGCTCTTGCTTGTCTTTTGGCAACTCGATCAAGTTAAGCATCTCAATAAAACGAAGTCCTTCGATAGCTAGTAAGAGTAACAGTCCGTATTCGCTTTCCTGCGTGGCTGAATCAAACCATCCACTTAGAGTTGTTCGTGCTGGGTCTAATAAAGTGGGATCTTCTGCGGCGGCGGCCAAAATTGCACGTGACATTATCCGCTCTATATCTCCCCTGCCTTGTTGAGCTTTTATTAGCTCAGCCAAACCTACCCCAGAATCTTCAAGAACGTCGTGGTTCTCTCCTATATTTACGCCGTTATCGTCTATTCGATGCTCTACTTGTTCTAGAAGATATTCTAGCATCCCGGCTAAAAGCTCTCTCTTGCTTGGATAGTGATACAAAAGTCCACCTTTTGATAATTCGGCCTTTTCAGCAACCGCCTCGATAGTTAAATGACCCGCACCTAAATCCTCTACAACTTCTGAAGCAGCCAGTAAAATTCTCTGTTTTGAGCTTAATCCTCTTTTCATAACTAAATCCTATCGGAAATAAACTAAACCGTCCAGACGGTTTAGTTTATTTCGTGCCTTAACCCGTATAATTAACAAAAAGGATTCAAAAAGATGGGCCGTAACTTAGCTGAATTAGACTTACAATCCGCAAACGTCGATCTCCTTTCTGGACTAACCACAACGAGGGCAATCCGCCGATATAAAGACGAACCTATACCAGAGAGGGATTTACGCGATATTTTATTTGCAGCAACACGCGGGCCGAGTGGCTCAAACAGACAGACGTTTAGATTTGTTGTGCTAACCGATTCAAACATTGCGATACAAGCGAAAAAATTAGTGGCAAGTTCGGCCCAGAAACTTTGGGCCGAAAAAAGACAAAATGATGGTTATGATAAAGGATCGGGAACAAGGCTCGATTCACCAAAAGCTCGGCTGGCAAAAACCATGCAAGAATACGTGGCGAATCTCCATAAAGTTCCAGCACTAATCTTTCCCTGTTTTATCCGATATAGAGCATCCACAATATCTGAAGGCGCTTCTCTCTATCCAGCAGTGCAAAATCTTCTCTTAGCTGCTCGAGGTCTGGGCTATGGAGGGGTGATCACTGGGTTCAATGCCAGTATTGATGAAGAACTAAAAACTCTACTGAAAATTCCTGAGAATGTTTTTATCGGTGCAACTCTTACATTAGGAAAGCCAGTGGGCAAGCACGGACCAGTACGACGCCGGCCTATGCAAGAATTAGTGTATGCAGATACCTGGGAAAAATCCCCAAACTGGGCAATCGATCCTCCTGGAACCAAATTCACAAAGGCAGGACCCCCCAAAACAAATTAGCTAGCGAGGCCCTTGGCCGTCATCAACTTTTATAACGGTTCCAGTGACACATTCTGATGACGGGGCACAGAGATAAATAAGTGTGCTATCCAATTGAGCTGGATCACAAAACTTCTTACGAGGGAAAGAGCCAGAGAAATCCCCAATTCGCTCAATCATTCCATCCATCATCTCGGTTTCGAATGCCCCTGGGGCAATACAATTGACGTTGATGTTAAACCGAGCCCATTCGACGGCTAAACATTCAGTCATCCTCACTAAACCCGCCTTAGTAATAGAATAAAGCGCAGCACCGTTGCCCTCATACCTAAAAGCACCAACTGAACTAATATTGACCATCCTCCCGGGACGATTTTCTCTTATCAAACGTCGCGCGACCTCGCAGGAAAGCACGTACGGACCCACCAAATTAGTATCAAAAACGTCATTGGTCAGAGTGAGAGACATTTTGTGCGCACGCTGAGCATCTGGTATGCCCGCATTGTTAACTAGAATAGTAATTAATCCTAAGCGCTCCTCAGCCTTTGAAACCACTTCGAGAATTCCCGCTTGATCCCTCATATCAAGCGGAAGAGCGCAGCACTCTCCACCCATACCATTGATTTCCTTTTCAAGGTCTTGAAGTCTAGACTTACGACGACCGGTCAGAACAACTTTAGCACCACTTTTGGCAAGAACTTTAGCAAATCGATGGCCTAACCCTGAGGTAGTACCTGTAACTAATGCAACCTCACCAGAAAGATCGAAATTATTATTAGGAAGTGAAAATTTATTATCCATAGGTTAGCTTAAACTCTCTTTTGAATTTGAAGGGTGCGCCAGATGACCCAGCGATATGGACACAAATCATGAAATTCGCCATCATCCACCACGGTCGATGTAACATTGTATCTTTAGACTATAGAATCACTAAAACCGGATTACTAGAAGAACATCTACCAGAATCCAAAAGCAAAAAGAAAACCGAGTGTATTGAGATACTGCTCGATGGAGACTATGAGCACGTCTTACCGACGAAGGAGCAAATACGTACGTTAAAAAATATTCTTTCTAAAATCATAGCTGAATACCCCAAGATAAAGATAGGCGGTCATCGCAATATAAAAGGATCAAAGACAAATTGCCCTGGGAACGCATTCCCTCTCAACCATATTCGCATCTGGGCCAATAGCGAGCTAGAGAAAGAACTTGATAAGAAAACCTATAGATTAATTGAAAAACAATATCGGCCGTAAGACTTTTTAGTTTTCCTGCGACAACGTCCACGATGACTCAAGCTCTTCTGGCGGAGGCGGCTGATTGCAAATCCAAACGCACATTTGTGGGTCAGCTTCCCTCAAATCACCAGAGATCCATACACCTCTTGAATCAAAAATACCTGATCTATTGCCATCCGAAACATTCACTGTCCCATCTGACTCCAATTGATAAATTACACCACCGAACGGATGCTTAATTGCTGGCTTCATTCTTGGTCCTCCACCCACTCACCTAGCCTATGATGCAGCCACCTGACTTTAGACTCTTGGTAGTTAGCTAACGTTACCCCAGGCTTATAGGTAGATTCTAATCCTTGTTGTACCTTGGGCATATTAAAAGCGTCTTGATCAAACACTCTACCTAAAAACCCTAATGCAGCAGACCAAGGTTCATCTTCCTCAAGCCACCTAATTTTAGCAGGTGCCGGCCTATCGCCAGAAAACGGTGCTAACATAATGCACTCCATTATTGCGGAACGGTGATCATTGCCATTAGGCCTAAATCTGTAACAAATTCGATTAAAAGCACCCCAAGGATGAAAGTTTGGGAAAAGTGTGTAATCGAGATTATCGACTATTTCTGCATCGCTGTATTCATCCACACTCTCACCTACATCCGCTCGTAACGTCTCTCGAGTCATGGCGGCTTGCCATGCTCTAGCAGTCATACCTTCAGGAATATCTGGCAAAGGTGCTCCCTCAGGAATATCAAGCATTGCCCTAATCATATCTTGCTCGCTCTGCGGCTCGTCTAAAAGGGGGCTTGGAGTCATCGAAGGAGTAATTACCCGAGCACAATTTTCCCAAACGTCGACCTGACTGTTAACACAGCCTAGACTCTTGAGAATCTGAGGGTGTGTGCCATTCACATGATAGGCCTCGCAAAATGCCTCCTGACAAATCTTCCAGTTCGCCGGCATTATCTTGGCAACATGAGCTTGTTTATATAATTTACTTAAATCCCACCTCTCGAACTGATTAGCTAAATCTCGTATAAAATCATCAAATGGCTCACAATTCTGATCCGGATTTATAAAAACAAACCCCCCCCAACTAGCAGTTGGTATCTCTGGAAGAGAAAATTCAGAATCCTTTATATGAGGAAAATCCCAGTCAGCAGGTACATCCTTTAACGCGCCATCTAATGACCAACAAAAACCGTGAAAAGCACAACGAAGCTCTGATGAACGACCATCGTATTCTTTTAACATTCTACCCCGATGAAGGCATGCATTAGGGTAAGATTTGATTACCCCGTTCTCTGTTCTAACAACTAGAAAAGATATACCCGCTATGTCATAACGAATATGATCTCCAGGTTCAGGAATATCTTCCTCTCGGCATGCCATCTGCCACACTTTTCTCCAAAGATGATCGACCTCTCGATCATGCCATTCTTTGGTGGTATATCGCTTGATTGAAACATCAGCATCACCGAGATATTTTGGTGATTGGAGCCTTAATACTGCAGGAACCTCATGAGTATCCTGATCCAGTAATTCCTGATAGGTGACTCCCTCAGACCGGGGCATGTTATCAGGATCGAGATCCTTAATAGCTTCAGACATTAACTTTCCTCAATTAAGGGTGTACCCAAATATTGCCCTGGCACCGCTCGCATAGCAACCGATTGTTAACACCAATAAAATATCCAAATTAAAGGCCAATAGTATCAAACACTCTTAGGCCGATCCTATATCGTATGCAATAATACGACTTAAATAGAATCAGTATGGCAATGGCCGCAAGGAAAACACAAATACTTGAAGTTACCTATGATCTGGAAATCTCCGCGGTGAGCGCCTGGGAAGTTCTGGGAACCTTTGAAAATTTTTTGGAATGGGCTACAGGCGGGACTGGCTCCATCGAAATCGAAGGCGAAGGGGTAGGCATGATTCGCCACCTGGAAATCCCTGGAGGGGGGAAACAAGCTGAACGACTTGATCAACTAAACCACGCCATGAAAAAAATTAGTTATAGTTTGGTATACGGCAATCCGTTAGGAATGGAAAAATATGCCGCAACAGCAGAATTAAGCTCTAGGACAGCTAATGCCTGCTCCATCCATTGGCGAGGAGAATTTATTGTGCAAGACGGCACAGATGAGAATTCAGTTCGGTCTGCGCTTAAAGCCGCTTACGATAATATGTCTACCGCAATAGAATCCTATGTAGCGAGAACGCCACTCCCATCAAAACATTAGAACAATATAAAAAGGTAAAAATAAATGAAAATAGGTATCTCGCTGCCAGTCAGAGAACTTAAAGATGACCTGGGAGCAATTAGAGAGTTTGCGCAGAATGCCGAAGATTTAGGATATTCACATCTTCGTGTACCTGATCAAGTAATTCGAAAAAATAGTGGTCACCTTCACGAACCGATGATGCTGCTTTCATATATAGCAGCATTAACTAATAGCATAGAACTAGTGCCCTCAGTCATAGTGTTACCGTCACGCCAAACTGCATTATTCGCAAAGCAGGCAACTGAATTAGATCGTCTTTCAGAGGGCAGACTACGCATAGGATTGGGGGTAGGTGGCAGTAAAGAGGAATACGATGCCTTAGGCATGAATTTTCATAACCGCGGAAAACGCTGCGATGAACAAATATTACTGCTACAAGAACTGTGGACTAAAGAGAATATTAGCTTTCACGGAAACTACGAAACGATTGACTCATTAAAACTTGATCCATTACCAGTTCAACAACCAATACCAATATGGATTGGAGGACGATCAGAATCTTCAAAAACTGTTATCAATCGAATTGGGAAACTAGCGGACGGATGGTTTGTACTCTGCTCTCCAGAACAATTCCCAGTAATAAATAAGCAAATCAAAAAAGCTGCCGTGGCCGCCGGAAGGGACGCTGCATGTATTGGAACCGAAGCTGGCGTAGCGGTAGTAGGGGCACGAGAGGCAGAATGGAAAGACCGAGTTATGGGCTGGAATAGGATCGGTCTTTCCCATCTATGTATAAGAACCTTAGGTGCAGAATTAAATCCTGCACAACATCTTGCTAAAATGAAAGAAGCTATGGCTCAAATGCCAATTTAGTAAGTTCTAGTCTCCCCAAGGAAGTTTCAAACCCGCTTCCTTCATCATTTCCGCTCTCATGCGTTCAAAACTTGATGCGTGGCCAACGTGCTGGAGATTAAAAGCTGCTTGCTGAGCCGTCCAAAAGCCTTGCGCATCTTGGGTCTGGTTACATGCCATCTTTGCTAATTTTAAGGAATAACTAGGTTTTTTCGCTATGCGCTGACCCAGATCTAACGTAAAACTCTCCAGTTCATCAGCAGAGACAACATGGTTCAACATCCCTAAGTTATATGCTTGTTCAGCACTTACTGCTTCACCGGTGAAAAGCATCTCTTTTGCTTTTCGTAATCCAAATTCCCATGGATGAGAGAACCATTCAACCCCATTAACCCCAAAATCAACAGTGACATCAATAAAAGTAGCATCCTCGCTTGCCACGATAAGATCACAAACCCACATCAACATCAGTCCACCAGCAATTGTCTTGCCATGAACCTGAGCTATTGTGGGCTTTGGCAACGTCTGCCATCTTCTGCACATATTAAGATAAATTTCCTCTTCCATCGCCATAAGCCCTTCAGACGCAGGCTTATCCATCCCCCCAGATATACCAATGCGCTTCGGCGTGTAATCATCCCCTCCCGGCTTAAGATCATGCCCCGATGAAAAATGGGGTCCTTCTCCAGATAGAATAATTACTTTGACATCATTGTCGTAAGCAGCTGTAGTTAAGGCATCGTTCAGTTCGTATGTCATCCGTTGATTCTGCGCATTGCGCACATCTGGGCGATTCATTCGAACTCGCGCGACACCGCCATCTTCCACCTCATAAATTACGGTTTGATAATCACTCATATTTTAAAGTCCCTGTCATAAATTAAACGGACAATGATATCCGTCAACGAAAAGGGGATCATGCGCATTTGGCACCCAGAAGGCAACTAAATCGTCTGCCCCCCGCTATCCCTCTCTTCTATCCTACGCTGCAACTCTCTTTGTTGATCTTCATCAAGCTTAAATCCTTTAATAAACCAATATGCTAAGACCATAGCGATGGTGGGAACCACCACGTATACCATCCTAAATGCGAACTTAGTCTCCTCGCTATTTGCCCCTTGGGCATCGAATCCAACTAAGGCTAGTAACGGATAGGTGATACCAATCGCCAATGCCCCGCCTGCTTTCGCAGTAATAGCTAGTAGAGAGAAATACAGGCCTGTTCTCTGTCCACCTGAATGCACATTATCATAATCAACAACATCAGCAGCCATTGATCTAAGCAAAAAGCCTAAACCAGAGTTAGTTAAGCCTGTTGCGAAAAGTAATGCCGAAAATAAAAATACATCCCCTTCACCAGGAATAATAAACAAAGCAGTAGTAAAACAAAAAGATAGGGCACTTACCCCAAAAGTACGGTGCTTCCCTATCTTATAAGCCAAACGCATCCACAGGGGAACACCTACAATATGTGCTATAAAAAAACTAATTAATGCTAACGAGTTATATTGTGCATTACCAAGCAGTTCTGCTTGGTAAAAGATAAATAGCCCTGACATAACTGAACCAGGAATAGCGGCCATCGCATCCGCCATCAACAAGCGACGCATATGGGGATTGCCGACGACAAGCTTCAATCCAGTTAGAAAACTAATACGGGGAGCCGGAGCTGTTGGACGCTCTCCAACAAAAAATACCGCCAGGAAAACACAGATTGGCGCGAAAACTATCGCCATTGTTCCAAAAAACGTTAGTGCTTCCCTTCCAGCCGGCGGCATCCCGTTCAACTGAAGTGCTGCCAAAGGACCTAGAATTAAAAGCGATCCCGCATATGCGGCAAAGGAATTAAACCCAGCGATACGGGAACGTTGATCATAATTGCCAGAGAGCTCTGCCGACCAAGCTTGATGGGAGATAGTTTTCATGGTGGTTCCTGCATATAGAACCACTAACCAGAATCCCAAATAGATGAGGGATGGGGAACCTATAGGCATGAAAGCCATATATACCCCTAGCATCATAAATGGTAACGCTAGAACCAACCAATGACGTCGTCGCCCCCAACGACTATCAAAACGATCCCCTACAATCCCCATAATAGGGTCCGTGAAAATATCGAAGACTCGGACAATCATGAAGACAAATCCGACCTCGGCCAATCCAAGCCCTAGCGTCTTGGTGTAAAAAGGTGGCAAAAAAATGCTTAGAGGCAAAGTCATTCCAGCTGTCGGAAATGCTATTGAGGCAAAAGCTGCCAACCTCCAAGCTGGTATTTTTCCATTAACTTCATAAGAACGACTAACGCTATTCATTAACCAATAACTCCCGCTTCCCGAAGGCTAATAAGTTGCCGATCATCCAGATCAACTAGCTCTCTTAAAATCGAATCGGTATCTTCACCAAGCGCTCGAACAGGTTCTAACTCCGGGGGATCAATCCCTTCGAACCTGATTGGAGTTTGAATTTGAGCAATCTCTCCGAGCGCGGGATGATCAATATTTTTAAGGGCTCCGCGTGCATAAAGATGCGGATCATCAACTACTTCCTGCAAATCCTTCACTGGAGCACAAACTACGCGGTGTTTCTGACACTCAGAAAAAACATACTCTTTCGAATGTTGTTCAGTCCAACTACTTACGATTGCATCCACTTCATCTATCGCCTTACTTCTCATCGTTGATGTCAGAAACCTCTTATCTTCCGCCAATTCTGGACGGCCCATTGCTTCACATAGCTTTCTCCAATGCCCTTCCCTAATACAAATTATCGCCACGAAGCCATCCGCTGCCTCGTAAACATTATATGGCGCTAAAGCTAAACCAGGATGGCGATTGCCCGCCCGAGGTTTCTGTACTTGACCGTTCGCGTAAAAGGTACCCAAAGCAGTTGCTAGAGTTGGAAAAACGCAATCCTGCATTGAAATATCAATACGAGACCCCTGCCCAGACTCCTGTCTGGCGTATAGAGCTGTAACAATTGCACTATACAAATGCGTACCGGCTAAAAAATCTATCGATGCAGCAGCGGTTTTCATCGGTGGGCCATCCTCATCCCCCGTGATCGACATGACGCCTCCCATTGCCTGGAGCGTTATATCCATACCTAAAAAATCTCGGTAGGGACCTACCTCACCATAACCGGTACTAGAAGCATAAATAAGCCTTGAATTCTGTGCCCGAAGCACCTTAGCTCCTATCCCATATTTATCCATAGTACCAGGCGCGAAATTCTCCATAACAATATCGACCTTTTTAGATAGAGCTCTTACTAACTGCTGGCCTTCATCCGTTTTGATATTTATGGCTAAGCACTCTTTATTAGCGTTCAAAAGAGAGAACGGATAACTGGCATTGCTTTTTCTATTGTTTCCCCTAAGAGTTTCACCTAACAGTGACTCAATCTTAATTACTCGCGCACCTGCTTGAGCTAATAAAAATCCACAGTAGGGTCCGTTATAGACCTGCCCAAAATCCAACACGTGTATTCCAGACAAAGGTTGTTCGTTCAAAATGGCGCCCCCCAAACCAAATTAACAACTGCCGTAAAGCTGTTATTTTGTTATTACATAAGTTCCCGACAAAAGATCATGAATACATCTCCTGTCTTTACCTAAAATAAATGCTTGATCTAACAAAGGTAAAAGAAATAACCATCCTGTATCAGGAAAAAGTATTCTCGGGAGAAACGGAGTAACAAACAAAAAAAGCAAGGGGAAAAATAATGCCCTTACAAAAACTAGTCGCCAGAATGACGTCCGACAATGATTACCTAAACTATCTACTGACATTATATGAATACGAAAAACCAGCTTGCCAACCGTCTGTCCACGTAACCATAACAACAATCCATTGAGCAGAAGATAACTAAAAACAGCTACGCAAAAGATATTAAATAACATATTGTTACCTCTAGCATAATCTTCCGCATCCTCCACAACCCCAAAAACCATAATAAGAAATAAAGTTAACAACGGAACCAAAATCATATCTATCAGCGTTGCCAAGCTACGTCTCATTAGACCAGCCGACTGCTTGTCTATGAAATTTTGATCACTCATCATCACTCTCCAACTTAAAAACCAAAAAGGCATTGCCTGGGCGCTGGTCCCCAACATAACCATAACCGGAGCTAACAAAAATTTGATCTCCAACTATCATGGGCCCATGTGCATCGAATGCGCCACCGCTCGCTCCTATGCTGTTGGATGTTGGATACTCACGAAATGCATCATGAGACCATAAAAGCCTGCCATCAACAGCAGAAAGAATTTCTAAATAGCCATCCATAGAGCCGATTACTACCACATCATTCGTTGCAATAATGGCTGACGAATACCCAAACACACACCTTTCAGACTCACATCGTGATGGACGTTGATAGCCCCAAATGACCTCCCCGGTATCCATATCAAGCGCATATAAACCTGGATTCGGATCGCCTGGAGTTGGATAACCGAGCACTGCTTTATCACTGATTGGCGCATAAACTAATCCGAGATCCTCGTTTGCTGCCAGCCCCCAGTGGACTCCACCGATAATACTGCCTCGTCCCAGCTTCGTGGACCATATCGTCTCTCCGTTCTGAGGATTTATCGCATGAACATCTCCTGATTTTTGGCCAGCAAGGAGCAAGTTTTTTTCTCCAAGCGTTTTTACCAATAAGGTTGGTGCGCCGAAATCAACATCGGGGCCGTAAGGTTTAGCACAGTTGGGGTGGTTTAACGACATTACACAAGCAGTACTAAAAGCATCATTTGGAGTAAATTGGTTAACCCAAATCACCTCACCCTTTTGAACATCAACAGCAAAAATCGCATCACTCGTTTCCGTGGTCGGATGGGTAAAATTCTGTCCCGTCCCAAAAAAAAGAAGCCCGTTCTCCTCATCTATACTAGGGGCACCCCAAACTGGAGCTCCACTAGGACCATATTCCTGAACAAACCCAAAGTGACTACCGGTAACTCTAGCTTCTTCCTCAATGGTCGGGATATACCATAATTTTTCACCAGTTCGAATATCAAAAGCAGCTACTCCCCCACTCGTAGTACAGCAGCCGTATAGAGGGTTGCCTGCTAGCCCTATTTCTTGGGACGCAACTGGGACATAAATAACATTTTCGGAAATTAGAGGTGTCGCGGAATAGGTCGGAACTAACTCATCATCTACAAAAATATGCCTAACCAAAGTACCGTCCGTTGCACTAATAGCAAACACACCAGCCGTTCGATCATTAAAAATCAATACATCTTGGTCCAAAATACGCGCATGCAAGATCGCGCTGCTTATTGGTCCAGTATGCTCGAAAACCCAACGCTCGCAGCCTGTCTCTCTGTCTAGAGCCACTACTCCCCTTCCCCCGTCTCCAATGAATACGGTATCTTCCGTTATCAAAGGGTATGACCTGGGCGACATAGTGGAAAAACCATAAGCCCACTGAAGTTCAAGACCCCCCACGTTTTTTGCTCGAATAACAGTTTCACTCTGATACCTTGTATTTCTAAGGTCTATACCCCAGCCTTCAGAATAGATAGTTTCAAGCCCGGGTTGTTTGGCGACTAGAGAACAATCGGCAATCGAGTCCGCGACAGCTAGACTGGCCGTTGATAGCCCAACAAATAAACTTAGCAAACGGAAACTCATTAACGACATCATAACTTACCTCTACCCACAAATCGTGATTCAGATTAAAAACACGAACTTGCCGTACTTAAGCTGAACATGTTTTACTTTACCCCAGTCTTCTTACCGATGAAATATAATGTATTTCTTTCGCAATATCTAAACCTTGGGGGCGAGTTATGAAACAGCAAGAAATTGATAACCTACGGACCGTGATGGAGTACGAAGCGAATCGTACTCAACCACCAAAAGGTTTTCCTAAATTT
>MDTE01005892.1_pt1 | contig 52171 bp, 58 predicted proteins | sample 811231 | NCBI WGS metagenome assembly MDTE01 (sample SAMN05326651, study PRJNA326480) | marine metagenome | isolation source: seawater | place: Indian Ocean: Red Sea | collected 2010 | reverse complement strand
TGGGGGTACCGATACTCATTTAATGTTATTAGATTTAAGAGATCATAAAGTTACTGGAAAAGATGCTGAGGCAAGTTTAGGACGAGCAAATATTACTTGTAACAAAAATGGTATTCCTTTTGACACTCAGAGTCCTATGATTACCTCTGGAATAAGATTAGGCACACCTGCTTGTACGACTAGAGGATTTGGCACTAAAGAATTCACCTTTATTGGAGATTTAATTTCTAAAGTTATTAATGGTCTAGCCAAAAATCCTGACGATAACGAAAAAACTGAAAAAGAAGTCCAAAAAGAGGTAATTGATCTTTGTGCTTCTTTTCCTATATATAGTAAGTAGAAACATAAAAATAACTATGCTTTGTCCTTTTTGTAGAGAAAAAGATACCTCTGTTGTTGACTCAAGATCAACTGAAGATGGTACAGCAGTTCGAAGACGTAGATCTTGTACTTGTGGGGGCGGGCAAAGATTTACGACTTTTGAACGAGTGCAATTTAGAGAACTAACCATCGTGAAAAAAAATGGAAGAAAAACCCCTTTTGAGAGGGAAAAATTAGCTAAATCTATATTTGTTGCTTTAAAGAAAAGACCTATAGACACTGAAACGGTTGAAAAATTTGTCTCAAAAATTTCCAGAGAGCTAGAAGAAATGGGGCAGTCTGAGGTTCAATCAAGCGTCATAGGAAAAATGGTGATGGATGGTCTTAAAGAAATAGATAAAATTGCATATATAAGATTTGCTTCCGTATATACAAATTTCAAAGAAGTAGAGGATTTTGAAGAATATGTAGGCAAATTAGATGGAAATAAATCAAAATAAATCATTATTATTTACAAAGTTGGCTTTTGAGCAGGCAAAAATTAATTTGGGCTCCACAGGAACCAATCCTTCTGTAGGTTGTGTCGTTGAAAAAAATGGCTCAGTTATTTCCTCTGGTTTTACTTCTTTAAATGGAAGGCCACATGCTGAATATAATGCCTTAAATAAGAACTTAGATTTTAAAAAGTCAAATATTTTTATTTCTTTAGAACCCTGTTCTCACTATGGCAAAACAAGTCCATGCACTAATATAATTAAGAAGAAAGGTATAAGAAAAGTAAGTTTTTCAATTTACGATATTGATAATCGATCTAAAAATTTAGCAAAAAAAATATTGAATAAAAAAAAAATATCTGTAAAAAGTGGATTTTTAAATACCTATGCAAAAACATTTTATAAAGATTATTTTTTAGCTAGGAAAAAATTTTTACCTTTAATTGATGCTAAAATAGCAGTTTCAAAGGATTATTTTACTAAAAATAAAAAAGATAAAAGAATTACTAACAAACATTCAATAAAACGTGTTCATCTTTTGCGCTCAAAGTACAATTGTATTTTGTCAACTTCAAAAACTATTAATGACGATAATGCTAAACTTGATTGTCGTATTGATGGTATTACAAACAAATCTCCAGATATAGCTATATTAGACAGAAACTTTTCTTTAAAAAAAAATAGAAATTTATTTAAAATTAAGAACAGAAAAATTATTTTATTTACCTCTAAATCAAACAAATCAAAAGAACTCATCTTTAAAAAAAAAGGTGTTAAAGTTATCAAATTAAATATGAAAAATATTAATGACTACAAGAAAATTTTCAAATTACTTAATAAATTCGGATATTCAAGGATTTTCGTTGAAAGTGGTTTAGTTTTTTTAAATTTTTTAATTTCTAATAATTTTGTAAATAATTTATATGTCTTTAAAAGTAATTATAAATTAGGAAAATTTGGATCAAACAATTGTAGTAATAAAATGATAAAAAATATCAAGCTTAAAAAAAAGATAAAAGTTAACCTTTTTGGGAATCTTCTATACGAAGTTAATTTTAAATAATGTTTAATGGTATTGTTTATAACATAGGTAAGATCAAAAATATAAAAAAGAATCCTAGGTATGTTGCAGGGAGTTCTGTTATTGAGGTTTTTTCAAAAATTAAGTTTAAAAAATCTGATATTGGAGAGTCTGTTTGTTGCGATGGCGTGTGCTTGACATTAATAGGAATTAAAAAAAGCGGATCCTTCTTCTTTTATTTATCAAAAGAAACCTTAAAAAGATCAAATTTTAAGCATGCTAAAATTGGCAATATTATTAATATTGAAAAATCCTTATTTCATGGAAAAAAGATATCCGGCCACTACACCCAAGGCCATGTTGATACGACTTCTGATGTAAAAAAAATTAAAATTATTGATAAATCCTGGTTTGTAGATTTTGTTCTGGCGAAAAAATTTATGAAATATTTAATGGAAAAAGCCTCAATAACAGTTAATGGTGTTTCACTTACCATTTCTAAAATATATAAAAACGGTTTTCAGGTTGCTATAATTCCCCACACACTTAAGTTGACGAATTTGTCAAAACTTACCAAGGGAAGCAAAGTAAATATCGAACTTGATATTTTTAGCAAGTACCTTCATAAGTTAAAAAATTAAATGAAATCAAAATCTTTATCTTCAATAAGTAACATTTTAAAAGACGCTAAAAAAGGCAAAATGTTTATTTTAGTGGATGACAAAAGCAGAGAAAATGAGGGAGACTTAGTTATACCAGCTTCCAAATGCAATTCTAAAATAATTAATTTTATGGCCATGCATGGTCGTGGTCTAATATGCTTAGCTCTAACAAAAAAACAAGTTGATAAACTTGCACTACCATTAATGTCATCAGTGAACAAAGCTAGAATGCAAACTGCTTTTACAGTTTCTATAGAGTCGAGAAAAGGAATTACAACAGGAATATCAGCATTTGATAGAGCCAAAACAATAAAAGTTGCAATTAACTCAAGGTCAAAAAAAAAAGATATTGTCTCTCCCGGCCACGTATTTCCACTAGTTGCTAGATCTGGCGGTGTTTTAGAAAGAGCAGGTCATACAGAAGCTTCGGTTGATATCTCTTATTTATCAAATTTGAATCCAAGTGCAGTAATTTGTGAGGTTATGAATGAAGATGGCAGAATGGCAAGGTTTGATGACTTAATTAAATTTTCAAAAAAGCACCATCTTAAAATAGCTAGCATAGAAGATTTAATATCTTATAGACTAGAGAATGAAAAATTAGTTAATAGAGTATTTACAAAACAAATTAAAATATCAAATTTAGGAAAGTTTAATCAATTGGTCTTTCAAAACAAACTAGATAAAACTTTTAATTTTGCCCTTATTAAAGGTAAAATAAAGTCTAATAAGTCTATAAGAGTAAGAGTTATATCAACAGATATAGAGGGTAATAAGCTTAATTTAAAAAGAAAAATTTTTTTAAAATCTCTTAAATATTTGAATAAATTCAATAGTTTCGCCTTAATAATCATTAAAGATCAAAAACCTAATTCAAAAGAAAAAATAAATAAGATTAAAAATAATATTTTAAGATACTATGGTATTGGAGCTCAAATTATTAAAGATCTAAAAATTAAAAATATGATTTTAGTTTCAAGATCAAAAAAACGTGTAATAGCCTTAAAAGGATATGGTATTAAAATTGTTAAACAGGAAATTATTAAATGAAAAAAAAAAATAAAATTTTAGTTGTTAGATCAAAATACAACAATACTATACCTTTATATAAAGGTGCATTTGCAGAACTTAAGAAGAATAAAGTATATAATAGAGAAATTCTTGTTAATGGAGCATTTGAAATTCCCGTTACTATAGCAAGAAATATAAATAAATTTGATGGATTTATAGCTATTGGAATAATTATTAAAGGTCAAACACCTAATTTCGAATTAATTTCATATGCAATTACTAATGGTTTAATGGAACTTTCGATTAAATCAAAAAAACCAATAGGCAATGCCATTTTAACTTGTTTGAACTCAAAACAAGCTACTGATAGAGACCACAAAGGCAAAGAAGCAGTAGAAGCAGTTTTAGATGTTTTAAAAGTCAAAAAAATTCTATGAATCATCAGTTTGCTAAACCTAATAACAGCCCAAGAGTGAAAGTTATTCAAAAACTATATGGTCATTTAATGAATCCTGATGAAGAAATTGTTTATCCTAAAAGCCAATATAAAAAGTTTATTAAAGATGTTGTGCAAGGTACAATAGAGAGAAAAGAATTAATAGAGGAGACAATAGATAAATATTTAGGAAAAGATATAAATTTAAAAAGAACGGACAAACTCCTAAAGATCATCCTTTTTTGTGCGATTTTTGAGTTTCTTTTTAAACACAACAATCCTAAAAAAGTCATAATAAGCGAGTATTTAAAGGCTTCTGAATTTTTTTTAGAGACAGCACAGATCAAATATTTAAATGCGATTCTGGATAAAATATCTGAATTTATAAAAAAAAATTAAAATAAGCCCAAATCTTGAGCCGATATGTCAAAAGTTTAGCTTGCGTTTTCAGCTTTAATTTGGCATTTATCACACTTTAAAAATGAACTCATCAATAGAATTATTATATTTAATTGTTTTCACCGGTATTTTAGCGGTAGCTTATAGCTATCTTCTTTCAGGCCAAATACTTAGTGCTAGCTCAGGCAACGATAAAATGAGAGAGATAGCAGAAGCAATACAAATAGGTGCCAAAGCATATTTAAATCGCCAATACAAAACGATTGGAATTGTAGGTGTTATAGTTTTAATTATTGTAAGCTATTTTTTCAATCTGTTAGTTGGCCTTGGTTATTTTATAGGAGCAGCCTTATCCGGAGTTGCTGGATATGTTGGGATGTTGATTTCTGTTCAGGCAAATGTAAGAACTGCCGAAGCTTCAAGAAAAAGCTTACAGTCAGGTTTGTCCATAGCTTTTAAGTCAGGAGCTATTACAGGGTTGTTGGTAGCTGGTTTAGCCTTATTAGCAATTAGTATTTATTATATTATTTTAGTTAATTTAAATATTGATAGCAGAGAAATTATAAATGCACTTGTAGCTTTAGGATTTGGTGCTTCACTTATATCTATTTTTGCAAGACTTGGAGGGGGTATTTTTACCAAGGGAGCAGACGTTGGCGCAGATTTAGTTGGAAAAGTAGAAGCAGGTATTCCTGAAGACGATCCAAGAAACCCAGCTGTAATTGCAGACAACGTTGGTGACAACGTAGGCGACTGTGCAGGGATGGCTGCAGACTTATTTGAAACATATGCCGTTACTATAGTTGCAACTATGGTTTTAGCTTCCATATTTTTTCCAAACGATTCAAATATGATGATTTATCCTTTAGCTATAGGAGGATCCTGTATAATAACTTCAATTATAGGAACATGGTTTGTAAGATTAGGTAAAAGCAAAAATATAATGGGTGCTTTATACAAAGGTTTTATAGCAACTGCGATTTTTTCTTTATTAATTTTATATCCAGTAACAAATTCTGCGATAGGTTTAGGAAATTCTTATGAGGTGAGCAATATTAGTTTTACCGGATTAGATTTATATATTTGTGCTGCCTCTGGTTTAGTTATTACAGGTTTAATAATTTGGGTTACAGAATATTATACCGGTACAAATTTTAGACCTGTTAAAAGTGTTGCAAATTCTTCTACTACTGGTCACGGTACAAATGTAATCCAAGGTCTTGCAATTTCAATGGAAGCAACAGCAATTCCAGCAATAATTATTGTTACAGGAATTTTATTTACAAATAGTCTAGCTGGTCTATTCGGTATAGCAATTGCTGTAACATCAATGTTGGCTTTAACAGGAATGGTAGTAGCTTTAGATGCATATGGACCAGTGACTGACAATGCTGGAGGAATAGCAGAAATGTCTAAGTTGCCTAAGAATGTTAGAAAAACAACCGATGCTCTTGATGCAGTTGGAAACACAACTAAAGCAGTTACCAAAGGTTATGCTATCGGTTCTGCAGGTTTAGGAGCTTTAGTTTTGTTTGCAGCTTATACTGAAGATATAAAATACTATTCTGCTGACTCAACATCGTCTTTATATGGAACAGTTGTAAATTTTGATTTATCCAATCCTTTTGTGGTCACTGGTTTGCTTATAGGCGGTCTGTTACCTTATTTATTCGGATCAATGGGAATGCAGGCTGTAGGAAGAGCAGGTGGAGCTGTTGTAATTGAAGTAAGAAGACAATTTAAAAAGATTCCAGGTATAATGAAGGGAAAAAGAAAACCAGACTATGGTAAGCTAGTTGATTTACTTACTAAAGCTGCCATCAAAGAAATGGTTGTTCCCTCATTGCTTCCAGTTTTATCTCCAATAGTTTTATATTCAATAATACTTTTGATTGCTGGAAAAGAAGCTGCCTTATCTGCTTTAGGAGCAATGTTGCTTGGCGTCATAGTTACAGGACTATTTGTTGCCATTTCTATGACCGCTGGTGGAGGAGCATGGGACAATGCAAAAAAATATATTGAGGATGGTAATTATGGTGGAAAAGGATCAGAAGCTCACAAAGCTGCAGTTACAGGTGACACAGTTGGAGATCCTTATAAAGACACAGCTGGACCAGCAGTTAACCCAATGATAAAAATAACTAATATTGTAGCGCTCTTGCTTTTAGCTGTAATAGCACACTAAAATTTTCTTTTTCCATACATTTTTTGCCTAACACTTTGTAGAAAGCTAGTTATTACACTAGGTTGAGAGACTTCATTCTTTGTTTCTTTCTCCGTATATTTTACGTCTTTCATATCAGTTTTTGTATAAAGTTTTTTTTTGGTTAGAACTCCATACTTATTGAATTCTAATTCTAAAATATTGTTTTCTTTTAATATATTTTGCCCTAATTTATGCATCTTACCTTTTGTTATGGCTCTTTCAAAATATATCCATTTATTTTCATTTTTTAAAGAAGTTGAATGGGGTCTACCCATTGTTTTGACAACATCGTTCTTATTTGTTTTATTTATAACTAAAACTTTCTCTCTATTTTCAAGAAAGTTTATCCCATGAGTTTTGACAGGCTCTCTAATTTGACAATTTGTTAAAAAAAATAAAAAAAGTATGGTAAATATAATATTAATATGTTTGCTTTTTATAAAAGACATAATAATCATCTTTACAACAAATTAGTAGAATTATCACGAAATATTTACTTTTATCGAGATATCAAACTAAATGATACTTTTGAAACTAGGATATATCTAATTTTTCTGCATTTGTCAGTTATAATTATATCTTTAAAACAAAAAAAAACAAAATTACCGCAAGACATATTTGACAATATATTTCTAAATATTGAGTACCATCTACGTGAATTAGGTTATGGCGATATTGCGGTTAACAAAAAGATGAAAACTTTAACTAAAATATTTTACGACATTCTATTAAAAATAAATAAACTTAAAACTGACAACTTCTCTGCTAATGAAGAAATTATAAAAAGGCATTTATTCGACAACAATACAGAAAAAACTGAATTTATTAGCAAAATTACGAAATATATGGACCTTTTTTACAATTTTTGTTTTGAACTTGATACAAAAACCATGGTACAAGGAAAAATAGATTATAAATTTTAAAGTTATGGCTGTACCAAAACGTAAAACGACTAAATCAAAAAGAAACCAAAGAAGATCTCATCATAGAGTGTCTCAAATAAATATTGTTGAAGACAAAAAAAGCGGTGAGTACAGACTTTCTCATCATATAGACCTTAAATCTGGTTTTTATAACGGTAAAAAAATATTAGATATTTAATAGTTTTCCATGAAGGATAAAATTATAATTGCAATCGATGCAATGGGAGGTGAAAATGCCCCTAGTAAAAACATTGAAGGTATAAAATTATTTATAAACAAAAATAAAAATTTAAAAGACTATTTTTTTAATATTTATGGAGACGAGAATTTAATTAAAAATGAATTAAATAAATTTAAAATTGACCCCACAAATATTAAAATCTTTAATACTCCATCGGTTGTTTCTGACGAAGAAACACCTCTTACAGCTATTAAAAAATCAAAAAACAGCAGCATGTGGAAAAGTATAAATTCTCAAATTGAAGATAATTCTCACATAACGCTCTCAGCAGGAAACACCGGTGTCCTTTTTGTAATATCAAAAATGTTACTTAAAACTATTGAAGGTGTTAGTAAGCCAGCCTTAGCTGGAATTTGGCCTACAAAAAAAGGAGTGAGTGTGGTTTTAGATTTAGGAGCGAATATAGAGTGTGATGAGAATAATCTAGTTGATTTTTCTGAAATGGGATCAGCTTTATACAAGTCATTGTACCAAAAAGATATTCCAAAGGTCGGTTTATTAAATATTGGGTCTGAAGAGATCAAGGGAACAGAAAGTATTAAAAAAGCTTTTTCTAAACTTAAAGATATTTCAAAATATGGAGATTTTCAATTTAATGGATACATAGAGGGCAATAAGATATTTGATGGAGACTCAAATGTAGTTGTAACTGATGGGTTTTCAGGAAACATAGCTCTTAAAACTGCAGAAGGCACAGCAAAATTTTTAACAGACTCACTAAAAGACTCTTTATCAGAAAATTTGCTGTCTAAGTTTTCTTTAATTTTTTCGTATTTTTCATTAAAAAAATTTAAAAACAAACTTGATCCAAGAAAATATAATGGAGCTATATTTCTAGGATTAAAAGGACCAGTTGTAAAAAGTCATAGCTCTACAGATTCCGTAGGTTTTTATCACTCTATTGATCTATGTTATAGAATTATTAAAGGAGATTTAATTAAACAAATAAAAAATAATCTAGAACATATTAATGTTAAATAAAAATCGTGATAACTTAATTAAAGAAGAAATAAGCCTCAATATACACGTTAAGTATGGAATTTCAAAAAACTATGCTAATAAGTTTATTGATACTCTAATTAATATTCTTATTGAAAATCTAAAAGAAAATAAGATGGTAAGAATTAAAAATTTTGGCTCTTTCCGGGTTAAATCAAAAACAGAGCGAATAGGAAGAAATCCAAAAAACAAAAGAACTTATATAATAGACAAAAGAAATGTTATTTCTTTTAAACCTTCAATTTCTTTTAAAAATATGATCAATAATGGCTAAATACGAAAATTCAAAACTTATTGGCATTTCAGAAGTTGCAAAAAAAATAGGTCTAACCTCCAAAGGAAAGAAGAGTCTTCCGACTCATACAATTAGATTTTGGGAAAAACACTTTAAAAACATAAAACCCACAATTCTCTCAGGTAAAAGGAGATATTACTCTCAAAAAGATGTAGATACTATTCGTTTAATTAAATTTTTATTAAAAGACCAGGGTTTGACTATAAATGGTGCAAAAAAAATAATGAATGAAAAAATAAATACGCTTGACGATCTTAAGACATCCAGTATAAAAACAACCTATTTTAAAGAAAGAATTAAAAAAAAATCTAGAATTTTATTAGATAAAATTAAAAAGCTGAGAAAATAAATGGCAAAAAAAACACACGTAAAAATTCGTTTAGTTCCTGAGTCTAAGCCAGATAGTTCCTTTTTTTATTATGCAAAAAAACCAACTAAGGGAGAAAAGGCTAAAATTAAACTTAAAGTTAAAAAGTACAATCCTGTTACTCGCAAACATGAAACTTTTGTAGAAAAAAAATTACCACCTCATAGCAAATAGCATTATTTTTTTTTAAAATTTCTAAATTCGTAATCAATGAAAGCTTTTATCATTGATTTCCAAATTTGTTTGGTGACTATTGGATCTATATTCTTTTTTATTGATTTTGATTTGATGTTTCTTAAAATTGTATCAATCCTTTTTTTGTCAACAATTTGATTTTTAAACTTTTTATTTTTTAAGATATTATTAACTAAAAAAGTCCTTCTCTTTATTATATCTAACAACTTATTGTCTAATTTATCGAGTTTTCTTCTAGTGAAATTTATTTTATTTTTCATATGTGACATAAATATTATACTTTTTGAGATATTTAAATATATAATTAAAAAATGAGCATCATAATAGAGAAAGAGTACGAAAAAGCTTTTTTATTTTGGCTTATTACTTTAATAGCATTGCTGGTTATAATGATAGTAGTTGGTGGACTAACTAGATTAACTGACTCAGGTTTATCAATAACTCAATGGCAACTCTTTTCTGGGGTCCTACCACCTTTAAATGAAGAAGACTGGATCTATTATTTCAATCTCTATAAAGAGATTCCTGAATTTAAATTACAAAATTACTCTATGAATATGCAAGAATTTAAAGTTATTTTTTGGTGGGAATGGATTCATCGATTTTTAGGCAGAGTCATAGGACTAGCCGTACTTCTTCCATTAATATATTTTTCTTTTAAAGTTGGTATAAAAAGACTGAAGAGTTTTTATTTGATTTTTTTTCTTGTTTGTTTTCAAGGTTTTATCGGTTGGTATATGGTCTCTAGCGGTTTGGTTGATAGAGTAGATGTAAGTCATTATAGACTCTCAGCACACTTATTAATGGCCTTTATAATACTTTCTAGTTTATTTTGGATTTATTTAAATTTAAAATATAAGGAAAATAAAAACTTTTTTTTAAATAAAACTGATACAATTTCAATTAAATTTTTAATAATTTTAACTTTTTTACAGATTGTATTTGGTGCATTCGTTTCTGGACTTGATGCGGGTAAAGTTTATCAAACCTGGCCATTAATGAATGATTCATATTTTCCTGATGATGTAGATTTTAAAAACTTTTATGAATTTTTTAATTTAAATGAACGAAGTGTTGTTCAATTCATTCATAGAAATGTTGCTTATTTAATTTTCTTTATAATTCTTTATATCGGATTTTATATAACGAAATTTAAAAAGAATTACTTATATAAAGCATATTTTTATTTATTACTTTTTGTATTTATTCAAATTATTTTAGGTATTTTAGCTTTGATAAGCGATCTAAATATTGTTATTGCTTCAATGCATCAAATATCTAGTATTTTTTTAATATTTTTTTCAATTATTTTTTATCATAAATCGATTAATTAATTGACTTTATTAATGTTTGTTAGTACTTATCGCCATACAAAATGACGCCCTTTATTAAAAAGAAAGAAATTAAGAATGACTGGTATCTTATAAGCGCTGAAAATGCAGCTGTAGGAAGACTTGCAGCGTTTATCTCTAAAGTTTTAAGAGGAAAAAACAAATCAACTTTTAATCCTCATATAGATAATGGTGATTTTGTTGTAGTCACAAATGTAGAAAAAATAAAATTTACTGGAAAAAAACTTGCCAATAAAATTTACTACAAACACACTGGTCACCCTGGAGGTATTAAAAAAACATCACCAGTTGACTTAATAAATAAAGATAAAACACAAGATATCCTTAGAATGGCTGTTAAGAGAATGTTACCAGGTGGACCTCTTGCTAAAAAACAATTAACTAAATTAAAAATTTATAAAGGTGAAAAACACCCTCATGAAATTCAAAATCCTAAAGTTATAAAATTTAACGAATTAAACAAAAGCAATATAGTTACAAATTAATGGAAAATATAAATTCAGATAATTCTAAACAAACAAAATTTAAAAAAGTGAAATTGGATTTTAAAGACAGTAAGTATGCAACAGGTAGAAGAAAAAGATCAATAGCTAAAGTATGGGTAAAAAAAGGATCAGGGAATATTTATGTTAACGGTTTAAAAATGAATGAGTACTTTAAACGTCCAGTTCATCAAATTATTGTTAAACGCCCCTTAGAAGTTTCTAAAGTTTCAACATCATATGATGTTAAATGTTCTGTAAAAGGAGGGGGCTTATCAGGTCAGGCTGGAGCAATAATTCATGGTTTATCAAGAGCATTGATCATTCAAGATGAAAGTCTTAAAAATGGTTTAAAAAAAGAAAAATTAACAACGAGAGACTCTAGAGTTGTTGAAAGAAAAAAATACGGTCATAGAAAAGCAAGAAGAAGCTTTCAATTTTCAAAAAGATAAATCATTTAAATTTATTATTTATATCTTCAATGATATAAACTCTTCATGTCAAAAAATAAAATTAATGTATGTATTATCGGTGCCACGGGATACGTGGGGCTTGACCTTGTTTATTTATTATCCAAGCATAAAAATGTCTCAATTAAATACCTTTGTGCTCAAAAAAATCTAGGAAAAAAAATTGATTTTTTTGACAAGAGAATAAAAAGAAAATTACCGAAAATATCTAACGTTAAAAGAATTAATTTCAAAAAAATAGATTTAATTTTTCTATCACTGCCCAATGGCGAGGCTCAAAAATTTGTTAAAAGATATTTCTTATACAAAAATATTAAATTTATTGATTTATCAGCTGATTTTAGAATTCAAGATCCTATTAAATATAAAAAATGGTATGGCATAAAGCATTCTGCTATTAATCTCATTAATAAATCATTATATTCAATTTCAGAATTTTCAAAAAATAAAATTAAAAAATATAGAATTATCGCAAATCCTGGTTGTTATCCTACTTCAATCCAAATTCCATTACTACCTCTTATTAAAAAAAAAATTATCAATACTGATAATATCATAATAGATTCAAAGTCTGGTTATTCAGGTGCAGGAAAAAACTTTAAAAAAAAATTTACTCATCAAAACCTTTTCTCCTCTATTCAAGCTTATGGAATTAAAAATCACAGACATACCGCTGAACTTGAACAAGAATTCAAAAAAAATTCTAAAAGAAAAGTCAATTTTACATTTAACCCTCATTTATTACCTACGTTTAGAGGTATACTCTCATCTATTCACGTAGAGACTAAAAAAAAAATTAACATATGGAGAATTCACAAAGAATTAAAAAAGTTTTATAAAAATAGTAAGTTTATTAAAATAAATAAGATTAATAAAACTATAGGCACTGGGAATGTTCTGAATAATAATAATTGTGAAATTTCAGTGTGCGAAACTAGAATAAAAAATAAATTTGTAATATTTTCTGCCATAGATAATTTAGTAAAGGGTGCTTCAGGACAAGCAGTACAAAATATGAATATTCTTTATAACTTTAAAGAAAATGAAGGATTAAAATGAAGTTTTTTTTAATAATGATTTTATTTTTTTTATCTAATTGTAGTGATACAAAAAAAGTTTATATTTGTGGAGATCATGTTTGTAAAAATAAAAAAGAAGTAGATAAATATTTCAGTGAAAACTTTTATATAGAGACAGCAACTCTTTCAAAGAAAAAAAAAGAAAATCTAGACTTAGTTGAGTTAAACATGAACTCAAAAATAGATGATAATAGAGAGTTTACTAATATTTTTAAAAGAAAAGAAAAGACTTATAAAAAAAAAGAAAAAGAACCATTAATTGCTAATGTAAATAAAAAACCTATAAAACAAAAAAAAATATCAGGAGTTAAAAATACTGAGTCACAAATGAGTCAAAAAAGTGAAATTAATTCTGATATAGAAATTATTGATGCTGTTGAAAAAGACAGCAAAATAAAAAAGAAAGCCAAAAAAAAATCTAAAAAAGTTTTATCCTCAAAACTAGATATTTGTGGAGAGTTAAAAGAGTGTAATATCGATGAAATCTCAATGCACCTTATGAATATTGGTAAAAATAAGAAATATCCTGATATAACGTCAAAATAAAATGATTAAAAAAAAACAATTAAATATAGCCATTGTAGGACTTGGAAATATTGGCTCTTATCTCTATCAGTATCTATCTAAAAACAAAAAGAAACTAAGAAAAAAAACTAATATCACGCCAAATGTTTTATATGTGTCTGCTAAAAATAAGAAAAAAAAACGATCTTTCACTATTTCTAAAAGCAGATGGTTAAAAAATTATCTAAAAGCAGCAACTGAAAAAGACATAGATGTAGTGGTTGAGCTTATTGGTGGCTCAGATGGTGCTGCAAAAAAATTAGTTTATTCAGCATTAAGAAATAAAAAGCATGTTGTTACAGCAAATAAAGCTTTGATAGCTAAGCATGGTGATAATTTAGCTAGAATTGCTGAAAAAAATAATGTTAATTTAGAATTTGAAGCGGCTGTTTGTGGTGGGCTGCCAATTGTAAGATCAATTAAAGAAGGTTTGATAGCTAACAATGTTTCTAAAGTTAAAGGTATTTTTAATGGTACTTCAAACTATATTCTTTCATCAATGGATAAGAATAAAATTTCTTTTAAAGAAAGTTTAAAAAATGCACAAAAACTTGGCTATGCAGAATCAAAACCTGCTTCTGATATAAACGGTGATGACGTTTCTTCAAAATTAAAAATCCTCACTTCTTTATCTTTCAATACTTTTATTAATGATAATATACACGTTGAAGGAATTTCAGAAGTGGATCAAGAGGATATTTTAAATGCCAATAAGCTTGGATACAAAATAAAACTTCTTGGAATTTCAGAGTCTATTAATAACAAGATTACGCAGAGAGTTCACCCAAGTTTGATTAAAAAAAACAATTTTCTTGCTAGTATTGACGGCGTTCAAAACGTTGTAATAGTTGATGGAACACCAGTTGGTCAAAGCGTTATTCAAGGTGAAGGTGCGGGCCCTAAAGCCACAACTTCAGCTCTAATTTCAGATATTTCTTCTATTGCCAGAGGTAATATTAAATATCCATTTTCTATTTCAAACAATGAAAGGAAAAAACTAAAATCAGACTCCATTCAAAATAAATATTTTTCAGCATACATTCGATTAGATGTTGTTGATAAACATGGAGTCCTGTCAAATATTACTGGTTTTTTTGCAAAGAATAAAGTTTCAATTAAAAGGTTAATACAAAATCCATTTAGATCAAAAAGAAACTCTTCTATTATAATAATTACACACAAATCTAAGGAAATGAACTTAAAAAAAATTATTAAACAGCTAAGTAAAAAAAGATATATTATTAAAAAACCAAAGTTAATCAGAATAGAAGAAGAATAATGGCCATAGATTCTGAGTACTTAGATCAATTTGTCAAAGTCACTGAAATGGCAGCTTACGGAGCGCACCCTTTCGTTGGAAAAGGAGATAAAAACGCTGCCGACAAAGGAGCAGTTGATTTAATGAGAAGTGAACTAAATAAAATTAATATGGATGGAACAATTGTTATAGGAGAAGGAGAAATGGATGAAGCTCCAATGTTGTATATAGGTGAAAAAGTTGGAACTAAAAAAGGTCAAAAACTTGATATTGCACTAGATCCAATTGAAGGAACTAATTTTGTTGCTAAAAATTTACCTAATGCATTCTCAATAATGGCAATTACAGAAAAAAATAATTTATTTTCTGCCCCAGATACATATATGGAGAAGATTGCAATTGGTGGAAATTTACCAAAAAATTTACTTGATTTGGATAATAGTGTTGAAAAAAATATTTCCTTACTTTCCGAAGCAAAAAATACTTCTCCCGAAAACTTAACTGCATGTGTTTTGAAAAGAAGCAGACACGATAAAATTATAGACAGTTTAAATAAAATGAAAGTGAAAATAAATTTTATAACTGACGGTGACGTTGCAGGAGCAATATCAGTTATAGATAAAAATTCACCAGTTGATATTTATTTGGGTATCGGAGGAGGGCCGGAGGGTGTTTTAGCTGCTGCAGCTTTAAGCTGTTTAGGCGGTCAAATACAAACAAGATTAGTGTTAAATGAAGAAGAAAAAAAACGAGCAAATAGTTTTGGCATAAAAAATATCAATAAGAAATATAATATAGACGAATTAATTAGAGGGGATGTCATTTTTTGTGCTACAGGAGTAACTAGTGGGGATATACTTAAGGGTGTTAATGTTCAAGATCAATATTTTGAGACTTCCACTTTTGTTTTACATAAAGATAGCAAGATAAATAAAAAAGTAACGAATACTCATAAAAAATGAATACGCTATCAGTAACTGGGAGAAAATGGATATTAAAGCAATTTTCCTCAGAAGATCAGAATTATATTAAGGATAATTTTCTTTTGGATGAAATAACATCCAAGCTTTTAGCTATTAAGAAAATTAAAAAAGAGGATATAAAAAGTTTTTTAAATCCCGCTATTAAAAATGTCTTACCAAATCCTCATATTCTTCAAGACATGGAAAAAGCTTCTAAAAGGACCGTTAAAGCAATATGTAATGGAGAAAAAATTGGAATCTTTGGTGATTATGATGTAGATGGCGCTTCTTCAACCGCTTTGTTGGGAAAATATTTTAAAGAAATAAACTCAGACTTTGAAATATATATTCCTGATAGAAAAAGTGAGGGTTACGGGCCTAGCATTAAGGGTTTTAAAGATTTAATTTCCAAAGAAGTCAGATTAATTTTTACAGTTGATTGTGGTACATCTTCTTTTGAACCCATATCGTTTGCAAATGAAAAAAAAATTGATATTTTAGTTCTTGATCACCATCAATCTGATGTCGAGCTCCCAAAAGCTCATTCAATAGTCAATCCAAATAGATTAGACGATAGATCTCATTTAAACTATTTATGTGCAGCAGGTGTTTGTTTTATGTTTTTAATTTCATTAAATAAAGAATTAAGATCCATTGATTGGTTTAAAAAAAATAATATTAATGAACCTAATTTATTAAATTTTCTTGACTTAGTTTCTTTAGGCACTATTTGTGATGTAGTTCCCTTAGTTGGGCTAAATAGGGCTTTAGTAAAACAAGGCTTGAAAGTTTTAAAATTTAAAAAAAATATTGGAATAAAAACTCTCTTAGATATTTGTAAAATAGAAAATAAACCTACAACCTATGATCTTGGATATGTTTTAGGTCCAAGGATTAATGCAGGAGGCAGGGTGGGCAAGTGTTCTCATGGTGCAAATCTTTTATTAAACAAAGATCCAAAAAACGCTTTTCAACTGGCCATGGAATTAGAGTCTTATAATAATGAAAGAAAATTATTAGAAAAAAACTTACTTGAGGAAGTTTTAAACTCAAATACAGATATATCTGACCCAGTTTTAATATTTGCTGGAAAAAATTGGCACGAAGGAATAATTGGAATTATTGCATCAAGAGTAAAAGAAAAATACAATAAACCTGTAGTAATAATTTCAGTCAATGGTGATATAGGTAAGGCTTCCGCACGTTCAGTTTTTGGTTTTGACATAGGCACCAATATCATAAGAGCTGTACAAAATGGAATACTCTTAAAGGGAGGTGGCCACAAAATGGCCGCTGGTTTTACTATAGACAAAAGTAAAATTTTGCAGTTTAAAAAATTTATTAATGAAAATTTTAAAAAGATAAACATCAAAATATTTGAAGAAAAAAAAATTTTTTTTGACAGCGCAATCTCTCCTTCAGCAATTAATCTTGATTTTTACAATAAAGTAGAAAATCTTGCTCCATTTGGACCTGGAAATTCTGAGCCTAAATTTACAGTAAATAATTTGAAGACAATTAACTCAAAAATAGTAGGCGAAAAGCATATAAAATCCATTTTGCTAGGTGAAGATGGATCTAATATTAAAACTATAGCTTTTAATGCCGCAGATAGCGATATAGGCCCTTATTTATTAAAAAAGAATAATAAAAATTTCAACATTGTAGGAAAATTGAGTCTTAATGAGTGGAAAGGGCAAAAAAATGTAGAGTTTATTATCGACGATATTTCTGTTAATAAGAAACTCAAAAATGAGGTCCCATCGTCTATCGGTTAGGACAGTTGGTTTTCATCCAACAAAGAGGGGTTCGATTCCCCTTGGGACCGCCAGAAAGGATTAGAAAAAATGAAATTGTGCAGAATAGGCAAACTGAACGAGGAAAAGCCAGCTCTTATAGATAAAGATAATAATTATTTAGATCTATCTCCTTTGATAAAAGACTTCAATTCTGAAACATTAAACTTTGATACTATAAATGAAATCCAAAAAACAGATTTAAGCAAATTAAAAAAGTTAAATCCCAAAGAAAGAATTGGTGCCTGTATATCAAAACCCTCAAAATTTATTGGGATAGGATTAAATTTCAAAGATCATGCTGAAGAACAGAAATTACCTATACCAAAAGAACCAATAATATTTTCTAAATTTACTAACTGTATAACAGGACCTAATGATGACATAATTATTCCAAAAAACTCAAAACATACTGATTGGGAAGTAGAATTAGGTTTTGTAATAGGTAAAAAAGCGTCTTATGTAAGTGAAGAACAGTCATTAGATCACGTTCTTGGCTTTTTTTTAGTTAACGATATTAGTGAGAGAGAATTCCAAAAAAACAAAGGATTAACTTGGGATAAAGGAAAAGGTTTTGATACTTTTGGCCCTATAGGACCTTATATCTTAACAAAAGATGAATTACCTGATTATCAGAAACTAGATATGTTTCTAGACCTTAATGGAAATCGTATGCAAACAGGTAATACAGAAAAAATGATTTTTAATGTAAAAAACTTAGTTTCATATATGAGCCATTGTATGACTTTGATTCCTGGCGATATATGCTGCACAGGAACGCCCCCGGGTGTTGGAGAAAATATGAGACCACCTCGTTTTCTAAAAGAGGGTGATGATGTAAAGCTTGGTATAGATAAGTTAGGCCAACAGAGCCATAAAGTAAAGTCTTATAAATAATGTTAAAAGTTGGAATTATTGAAAAAATCCATGAAGATGGGATTAAATTACTAAAAAATAATTCTAATTATGAATATGAAATAATAGAAGACACCTCTAAAGAAAACTTAAAATCTGTATTACCAAAATTTGATGCTGTTACATTAAAAGTAGTAAAATTGGACTCAGAAATTTTAAAAAAATGTCCCAATATAAAAGTAGTTTCTAGACATGGGGTTGGCTATGATAATGTTGATTTAGATCATCTAAAAAAAAATAATATAGCTTTACTAATAACTGCAACGGCCAATGCTGTAGCTGTAGCAGAACATGTAATGTATATGATTTTATGCTTATTTAAAGGAATTACTTTTTATGACAAAGAAGTAAGATCAGGTAATTTTAAAGATAACGCAAATAAAATTGAAACTTTTGAACTTTTTGAAAAAGAAATTCTTATTGCTGGATTCGGTAGAATTGGACGCAATTTAATAAAAAAGTGCATTGGTTTTAATATGAAAATAAACGTTTATGATCCATATGTTGACAAAGATATTATTAAAAATCTAGGTGGAAACAAAATTGAAAGATTTGATGAAGGTTTGCATACAGCTGATATTTTATCTATTCATATGCCACTTACAAAAGAAACTAAAAACTTAATTGATATTAATAAATTAAATTTAATGAAAAAAAGTTCTATTATTATAAATACATCTAGAGGAGGAATCATAAATGAAAAAGATTTAGACTCCGCATTAAATAAAAACTTAATTTTTGGTGCAGGATTGGATGTTTTTGAAAAAGAGCCTATTCAGTTAGACAATCCATTGATAAAAAACAAAAAAGTTTTGCTTAGTCCTCATTCTGCAACTTATACAAGGGAATGTGCCTCTAGGATGGGTATTGAAACCGTAAAAAATATTATTGATTTTTTTGATAAAAAAATTGATAAATCTATGATTGTCAATATACTCTGAAGATCGATTAATTATTATGTACGATAAATTCGGTCAATTTATAAATGGTAAGTGGCAAAAATCATCTAGCGGTGAAACCTACGATGTTATTAATCCTGCTACTGAAGAACTTATTGGCAAACCTTCAAAAGCAAATAAAAAAGATATTGAACTTGCGCTTAAATCAGCAGAGAAAGGACTAGAAATTTGGAAAAACACCTCACCATGGGAAAGAGCAAAAATAATTAGAAAAATTTCTGAACTAATTAGGGGAAAAGTTGAGATTTTATCAAAATGGTTAACTTTGGAAGTAGGAAAGCCTCTTACTGAAGGTGCAGGTGAAATTAACGGTGCTGCTGATATTTTTGAATGGAATTCAGAAGAGACTAAAAGAATCTATGGTGAAACTCTTCAAAGCAGATTTCCTAATACAAGAATTCACGTTTATTACCAGCCAGTAGGAGTAGTGGCAGCACTAGTTCCTTGGAACTTTCCTGTAATTTTAGCATCAAGAAAAATCTCAACTGCATTAGCAGCAGGATGCTCTGTAATTGTAAAGCCTGACGTTATAACCCCAGGTTGTGTTATGGAATTAGTAGATATTTGTAAAGAGGCTGGCGTCCCCGCGGGAGTTGTTAATCTTTTATCTGGAGATCCTGCCTATATTTCAGATCACTTACTGTCATCAGATATTATAAAAAAAGTATCAATTACAGGTTCAACACGCGTTGGTAAGCTGATTTTAAAAAAAGCAGCTGATAAAGTTCAAAGAGTTACTATGGAATTAAGCGGTCATTCTCCTTTTATAGTCTTTGATGATGTGGACTTAAATAAAGTTACAGATATGGCTATTGCTGCAAAATTTAGAAATAATGGGCAAGTTTGTATATCGCCAAGTAGGTTTTATATCCATGAAAGTAAAAAAAAAGATTTTACAAATTTAATGGTTGATAAAACAAAAAAATTAAAAATAGGCAATGGAATGGATAAAGATACTGTCCTTGGTCCATTAACAACGAAAAAAAGATTAGAAGAAGTTGAAAGTCTTGTTGAAACAACAAAAAAAGAAGGTGCAAAAATTTTGTGTGGAGGCAAAAGACCGTCTGGATTTAACAAAGGTTTTTACTATGAACCAACTATATTTGACGATGTAAAAGATAATTTTACAATTATGAAACAAGAACCATTTGGTCCTTTAGTTCCTATTCTTAGCTTTAAAAATTTTGATGAAGTGGTTAAAAGAGCTAACGAAAATGAACTTGGTTTGGCAAGTTATGTATATACCAATGATATGGAAAAAGCTAATAGGGCATCAGAACTTATGGAAAGTGGAACTGTGGCTATTAACACACCTGTAGTAGCTGTAGCCGAAGCGCCTTTCGGTGGGATAAAGCAGACTGGATATGGACGAGAGGGAGGTTCTATGGCCATCAAAGATTATTTAAATATAAAATATACTCATCTAGGCGTTCATTACGATTAATGAAAAAAAATAAATTAAAAAAAATATTTGCTGATGGTAAATCAGCTGTAAATGGTTGGTTACAAATACCAAATTCATTTACTGCTGAAATTATGGCTAATCAAGGTTGGGATTCATTAACTTTAGATCTACAACATGGTTTGATAGACTATCAAAATGTAGTCCATATGTTTCAGGCAATTTCCACAACAGATACAGTTCCGATGGCAAGATTAAACTGGAATGATCCAGGACAAATAATGAAAATTTTAGATGCGGGTGCATATGGAATAATATGTCCAATGGTAAACAATAAAAAAGAGACAGAAAGTTTTGTTAGAGCATGTCTTTATCCACCATATGGCTACAGAAGCCACGGACCTATAAGAGGTTCAGTTTATGGAGGATCTGAATATACTAAATATGCAAACGATGAAATATTAAAGTTTGCAATGATAGAAACAAAAGAAGCTCTTGATAACTTAGATGAAATTATGAGTACAGAAGGATTGAATGGAATCTATATCGGGCCAGCTGATTTAAGTTTAGCTATTGGAAAGAGTCCAAGTTTTGATAAAATTGAAAATGATCCTGTATATAAAGTAATTATGAAAATTTTAGAACATGCTAAAAAAAATAATATAATAGCTGGAATTCAAAATAGTGAGCCTGAGTATGCTCAAAAAATGATAGATAAAGGTTTTCAACTTGTAACAATAGGATCTGATCGGAAATATATGACCTCAGCATCAAAAGAAGCTTTAGGTAAATTGAAGAAAAATACGAAAAAAGATTCTATCAAAGGTTATTAAACTATTAATAAATGAGCTATTTCGTTTATATGCTCAAATCTTTAGGACACAAATCCGTCACTTATGTCGGTTACACCAAGGACTTAAATAAGAGAATCAAACTTCACAACAACGGAAAAGGAGCGAAATTTACTAGAGGCAGGAAATGGAAACTTATTTATAAAGAGAAAAAAGCCTCAAAAAATCAAGCAATTTCTAGAGAATATTATATAAAGAGAAATAGATCATTTAGAAATAAAATTAAAATAAATTATAAATGAAAATATCAATTTTATTACCTTACAAAGAAAACTTTTCACCAAATTATCCTGGCGCTGTCTCTTTGTTTGTAAATGATACATTGAAGCTTAGCTCCTACAGAAAACACATTAAGGTTTATGGAAACACATCGTTTAAAAAGAAATTTTCTAAAAATTATAAAAACATAAAACTTAAAAAATTATTCTTTGGCAGTCAAAGTGAAAATTACATGGACGAATTTATTAAAATTGAGAAGTCAAGTCCCTCTGATATTATTGAAATTCATAATAGACCTCACTACTTGAAATATTTGATTAACGAGGGCGTCAAATCCAAATATGTACTGTATTTTCATAATGATCCACTAACAATGACAGGCTCAAAAAGTTTAAGTGAAAGAAAATATTTGGTAGATATATGCGAAAAAATTGTTTTCAACAGTCTCTGGTCTAAAAAAAGATTTTTGGAGAAAGTTCCATCTGGTGCCCTGAGCACTGATAAGCTGATTGTTATTTTTCAATCAGCATCAAAACAAAAAATCAATTTGAATAAAAAGAAGAAGTGGATCACTTTTGTTGGTAAATTAAATCGATCAAAAGGTTATGATATTTTTGGATCATCTGTAGTCAAGATTTTAAACAAGTATAAAGATTGGCAGGCTATAGTTATAGGGGACGAGCATAGAGATAAAATTACATTTAATCACCCAAGATTAAAAAATCTTGGCTTTCTAGAACATAAAAAAGTTATAAATATTTTTAAGAAAACAAGCATTGCAGTGGCTTGTTCAAGGTGGAATGAACCATTTGGAAGGACTAGCCTTGAAGGGTCTGCGAATGCATGTGCTGTAATTATAAGTAATAGAGGGGGATTACCAGAAACTGTAACAAATGCATTAATACTTCAAAAACTTAACGTGAATGAATTAAAGAAAAAAATTGAACTATTGATTAAAAATCACAAATTACGAAAAGAGTATCAAAATCTCGCCTATAAAAATTTTTACTTAACTCATAAAAATAGCAGTAAAGAAATAGACAAATACAGAAAAGAAATATTGTTTACTGAAAAAAAGATTAATTTTTTCCAAAAAAATGAAAACCTTAGAATTGTTCATGTTACTAATTTTAATGAAAGACATGATGGACGTCTATACTTTAACACTGGAAGGAGAATAAATAACGGTCTAATACGATTAGGTCATAGCATTTTAGAATTTAGCGATAGAGACATACAAAAGTATTATAAAAATTTTAAGAATTAGTCTGGCAGTAAAAGACTTAATTCCAAGTTATTAAATACTTGTAACAACTTCAGACCAGATATGATTATTCTCGGTCATGCTGACTCAATATATCCACAAACTTTAAAGGATTTAAAAAAGAATTATCCAAGTTTAAAAATAGCCCAGTGGTTTTTAGATCCATTAAATAGAAAAGGTCCAGATTTTAATAAAAATAAACAAAGAATTATGAATAAAATTGAATTTGTAGATGAAAGTTTTTTAACGACCTCACCAAAGGCCCTTAGCTTCATAAGGAATAAAGAAAAATTTCATTTCATACCAAACCCTGCTGATAGTTCGTTTGAAACATTAAGTAATTTTACAAAGTCCTGTAACATGGATGTTTTCTATGCTTTAAGTCACGGAGTGCATCGAGGCGTCTTAAAAAGAGGTAAATTCGATGAACGTATTAATTTTGTTTCGCAGTTAATGAGTATCACTCCAAATGTTAAATTTGATGTTTATGGTGCAAATAATGTTCAGCCAGTTTGGGCTGATAATTATCTTAAGGCAATAGCAAATTCAAAGATGGGATTAAATTTAAGTAGGGGTGAACCAATAAAGTATTACAGTAGTGATAGAATAACTCAAATTATTGGTAACGGATTAGTTACTTTGATAGATGAAAAAACCTGTTATAGAGACTTTTTTGATGATAATGAAATGGTTTTTTACAAAAACTTAAATGACTTGTCCGAAAAAATAGTTAAAGTAGCAAGAGATGAAAAGTTAAGGAAAAAAATAGGAAAAAATGGAAAAAATAAATATCTAAAACATTTTAATTCTACAAATGTTGCTGAATTTATAATTAAAAAAAGTCTAAATTTAAAAAGTAAAAATAGATTTATATGGGAAAAGTAAAAAAAAAAATTGCTTTAATACTTGGTGTGACCGGTCAAGACGGTTCATATCTAAGTGAATTACTTTTAAAAAAGAATTATGAAGTTCATGGTATTGTAAGAAGAGTTGCGTTAGAAGATGAGACTCATAGACTGTGGAGAATAAAGCATCTTCTTAAAAAAATAAAACTACACAGCGCATCATTAGAGAGCTATGCAAGTTTGGTTAAAATAATTCAAAAAATAAAACCAAATGAAATATACAACTTAGCTGCGCAAAGTTATGTGAATTATTCTTTTGAAGATGAATTTTCTACTTTAAATACCAACATAAACGGAAATCATTTTGTTCTTTCGGCTATTAAAGATTTTTCACCCAAAAGTAAGTTTTATTTTGCTGCTTCATCTGAAATGTTTGGGAAAGTTACAGAGAAGCCTCAAAATGAAAAAACAAAATTTCACCCAAGATCAGCTTATGGTATTTCTAAGGTTGCAGGTTTTGAATTAACTAGAAATTATAGAGAAGCCTATAATATTTTTGCATGTTCTGGGATTCTCTTTAATCATGAGTCCCCTAGAAGAGGTTTTGAGTTTGTTACAAGGAAAATATCTCATAGCGTTGCTAAAATAAAACTTGGATTACTAAATAATTTAGAACTCGGTAATCTTGAAGCTAAAAGAGATTGGGGTCATGCTAAAGATTATGTAGAAGCAATGTGGAAAATGCTTCAACAAAAAAAACCTATAGATTATGTTATAGGAACTGGAAAAATGCATTCTGTAAGGGATTTTGCCAAAGAGGCATTTTCCTATGTTGGATTAGATTACAAAAAATACGTAAAAGTAAACAAAAAATTAATGCGCCCAGCTGAAGTTGATACTTTGTGTGCTAACTATAACAAAGCATTGAAAACACTTAAATGGAGACCAAAGGTCACTTTTAATAAGCTTGTAAAAGACATGGTGGACTCAGATTTAGAATTTGTAAAAAAATCAGGTTTCTAAGAATTCATTAGCTAATGAAGAGGTATATTTTTTTTAGAACTGATAGAATAGGGGATTTCCTATTAAGTGCTATTCTCATTAAGTCGATAAAAAGAAACGATAATAAGGCACATATAACTGTTATAGCATCCGAATTAAATTACAAATATATTAAAACTTTGAGTTTTATAGATGAGGTTATTCTTTACCCTACAAATTTTATAAATAAACTTATTTTTTTTTATAAACTTACAAAGAATAAATCATATTTAACCGTAGTTCTTGATGGAAAAAAACGCTCAATTTATGGATCTATTCTTTCAAGATCAAAGATTAAGATATTGTTAACTACTAAAATTCTCTATAAAAATTTATTTAAATTATTTTTTAATAAAATCTATCATAAATACAATCATTCAAATAAACTTGACGAAATAAAGTCAATCTTAAAAATACTAAATTTTTCTTTTTCTGAAGTTGATTTAAATTTATTTGACAATGAAAATCTTAACGATAAAAATTTCAATTTCATTAATGATCTAAAATCAGAACCAATTTTGTTTCATTTTGATGAAAAATGGATAAATGGATCTTATATCAATAAATTTGAGAATATACAGCCCGATTCTTTAGACGCTCTTAATTCTTTTTTAATAAAAATAATTAATAATAAAAATAAAGATATAATAATTACAACCGGTGTTAATACTAACAATTTTTTGGATAAGCTTAAGGAGTCTTTTAATAATTTAAATCAAAATATTTATAAAAGACAAGATTCTAATAATAGTATTTTTCTCATTACAGATACATCTTTTTTACAATTAAAATATTTAATATCCAAATCTAGTACAATAATTTCTTGTCATGGTGCTGTGACTCACGTTTCAAATGCAATGAATAAATTTATTATTGATATCTATGACCGATCTGAGGAGTCATTTTATAAAAGATGGAACTCACACTTTAGAAATTACAAATACATACACAGAAAAGATTTTAAGAGTCTTTCTAACGATATATTAAAATTATTATGAAATTTTCAATTTATTTAAAGCATTATTTTTAAATAAATTTGCCTCTTTAATATACCTTCTTACCATTTGAGTTGTTTTGTGACCTGTCATAGCCATAATATTTCTTTCCTCTGCACCAGACTCAGCTGTAGAGGTAGCAAAACCTGATCTTAAACTGTGGCCTGCATATTTGTCTTTGTTTAATCCTGCTAAGCCTGCATATTTTTTAATAGTATTGGCTACGCTTTTATCAGAAATATTAAACACCTTTCCCTTTGTCAAATTGCTTTGATTTATCCATACTTGCAAAGCTTTGACAGGGCAGTGTTCCTCATTTGAGAAATAGGGGATAGCTTTAATCATTCCCTCTCCAGATTGATCTGTTTTTGACCTTTTCACAAATATTTTTACTCCTTCTGTAACAAACTCTACATCTTCTATATCAATTGCTACCAACTCAGATCTTCTAAAACCTCCAGCAAAACCTATTAATATTAATGCTTTATCTCTTAATTTCTTGAGATATTTAATATTTGTTTGATCTATTGCTTTAATTATTACTTTTAAATCATTGATTAATATAGGTTTTTTAGACATCTGGTTACTTCCTTTAAGCCTTTTAATCCCCAATAAGTTCTCCATTACTAGAGGGTGCTTAGTGTCTATATAGTGCCCTTTCATTTTGTGAACAACGCTTATAGAGGCTATTCTTCGCTTTAAAGTGCTATATTTAGAGGTTTTAGATAATTGGGTTAAGTACAATGCTAAAATTTTAGGATTAGTTGGAAGAGAAGAAAAGTTATTTTTTGAGCAAAACATTGCGAAGTCCTTATAGTCAGATTTGTAAGCCTTAAGGGTGTTTGTGGCCTTGGAGCTTTTAAGGTTCTTCAAGGTTTCTATTTCTAAGTTCTTTAAATCTGTTACTAGTTCACTCATAACACGTATTTTCCGATAACCATTAATTATCGGAATACATATAATATAACACATTCTAAATGTCAAGCTCTTAAGTTAGGATGATTTAATGCCTAAATATATTTTAATCGGACTTGGAGTTCCTTTAATAGTTTTTATATCAATCTACTTTTGGTCTAAACTGTCTGATCAAACCAAAAATAGATTTTTGATCATTGTTTTTGGACTATTTTTGCTAAGTATATTTGTTTTATTGTTTTTATTATTCTACTAATGCTAAAAGGTTCAAAATTTCAAATTAAAGTTTGGAAATTCCTTAAAACCATTCCAAAAGGTAGAGTTTTAACCTATAGGGAGGTTGCTAAAGCCATTAAAAAGCCCAAAGCATCGCGAGCCGTAGCGAATGCATGTGCTCAAAACCCATATGCACCCGATATACCGTGCCATAGAGTTATTAGATCGGATGGAAAGCTCGGAGGTTATTCAGGTAAAGGTGGGATTAAAACTAAGAAAAAACTCCTTAAATTAGAAGGTATTGTCCTCTAAAAGTGGCTTAAAATAGGGATTCTAGCTTATTTCCCCTATCTCAACCTTTGATTTAATTTCTTACACCTTTTAGTTGTAATACAGAATCGTAAATCGCAAAAAAAAGGCTATCTACGGCCGTTTAAAAGCTATATTCCATAACTGCATTGCTTCAGAATCTATATCTATCAATCATTCTAGCTGGCTTACTATTGTTGATCATCAATAGTTTTTAACTGCAAAAAACCTATATTTTATGGGCATTTTAGACGATTCTGCTTTTTTTTCTTATTTAAGGTAATTACTACTTACCTATATGTTAATAATTTAATTTAAGAATAGATCTTAAACCATTGTATTTATTGAAAAAATTTGAGGCTATAATAAACCACAATAGGCACTGTAATAAAGGACATTAAGGTCGATGAGACTATGACGCTGGCTACGTTATCTACTACTTTTTTCTCAGAATACATTGAGCCTACAAGATAAGTAAGAACGGCACTAGGCATTGCAGACTGGATTAACAAAACTCCTGCTGAAAAGCCGTCTAAATTCAAAAATTTGATAAGGCTAAATCCAATTATAGGCCCTACTATTACCCTAACTGCGCCTAAAATAGATGCATGTGTCCATGAAACAACCCTTAATTTGGTAAGAGCGATACCAAGTGACATTAATACTAAAAAAATAGTAGCGTAAGTTAAAAGAAAGGTCGTATTTTCTAAATATCCTGGAACATCCCACTCAAAATAAAGAAATAAAACAGCTGCAATTATTCCATAAATTGGCATATTTTTTATCAATATTTCTAATGAAAAACTTTTTTTAGCTAATAAAACTCCTATAGTAAAATGGAGCAAGATTATTACAGAAGCAATAGCAGATGCTATACCAAGGCCTGAAGTTCCATAAGCAAAAAGACATATTGGAACTCCCATGTTGCCAGTATTCGGTAAAATTAAAGGAGGTAATTCACTTATAACATCTTTTTTGAGTATAAAGAGAAATAAGAGCCCTACCACGGCAAATCCCCCAATAATAATTAGTGCATAAATGAAATATTCAATAAAAATATTTAATGTAACTCCGGTGGTAGTGATGGTATAAAAAATCATTGCTGGTGTTCCTACGTTCCCGGCAAAATTTGTTATAAAAGTAGTGTTAAAATTGGGATCTTTTTTTCCTAGATAGTACCCTATTCCAATTACAAAAAATACAGGCACTAATACATCTATTAGTTTTAGATAGAGCTCCATTAAGCTCTTACATCAGATTTTCTAGGTTTTCTCAACTTCTTTTTAAAATTTATAGCGTCTTCAAATTCCATTAGACGTTTGTAGATTGATCTTAATTCAGTTATTCTTGTCCAGTTTTGTAAGAATAGTGAAAAACTACTTTGTACTTCTCTAAACGCAGAGGATGTTTGAATTAAAACTCCTAGGGTCATAGCGCCAGTAAATAGCCCTGGTCCCATAAGTAAATAAGGGACTATAATCATAGATTGATTATACATAATTAACCACAAATCAAAATAACCATAATGTAAAAATAGTCTGTGATAATTAAATTTAATGCCTGTAAATAACTGTAGAATCGTAGGTGCTTGAACATAATTTTTTCTATCATCCTCTCCGTAAACTAATTCCTTTCTAAACGCTGCTTCAACTTTTTGATTATTGTATTCTAATCCTGGCAATTTAATACCAACTAACCAGCTGATAATTAACCCTCCTAAACTTGCAGTTAAAGAAACCCAAACTAAAGAACCTGATATATCTTTAAAAAAAGGAATTACTACATTGGAAGAAAGTCCCCAAAGAATAGGAATAAATGCTATTAATAACATAATCGCTCTAACTACCTGAAGACCAAGGCTTTCAACTATCTTTGCAAAATTCATACAGTCTTCTTGAATTCTTTGAGACGCACCCTCAACTTTAGCATCGACAGCTCGCCAATATGGCATATAAGAAAAAGTCATAGCTTCACGCCATCTAAAAGCCCAAAGTCTAGTAAAATAATTTGTTATTGTGTAAATAATTACATAAGGAATGGCTAGTTTCATAAACATTATTATTCCATCGTAAAATTCTGAAAGCTCTCTTTCTGGAGCTTTCTGCAATAAATCATAAAAGCCTTTATACCATTCGTTTATTTTAACATCTATCCATGTCTGAGAAAGCAGAGATAAGATTATAAACGCAAATCCTCCCCACGACCAAAGCAACCATTTTTTATCTGTAAAAAAACTACGCCACATATTTAATCTTTAATAAAATTATCTTGATAAGATTTAATAACAAATTTTTTCTTTTTTGGTTCTATAATCTCAAAAGTAATGCTATTTTTTTTAGCATAATCTTCGGCTTTTTCTTTTGAGGGAAACTCAAGTCTTACTTCATGCATTGTATCATTTGAAGACTCCCAACCCATTAGTGGGCTTATTGTTGTGTCTCTTGTTTCAAATTCAAGTACCCAATTTTTGTTTTTACCTCTGCCAGATTGCATAGCTGACTTTGAAGGTACATATATTTTAGCTTTTTTCATATTATTTAATCGGTAGATTACAAACAAATCCTGACTCAATATTATTATTAATATTAATATTAAACTCTTGAGAGTCCATACAAAACTCTTTTTTAATCATCGCTATTCCCACTACCAATTTAAATCTTGGAGAGAACGCAGCTGATCTTAGGCTTCCGATAATATTTTTATTTTTATCAAATAAATTTTCCTCTTTAGTCAAATTAATATCTTTTGTTTTAATTTTAACACCCATTAACTTTCTTTTAACCCCCTCTTTTTTAATTTTAAGCAAAGATTCTTTGCCTAAAAAATCTATATTTGAGTCTATATTAATATATCTATCAAAACCGCACTCGTATGGATTGTCATTGTTATCCATATCATTACCGTACGAAAGTAAAGCGCCCTCAATTCTTTCAATGGTGTTTGGACATCCAGGTTTTACATTAAAATCCTTTCCTATCATAAAAAAATAATCATACAATTCTAATCCAGACTCAATATTTTCAATATGTATTTCATAACCACCTTGCTTTGAAAATCCGGTTTTTGAAATCATGTGCTTTGTGCCTTTAAAATCAAAATAATCATAATTAAAAAATTTTAATTTTAATATTTCTTTACCAAAAACTTTTTGCATTAATTCATCAGACATAGGACCTTGGATGGCTAAAGTAGAGATATTAGTCTCATGCAATTTTAAATCAAGGTTTGAAGCATCCGCAATTCCTTTAGCAAAAAGAAGTACATCGGAGTCAGCAATACATATTCTCCATTTTTCTTCGGAGATCTTGATTATTAGGGGGTCATTGATCATGTTTGCGTTTTTATCTATCAAGGGAACATAGTAACACTTTTTAATTTTAGCATTAGATAAATCTCTGCATGTCATTAATTGAATTAACTTATATGAATCTTTTCCTGTAACTTCAATTTCTCTCTGAACAGATACATCCCATACTTGAACAAATTTCTTTAAATGTTCGTATTCATCCTCCATAGATTTAAAATATGTAGGCAGAAGCATATGATTATATACAGTATAACCCCCCACCCCATATGACTCTAATCTAGAAGTAAATGGAGTGCTTCTTAATCGTCTAGTTTTTGAAATTGAAAACTTCTTCATTTTTTTAAAAATTCTAGAACCTTCTCTCTCATTTCGAATGCATTTTCAAGTATTATCATGTGTCCACAATCCTTAATGATATAGGTTAGTGATCCTCTAACCAAACTTGCAAACTTCTTGCCTGTCTCTAATTTAATCATCTTGTCTAATTCCCCAAAAAGAAAAAATGTGGGGCATTTAATTTTCTTTATTGCATTAATTCCATTTATATAATTGTTACATGCAACTAAATCTACAGCTAAAACTTCTCTAACTTCTCTAGCTGAATTAAGTATTTTCTGAAGTGGATTCCCGCCAATAAATTGTTTCGAGTAGCCGTAACCCCATTTCATCATTAGGTTTAAAGACTCCATGTCCCCAGACTTAGCCAAATCTATTAGACTTTTGTTAACAGGAATTTTATAGGACCCTGCAACAAAAATTAAGTTTTTTATCTTTTCAGGATACTTATTTGTAAATTCTAAAGCCACTAAACAACCCTGGGAATGACCTAAAATGCTTAATTTTTCAATACCAACTATATTAATAAATTTTTCTAACCATTCTGCTAATTCTTCAATAGATTTTAAGCACTCACCTTCAGAATTGCCATGGCCAGGTAAATCAATTGCAAAAACATTGTAACCTTGTTGTGATAAGAACTGATCCGTCAAAGACCAAACAACATGAGATTGACCGCTACCATGAATTAATATTATGGTGTCTTTTTTTTTATCAAATGACTCACCAACATCTGAGGAAAAAACTTTTTTATTTTCAACTTCAAATATCAAATTAATTTCCTAGTTTTTATTCATCTAAATATCTATTATTTGTCTTGCCAATTTGGTTTTCGCCTACTTATAAATGCTTCTATGCCTTCTTCTGCATCGTAATTTAACATATTTTTTACCATAACGCTTGAGGCATAGTCGTAAGCTTCGGAAAGAGTCATTTCAGCTTGCTTGTAGAAAGCTTCTTTTCCAATTTTTAGTGTCAAAGCAGATTTTTTTGATATTTTTGATGCCTTTTCTAAAACAAATTTTTGTAAAATATTATCATTAACTACCTCGTTTATTAGACCAATTTCTGCTGCTTTCTTTGAGGTTATTAAATCACCGTTTAAAAGCATTTCCATAGAATGTTTCTTTGAAACATTTCTAGTTAAGGCAACCATTGGCGTAGAACAAAAAAGCCCAATATTAACTCCTGGTGTTGCAAATTTAGCTGATGAGCTCGCATAGGCAAGATCGCAACTAGCAACCAACTGGCATCCAGCAGCAGTAGCAATACCCCCAACTTCCGCTATTACAGGTTTGGGGTTGTTAACTATAGATTGCATCATTTTTGAACATTGAGTCATAACTTCTTTAAAAAAAGTTTTTCCTTTATCAGAGTTATTTCTTCCATCTTTTAACTCCTTTAAATCATGCCCCGCAGAAAATATATCACCCTCGGCTGAAATAATAATAACTCTTATTTTATTGTTTGATAAAGACTCATCTAGCTCAGATTGAATTCTAGACATCATGTTTACAGATAAAACATTTTGATTTTCAGCATTATTAAGACGTATAGAAAAAATTCCGTCTGAATTAATAGTTGTTTTAACAAGATTATTACTTTTTATAGAAGTCATATAGTTATTAATTTATTTTAATTTTTACCTCGTTAGAAAGTGAATTAGATATAAAACAATATCTATGTGCCCTGTCTTGCATTTTTTTCATCTCATCATCTCCTATTGAAAAACCATCAGAAAACTTTACTTTTGGATTCAATTCAATTTGAGTTACAGACATAAGGCCTTTTGAGTTTTTTCCTAGTAAAGCCACAGCCTTATCCTTGTAACTAATAACGGGCCAGCTCATTTTGGCTGCTAGTGCTAAGAAAGTCATCATGTGACAACTGCTTATAGATGCAGCTAAAGTTTGTTCAGGGTTACTATTTAATTCATTACCACGCCAATCTGGTGCTGAGTCACCAATGATTTTAGTGTTTGATGTAAAAATTATTTCGTGTTGATTTGAATATTTTCCTGGAGCCATTTCACCTTTTTCTAATTTCCAGATTAAATCAATTGATATTTCTGACATAATTTTAATTTAATTTATCTCTTTAGCTTTTTTTCTTAATTCAAACTTTTGAATTTTACCTGTTGAGGTTTTTGGAAGTTCACAAAATTCAATTTTTTTGGGCACTTTAAAGCTTGCAAGAGTTTCTTTGCAAAAAGCAATTAGTTCCTTCTCGGTAACAGGCTTATCTTTCACTTTTTCTATAAAAGCACAGGGTACTTCACCCCACTTTTCATCGGGTTTAGCAACAACAGCGGCAATAGAAACAGAGGGATGTTTGGATAAAGTATTTTCTATTTCAATAGATGAAATATTTTCTCCCCCTGAAATTATTATATCTTTGGATCTATCTTGAATTTTAATATAACCATCGGGATGCATAACTGCTAGGTCGCCTGAATGGAACCAGCCACCTTTCATCGCTTTATCAGTAGCTTCTTTATCTTTAAAATAACCCTTCATTACAACATTTGCTCTTATCATTATTTCACCTATTGTTTTGCCATCACTAGGAACTTCTTTCATAGTGTCAGGATTCATAATTTTTACACTTTCAGTGTTTGGGTACCTTACCCCTTGCCTTGCTTTGATTTCGTTTTGTTTCTCCTCATCGTATTTATTCCACGACTCATTCCAGGCACATTGAGTAACATGACCGTATGTTTCAGTTAAGCCATAGACATGCATTACTTCAAAACCTAAATTTTTCATTTTTTTAAAGATAATACTTGGTGGGGGCGCTCCTGCGGTTAAAACAAATATCTTATGTTTGAATTTTTTTCGATGGTTATCAGGAGCTGATGTAATCATATTTAATACGATGGGTGCACCTCCGAAATGTGTTATGTTGTGTTTTTCAATTAATTCAAAAATTTTTTTAATATCAATATTACGCAAACAAATGGTTCTGCCGTTTAACATCGGAATCGTCCATGGGTATCCCCATCCATTACAGTGAAACATTGGTACAATAGTTAAAAAATTTAATCTACTTGGCATATTCCAGGCGGTAGCACTACCTGTTGACATTAAGTATGAACCTCTGTGATGATAAACAACACCTTTTGGGTTTCCAGTAGTTCCAGAAGTATAACTCAAAGATATAGCTTCCCATTCATCTTTAGGCATTACCCAATTATAATTTTCATCTCCAGAATTTAAAAACTCCTCGTACTCTAAATTTCCAATTTTTTCTAATTTGGATTGATCCGCAAATCTATCATTAATATCAATTATAATAATTTCCTTTTTAACAGTTTTTAATGCCTTTTTAACTTCGGTATGAAGTTGTCGATCAACAACAAGAACTTTTGCATCGCTATGATTTAAAATATAACTAATTGTTTTAGCATCTAACCTAATGTTAATTGTATTTAATACTGCACCACACATAGGTACAGAATAATGTGCTTCAAAAATTTCAGGCGTATTAAAGGCCAAAAAGGATACTGTGTCTCCTTTTTTTATACCAATTTTATTTAAGGCGCTGGCAAATTTAATACATCTTTTGTAAACTTCTTTCCAAGTATATTTTCTATCTTCATATATTAGCGCTTCATAATTTGGATAGATATCTTTGGCTCTCTGTAAAAAAGTAAGTGGTGTTAACGGAACAAAATTTGCATTATTTTTATCTAAATTTGTATCGTAAATACTCATAATTAATTAAATTTTGATTTCATCATAGTGTCACTTCCACTTACTGCTGAAATGTAATGACTTTGAACTCTAGGTAATATTTTTTCAAAATAATATTTTGCTGTATTAATTTTATCTTGAAAAAATTCATTATTTTTATCGATATTTTCATAACTTATTTTTAGAATTTTTAACCAAGAATGAGCTAAACCAATATAACCAAGTACTTTTAAATAATCATTGCAAGCAGAACTAACATCATCTTTTGATGTTTTGCTTTTTTCGACAAGCCAATTAGTAAAATTATTTAATAATTCTAAATTCTTTTGAAATTTCTGAACAAATAAAAATAAGTTTTCATTTTTTTCGTATTCTTTAATTTCTTCATTTATTCGATTAATATATTTATCAAATACTTTGCCGTTTAAAATTTTTCGATAAACTAAATCTATAGCTTGAACAGAATTAGTTCCTTCATAAATTGGTGTTATTCTATTATCTCTAAACAATTGTTCAATACCTTGATCTTTTGTATATCCATATCCTCCAAAAACTTGTATTGCTTCATTAGTTATCTCTACACCGACATCTGTAAAAAATGATTTAATTACAGGAGTCATCAGCGAGACTAGATCGTTTGCGCTGTCTTTAACTTTTTTATTTGAATGATTTAAGCTTACATCAATAAGTTGGGAAACCCAGAAGGCTAGAGATCTTTGCCCTTCAATTAATGACTTCATGTTCATTAGTGATCTTCTTATATCAGGATGTTGAATTATAGGGTCAGCATCTTTGCTTTTACTATTGTTTGCTTTTCCTTGTTTTCTTTCTTTAGAGTAAACAACTGCATTTTGATATGCAGTTTCAGAAATTCCAAGACCTTGAATACCAACAACTATTCTTTCAAGATTCATCATTGTAAACATGGAGCTTAATCCTTTGTTTTCATCTCCTATCAGGTAGCCTTTAGCATTTTCAAAATTTAATACGCAGGTTGGAGAACCCTTTATGCCCATTTTAGTTTCTATCGATCCTGTGTTAACCCCATTTCTAGGTCCCAATGAGCCATCATCATTTACGTTAAATTTAGGAACTAAGAATAAACTAATACCCTTTGTACCAGGGGGTGCTCCAGGAATTTTTGCTAATACAAGATGGATAATATTTTCAGTCAAGTCATGGTCGCCAGAAGTAATAAAGATTTTTTGTCCAGTTAGTAAAAAAGAACCATTTTTTTGTTTTGTCGCTTTAGTTTTTATCATACCTAAATCTGTTCCACACTGAGACTCTGTTAAACACATTGTTCCGCTCCATTTTCCTTCTACAATTCTTGGAAGAAATTTTTTTTTAATTTCATCATTAGCATGATGAAGGATGCAATTATAAGCTCCTATGCTTAACTCGCTATATAATTTAAAAGATAAACTAGCTGAAGATAACATCTCTTCAAAAAAAGTACTGACTGTTTTAGGCATTCCTTGTCCTCCATATTTAGGATCACAAGATAAAGAAGTCCAACCATCATTAATAAATTTCGTATAAGCTTCCTTGTAACCTGGTGGCGATCTAACTACTCCATTTTCATAAACACATGGGCTCTCATCTCCTGCTTTAGCTAAAGGATGCACAATTTCTTGATTTAGTTTTGCAGCTTGCTCTAGTATATCTTTGACTAAATCTGAATTAATTTCTTTAAACTTTTCTATTTCATTGTAATTTTTATTATCTTTAAGATGATTGAATAAAAACATCATTTCTTCAACTGGTGCATTATATATAGTCATTTAATTAATTAATGGTTTTCCTGTTTTTAATGTGTGAGAAATTCTTTTTTGAGTATCTTTGGTCTCAAGTAATTTCATAAAACTATTTAATTCTAAATTATACATTTGGGTTTCAGTAATCTCATTGTTTAAGTCTGTGTCTCCACCACTTAAAACATATGCTAATTCTTTACCAACTACCATACCATGATCTAAAATTTTTTTACTATTATATAAGTCATCTAGAACTTTTTGCATTTTATTTCTCGCCTGTTTTCCAGATAGTTTAAATTTACATTCTTTCGGAGGAGTCATTTTCTTGTTTTTTTGAATGAAATCTCTTGCTTTGGAGAGTAGTTTATTTCTATTAACAACAACTTCGTGGTTTGAGTCTAAAAATAATAATGGTTTTGCTTCTTGAGGTGAAGAAGCGGTCTTTCCGTAACCTATAATATCAAAGGTCTTTAATGAGGCAAAGTCAGAATCGTTTTTACCTTTTTCTGTTTGCAGCCATCTCCACAAAAGTTCCTTGCATCCACCTCCTGCTGGTACTAAGCCCACTATTGTTTCTACTAAGCCCATAACAATATTTGTGTGGGATACTACATAGTTACTTTGTAGTAAAACTTCTTCTCCACCACCAAGGGCTAATCCTGAGGGTGCGGATATTACCGGATTGTTACAATACTTTAAATGTTTGCAAGTTTCCTGAAAATACTTAATAAATTTTTCAACAGATTTTAAATCTTTTTTATCAACAAAATCCATTACATAGTTTAAATTTACACCTGCAGAAAACTGCATGCTTTCATTTATTATAATCAAAGGTTTGTCTGTGGCTTTTTTTAAAGAGTCCATTGAATTATAATCCAAAGCATTCGCTTTTGTGGTAAATTCAACAATATTATAATCTTTAAATCTAAAGATTTCAGCAGACTCGTTTTTATCCAACTTTAATACTAATTTTTTAATTTTTCCAAGTGTTTCAATATTTGTATACTTTTGACGTTGGCCATAAAAATTTGATAATTTTTTATTTTTTAAATCATTTAAAAATTTATTGTTCCCTAAATTATTAATTTTTGAAAAAAAATTGTTAAGTCCAATGGATTCGAGCATTTCGAATGGGCCCATTGACCAGTTAAATCCCAATCTTAAAGCTTCATCTATGTCATTATATTCTTTTGTTATTTGCGGAACTAAAGATGAAGAATATAAAATTATTTTTGATATTACTGACCAAGCATATTTGCCATATTTGTCTTCTCTGTTTATTAATTTTAGGAGATCAACTTTATTTATTTGAAGATCAATCTTTTTTGCAGGTGAATAAGTATTTTTATTTATATCTAGTGATTCCAAAACTTTTTTTCCATCTGACTTATTGATTCTATAAAAACCTCCCTTGCCTTTTCTGCCAGTATATCCAGTTTCAATTAACTTTTGTATTATAGGAATATTTTCTATAACTTTTTGAAATTCATCATCTTTGGACAATTCTTTTTTAAAACTTTTTAGTACATCAGACATTAAATCTATACCGATTAGATCGTATAAGGCAAAAACTCCTGTTTTTGGAATACCCATAGGTCTACCAAAAACTGCATCTGCCTCTTCTATTGAAAGATTCATTTTCATTGCCTCGGTCATTGCAATTTGCATTGCATAAACTCCAATTCTATTTCCTAAAAAACCAGGCGTGTCACCGCATACAATTACACCTTTTCCTAATTTACTTTCACAAAAATCTTTTAATAAATTAATCTTTTCTTCGTCATTGGTGTTTTCTCTAACAATTTCAAGAAGACCCATGTATCTAACAGGATTAAAAAAATGTGTAATGCAAAAATCTTTCTTATCTAAATTCGATAGCTTCTGTGAAAGAACTTTTAAAGGAATTGTTGAGGTATTAGATGATACTATTGAACCCTTTTTTCTCTTTTTGAATATTTCATTATAAATTTTATGCTTAATATCAATTCTTTCTACAACGGCTTCAATAATCCAATCTGCATCAGAGATATTGTCAAAATCATCTGCAATATTTCCTGTTACTAAGCTATTAATCTTGGATTTTTCAAAAAGTAAGGGTGGACGTGAGTTTAATATTCTTTCTTTTGCTTTTTCTGCAATTTCTGTCTTTAAATCAAGAAGGACTACAGGAACATTGGCATTGCACAAATGTGCAGCTATACCGCTTCCCATAGTTCCAGAACCTATCACAACTACTTTATTAATTTTCATATCGAATGGTCGGGGCGGCAGGATTTGAACCTGCGACCCTCTGGTCCCAAACCAGATGCGCTACCAGGCTGCGCTACGCCCCGATTGATTGTTTTATAGGTTAATTATGACTTTTTGGCAATTGAAAGATGTGTGGTATAGAAGTAAAAAAAGACATGATCCAACATATTTCTAAACCATTTAAATACTTTTTTAAATTGGAGTCTGCTTCAGGACTAATGTTACTTTTCTCAGCTATTATTGCCTTATGGGTGAGCAATAGCTTTTTGAGTGAAGATTACTTTAAGATACTCAAAACTTATGTAACTTTAGGAACAGAGTCTTTCGGTTTAAAATTAAGTGTATTACATTGGATTAACGATGTTTTGATGGCAATATTTTTCTTTTTAGTTTCACTAGAAATTAAAAGAGAATTTATACAGGGTGAACTTTCTAATCCTAAGCAAGCTATGTTACCGATTGTTGGTGCAATAGGTGGGATGTTAGTGCCGGCATTATTTTATATTTTTATAAATATTAATGATACATCCACTTTAAATGGTTGGGCAATACCTTCAGCTACTGATATAGCTTTCTCTCTTGGTGTTTTATCTTTATTGGGTAAAAGAGTGCCTTTATCTTTAAAAGTATTTTTAACTGCTTTAGCAATAATTGATGATTTAGGAGCTATCGTTATAATAGCTTTTTTCTACTCAGGTAATGTTGAAATTAAATATTTATTTCTAATGCTATTAGCAATTTCCGCTTTGATCGCATTAAATAAGTTTAAAATTAAAAACTTTCTTCCCTACTTGATTGTTGGGTTATTTCTTTGGGATTTTACTCATAATTCTGGTGTTCACGCTACCATTGCTGGAGTTCTTCTTGCATTAACTATACCTCACGACACAAAGAATTCTAAAAAATCTCTTTTATTAAAATTAGAGCACTCTATCTCACCTTATGTTGCTTTTGGAATTATGCCACTATTCGCTTTTGCAAATGCTGGGGTGTCCTTAGAGGGTATTAGTTTTGCAGCTTTACTGAATCCAATACCATTAGGAATTGTTTGTGGTTTATTTTTTGGAAAACAAATTGGCGTTGTTCTTTTCTCATATATTTCAATAAAATTTAGATTAGCGGAAATGCCTAATGATTCTGATTGGTTAAAGTTTTATGGAGTTTCTATATTGACCGGAATTGGATTCACAATGAGTCTATTTGTTGGAAATCTTGCTTTTGTGGAATCTCCAAATTATTTAGATGGAGTTAAAATTGGAGTTTTAACAGGATCATTGCTTTCAACAGTTTTTGGTTACTTTATATTAGTTGTATCTACAAGAAAATGATTGATCCAAAGATTATTAAAATTGCTTTGAACACAAATAACTATGGTTTGAAAAAAACTTTTACTCATAAAAGTTTCCTTAAAAACAAAAAATGTGGTGACAATATTAGTATTCAGATTATTATGAAGTCGAACAAATTTATCAGTATGAGATATGAAACAAATTCATGCATATATTGTCAGGCTTCTGCAAGTTTATTGTCTAAAAAAATAAAACTATTTAATTTAAAAAATATTAAGCGTGATATTGACCTTCTTATCAATTCTGACAAATGCTCATCAATTCCAAAAAGATTTCAATTATTTAAAACTTTATTTAACCAAAAGAATATGAATAGAATTGAGTGTATTATTTTGCCTTTTAATGCTTTATTAAAAGCATTAAAAATATAATTTATGAGAAAATTGATATGTATTGTTGTTTTTATGTTTAGTTTTTTTAACAAGAGTTCGGCTAATTATGAAAAGTTGGCATATGAATTTAATTTTAATAATATTAATGGCGAAATTATAAGTTTAGATAAATTTAAAAATAAAGTAATCGTGGTAGTCAATGTTGCAAGTAGATGCGGTTTTACTAATCAATATGAGGATTTACAAAAGCTTTGGTCCGAATACAGGGATCAAAATGTAGTTGTTATTGGCGTTCCTTCAAATAATTTTAAACAAGAACCAGGAACTAATGAGGAAATTAAGTCCTTTTGTAAAACAAATTTTGGAATTACATTTCCAATTACTGAAAAAATTGATGTAATAGGTAAAAATGCCCACCCTTTTTTTAAGTGGGCTAAAAAAAATCATGGAACAAAAGCCATACCAAAGTGGAACTTTCACAAAATCGTAATAAATAAAGAAGGAAAGGTAGGTAAAACTTTTTCTTCCATAACTAGACCTTCCTCTGCAAAATTTCAAGATTTCATTAAAAAAGAAATTAAAAATTAAAGCTTAGACCGTCAAAGGCAGGTATCACATTAGGGGGGAGCTTCTTTTTAAGGGTTAAATAATCAAAATCAACATGTAAATTAGTAAGAATAGTTTTTTTAGGATTTGTCTTTTTTGCTAAACCTAACGCATCTTCTAAATTGAAATGTGAGGGATGCTTCGCATTTCTTAAACAGTCAATTATTAGATAATTTAAATTCTTTAAATATTTAAGAGATCTTTTGGGTATATGGTTACAGTCGCTTATGTAAGCAATTTTTTTAAAAGAATATCCAGTTGCTTTAATCATTCCGTGTTGAACTTCAAATGAATTTAATAAAAGAGAAGTTTTGTTTTTTTTTATAGAAAATTTGTTTCTTACAACTATGGGCTTCATGATTGGTTGATAACCATGTCTTTCAGAAAAACAAAAGGTATATTTTTCCTTAAGTTCTTTAATTGTTTTTTTGCTTCCATAAACAGGTATCTTCTTCTTATTTTTCCAAAAAAAAGGCCTTAATTCAAAAATACCTGAAGTTTGATCGGAATGTTCATGGGTGTAAATTACTGCATCAATATTTTTAAGTTTATTTCTGTGAAATTGAGTCTTTATATCGGGTGATGTATCTATAAAAATTGATAAGTCTTTATATTGAATATGTGCAGAACATCTTGTTCTAAAGTTTTTTGGATCTTTTTTATCACATGAACCAAAATAATTAGTTATCCATGGAGAACCTAATGAACTTCCACAGCCTAAAATTGTGAATCTATTCATCTGCTATTTTTCCAAAAAGTTTAAAAAAATTATTAGAGGTAATCTTTGATAAGGAATCAGAGTCAATATTTTTTAGATTAGCTAAGAATTTCAAGGTATGAATTATATAACTGGGCTCATTGGACTTTCCTCTTAGAGGTTCCGGGGCCAAATATGGAGAGTCAGTTTCAATCAAAATTCTATCATTGGGAATTTCTTTAAAAGTATTTGCTAACTCAATTGATTTTTTGAAAGTAACAACTCCACTTGCAGATATATATGCACCTAAATCGAGTAATTTGTGAGCAAAGTTTTTTGAACCTGTAAAACAGTGAATAAGAAATTTAAATTTGGAATTTTTTAATTCAGACTCAATTATTTCAAAAGTTTTTTTTTCAGCAGAACGTGTATGCACAATTAAAGGAAGTCCTGAATGTTGAGCGGCATGAATGTGTTCGATGAACAAAGAGGTTTGCGCTTTTTCATCTGAATGGTTGTAATAAAAATCTAAGCCTGTTTCTCCTATACCAACTATTTTTTTACTTAATTTAGTTTTCTTAATAATATCTTTGCATTTAATTTTAGAATGAACTTTTGACTCGTGTGGATGAATACCATAGGTACAATAAACTTGCTTATAATTGTTAGATATATCCAAAATTTTAGGGAACTTTTTATCTTCAGTTGAAATTGTTAATAAAAGTTTAACACCAGAGTTTTTAGCTCTATCAATTACAGCGCCAATTTCATTTGACATTGGTTCGTAGTCTAAATGGCAGTGTGAATCAATTATCATTTTCAATTTTCGGAAATAAAATTTCAAGTTTTTTTAGATTTTTTTTGTGATCTAAAACGTCTGGTTGATTAATATTTTTAATACTGATGTTTTTTTTTTCAATATTTAAGGTGCTTAAAACTTTTTCAGAAGTTATTGGAATTATTGGATTTAATAAAATACTTATATTTTTTATCTGTTCTACGACAGTAAAAAGAATCGCATTCATTTTTTCTACATCTTCTTTCTTAACTGCCCATGGTTGTGAGTCATTAAAGTATTTATTAGTTTCAAAAGAAAAATCTACAACTTTTTTTATATAAGCATTTAAATCTTGTTTATCAATTAATTCTATTAATTTATTTATTTCTTTCTTAAGATTTTCTGTTAATTTAATATCTGTTTCAGACAATTTTTTAGGTTTTGGTATTTTATTATCACAATTTTTTTCAATAAATGAAAAGACTCTTTGACAAAGATTTCCAAAATTATTTGCCAAATCATTATTTATGCAGTTTTTCAAATTTTCCATGGAAACATTTCCATCATTTCCAAGAGAAACCTCTTTGATTAAATAATATCTTAATTGATCAATGCCAAACCTATTAATAATCTCAATAGGATCAAGAATATTTCCTATTGATTTTGACATTTTTTTATCATCTGAAAGTATCCATCCGTGGCCAAATATTCTTCTAGGTACTGGTAGCTTGGCAGCCATTAAAAAAGCAGGCCAATAAATTGCGTGAAACCTCAAAATATCTTTACCTATTACATGTAGATCTGCAGGCCAAAAACTTTTAAAAAGTTTGTCAGTGACATTGGGAAAATTTAAAGCACTAATATAGTTTGTTAAAGCATCAAGCCATACGTAAATAACATGCTTATTATTTTTTGGAACTGGTATACCCCAAGAAAAAGATGTCCTGCTTACAGACAAATCTTTTAAACCTTTTTCAATAAAGTTAACAACTTCATTTTTCCTAGATTTAGGTAAAATAAATTCTGGGTTTTCTTTTATATGGTCAAGCAATGGTTTTTCCCAAGCCGATAATTTAAAAAAATAAGACTCTTCTTCTACCCAATCAACTTTGGAACCGGATACTTTAGAGGTTTTAACTCCCTCATTATCCTGGATTTCACTTTCATCATAATAGGCCTCATCTGAAATAGAATACCAGCCCTTATATTTATCTAAATAAATATCTCCAGAGTTAACTAATCGAGTCCACATTTCTTCAACTGATTTGTGGTGCCTTTTTTCTGTTGTTCGAATAAAATCATTATTTGATAAATTTAAAATTTTTGTGAGATCTTTAAATTTATTAGATAATTCATCACAAAATTCTTTAGTATCTTTTTTATTTTTCTGAGCTTCTTTTTGAATTTTCAAACCATGTTCATCCGTTCCAGTAAGAAAAAAAACATCGTAACCTTGGTTTTTTTTAAATCTTGCTACTACGTCAGCCACTATACTAGAGTAAGCATGTCCCATATGAGGTTTGCCCGAAGGATAGTAAATAGGTGTTGTTATGTAATACTTTTTATTTTCCATAATCTAAATGAGAAATAATTGACCTTGTGACTGAGTTAATATTTAAATTATACAATACAAAATCATTAATAGTCTTAATTGTATTAATTTTGATATTATTTAACAATAATATATCATTTTTTTTATTTAAACTTAGCTTATAAAACAATCTTTCTGTAAAAAAAATAGACATATCTATGTAAGTTTTATTTTTAGATTTTTTGAATAAATTTAAAAGTTTAATAACCTTGTCAATATAATCAAGGTTAGGATTAATACCCTCCTCAATACATATATTGTTAAAATTTAAATAATCTCCTGGTGTTATATCAGAGTCTTCATATTCTATTAACTTATCAACTTTGTGATGATTAATTAATTGTTTAATTATAGACAATTTATCTGATTTATTTAAAAAATAATTAATCTTGAAGCATCTTGAAGCTATGGTTTCTATAAGTTTATTTTCTTGATTATCAATTAAAATGAAGTAGTTTTTTTCACTTGGCTCTTCAATAATTTTCAACAAAGCGTTCGAAGAACTAATGTTAAATTTTTCAACATTGTCTAAAATTATGAATCTCTCCTTTTGATTCAAAGTAGATTTCAATATAGTGTCTTTTAAAGTTCTAATATCATCAATACCAATTTTTTTATCTGTGTCATTTTTAAGGTAAATAAAATTTTCAAATATTCCGTTAGAAATTTCTAGATATGTTTTAGAATTTAAGTCAATCAAATTATTTGAAATATCATAGGTATCTTTTGAAAATAAATAATTAATAAAATGATAAATAAGAGTAAATTTTCCTAATCCTCTTTTCCCAGAAAGCAGGACAGTTTTAGGAAATTTTTTTCTATCATAAAAGGTCTTTAAATAATTAAAATAGGTCTTTGGGCCATATAGTTTATTAGTAGGTAATATTGGATTAATTCTATTCATTTAAACTTTTAATTTTTTTAAAACTAAATTTAAGATTTTCTTTTCTAATTTGCTGTCATTTTTAGAAGAGTCGAAAATATGATAATTTCTTTTATTTTTGGCAATTTTTAAAAATGAATTTTGTGCTTTAGTGTAAAAACTTTTTGGAAACCTGTCGTATCTGTTTTTAGTTTTTCTTTTTTTAAGCCTTTGTCTAGAAGATGAGTTGCTAACTTTTAAAATAATAGTTAAATTTGGTTTTGCTCCTTTAATAATTTTTTTATGAATAACATCAATAAACTTTTTATCAACTTTTTTTCCATATACTTGATAAGCGTATGTTGAGTCTATGTATCTGTCACAAACAACAATTTTGTTCTTTTTTAAAGCTGGATCAATCTTATATTTAACATGTTCATTTCTAGCAGCTAAGTAAAGCAATGTGTCGGTATATTTGTCAAATTTTTCACTTTTATTCTTTGTGAAATAATCCTGTAAAATGAGTTTTCTAATTAATTCCGCGCTTTTAGTTCCACCGGGCTCTCTAGTAATTAAAGCATCAAATCCGTTTTTTCTTAAATTATTAAATAGTTTTTTAGATTGATAGGATTTTCCACACCCTTCGACTCCTTCAAATACAATTAGATAGGGTTTTTTCTTAAACATCACCCCAAATCATATAATTTATAGAATTAAAAACACTTTTAATAAAATTAATTTTTTTAACATCTTCTGCTGCAAAGACTTTGACCGTCTTAATTATTTCATCCTTATTGTAAATTTTAATCACTCCTATTTCTTGATCCTTTTTAATTGGAGCTTGAATAGGTCCTTGATACTCTAGAATTACTTTAAAATTTCTAGAATCTTTTTTGTTTAATGTAATATAGATATCTTCTTTTGTAATTCCATTGACAGTTTCAGTTTTACCTAACCAAGTTTTTATTTTAAACTTTGTTAAACCTTTTTTTGAAACTTCAAATGTATCAGTAGATCTAAATCCCCAGCTTAAAAGTTTTATTGATTCTGATGTTCTTAAGGATTTACTAGTAAATCCACTACCAACTGATATTAGTCGTCTTGTTTCTCTTTTAATTGTACTGGCTAAAGAATATTTTTCTAGAGCTAAATAACCTGTTTTTATACCGTCGGCACCAATGTTTTTGTATAAAAGACCGTTTCTATTTCCTTGGGTTATAGGGTCGCCTCCAGTTCTATTCCAGGTAAATTCCTTCTCAGCATATAATTTATAAAAGTCTGGATAATTTTTAATTAAGTATATTGACATGATAGCTATATCTCTCACAGTTGAATAATTATCTGGGTCATTTATGCCTGAAGAATTAGTAAAATTAGTATTGTACATTCCTATTTCCTCAGCTTTTTCATTCATCATATCTGCAAAATTTTCTTCTGTCCCGGCAATACCTTCAGCCAATGCTACACAGGCATCGTTACCTGATGCTATAATAATACCCTTAAGTAGATTTTCAACAGACACCTCATCATTAACCATTATAAACATAGATGAATAGCCGCTTTGGGATAATCGCCAAGCGTTCTCAGATATTGTTATTTTGTCATCCAAAGAAAGTTTTCCACTATTAAGTAAATCAAAAACGACTATCGATGTCATAATTTTTGTCATTGACGCTGGATAAATACTCATATCGGGTTCTAATGAAAATAAAGTTTCATTAGAGTCATAATCAACAACTATTGCTGTCTTCGCGCTTATTTTTGGTTCAGCAGTTAAAAGCTGATTAGACTTTAAAACAAAAAATAGAGAAAAAAGTATAATTAGTATTTTATTCATGTAATATAATTTCTAAATCTTCAAATCCATATCTTTTTATAGCAATGTAGTCATTTTTTAAAGAATTAATTGCTTGATATGGTCCAGATTGAAGCTGAAAACTATTTTTTCCTTTAGTTATTATTGATAACCTCTTGTTGATATTAAAATTTGAAATTTTTGTTAAATTTTTCTTTAAATCTATTGCTGTATTTTTATTATAAAAATTTCCAATTATAATTGAAAACTTTTTATTTTTTACTTTCTTTTTTTCATCAGTTTTTGAAATATTGTTGATTCGAACTTTGGCAACAGGAGCTGTGCTATGGACTTTTTTTTCTTCATTAAAAATAACAGCTTTTGCTGCTACGAAGGATTTATTTTTTTTAATTGTATTAATTTCAACAAATGGAGCATCTCCATTTAAAGAAAGTTCATCTGAGATTTTTTTTGTTATCAAAATTTTATAAAATTCTGGATAATCAACTTTTTTATTGATCTTGATTTTTTTCGACTTTTTGTTATCCGGATTTGTTATTCTTAATAAAGTTCCTACTGGTAATCTGTCATGACCTACCATAAATTTCTCATTATCAAACTTTTTTTTGATTACTTTATTGGTGTAGTCAGTGTCATTGTAAATATATGCAAATCCTGATGAAGTGTAAGGAGTTTTGCTTAAATTATTTGTAAAATCAGTTGAGCAGGCAACCAAAAAAAGAAAGATAAAGACTTTATATTTCATTTTCAAATTTTTCCTTTAGTGTGCACACGGCTAGAGCAAATCTCAAAGATCTGTTCCATTTTAAAATGAGCTCATAATTACTAAAAATAATAAAAGCAGGTTTTAAATTTTTTGCACCTGGAATTATATCTTTGTCAGGTATTATTATTGCCGAAATCATATTATCTTTTAGATCTATGTTTTCAGGTGACTTAAGGTATTTTTTAAAAAATTTAACTTTTTTTTTATTTTTAATTTTTCTAGCTGAACTATTCAGATATTTAGATGGAATTTCCTGATTTAGTTCAACTTTATAAAAACAAGGTTGGTTTTTCTGCCATCCTATTTTTTTAATATAGTTAGCAGCTGACGCGAAAGAGTCATCAATTTTTTTTAATTCAATATCTGAGTTATTGTTATAGTCAATAGCATAACTCTTTATAGTTGATGGCATAAATTGAAAATTTCCAAAGGCACCAGCCCATGATCCATAAAGTATATCTTTATCTATAATCCCTTTATCTATAAGATTGAGCAGAACTAATAACTCATTTGTAAAAAATTCACTTCTTCTTTTGTCAAAACTAAGTGTAGCTAAAGATGAAATGATATCCATTTTACCAAGATATTTTCCATAATTCGTTTCTATGCCCATTAGTGCTAATAAAAGTTCTTTCTCTACTGAAAATTTTTTCTCTATTTTGTTTATTATTTCTTTTTCTTTTTTATATAATAATAATCCTTTTTTTACTTTGTCATGACCTGTACGCTTTTTAATATAAGTTTTTGTATCTTCATAAAATTCTGGTTGATACCTGTCATATTCTATTACCTTTGGTAAAAACTTTGCATTGCTCATAACTAGATTAATAGTATTTTTGGATATTCCTTTTTCTAATGCAGTTTTCTTAAAATTTTGAAGCCATAAATCAAATTCTGGAATATTTGAATAAGATGCTTTTGCAAATATTGTTACAATTAATATAAACAATAATGTTTTAAAGAATTTGGCCATTTTTTTAAGTATCATAAAAATTTCGTTTAAACTAGCATTTGAAAAAGCTTAATCTTTATTGTTATTTTCTCCTTTTGATAGTATTAAGTTTGACTTGTTGTTTGTTTGGAGAGGTGGCTGAGCGGTTGAAAGCACTGGTCTTGAAAACCAGCAAAGGGGCAACTCTTTCGTGGGTTCGAATCCCACCCTCTCCGCCATTTAAATTTTAAACTTTTTAAACAAAGCTACTATTTTATTTCCTTTTAGGCTTTGATCCATCATATTATTTTGATAAAAATTATAGATAACCTCATCTTCAATATTTAAAAGTTTTTCTAGATCCAAAAGTTCGTCTTTACTTAGTTTGTCGATATAAAATTTAACAAAATTGCTAAGTAAAATATCCATTTCTTTGGTCCCTCTGTAAGAGGATCTGTATAACAATTTTTTTTTGAAATTTTCTAATTCACTCATTGCTGAAATATATTATATATTAATAAATGCTCAAAACTAATAAAAATGAATACATATTTTCAAATGTTTCCAAAATTAAAGGTGTTGGAAGTCAGCTTTCAAAGTATTTAAAAAATAAAAAAATTGAAAAAATAAAAGACTTGCTTTGGGATCTGCCCTACTCATTCACAGATCGTACTAAATCTGTTAGTTTAGACAAGCTTGAAATTGGTTCTATTGTTACAATTAAAGTTAAAGTAATCAAATATAATTTTCCAAGAATAAGAAATTTGCCAAATAAAATTTCTTGTGAGGACGATAAAGGTAAAATTGATATAATTTTTTTTAATACTCGTGAAGGTTATATTAGAAAAGTATTGCCACTAAATAGTTGGGTTGTAATTAGTGGAAAAATATCTTATTTTAAGAAAAAATATCAGATTACAAATCCTGACTACATTACAAGCGTTTCCAAAGAAGAATATGTCAAAAAAATAATTCCTAAATACTCTTTAACGGAGGGATTAACAGAAAAATCTTACAGAAAAATTATAGAAGAAGTTTTAAAAAATTTACCTGATATTAATGAATGGCATAATGAGTCTTTTCTTAAAATTATGAAATTTCCTAAGTGGAAGGACTCAATTTTAGATTTGCATAAACCAAATGGTGAAAGGGAAATTAACTCTAATTCTTTTAGAAGATTGGCTTTTGATGAAATATTATCTCATATGCTTATCTTGAATGAAAATAGAAAAAAAATAAGAAAAAATAAAAAAAAGCCAAAAAAATTTCATAATAGGTTCTCAGGTAAGATTCTTGAAAATTTAGATTTTAAACTTACTCTTGATCAGTTGAGAGCAATAAAAGAAATTAACGGGGATCTAGCATCAACAAATAAAATGTTTAGAATTTTACAAGGTGATGTAGGATCGGGAAAAACAGTTGTTTGTCTTATATCTGCATTAAATGTCATAGAGTCAGAATATCAATGTGCTCTAATGGCTCCTACAGAAATTTTAGCTAAACAGCACTATAATTTAGTTAAAAAAATATTCCCAAAAAATTTGAACGTTTCAATTTTAACAGGAAAAACCGATATAAAAGAAAAAAAGATTATATTAAAAGATTTAAAAAATAAAAAAATAGATTTAATAATTGGAACTCACTCACTTTTTCAAAACAAAACTTTATTTGGGAAGCTTGGTTTGGTAATAGTTGATGAACAGCACAAATTTGGAGTTAAACAAAGAATGAATTTAGCTAAAAAAGGTGGAGATAATTGTGATGTTCTTTTAATGTCTGCAACCCCTATACCACGAACGATGATGATGACTATATATGGAGATTTAGATGTTTCGCAAATATCAGAGAAACCAAAGGGGCGCAAAAATATAATTACCTTGAGTAAGCCTGAAGAAAAAATTAATGAACTTTGGCCATTAATAAAGAAAAATATAAAAGAAAAAAATCAAGTATTTTGGGTTTGTCCCTTAATAGATGAATCAAAAAATTTGAATTATTCATCAGCTATAAAAAAGTTTGAATATATTAACAAAAAATTTCCCCAAAGAGTTGGCCTTATACATGGTTCATTAAATAAGTTTGAGAAAGAACGCATATTAAATAAATTTCTAAAAAAGGAAATTGACATACTAGTATCAACTACTGTCATTGAGGTTGGCATTGATTTTCCTGACGCAAATTTAATTATAATAGAAAATGCAAATAAATTTGGACTCGCGCAATTACATCAACTCAGAGGTAGAGTTGGAAGAGGTTCCAAAGAAGGAATGTGCGTACTGTTGTATAAAAAAAGCTTAAGTTCAAATGCAGTTAAACGAATTAAAATATTAAAATCAAGCGATAACGGTTTTTTTATAGCCGAAGAAGATATGAAGCTTAGGGGTTTTGGTGATATTATAGGATTTCAGCAAAGTGGAATAAAATATTTTAGACTAGCTGATCCTGTGCATCATTCAGAATTATTCAAAATAGCAGAAAGTCATATAAAAGAAATAAATGCTTCTGTCAGCGAAATAGAGAGTAAGTATAGTTTATTGCTTAAATTATTTGATAAAGCTGAAGTTATTAGCGATGATTTAAGTTAGATTGGATCTGATGTGCCTGCGGAAACTATAAATTTTGATGCTTGTTCAAATGATATATCTAAATACATAAGGTCCTTCTTGGGAACCATAAGTAAAAAACCACTAGTAGGATTTGGAGTAGTTGGTAAAAATACATTGATCAATTTTTCATTTACTTTTTCACTTATCAAGCCCTTGTTTTCTTTAGTTGCAAATCCAACAGCCCAAATACCTTTCCTTGGATATTCTAATAAAACAACACTTCTTTGTTTGTTGTCTTGGCTAGCAAAACTTTCAGTCATCTGGCCAACGGCAGAATAAATAGTTCTTAATATTGGTATCTTTTTTAATATCGAATTTATAAGTTCTATAACCTTTTTTCCTAAAAAAGATAAAGAAAGCCCTCCTATGAGAGTAATTATAAAAATCGAAATTAATATTTCAATTCCAGGTATGTCAATTGGAAGATAACTGTTTGGATTAAGTTCTTTTGGTAAAATTTTAGTTGAGATTTTAACTACAAATAAAGTTATATATATAGTTAAAACTATAGGTAACAAAACTACAGCTCCAGCTAAAAAATAATTTCGTATCCTTAAAATAAATGATTTTTTGTTTTTTTTATCAGGCATTAGTCATTATTTTTAGTTGAAATTACTATTTTACTATTTAGTATCATGATTCTAAATTTATATGAATTTTATCATAAATAGAAGAAAATTTCTTGGATTATTTGGATGTAGTTGCTGTAGCTTGATATTGCCCTCTTGTTCAACTGTGCCTATAACTGAAAGGAAGCAGCTTTCAATCTTTCCTGAACACAAAATTAACGCTCAAGCTAATGCTGCCTATGAAAGCTTTAAGCAAAAAAATAAACTTATTACCTCTGGAAAACAATTAGAAGAAATTAAAACTATAGGAAAAAGAATAGAAAATTCAGTTTCTAAATTCTTTTTAAATAAAAATGAAAGTGATCCTACTGAAGGGTTTCAGTGGGATTATATTTTAGTAAATAATGATAAAGTTAAGAATGCATGGTGTATGCCTGGAGGAAAAATTGCATTTTATTCTGG
>MDTE01196798.1_pt1 | contig 52174 bp, 46 predicted proteins | sample 811231 | NCBI WGS metagenome assembly MDTE01 (sample SAMN05326651, study PRJNA326480) | marine metagenome | isolation source: seawater | place: Indian Ocean: Red Sea | collected 2010 | reverse complement strand
GACAGCGTCGCCGCCGGGCGCAGGTGTCCTGGAAACGGCACGAGCGGGCGACCAGACGATCGTCTTGAGAGCCCGGGCCACGGCGCCGCTGCGTCTGCTCTGCCCGCGCCGCGGAGTGTCTGCGGCATGGGTCTACGCCAGTAGTTACGGCGGTGGTCTGGTGGGGGGCGATCACACCAGGCTGCGTGTCGATGTACAACCTGGTTCCCAGTGTGTGTTGTGTACGCAGGCGTCGACCAAAGTCTACCGTTGTGGGCCAGGAAAGCAGTGCCGCCAGGAGGTCGAAGCGTCGGTGGGACGCGATGGCCTGCTGGTGGTGGCGCCCGATCCGATCACCTGTTTCGCTGACGCCTGGTACCAACAGCAACAGTCGTTTTGCCTGCAGGAGGGCGGGAATCTGGTGCTGGTCGATTGGGTCACCAGTGGGCGGCATGCCCGTAACGAGGTCTGGGAGTTTGCTCATTACGCGACACGGTTTTCGATTGAATACGCGGGGAGGTTGGTGGTTGCTGATGCGCTCGTGCTGGATCCGGCTCAAGGGCCGTTGCGGTCGCCTTATCGCGTGGGCCGTTTCCACTGTCTGGCGACGATGGTTGTCCTGGGAGATCAGCTGACACCGCTCGTCGATGTGGCGTGGCAGACGCAGACGACCGACACCCCCCAGCAGCATTCCCGCCAGATCGAAACCGTGAGTTCCTTTGACGGGGGCGTGATTCTGCGCGTGGCCGGGATGTCTACCGAAGGGGTTTTCCGGACCCTGCAGCAGCGCCTATCATTTCTGGAACCACTGCTTGGGGATGCGCCTTGGTCACGAAAATGGTAAGTTGATCTGTCCGGCGACGGTCAGGGGACCGGCCGCTACGCTGCGTTTTGCTTTGAGAAGGATCTGGATATGCATCTGACACCCCGCGAAACAGAAAAGCTACAGCTTCACTACGTGGGCTTTCTGGCGCAGAAGCGGTTGGCACGCGGCCTGCGATTGAACTACCCCGAGGCGGTTGGCCTGATCGCCAGCCAGATCCTGGAGTTGATTCGGGATGGCCGTTCGGTGGCGGATTTGATGGACCTGGGCCGAACACTGCTGGGGCGGCGACAGGTGATGCCAGGTGTGCCGGAGATGGTCGCCGAAGTACAGGTTGAGGGTACGTTTCCCGATGGTACCAAGCTCGTCACAGTTCATCATCCGATTGTGCTGGAGGATGGGGATCTGGAATTGGCGCTGTATGGCAGTTTTCTGCCGGTGCCCGCCTTGACCGACTTTACTGATGCGGAGGCGACTGAACCACCAGGGAAGTATGGAGTTGCCGAGGGCGAGATCACGCTCAATGAGGGCCGCGAAGCGATCGAAATGTCAGTCACAAACCTGGGAGATCGACCTGTCCAGGTCGGCAGCCATTACCATTTTGTCGAGACCAACGCCCAGCTCGTGTTTGACCGTGGGGCGGCGTACGGACGACGACTCGATATACCGGCCGGGACGGCGGTTCGTTTTGAACCCGGTGAGTCGAAGACCGTGATGCTGGTAGAAATCGCGGGTGAACGCGTGATTCGCGGGGGGAACAACCTGGCGGATGGACCGGTCAGTGATGCGGGCCGTGAGGCGACGCTGGCACGCGTGGCGGAACAAGGGTTTGGCCACCGTGCAGAATAGCTGGCGGTGATGTCTTTTCTTTCTCTCTCTCTCAGACAACTGAAGACTTATGGCTTATCGAATCAAGCGTTCCAATTATGCCGAGATTTACGGACCGACCACCGGGGATCGTGTCAGGCTGGGGGATACCAGTCTGGTGCTCGAAGTCGAACGTGACCACACGCACTACGGCGATGAGTGCAAGTTTGGCGGTGGGAAAGTTCTGCGGGAAGGCATGGGGCAGGCAGCCGGAGTCGGACAAGACGTGGCGCTGGACCTGTTAATCACCAATGCGCTTGTGGTCGATCATACCGGTATCTTTAAAGCAGATATTGGGGTCAAGGACGGACGTATTTCCGGCATCGGGAAAGCGGGCAATCCTGACGTGATGGCGGGGGTTGATCCAGGGATGGTCGTGGGGCCGACTACGGAAGTCACGGCGGGCGAAGGTTTGATCCTGACCGCCGGTGGTTTGGACACCCACATTCACTTTATTTGTCCGCAGCAGGTACATGAGGCAATCGCCAGTGGTTTGACCACGATGCTGGGTGGCGGGACCGGGCCGGCGACGGGAACATGCGCGACGACCTGTACACCTGGCGCTGGTTATATTCGCATGATGCTCGAGGCGACGGATAATCTGCCCCTGAACTTTGGATTCCTGGGCAAAGGCAATTCAGCTCAGCCCGCCGGATTGAATGAACAGATTGCGGGTGGCGCGGTCGGACTGAAATTGCATGAGGATTGGGGTACAACGCCGGCTGCGATTGATTGTTGTCTGCAGGTAGCCGAGGCGCATGATGTTCAGGTCTGCATTCACACCGATACGTTGAACGAATCGGGATTTGTGGAAACGTCGATGGCCGCCTTTGCCGGCCGGACCATTCACACCTACCACACGGAAGGAGCTGGTGGCGGCCATGCGCCGGATATCCTGCGGGTCTGCGGCGAGGGCAATGTGCTGCCCAGTTCCACCAATCCCACACGTCCCTACACGGTTAACACCATCGATGAGCATCTCGACATGCTGATGGTCTGTCATCACTTGGACAAAAACCTGCCGGAGGACGTGGCCTTTGCGGAGAGCCGGATTCGGGGTGAGACAATCGCCGCGGAGGACATTTTGCATGACCTCGGAGCGATCAGCATTATGGGCTCGGATTCCCAGGCGATGGGGCGCGTGGGTGAGGTCATTACTCGCACCTGGCAGACGGCCGACAAGATGAAGCAGCAGCGCGGTTCGCTCACAGGGGATTCCGCCGAGAACGACAATCAGCGCATCAAGCGTTATGTCGCCAAGTACACCATCAATCCCGCCCTGGCCCATGGCATGTCACACCTGATCGGTTCAGTGGAAGTCGGTAAATTGGCAGACTTGGTCCTTTGGAAGCCAGCCTTTTTCGGCTCCAAGCCGGAGATGGTCATCAAAGGTGGGGTGATTGCCTGGTCACAAATGGGCGACCCCAATGCGTCAATCCCAACTCCTCAGCCGATTTTGATGCGACCGATGTTTGGTGCGTACGGCCGGGCAGCCAGCCCGGTGTCGGTCGCATTTGTCAGCCAGTTGAGTATCACTGACGGGATTGCTACGAACTATGGTTTGAACAAGCGTGTGGAGCCGGTGCGCGGTTGCCGTACCGTGGGCAAACAGGACATGGTGCACAACAACGCGACCCCAGAGATCAAGGTAGATCCGGAGACCTATGAGGTCTGGGCCGATGGCCAGCATTTGACTTGTGAACCGGCGCAAAAGTTACCGTTGGCACAGAGATACTTTCTGTTTTAAGGGACGCGATTGTCCGAGCTCCGCAGGTGGTGCAAATGCGGGTGGTGGAAATATGGTACATCGGCATCACTGGGCGGCTGTCACTGTCGGTAAGCAGCGTTTCCTGTTTGGCTGCTGGCTGGTGATCTGTGCTACACCGCTGGTCGCGCAGAATTCGCTACCGCCGCTGTTTAGTGAAGGTTCTGCGGAACAGCGTTTGCTGGACCAGATCAAAGTCAGCCGGCGACAGGAGAAACAGATTGGCCAGACGCAGTTTGCGAATTTTCGCAAGTCGCTGCGGGGTCGGGGTGTGAGGCTGTTAGTACGTGGCCGCGACGTGGAGTACATCCGGCAGTTAGTGGGTGTGTTACGCGAGCAAATGACCCATCGCGATCGTTATCCCAACTTTACGGTCTATTTGGCCAAAACCAGGTCGACAGACGCCCGCGCGTTTCCAGGCGGAATCATCATTGTCACGGCTGGCATGCTTGATCTTGCCGAGACGGAAGCCGCGCTGGCGGGCGTGCTCGCACACGAGCTGTCTCACATTGATCGCGGTCACCAACTCGATCGTTACCGACGGCTGGCGGTTGCACAGGAGGGGTTTCCGCGGGGGCAGTTTTCCCTGACGGAGATGTTTTCTCGCGGGCGGCTTTTGATTAATACGTATGCACGCCCTTTTCGTCCCGAGCAGGAGAGTGAGGCAGACGCCGATGCCGCCCGCTGGACCTTGCGGAGCGGCTACAGTCCGCTTGAATTTGCACGGCTGTTTGATCGGTTTGCCAATCGTGCTGGCGGAGGGAATCCCCGCATAACTGATTTCTGGCGCAGCCATCCACCGCACCGCCAGCGATTAGCCGCCGTGGCTGACGTGGCGGCTGCGGAGGCCCGTCAACGCGGGATCGTGCTAACGCAGCTTTACGTAGGCCGAGAAAATCTCCAGCGACGTATTCCGCGGCACGAGAAAGCTTTTCCGTAACGTTCACGGATGCTCCTCAGCAAGCTCTGGCTGCTACCGGGCTGTCGAATAGTGCCAAGCCAGGGTACTCTCGGTATTGCAGAAAAAAAACAGTCAATTTGGGGGCAACGATGGCAGCTTGGCTTGTCATTACCGCCCGCAGCGTTACCACTAATACAGGGCACCTATTGCGTCATAATGGCATGGCCAGGTTGGTCTCACGGGAAGTTGCTGGTCTGGACTGTGGTGATGGCCAGATTGGCAAAACCGGTTGGTGTGGCACATCGGGGGATGCCGATGGAATGGGTTGAGGTTATGCTGTTATGATCTGGCCTGTCCCGCTGGAGATGTTACTCGGGTTACTGTTGCCCTGATTGCGGCGGTGATTCGGTTTGTTGAGACTCGATAAACGACAAGGAAGTAACTCAGGACGCGTTTCCCAGCAAGAGCCAATTGCCTGAATGATGCGATTGGATCGCCACGTTTGCGTCCGGTACCGATAATCTATGTCTAAACGATGCCGCGATTGCCCTACCATGGAGCTCAAACCAGATGCGTATCGATGGTACGAGACTCCATTAATGTTAGTGTTATTTGCACCCTATCGATGCAAACACTGCTTCAGACGCTACTTGCGTTGTATTCTCTAGGGCACCTGCAAGATGTGATCCCACTCGGGTTTCCTGGCTGATGACCTTGCAGGTTGCCGGGAGTACCGCCCCTGAGTATCTCGATTTCCCGCGGATGGCTGGTGCACAGCAGCTGTCAGTGCAGAACGCTGTTGTGTTTCAACTGGCGATTCGTGACGGGGATTACAGCGCGGCAAGGCGCTGTCCCAGGGACAGTTTCTAAAAGCACCCCGTAGTGGGCGCAGTTAGGTAGATGGCGAGCGAAATGTTAAGCTGGCCGTTTGTGAGGGCACGTGGCTGGTGCCAGGCCAGTGAGCGTGTGATTCTACAACGCGATCCCAGAAAAAAGGGAATGTGAAATGTCGACAATACGGATTGCTGTTTGTGTGACCGTGACGTGTTTCTTGGGAATCAATCACTCGTTCTCCAAGGCAGAGGAATTGCCGGAGGTGTCGCGGGCGGATGTCGAAAAGATGATCGGTCAACTTTCCAATTGGGGACGTTGGGGTGACACGGATGAGCTTGGTACGCTCAATTTGATTACTCCACAGAAACGGCGGGAGGCGGCTGCACTGGTGAAAGCGGGTGTGTCTGTTTCCATGGCCCACGACGCGGTAAAAATTGAGATGGATAGTTCCAGTCCGTTTGAACACGAGGTTTCCATTAATCGCAGTGCGGACGACGTGGGTGGAGCCGGTGACCGTTACAGTGTTTCCTATCATGGATTTACGCACACTCATATCGACGCGCTCTGTCACGTCTTCTACAAGGATCGAATGTACAACGGTCTTTCCGCTGAGCTCGTTACAAAAACCGGCGCTGGCCGGCTATCGATCCATGCCGTCAAACGGGGCATCTTTACACGTGGTGTTTTGATGGATATGCCGGCCCTGTTTGGCGTGCGTTATCTGGAAGGAAAGAAAGCGATTTATCCTCGGGATCTGGAGGCTTGGGAAAAAAAGGCGGGCTTCAAGGTTTCCAGTGGGGATGCGTTGTTGATTCACACGGGACGCTGGACACGGCGGAAGGTCGAGGGAAAGTGGGAAATTATGAAAAATTCAGCTGGCCTGCATGTCTCCTGTCTGCCTTGGCTCAAACAGCGCGACGTGGCCATCGTGGGTAGTGATTTGGCGCTGGACGTCATGCCCTCGGGGTGCCCGGAGATTGAGTTGCCGGTTCATTTGGGAGTCGTCTATGGACTGGGATCGTGCATTCTTGACGTGTGTGATTTTCGCGCCGTTGCCAAGGAGGCGCGTCAGCGTCGGCGCTGGACGTTTCTATTGAATGTCTGTCCACTCGCCGTCGAAGGCGGCACTGGCTCTCCCATTAACCCGATTGCCACGTTCTGAGGTACTGGCCAGACGGCGATCAGTGCAGGGTACGTACTTTGAGATACTTTCGTTGGGGAACTGTAGATGGATAAAGGCAGTCGTCGTGGTTTCTTGAAGCAAACGGGGAGCCAGGCAGTCGGGGCGGGTACGGCGCTCGCTGTACGGGGAGCGGCTGGGGCAAACCGCCGGTTGCGTCTGGCGGTCATCGGTTGCGGAGGCCAGGGTACCAGTGGTCATGTGGACGGTTTGGCCTCGCTCAAGAACGATCAGGTCGATCTGGTCTACGTGTGTGACCCGGACAGAAAACGCCGTACGACTGCTGCGGAACGGGCGGGCGGCGCAGAGCCCGTGGGCGACCTGCGGAAAATTCTGGATGACAAGTCGATCGACGGCGTAAGTATTGCAACTCCCGACCATTGGCATGTGCCGGCGGCCTTGTTGGCGCTTGAGGCGGGCAAGGGCGTCTACCTGGAAAAGCCATGTTCCCACAACGTCCGCGAAGGGCGTTTGCTTGTGGAGGCGGTTCGCAGGACTGGCGGAGTCCTGCAGCACGGAACGCAGGCTCGCAGTGATCCGGGATTTACCGAGGCCGTCGGGATGCTACGTCAGGGCGTGATTGGAGAGGTCCTGGTGGCGCGGGCCTGGAACATTCAAAGACGATCTGCGATCGGAAACGGCCAGCCCGGCCCTCCGCCAGCGGGGCTGGATTATGACACCTGGGTGGGGCCCGCCCCGATGATTCCCTTTCAGGCCAACCGACACCACTACAATTGGCACTGGTGGTATCACTATGGCACAGGTGACCTCGGCAATGATGGGGTGCACGAGTTTGATATGGCGCGTTGGGGCCTGGGGGTAACCGGCCATCCCAGCCAGGTGGCAGTGATTGGCGGTAAATACTTTTTTGATGATGATCAGCAGTTCCCGGATACGGTGACTGCCACATTTGAGTATCCAGGCGATGGGGCAGTAGGACATCGCAAGCAGCTGGTGTTTGAGATGAGGATTTGGTGCACGAACTACCCCCACCAGGTTGATGGTGGCGTTGAGTTTTACGGTACCAAAGGCAAGCTGTTTGTCAGCCGACGGGGGAAGTTCCAGGTCTGGGGTGAACGCAACCAGAAACACGCGGCGACACTTTCCAGGGCGCCGCAGATGAACGTCACCCGTCATCTGCAGACATGGATTTCTGCGCTGCGTGGCGAAGGGGCTACTACGGCGAACGCGGAAGTTGCACACCATGCTGCAACATTGTGTCACCTGGCAAATATCGGCTGTCGCGTGGGACGTTCGTTCGGCTTTGATCCACAGGAGGAGGCGATCATGAATGACCCGCAGGCGGCTGCAGGCATGCGGCGCGCGTATCGTCCGCAACATTGGGCGGTGCCCCGTGGTGCGTAGGTGGCGGATCGCAGTGGTGTGACGACGCTTCACGATACATTGTTTGTCTGGAAGGTGTTGCTGACGTCGTTGTTGTTTGGGGTTTCAATTCTCGGGCATTTTTTTCTGATCGGGATTTCGGTATGGCGACAGACTGGAACTTTTTGCAAGAACTTGTTTTTAATTTTGGTCATCAGCTGGCGACGAACCCTACGCAATACATGATGGAGCAGGCGTTCGCCCATCACGGACTCAACTGGCGCTATGTTCAGTTCGAATTCACCGAGGACAAGCTTGCGGACGCAGTCCAGGCGATGCGCGTGCTGGGGTTCCGCGGCGGGAATTGCACCATTCCCTACAAGGTCGCCATCATTTCCCACCTGGATGGATTGGGGGAATCTGCTGCGCTTATGGAAGCAGTGAATTGTGTGGTGTTGCGCGAGGGACAACTCATTGGCGAAAATACGGATGGCAAAGGATTCTTGCAGTCGTTTCGAGGCGTTGCCGAACCGGCAGGTAAACGAGTGACCTTGTTGGGGGCAGGAGGCGCAGCGCGGGCCATCGCAGTCGAACTGGCGCTGGCCGGAGCCGCGTCGCTAACGATTGTCAACCGCGATGCGCAACGCGGTGAGGCATTGACGCGATTGATTGCAGACCGAACCACGGCGCGTGCAAACTTCGTACCCTGGGACGGGCAATATGCAGTCGACCCAGACACAGAAGTTTTGGTGAACGCGACTTCCGTCGGCATGAATGACGCGACGGCGGAGGTTGCTCTGGCGTATGATTCACTGAGGGCGGATTTGCTGGTTGCTGATGTGATTGTCGACCCCCCACAGACAGCCCTGTTGCGGGCCGCTGCCGAACGGGGCTGCACGACATTGGATGGGTTGGGGATGGTCGTGAATCAGGCGCAGATCGCGTTTGGCTACTGGACTGGCATTGAGGCACAGCCTGGTGTGATGCGTGATGCGTTGCAGCAGGTGCTGCAAGGTGAGTAACAGACCTGCAAACGTCGTGGTCACACGGCCGGGTGCCGCTTGGCCGTCCCGTGCTGCGGTTTGCACGCTGGCGGTGTTAACCAAGCTCACGAATAGGGCGCCGATTGGCTTCCACAAGATAGCGAGGACGACCATTCAGATCGGGGATCTTGACTTGGTTCACGTCGATACCCAGTCGCTGGTAAAGCGTGGCGAAGACTTCCTGGACGTGGACAGGGCGATCGACTGGCCGGCCGCCGCTCGGGTCGGTGGTACCGACGATCTGCCCCGGCTGCAGTCCACCGCCAGTGATTAGCACCGATTGTGTGCCAGGCCAGTGGTCGCGTCCCCCTTTGGCGTTGATTCGAGGGGTGCGCCCAAATTCTCCCCAGACGACCACGGTGACGTGGTCGGAGAGTCCGCGTTGGTGCAGGTCATCAAGGAAGACCGACAGCGCGTGATCGAAGACAGGCAGGTATTTGCGGGAGAGGTACTCAATGCTTCCTTCGCGGTTGGCGTGCCAATCCCAGGCGCCAAAGGAAACGGTGACACAGCGGACACCCACTTCCACCAGCCGGCGCGCCAGTAAAAGATGTTTTGGGCTTTGTGGCGCGCCGCCGAAGCTGGGATCAGTCTTTTGCGTTTTCCCGTAGCGTTCAAGCGTTCGCGGATCTTCACGTTCCAGGTCGAGTGCCTCCGCGAGGCGACTGGAAGTCAGCAGACCGAAGGCCCGTTGCTGAAAGTTCGTGACACTGTCTGGCTGGCCTGAGGCTTCGCGGCGACGTAATGCGGCGAGCAACTTTCGCCGATGGTCGAAGCGGGCCAGATCAATTCCATTCAGGACGAGGTCCGATTGAACATCACCCTCCAGGGCCAGTGGGATATGGCTGCGCCCAGTGAATCCCGGCCAGGAAACTTTCCCGGATGCATCGTGCAGACCACGGTTATTGTAGGGTCCGTAACCCATCTTGGGAGCTGCGTCGATATAGGGCAGCATGCCCTGGCGGCCGGGCCCTAGTACGAGTGAAGCGACAGAACCAAAAGTGGGCCAGCCGCCGGCGGGTTCCATGTCGCCAGGCCGACCACCCGGTCGGCCGGTATAGCACTGAAACGACTCATGTCGGTTTTGCATGCCGACCAGCGTGCGGATGATCGAGAAACGATGTGCCATGCTGGATAACTTGGGGAGCAGTTCGCAGAACTGGACCCCCGGAAGGCTGGTCGCGATCGGAGAGTAAGAGCCGCGAATCTCCGCAGGGGCATGGGGTTTCGGGTCGAATGTTTCGTGTTGGGTGGGGCCGCCGGGAAGATAAACCATGATCACCGAACGCGTCGGTGTGTTCTCGACCGGGCTCGCCTCGGAGAACTGGACGGAAGGTAGTCCCAGTGCGCCGGTACCCAGTGCGCCGATACGCAGAAAACTGCGTCGCGCCAAGCCATCACAAAAACCGTGTCGAGGGGTTCCAAATAAAGTCAGCAAAGCAGGGGCTCCGGATAAAACCACTGACCACTACGACGTGCGGGTAGGTTTATCATATATCGGCGCACTAGGCTGTGGAAAGCCAGATTGGTTCTCTTTGTGACGCTGTCCGGGGGCCGCCGGCGCCGCAGTTCGGCAGCGAATGTGACTGATGTGCTAGTCAAGGGTGCGGCGGTCCGCTGCCGCATCGATCCCTCTACAGCCTCTGAACACGGTTGGGCCTCAACTATGGTACGATTGCGGCTGCCACTTCAGGAGCCGGAATTGACCGGAGAGGGTGCCATGTCAGTGCGAACGAGTCTGGCTTGTCTTTCACTTGTGTTGAGCGTGTCGATTGGTTGGACGATTTCCCGGTCCGACAGGGACGCGGCGGCGCCGGCCGAAGAATCCAAGGTGGTTTTGGGGTTGTCGTTAGGAACTCTGCAGCAGGAACGTTGGATTCGCGATCAGGAACAGTTCAAGAAGCGGGCCGCAGAATTGGGCGCGGAAGTCCTTGTGCAATCGGGGAATAGCGATGGCCAAAAGCAGATTCAGGACATCGAATCCCTGATCACCAGAGAAGTTGACGTGTTGGTGATCGTCGCGTTCAATCCGGCGGCACTACAGAAAGCGGTTGAGTTGGCCCAGAAAGCGAACGTGCCGGTGATCTGTTACGATCGCATGATCATCGATTGTGACGTCGACTTGTACATCAGTTTTGACAACATTCGCGTAGGCAAGTTACAAGCCTCATCGCTCGTGAAACGCCTGGGTGGGCGCGGCAGGATCGTACGGGTCCACGGGCCCAAGACGGATCACACCGCGCAGCTCTTCAAACAAGGTCAGGATCAGGTCCTGGAACCACTGATCAAGTCGGGAGCGATCGAAGTCGTGCACGAGGATTACGCGGAGAGTTACCGACCAGAAGCCGCCAAACGGATTGTGAATGCCGCGATCACCGCCCAGGGCCGAGACCTGGACGCAATTCTGGCGGTCAATGATGGAACGGCGGGCGGTGCAGTGCAGGCTTTGCTGGATGAAGGCCTCGCCGGCAAAGTCTATGTGACGGGGCAGGATGCAGATCTGGCGGCGTGTCAACGCATCTTGCGGGGTTCACAAACAATGACGGTCTATAAACCGCTGCCACGTTTGGCGATTGCAGCAGCTGATGCTGCTTTTGCGATGGCGTCCGGCAGGCCGTTGATTGCCCGGTACGCGGTCTCCAATGGATACAAGGAGGTGCCCAGTATTCTCGAAGAGGTAATCGCCGTAAATCGCGAGAACCTGTTCGAGACGGTGGTCCAGGATGGATTTCATCGAGAGGAAGATTTGCGTTGAACCGACAGGTGTTGCTAGCGGCCGAGAGTGTCAGCAAGGAGTTTGGAGGTGTTGCCGCACTTCGAGACGTCAGCTTTGATGTCCGCGAAGGAGAAATTCACGCCATTTGTGGTGAGAACGGAGCGGGAAAATCGACACTCATCAAACTGCTATCGGGACAGTTCACCCCGGGAAGTTATACCGGACAGTTGCGATTCCAGGGGAAACCCGTCGTGTTTCGCAACGTACGCGAAGCCGAGGCGGCAGGCATTGCAGTGATTCATCAGGAAATGGCACTGGTGGAATCACTCTCGGTTGCTGAAAACCTTTTCCTCGGTCGACTTCCGCAGCGCGCTGGGCGGATCGACTGGCGGCGTATGCTGGCATCCGCTCGGGAGGTTTTGGACCGAGTGGGCGCCGACCTTGATCCGGAGATGCGCGTAGCTGATTTGGGAATGGGACAGAAGCAACTGGTCGAAATCACGCGTGCGTTATCGCGCAACCCGCGCCTGCTGATTCTGGACGAACCGACAGCGGCGCTGGGTGAGGAAGAAGTGGAGATATTGTCCGAGCACCTCTGTCGATTGCGCGGCCAGGGGGTGTCCGCGATCTACATTTCGCACAAGCTTGGAGAGATTCTGGCGTTGTCTGATCGGGTGACCGTGCTACGGGACGGTAGCTCCGTGCGCACCCAGGACGTGACTGAATTGACCCCAGATGCGCTGATTGAGCAGATGGTGGGTCGCGAACTGCGCGAAGTGTATCCGCCGCGAGGCACGCAGGCACGCGGCGAAGTGGCTTTGTGTCTGGAAGGATTGTCGGCACGCACGGAACGTCCCGGCGCTCCACAGTTGTGTAACATCTCGTTATCGCTTCGGTGTGGTGAGATCCTGGGCATCGGTGGCTTGATGGGTGCTGGGAGAACAGAACTGCTGACCCACCTCTACGGCCTGTGGGGGCAGCGTCTGACGGGGACAGTGACGCTCAACGGGCGTTCCTACCCGCGGCCTTCACCGCGACGTTCTCTCGCCCGGGGGATGATGCTCGTCACTGAAGACCGGCAGCGTTGGGGGCTAGTAGCACTGCGGACAGTGGACCAAAATCTCTCGCTCTCCTCTCACGAAGCAATCTCCCGCTGGGGCTGGGTCGTAGGTAGTGTCGAGCAGGATCGCAATACAGCAGCCATGAAGAAACTCAACCTACGTTCGGATCGACGCGTGCTCGCTGTGCGGCAGCTATCGGGTGGTAACCAGCAAAAGGTGGTGGTAGGGCGTGGTTTGTTGTCGGCGCCGCAAGTGATTCTGTTGGATGAACCTACCAGAGGGATCGATGTGGGTGCCAGGCGAGAGCTGTACGAAGAGGTGCGGCGTTTGGCGGCAGCAGGCAAGGCGATTTTGTGGGTTTCCAGCGAATTGCCTGAATTGATGGGAATGAGTGACCGGATCGCCATGATGCGTGCAGGTATCGTGGCGGGAGTTTTCGAGGGTCCGCAATTTGACGCGCGGCGTCTGATGGCTGCGGCAACCGGACAGACGATGGCAACGTAAGTGAGCGTGATGACGAGTACGCAACGGGACCGCAAGTTTGGCTCAGCAAAGCCCCCGGTGTCCGGGGTTCTAGTGATGCCGTTTGTGACCGTGCTCTTATGGGTCGCCTTTGCGATCTGGGAGCCGCAATTTATCAGCCCGCGTAATTTGTCGATGCTGATGATTGAGTTATCGGTGACGGCCACGTTGGCGATCGGGATGTTGCTCGTGATTCTTGCCGGGCATATTGATCTGTCGGCCGGCTCGGGAGTAGGGCTGCTGGGGGGCGTGGCGGCGGTGCTTGTTTTCCAGCATGGCTGGCCCGCACCACTGGCTTTGACCGCGGCGCTACTGGTGGGACTCTGTTTATGGGGCGGCATGGCCTGGCTGGTGGTGCGATGGCGGATTCAGGCGTTCATCATCACCCTGGGTGGACTGCTGGTTTTCAAAGGGGCGTTCTGGTTGGTGATTCAGAGTTCAACCGTTCCGGTGGTTGGCCGAGAAGGCGCGAACTTGTACAGCATCTTGACGACCTGGTACGTACCTCCAGCGTACGGCCTGCTCGCGTTGCTGGTATTGGGGAGCTGCTGGAGCGTGAGGTTGTGGATACAGTGGCGCCAGCGGCACCGAGCCGGTCTGGCTGCAGAGAGTGGAGAGGTCACGTTCCTGCGTGCTTTCACCATTGGCCAAACGTTGTTGCTGGTGGTTTTGATCTGTAATGCGTATCGCGGTGTGCCCTTGGCCTTTCTGATTTTGATGGCTCTCGCCGGGCTGGCCCACGTGCTTACTCAGGAGACCGCTTTTGGACGCAATCTCTACGCCGTGGGCGGCAATCTAGCGGCAGCGCGGGCTTGTGGAGTCCCCGTCGACCGCGTGGTGTTGTTGGCTTTTACGCTGATGGGTGCCGTCGTTGCGGTGACAGGGTTCATGCAGACCGCCTACGCGGGTGCATCGACAACGACCGTGGGTGAGTTAATGGAGCTGGACGCCATCGCGGCTTGCGTGATTGGTGGAGCCAGCCTCAAAGGCGGACGCGGTAGCGTTGTCGGTGCCCTGTTGGGATCACTCATCATGGCCACATTACTCAATGGCATGACGCTGCTGGCTGTGGCTCCGGAGGCGAAACTGATTGTCCGTGGTTCCGTCCTGGTGCTGGCGGTCCTTGTTGATGTGCGGATGAAACGTGACTCGTAAACCAGCCTCGGAGGTGACGCTGTCAGCGTGTGGCACGTACCACCACGAAGAGGACGGATTGGTTCTGCCGCCGCAAACCATGGGACCAGCTACGGGGCCAGGATTCGGGCCAGGATGCCAGCCAGTACACCTCCCAGCAGCGGACCCACAACCGGAATAGCGGCATAGCCCCAATCGCTATCACGTTTACCGGAAATCGGCAGCAGGAGGTGGAGAATCCGCGGGGCGAGGTCGCGGGCCGGATTCAAGGAGTGGCCGGTCGTGCCGCCCAGTGAGAGTCCGATTGCATACACGATCATGCCTACCGGCAGCGCGCCCAGGGAACCGAGGCCCAGTTGGGCACCGCGGTCCGGAGTCAGCGCTGGGCCCGCAAAGATAAGAACAGCAAAAACAAGGATGAACGTTGCGACGACCTCAGATCCAATATTGGAAGCCGGCTTACGAATGTTGGGTGCGGTGCAGAATGTCGCCAGGATCGCGTCGGGATCATCACAGACGTCATAGTGCGGTTTGTAGAACATGTATGCCGCCAGCCCTCCCGCTGCGGCGCCCAGGAATTGTGCTAGCACGAAGGCGGGAACACCAGTCCAGGAAACTTCGCCAGCGACCGCGAATCCGACGGTAACGGCAGGGTTGAGGTGGGAAGAACCGAGCGCCTCACCGCACCAGACGGCGGTAAACACTGCCATTCCCCATCCAGCTGCGATCACGTGCCAGCCCGAGCCGTTGCCTTTAGTGCAAGGCAAGAGCACATTGGCCACGACCCCATTGCCCATCAGTAGCAGGATTGCGGTACCGATGAATTCTGCCAGCAACTCCCTCATGCGCATGCCTCCTGCTGGAGCGTTGGATGGATGTATCGACGTGGTTTGATGATACCGATTCCACGGCGGCAGACACAGGTGGCCCGCATAGCGTGCTACGCTTGGTAAGACCGGTGCCGTTGTGATTCCACGTCGGTTGCCCAGAAATCGATCTTGCCCCACCAACCGGTTGCTCTCCAAAATAGGTTTCCGACGTTATCCCCGGGCCAACCAGGCCGGGTTTTCAGAGCGAACTGACCAGGGCGTCACCTCCAACCCCCTCAACGAAGGGCAAGCGGCTTATGAGCCGGAAGCGAAAAGCCTGTTTTGCAATGGTCGCGATAGCACTCGGGCTGTTGTTGCTGGAGGGGTTGGCGAGTGTGGCGGTGGTGGCCAACAAAATGCTCACCCAACGCCGTCTGGCAGAACGACTCCATACGGAATACGACGCCCAACTGGGATGGATCAACAAGAGCGATTTTCATGGCCGCGACCTGTATGGGGAGAGTCTCCATTTGCACACCAATGCGCAACGGTTTCGCGCGACAGAGCCAACTTCCGAGCAGGTACCCCCGGGACGCGTCCGTGTTGTTTGTACAGGTGACTCGTTCACTTTGGGATATGGAGTTGCCGACGGTGACACCTGGTGTGCGCAGCTGGAGCAGTGCGATGGCACATTGCAGCCCGTCAACCTGGGGCAGGGTGGATACGGCGTCGACCAGGCATACCTCTGGTACCAGCGAGTGGAATCACGCTATCAACACAAGATTCATTTGTTTGCGTTTATCACAGAGGATTTTCGTCGGATGGCGAACGATACATTCGGGGGCTATGGAAAGCCCGTATTGGATCTGGATGGTGACCGTCTCGCGGTCACCAATGTGCCGGTCCCCCGTACGTCCTACCTCCTGTCCTCGTTGCTGCACAACGGGAATCTGCTGTCCGATTTAAATACGGTGCGTGTGATGCGGAGAGTGATTTGGGGGAAGCCATACATCAAGAATGCACGCGAAGTGGACAGCTATAGCAGACGTATTGCCAACCAGGTGTTCTCTGAGCTCGCACGTGAGCACGCCCGACGCGGACGCGTGTTTGTGCTTGTTCACTTGCCCGTCAAGGCAGATCTGACGCAGCGTTCGTCGAAGTGGCGTGACTATCTGGTACGTGCCGCCAAGGAAGCGGGGTGGAATTATTTCGACCTGGCCGAGGAAATGTCGCGTCTGCCCCAGGACCAGGTCGATGCACTCTATCTGGGGAATGAAGTGCCCTATCAGGCGGCGGCAGGGCATTATAGTGTTCGGGGCAACCGGTTTGTCGCGACCGCCTTGTACGCGCGTTTGACAGCGCGGGACGACGTGCGCCAATTACTTGAGCAGGCACAGCAAACGGACTCTCCTGTGAGCTCCAATTGACAGGTGACAACGCGTGCACGCTGGTTCCATGACAGCAAAGCCCCGGGCGAGACTGGCGATTGCCGTGCTAGGGTTGTTCCTGGTTGCCGCCGGCATGCTGGCGATGGGGTTGACGCTGGTGTCGGTAGAGACGATGCAGGGTATCGCCGGTGGAATTCGCAAACCGGCCGATGTAACGCCTCAGCGGGTCATGCGGTTCAGGCAGGTGGCCTGGGTATTCGGGGCTGCCGGTCTGGCAGCGGGCGCAAGCGTGATCCGCGGGCGACGGCGGGTGTTGGTGGCAGTCCAGCGGTTCCAGGAAGAAGTGCTGGATTGGGTGAGATCGATTCCTGCCAGGTCTTGGGGGGGGCGTCTCTTCTTGCTCGTTGTCGTCCCCGCCAGCCTGTTGCGGATCATGCTGCTGCAGCGTTCGGTGGCGTATGACGAAGCGTATTCGTTCGTCAACTTTGCCAGTCGCAGCTGGTATCTGGCAATTTCCGATTACAACTCACCGAATAACCATTTGCTCAATACACTGCTGATGTGTGTCTGTCGTTACTGGGGTGGCCAGAACGAAGCACTGTGGCGGATTCCGACGTTGTTGTTTGGTATCGTACTGGTGATTGGGATCTATCGGTGGGCCGTCGCTTGGGGAGATCGGTGGACGGCACTGGTAACAGCAACCCTGGCCGGTTGTTCTCCTCTGTTAATCAGCTACTCGGTCGATGCGCGGGGTTACACCCTGGTGGCTTTGTTTGCCATCCTTTTGGATCACAGCTTGGGGCGGATTCACAATGGGGCTGGGCGGGCGGCCCTCTACTGGTTCCTGGCGTGGACGAGTCTCGTGTGCGGTTTTTTTGCGATTCCGGTGATGCTGTATCCGGCTGCAGGGATCCTGGGGTGGTTCAGCATGGCCCCTGTTTGGGAAGCAAATTCGGCGGCCCGCGTGTGCTGGAAAGATCGGCTGCTGCAGGTGGCTCTGTTGGTGGGACTTGCCAGTATCACCGTTCTTGTTCTGTATGCACCAGGTTACGTCTTTCGTGGGACACAGGTGTTCGCGAACCGGCAGTTTGACCGTTTGCCAGTCCCACAGTTTCTGACACAGTGCTGGGCCAATCTGGTGACCAGTTGGCGTTACTGGAACAGTGGGCCGCTGTTGTGGTGGAGTGGAGTACCGCTCGCCGGTGCGGGGTTGATTTGGCGATTTCGAAATCGTGCGAGACTGCTGCGATTTGGTTTTCCTTTCGTGGCGGTGCTGGTCATCATGGCTTGCCAGGGAGTGGTGCCACCACCACGGGTCTTGTTGTTTCTCGCCCCCTGGTGGTATTTGTTAGTGGCTTGGGGGTGGCGGTGGCTGGTGCGGCAGATGCGGATTGGCCGCTGGATATTTTATGCCGGTCCGCTCGGTGTAGCAGTGGCGACTTGTTTGTTCCCGATGACGCTGCGGTCGGGGTATTTGAAAACCGATGTGTACGTGTCGATCCCCGCAGCCGTTAAAACTGTGGGCGCAGCCTTGAAGCAGACCCCGGGTCGGCACCGCCTGTTGGTGCCGGTGCCGTGTGATTTACCCGCCCGCTATTACATCCTGCAGCAAGGGCTGCAACTTCCGATCAACGGGATTCCTCAACCGGGAGAGACGATCTGGGTCCTGGGGCCACGCGAGAAACAGGCTGCCTTTACATTACGCAACTCCACGGTCCGTCTGGAAGATTGGGAAGAGCGTCTGGGGACGTGGCGTGTGTTTACTTCCTTGCCAACAGTCGATGTGTTGCGTTTTGACCAACCAGTGCGTTAGCCGTCCAGTGCCGGAAAAGGGAACACGGGCGATGGCTGGTGCTCTTGGTCCATTAACGCTCTGAGCTGTTTTACGACCTCGGGGTGTGCTGCGGAGACATCCCGGGATTCAGAGGTGTCGGCCTCCAGGTCGTAGAGTTCAATCTTCAAGGGGTGCGGGTTGTTTCGTTTGAGAATCCGCTGCCGGATGCCTTTCCAGCGACCCTTCCAGACAGCTTGCTGGCCACCGTAACCTGAAAACTCTCGGTACAGAAATGGACGGGGATTCTGTGGATGACCTGTCAGGGTCGGTGCGATACTGATGCCATCGAGGTCGCGTGGGCGTCTTCCAGAAGCGTTGATCAGCTCTAGCAACGTCGGAAGCCAATCCTCCAGACCGGTGACCATGTTGGAGGTGCTCTGGGGTTGGATGTGTCCTGGCCAGCGCACGATCAAAGGCACCCGCACGCCGCCTTCGTAGAGCGAGCCCTTTAGGCCACGGAGGGGTTTGACACTTTGGAAGAACTCGTAATCGACCTCCCTTTTCAAGTGGGTGGTGCCATTGTCAGAGGTAAAGATCACGATCGTGTTGTCTGCTAAATCCAGTTCGCGTAACAGGCCCAGCAGACGGCCGATATACCGGTCCATGCGGGTAATCATCGCGGCGTACGCGGCGCGGGGCGTAAAGTGGGGAGTGTAACCACCACCAGTGCGCCGGGTGAAGGGTGGGTCGTTCCAGCGTAAGGCCAGATAAGGTTGGAGATCTTCGTCTGGAACATGGAGCGCCACGTGGGGAATGATTGTTGGGTAGTAGAGGAAGAAAGGTTTGTTCTGATGTTTGCGGATAAAGGAGAGGGCCTGCTGGTGGATGCGGTCTGGTGCGTAGTCTTTTCCTTTGTAGCGGTTGTAACTGGCAGGGTCAGCTGGATCCGCTCCACGCGGTAAACGGGCGTGACCTGGAATCGGTGGGTTGTTCTGCAGGGCAACACGCCGCGTATTGTCCCAGAGGTACGCGGGATAATAGCTGTGGGCGTGTCGTTGGCAGTTGTACCCGTAGAAGCGTTGGAAGCCCTGGTGGATTGGGTCTCCTGTAGAACCGGGGGCACCCAGTCCCCATTTACCAAAGGCGCCGGTCACGTAACCTTCTTCCGTGAGGAGTTCCGCCAAGGTGATGGCATTCGGCGAAAGCGGACGCTGGCCCTCGGGACGGACTTCGGAATTGTTGCGGATTTCCGCATGTCCGGGGTGTCGTCCGGTCATCAACACACATCGTGATGGCGCGCAGACGGCGTTTCCGGCATAATTTCGAGTGAAACGCATTCCTTGTTGGGCGAGTTGATCGAGATGTGGCGTGCGTATTTTCTGTTGGCCATATGATCCCAGTTCCGCGAATCCAAGATCGTCTGCCATGATCAGAACGATATTTGGTTTCGTGGTGGGTTCCGAAGCTGTCAGACAGCTGCCAGGAACGAGCCCTGCCAGCTGGCAGATCAGTACGGTGCAACAGGCGACGGCAGCATTGACTGGGTAGCCTACACACAGCACGGTCAGCGGCCGTCGCAGGTGGTGTGGCTGGCGAGGTCGATCCTTGATAGCGTTTGGCATTGGCTTCATCCACAGTCCAGCATCATTTGAGTCCGAGTCTGGCAACACGCCAGGCACCTGCCGAAGACGGTTCCACAGCCTAACAGGCGTACTTGGAGCGGCCAAGGGAATCCGCGAGAGGCTGCCCGGCGTGTCTTCTGAATCTGGTATCTTACGGGGTAGGGACACACCAGGGTTGGAGACGGAATGGAAAAGGAGGGGGAGATGCAGCCGGTCTATCTCATTACGGGAGGCGCTGGGAATCTTGCTTGCCAGCTGACGTTTCCGTTAGCGGCCCGTGGCATTCGATGTGTGCTTCTGGATGTGGCGGCAGAGCCGGTTGCGCCGGTTGCAGAGGGGTGCCAGTACGTGCGTGGTGACGTCACGAATGCCGAAGACATGAAGACGGTGTTTCGAGATTATGAACCGCGTGTGGTGGTCCATTTTGCCTCGCTCCTCTCAGCGGCTTCGGAAGCTGATCGGCCGGCCGCGTGGGAGTTGAATGCGAATGGTGCCTTTGCGCTTCTGGAAATGGCACTGGCCCATCGAGTGGATCGCTTCTTTTTTCCCAGTTCGCTGGCGGCCTACGGAGGTGCATTGCCGGATCTGATTTCGGACCATCAGGTCCAGTGGCCGGATGGTATGTATGGTGTCACCAAGACGACGGTTGAGCGTTTGGGTGTGTATTATGCGCGCCGCCATGGCCTTGACTTTCGGGGGCTGCGATTGCCGATCGTCGTGTCGCGTTACGCGCATCTTGGCGCAGCCAGTTCTTATGCTTCACGAGCCTTTATGGAGACGGCGCAGAGCGGAAAGTTTGTGTTCCAGGTGCGGCCAGAGAGTCGGCCGGCTTTAATCTACACACGGGATGTCATTGACGCGGTGGTACTGCTTTTGGAGGCTCCAGCTGCAAAGTTGCGGCAATGTGTCTACAATATTCAGGCCCTGTCACCGACCGCGGAGGAACTGGCCGCAGCGATCAGGACGCACTATCCAGACGCGTCGTTAACGTTTCAGACGGACGAGCGGATCGCCGATCTGATCGATAGTTGGCCGAGACGGTTTGACGATTCGGCAGCCAGGAAAGATTGGAATTGGAAGAGTACCTACGATCTGGCGGCCATGGCGGCTGATTTCGCCACGACACTGGCAACCGCATAGCCAGGAAACGCCTTGGCTTTCAGCAGATCGCGCAACGGCGGTTAAGGCTGCGCCTCATGACGCGAATGGACCCTGTGCGACGCCTCCGCGGCGAGCAACGGCACGCAGGCCAGATTGAGTCCTGGTATACTCTGGCATCAGGCGGTGGTGCGAGTGTCTGGTTGAAAGGTCGCGATCGCGGCCGTTACTTGAACAAGAGGCAGGAGGTGCGCGGTGGACAAACGTGGGCAGCTCAATCGTCGTAGTTGGCTTGGCATCTCAAGTTCGCTTGCACTGGGTTCGCTCGCACAGCAAGCGGGAGTAGGCTGGAACACGCAGGCGCACTCGGCGGAGCCGCTGCAGGCGAAGCCCGTGGCGGGCATTGTGACCGCCTATGAAAAAATACTGCACGCGGATGTGTTGTTGACCAAGGTGCTGGCGGGGTGGGGGCAGGATGGCGGGCCCGGGCCCGCCATCAAACTCGCATCCCTCTATGTGGATCAATTCGGTCCCAAAGATCTCGCGCGTCCCATGGCGAAGAAATATGGTGTGCCGATCTTCGACTCAATCGAGGGCGCGGTGACGCTGGGCGGAAATCAGGTTGCGGTTGACGGCGTGATCAGTATTGGTGAACACGGTAAATACCCACTCAACAAAAAGGGGCAACAACTGTATCCGCGGCGGCGGTTCTTTGATGGGATTGCGGATACCTTTGAGAAACACGGCCGAGTGGTGCCCGTGTTCAGTGACAAGCATCTTGGTCCTGAGTGGCGAGACGCGTCGGCGATTTACGAGCGCGCACGGAAAATGAAGATCCCGATGATGGCGGGTTCTTCGCTACCAGTGACATTCCGGCGTCCTGCGCAGACAATTCCCATGGGGGCAGAGATTGAGGCGGCCGTGGGGGTGGGGTACGGTGATCTGGACCGTTACGGAAGCCACACGCTTGACTGTTTTCAGTGCCTGGTGGAACGCCGGCGAAACGCCGAAGGTGGAGTGGAGTGGGTGGAATGTTTGCGGGGCGACGCGATCTGGAAGGCCGTGGATCAGGGGGTGGTACGGGAGGACCTGATGCAGGCGGTGCTGCGTTTAATTCCCGTTCGAGGCGGTAGCGAAGTTCGGGGAGATTCGTCGTCTTCGCTGTTGCTGTTTCGATATACCGATGGACTTCTCGGTGCCGTATTCATGTTGCCGCATTATGCGGGTGGAATTGGCGCAGCCATCAAGCTGCGGGGGCAAGCGGACCCGGTCGCGGTGCATTTTGAAGAACGCGCGGAGCCTGCAATTCCACACTTTGCCTACCTGCTTAAGGCAATTGAACGCATGGTTCACACGGGTAAGCCGTCGTATCCCGTTGAACGAACGGTTCTGACGAGCGGCATCCTGGACCAAGGAATCACGTCGCGGTTGGAGGAGAGCAAACGGCTGCTCACCCCACAACTGCAAATCGGCTACGAACCGGTGGACTACCCGTTCGCTCCGCACATTGACTTGAATTCGGATCCCCGTAAACCGCTATCTTAGCGGTAGAGCGTTCCGCGTTATTTCTTGCGTGTTGAGGTACCTTGTACCTCCGCCTGTCCACCGTTTGCGGTTTTGAATTTGCCCGTCCACTGGTAGCCCTTGGCGGTTTTTGTCAGGGTCATTTGGCCTGTGTAGGCACCCAGACCTTCCGCCTGGCCCGTCTGCGTACCGGTAATCGAGTTCGCAGTAATCTTGTTGAAAGTAATGCGGAAATACATGCCGGTATTGTCGTAGGACGTCATCACCAGTGCTTTTTTGTCTGGTTCCCAGGCGGTCACAGTGACGATTTCCAGTCCGAGTGAGTTTTTGCCTTTGGCGACGACTAGGTTGCCGTCGAGACGCAGGTCGGCTTTGCTTTCGCCCGTTGTGCCCATCGAGTCTTTGCTGGCCCACGTGCCAGATAAGTGTTTGAGCCAATCTTTGTGGAGTTCTGCAGCCACGAGTTCAGGTGTTAACAGAGCACTAGTCAGCAGGAGGGTCGCTAACGCCACGGTGTATCGCTTCATTGGGGGCTCGCTTTTTTGCACAGTTCATCGGGTGAGGGGGCGGTACGTGCGGCACTTTGGCAAGGAGAACGATTTAACGCAAGGTCAATTCGTGTTGCGGAGAGATCGCGGTAGGGGGATCCGCTATGGTTTGCCAGCGGATTTGTTGCCAGCTGTGGAGGGCGTGGACGCAGCAAGGCTGTCTACCGGGAAGGGATGATGCTGCAGATAAATGATGCTGTTGATCAGTCCTCCCATCATCAGCACCGCACCTGTCAAATAGAGCCAGACCAGCAAAATGATCGTTCCCCCAATAACACCGTACGTTTCGTTATAGCGTGCGACGGTTTCCACGTAGATCTGGAATCCGCGGCCAGTGACCGCCCACCCTGAAGCGGCAAACAGGCTACCGGGTGTCAATAGGGACCAGCGGACCTTGGCGGCTGGAGCAAGCCAGTAAATCACCGATGCAGATGTCAACGCGACTAATCCCAGAATGAGCCAGCGAAATCCTCGGTTAAGCAGGAATCCGAGACGGGGATCGAAAGCATGGTCTGTCATCCACTGCGTGATGATTGGACCAAGTAATAACAGTAAGAGTGCTACCAGGAGCATGATGAAGGCCCCCAGGGTCACGAGCAGTGCCAGGCAACGCACCTGCCAATCGTGTCGAACTTCGACGACACCGTAGGCGGCATTTAAACCTCGTGAGATCGTGAGGAATAGCTGCGAGCCGGCAAAGCCGGCCACGAGCAGGGCGAACAGCACGAGTTTGAGAGTCGAGGACCGCTGGATATCTTCAATCTGCCGTAACAGGACGCTGTCCGCACCCGTTGGGAACGCGCGCCCTGTCGTCTCGGTAAGGCTCTCCATTTCGCCTTCCAGCGGAATTTGAGCCAACGCGGCAATCAACAGGATTAAGAGCGGCGCGATAAACAGCATTGCGTAGTAGGCAAACTGGGCGCTTCTGGCATCAAGGTGATGCTCGCGAAAACCGTGGAAAGCACGTGTCACCAGCTGGCTGAATCGCAGGCCGCCCAGGTTCCACTGTGACTTCACGACGTGTTGGTGCGGCATGGACATGCGATGAGCCAGGTAGACGGTGTGTGTGGTTCGCTGGTACAGGACCTGCTTTCGTTGTCAGGGTTCACAAGCAGGCTGTGTGGAAAGGTGGGCTATCGGTATGCCGTAACCGGGATGTGCCAGGCGGTTAAGAGGAAAGGTGGGGGTGAAGGCGGGCCAGGTGGTACAGCGGATGGTTGACTAAAGTACTACGGTAGATCAGCGGTGCCCGGTAACGCACGGTATTCATTGACCAGACGGGCAGCGCCTTCGGCGATGAGTGTCAGTTCATCGACGGCTTCAAAGAATCCCGCTCCCTGACGGATCCACTCCCCAGCAGCGGTGGTGCTGGCGGCGGTGGTTCCGAACGGCACATCGTGCTGTTTACAGAGTGTCAGGATCTCTTCCATGGCGCCACGGACTACGGGATGTTCGTAGTCACCAGGATGGCCCATTTCAATCGAGAAGTCACCGGGCCCGACGTAGACCATGTCGACGCCCGGCGTGCTGACAATTTCTTCTGCGTTTTCGTACCCGCGGCGGGTTTCGATATGTACGACCAAAGTCGTTTCCTGATCCTGTTCTGCCATCCAGGTAGCCCAGTTTTCGGGTTGCGTGTACCCGCTGCTGCCATATCCGGGTGCGATGGCACGGGTGCCTCGAGGCGGGAACTTGATGTAGTCGAGCAGGCATTCCACGTCGGCACGCGTCTCGGTTCGTGGTAGCTGGATTCCGACGATTCCACACTCCAGTAGTTTGGCAACCGCGGCCCGCTCCAGTTGGGGTGTTTTGGCGATCACGGGGAGATCGTTATCACGTGCGCAGAGTACGGTGTCAGCCAAGGTGGCTAGGTCAAAAAAACCGTGTTCGTATTCGATATAGAGAAAATCGAAACCGGCATGTACATAGAGCTTGACGAGTCCTGGACGCGCGTATTCTGTCAACATTCCTCCCACCAGCGCACGGCCGTTGCCCAGAGCGGACTTCAGAGTACGGCCCGGCCGACGTTCAGTTCCAGTAGCGCTGCGGGTTGCTATTGGAGAATTTGATTTTGCCATCCTGGGAAGTCCTTGCTGAAGGAGGCTGGGTGCGAAGACTGCGAGGAACGTTTGCCGACCACATTGTAGCAGTCTCCTGGAAGACAAGGGGCGGTTGCATAGCGTTGGTGGGTGCCAAGTCGACGTGTACACCGGCCCCGCGGTCGTGGTAATATGGGCGGTGTGTGGGATGGCGTTCTCTGCACACACTCCCTGACAGAGCAGGGAGTGCTGTGGTCGATGTGCCAGGTTGTCTGGCGTCCTCTCCGAGAGTGGTCCGTAACCCCCGATATTGTCGGAGCGCAAAGCATGCGATGGTCTCTGACGCAACTTGGGTTGCTCGCGTTCTCTCTCTACGTGCCTGCGCTGCTAGTCGCAGCGGATCCACTCCACCAGGTCATTGATCATCATATCGGTGGTGCGGCAGGTGGTCCCGTTGCTCCGGCTGCGAGTGATGCTGAATTCCTGAGGCGAGTGACCCTCGATCTGGCGGGCCGAGTGCCGACGATTAAGGAAACACGGGCTTTCCTGGAGAACGTGGATGCGGAGAAAAGAGGGCAAGTCGTCGACCGGCTGCTCGCCTCGCAGGATTACGCGAGGTGGATGCAGGAGTTTGTCAGCGTCTGGGTACTGGAACGACGCAATGAAACCACTATCGCCCAGCCGGACTGGGTCCGCTATCTCGAAGAATCGTTAGCTGCTGACCGGCCGTGGAATGAGATTGTGGGTGAACTTCTGTTTGTTCCGACGGAAGAGCCTGAGCATCCAGCGGCTGCAAAATTCATGTTGGTTGCCGGTCGCAAGGGGAATTCTCACCAGATCACCCAGGATATCGCGAGATTATTCCTGGGAAGAGACATCATGTGTGCTCAGTGCCACGACCATCCGTCGGTAGAGAGCTATACCCAGCGTGACTATTTCGGTTTGTATTCGTATGTCCAGGAGAAACCGAGTCAGGCCCGGTCGGAATTTGAGTCTGTCTTTGAGCCAGGGCAGCAGTCCACTGGACCGCGACTACCTGGACGCCCTGAACGCGAGATACCAGACTTTGAGACAGCACCGGAAGCGGCAGCCGCCGCCTACCGTCCACGTTTGATGTTGTCTACAGATCTTCCGCATCCGGAAAACCGTCTTTTCGTACGAACGTGCGTCAATCGCTTCTGGTATCTGATGATGGGGCGTGGCCTGGTCCATCCTCTCGATGCAGATCACCCGGAAAACCCGCCATCGCACCCCGAGTTGCTGGAGGCCTTGCAGGCCGGATGGGTAACCAGTGCGTTGCGTATCAAGCCGCTGCTGCGGCAGATTGCCTTGAGTGACGCCTACCAGAGGGCGGGCAGCTGGACCGGGCTCAGAGAGGGGGAGACGATTCCCGAGGACCGATACAGAGTGGCGCTTCCCAAGCCTCTGACGCCAGAGCAGCTTGCGTGGTCCTTGTTGGTGGCGACCGGGAACCGCGTGCGTATGGAGCAGGCGCCAGCCAGCGATCCAAAGTTCAACTGGTACGATTACATTAATGGACGCAGTGAACAGTTGCCGGCAAATACTGCCGAGACGTTGGACCTGTTTGGGCGAGTGCTGGGCGCACCCGAAGGTGAGAACCAGGATCAATTCAATCCAGCCATGGGGCACGCATTGTTTTTGATGCACGAGCCGTTGGTGCTGGATTGGCTCGAAGCCCGTCCCGGGTCGACCATAGAACGCGTGCTGGCTGCCAAGGACGCGTCCGCTCAAATTGAGGAGATCTACTTGAGCGTTCTGTCGCGCCAACCCGATGCTCAAGAACACCGTGACACACTCGAGTACTTGCAGGCCCATCAGGATGCACCTGCGCGGGCGGTTGTCGACCTCGTATGGTCACTGCTGGCTGCTGCGGAATTTCGTTTGAACCACTAGGGGAATGGTATGTCACAGCGTGACGGCTGTAACCGCCGCGACCATAACATCAGCCGGCGGCAGGTACTGGGTTCGTTGGCAGGAGCGACCGGGCTAGGAGGCCTGGGAACGCTGCTGGACCCCGGTGTCGCAGAGGAGATCAAACGCAAGAATCGTCAGGTACTCTTCATCTGGCTCGACGGTGGCATCAGCCAGTTGGAGAGCTGGGATCCGAAGCCGGAAAGTGAGTTTGGTGGTCCCTTTCGTAGTATTCCCACGATTCTTCCGGGAACCCACTTTAGTGAGTTGACACCGCATACGGCGCAGATCGCGGACCGTCTGGCCGTGATTCGCAATATGTCCACTAAAGACGAGAACCACTCCAGCGCTGTTCCCCGTGTGCAACGCGGCGATCCCAAGAATCGTGGCGTCACCTATCCGTTTCTAGGGTCCGCCGTCAGCCACTTGTTGCCGCCTCCAGAAAACCAGCTGCCTGCTTACATGCATGTCAAACCCGGGCGTGGGGGTTACATGTGGAAGGACGCGGGATTTCTCGGCGCGCGCTATGGCGCGTTGGGTCTGGGTGACGGCAAGCCACCGATCCATATACGGCGGCCGCCACAACTCGACGCAGCACAGGCGGCGAATCGGGACCAGTTGCGCCGTCTGGCCAATGCGCGTTTTCGCAAAGGGCGATTGGACCAGTTCATCAAGGCCTACGACTATTCGTATGACATGGCGGCTCAATTGGGGCGGCGCCAGGATCTTTTTGACTCTGATGCGTTGCCGGCTGCCGATAAGGAACGCTACGGTACGCATCCGTTAGGACGGCATCTGCTGCAAGCGCGAAGGCTACTTGAGGCGGGGGTACAGTTTGTCAAAGTGACATCTTATTACTGGGATACTCATGCCGATCATTTCAATATGCACCGTAGTCTGGTTCCACAAATCGATCGGCCTTTCGCCGCGTTAATCCGTGATCTGGAAGACCGTGGATTACTCGACCAGGTTGTCGTGGTGTTGATGTCGGAATTTGGGCGAACGCCCAAGATCAATAATCGCTGTGGTCGTGACCATTGGCCGGAGGCCTGGTCGCTGGTCTTGGCTGGGGCCGGTTTGAGACGAGGTGTGGTGGTCGGGAAGACGACTCCCAATGGTGCCTGGTGTGATGAGGATGAGTACGACGTAGGGCACCTGTTTCACACGATCTTCCATTGCCTGGGAATCGATGCGACGGCCGAACAGTACGTCAATCGAGGACAGCCGTTGCCGATTGCACACGAAGAGATGACCGTGATACAGGAGGCATTGGCCTGATATGGACGCTGGGAATCCCGGTGAATTGAATATTGCCAAAACCTGGGTTGGGCAACGCCTGGAACACGGTCGGCAATTGCATCGTGTGGCGTTCAGCTCCTGCGGACACTACGTAATGGCAGCAGGGCAGGATACGAAGTTAATTTGCTGGCATCTGGATGATGGTAGCAAAAAGGAGTTTTCCGGCCACACCTCCTGGGTGGGAGGCCTGGCATTCCACCCAACCTCGCTGTGGGTTTATAGCGGGGACTATCACGGCAGCCTGCTCTGCCGGGATCTCGCAGGGAATGATCAAGATCCCAGGTGGTCGCAAGCAGCAGCGCATCCTGGAACAAGTGGTGCACCAGGCTGGATTCGATCTGTCTGCGTGTCGGGGGACGGCGCGCTTGTGGTGACGGCGGGTAGCGATCGAGTGATTCGGTTATGGTCGAGTGAAGACGGTACGCTGCAGAGGGAGTTGGTCGGCCATCGCGGAGATATTTTCAGCACGCAGGTTCATCCCGACGGCATGACCCTGGTGACTGGCGATGTTCTGGGACAAGTGTTTCAATGGGAGTTGGCTACTGGGAAACGCGTGCGGACCTTTGACGCGGGCCTCTTGCACACGCGTGAAGATCGGTTTCTGGCTGATGTCGGCGGGGTGCGGTGCCTGGCATTCAATCGTGATGGCAGCCGGCTGGTGTGTGGCGGGATGACTGATATCAAGGGCAATACGTTTTGTCCGGGCTATCCGGCCGTGCTCGAATTTGATTTTAGCAGTGGGCAACTTGTCCGGACGCTGAGGGCAGCCAAAAAGATTCTGGATGACGGTCCCGTGCAAGGGGTAAGAGTGCTCGAGGATGGGACGATCGTATCGCAAGGAGAGCATTTGCACACGCAATCGACCCTTGAGTTCTGGAGTACGGAGGAAGAAACCTCGGTGCATTCTTTGCCGGTTCCCTCTGGGTATGATTTAGCGCTGCATCCTGATGGACGGCGACTCGCGGTGCCTGTGTTCAAAGCCAACGGGCGGAGTGGCAATGGACGCCATGCGAAACCCGAGGAGTATCTGCCCCATAAGGCCGAGGTCGTGGTGTATCACCTCTACGCGCCGCCTGAAAAGCCCGTAGGCTGGAAGGCCTCTGGGTGATCTTTCATATACAGTGCACGCGTCTCAGGCGTAGTCGCGTTTGGGTGGGCCTGTTTGTCAGGTAGCTGGATCTCGCCGGAGAGTCGTACCGGGCTACCGCACTATTTCAGGATGGTTATGTCGCACATCGATGAGAAACAGTTTGAGCATGCGTTGCGTCTCCTGACGAGGTGGATTGATGAGGATCGCTGTCGCGCGATTAGCGTTGAGATTGGCGTTCAGGGTGCCGACCCGATGCGGATTGCTTTGGGATCGATTGACGCCAAACGGGTGCGAGAAACTAGCGAAGACACGGTGTTCTTGATTGCCTCTCCAACGAAACCGGTTACGGCATTGGCGGTGATGCAGCTTGTCGAACGAGGCCTGCTTGATCCGGCCGAGCCCGTGAGCAGGTTTTTGCCAGCCTTCGGACAGCAAGGTAAGGGACGGGTTCGCGTGGGGCATTTGTTGACTCACTCTTCCGGATTACCCGATTTTGTACCACAGAACGAACCCTTGAGGAGGGCGCATGCGCCGTTGACGGCGTTTCTTGACCACGTTAACCGCCTGCCATTGGGATATCGTCCAGGTACGTCGTATCAGTATCAAAGCACCGGATTTCTGGTTCTGGGAGCGTTGGTGGAACAGATTACGGGTAGCCCGCTGCCCGAGTTCTTACAGGAACACGTTTTTGCACCGCTGGCTCTGGGGAATACGTCACTCGGCGTCCCTGATAGCTGGTATCAAACGGGTCAGGTGGAGCAGGTGGCAGAGTCTCGATTGGATAGTGCGCGGGACACGGATTGGGGATGGAATAGCCGTTACTGGAGACAGTTGGGGGCCCCCTGGGGAGGGTTGCTTGCTACGGCGCCAGATTTGGGTCGGCTCTGCGCGCATCTGCTGGGAATTCACCGTGGCCAGGGCGGGATTTTACAGCCTGGAAGTCTGGCTGCGATGACTGCAAATCAATCGAAACGATTGGGAGAGTTACCGTCTGAACTCTGGCGCACGCAGCCCTGGGGCTATGGATGGCAACACGCATGGCACGCACATCCTCGCGGGCTGGGCTGCTTGCTGAGCGACCGTGCCTACGGGCATTGGGGAGCGACAGGAACGATGGTATGGATTGATCCAGCACGGGAAGCTTACATGGTCTTGTTGACCACAGAGCCGTTACCCTGGGATCGCTTTGAGCAGTTGAAATTTTCCAACACGGTCGCAGCGGCGATTCGACCCTGACGGACAAGCGAAGCTACTTCTCGTTGGGACCGACAATCTGCACAACGGCTCCACCACAGTGCTGCTGGACGTCGTTTGCGGCGCGCTGGAGCAGCTCGTTTAGGGCCGCGGAGGGCGTCGTGTCGGTTGCTTCGATGATCAAGATGACGCTGCGTGTGTCCGTAGTGACCTTGCTGAAATCAGCCTGCAGGGAGTCGAGTCGGCAGAGCACACGGTCCTGTTGATCGACGTAGCCAAACTCTCCGCACAGGACTGTCTGAGGTTCCGGGTTTCCCAAGGGGACAAAGGTTTGCTCAGACGTGAATTGGTGTAGACGGACTGGAAGTGATAAGCAGTCCAGGTCATGCGCTCCCAGGCTACAGAGGCTCTGCAGAGAAATCAGGTTGTAGCAGTCAACAAGGTTGTTGATGGCGGGAAGTGTGCACCTGGTACGTGCATACTGAAGTAGTTTTTCTGTTGAGGGAGGGTGGCGACGTGGGTCACTGCCGATCGATTTCAGGATTTCGCGGATGCGCTGCAGGCCAGGATGGGAACGGATGCTGCGACGATCCGTAAACGTGTCGTGGACGCGTTGGGATGCGGCATCGATCGCTTCACGCAATGACGCAGGTGAAGGTGAGATGCACAGGTCGCGAAACAAGATGGCACCGGCCCGTAGCCCGAGTGCATGGCATTGGGGGGCAACGTCGAAAGAGGTCATGCAAGATCCGTGAAGAGTGCTTGTGCCCCGATAATGGGGCCCTCGAATTCGGCGCAAATTTCTACAAGACTATTCCAGAGAGAAACCGCGTAGCTGCGGTCAGACCAAATTTTCACCAGCGGTTGGGGAAAACCGCTCGCTGGAAATACGGCGGCGTCCACGCCGGCCAGGCGTGTATAGACCACACGATCAAGAGCTGCAGTGGAAAAGTCATATCCGCAAACCTGCTGCAATACATCCTTTGAACGCACCCCACATAGCACGATCGAGGAATCTTCTCGAACTATAGGAAAACACTCCGGCGGAAAATTGGCGACCTGGGGGGGCAGGTCCAGTCCCGTAGGGCCCGCCTCCAGGAAATACTCGTCAGAGGCGACTTTGAGAACGATGCCCCCGTCTCTCAGACGTTTAGACTCAAAGGTCTCGGCGGGGATGGGCACCTGTTGTTCACGTAGCCAGTTCGTTGCGGCGTTGCCCTTATAGCCTACTCTTGGCAACGAACTGAGGTCGCATAAGGCGAGGCGTTGCGCGGCCCGACGTTCCTGTTCCGCGTCGTCAAACCAGAGTGCCAGGGAAGCGCCGGCGACGTCGCGTGAGGCGCCTGGGGACGCGGGAGGTAGGATTGGACTCGTGCGGGTGATTGGCAGAGACATGGCATGCTCCAGCGTTGCGTCAGTGTGGACGCTTCCGCCACTATTGTTGTCGAAGGTTCTCGGGGTCGTAGAAAGGGAGGGAGCAGACTTCACCCACCACGGATTTTCCAGGCGCCGTGCGAATGTGCAGCTGGCTACCCGGGGATGCCAGACGTGGCTGGACGAACGCCATCCCGAGGGGATGTTTCAGAGTCGAATATCGGGCAATGCTGGTCACGCGGCCGACGATCGTGTCGCCATCAAAGATGAGGTGACATTCCTTTGGAAACGGCGTGACGTCCGCATCTGCCAGGCGAAAGCCGACCAGTTGCCGTGTCAGTGGGCGTTGCTGGAGAATTTCCAGACTCCTGGACCCTACGAAAAACGGCTTGTTTTTCGCGATGGCCCAGTTCAGATCAGCTTCCGCCGGATGGGTCAGTGCGTCGGTATCATGCCCAACAATGAGGTGACCTTTTTCCAGCCGCAGCAGGCGTTGCGTTTCGACTCCAAAGGGTTTGAGGCCGAAAGGTCTCCCGGCGTCAGCGAGTACCTCCCAGACATGTAGTGCACTGCTGGCAGGTACGTGGATTTCGTACCCGAGTTCGCCCACAAATCCGACACGCATGAGAGTGGCTGCGACGCCAGCGACGGTGCCACGTCGCACTCCTAGGTAAGGAAATGCATCGCCAGCGACGTCAATTGAAGTCAGGTCTTTCAGGACGTTGCGGGACTCCGGACCTGCCAGGTTGATCGCGGCGAGTTGTCCGGTGAGATTGCTGATCTGGACGTTCAACTGGAAGATCTGTCGCCAACGCAAAAGTTCTCGATAAAAGGCCCCGCTCCCTCCACTGGTGGCGGTAACGTAGAAGTGATCGTCTGCCAGCCGGGCGATCACACCGTCTTCGAGTACAGTGCCAGTTTCGTCGCATGCCAGCCCGTAACGGAGCCGTTCGGTGGGCTGTTTATGGAAACGCCCCGTGTAGATGCGTTCCAGGAACTCGGCGGCATCGGGGCCAGTGATCTGCAGTTTTCCCAAGGTGCTGACATCGATCAGGCCGACAGTTTGCCGTACCTGGTTTGCTTCAGACAGGATCGATTGATCGCGTTGGTCGGCGGGGCCATAGTATTCGGGCCGGAGCCATGATCCAGCATGTGCCATTTGACCGCCTGCTTGACGGTGCCAGGCGTCGAGCGGAGTTCGTCGAAGAGGATGAAAGCGACGCCCAGCCAGGTGGCCGAGCGGTACGGGATGTTGGAAAGGGCGTGAAGTTGTGGTCCCGGTGGCCTGGATCGTGGCCCGGTTGTGGCGTGCCAGGATCCGAATCGCATTCATGTTGGAAAGTTTGCCCTGGCTGGGGCCCATACCGACGGTAGTGAAGCGTTTTACTAATTCGATATTGTCGTATCCCTCCTGGTGCGCGTTCTTGAAATCGGCCAGGTGGATGTCTTCGTCGAAGTCGACAAAGTTGTGTTTGCCGGGATGGGAAAAGATCGGGTAGGGATGACTGGGGGAGGAACCCTGGTGGGTAACGCTGTCGAGTTCTGTAACGCCGGGCTGGCCTAGATAGACAGCTGCCTCGCGCGCGGCACGCAGGCCGTCTCTACATTGGTCCGGCCAGGAGAAAATGCCGTTGACACGCCCGGCCGCAAACAGTCCTGCTGGCAGGGAGTTGGGGACAAATTGCTCGACTTCAGTCTTGTATTGGAAACGCGCCCCGGCCTGGTACAGCAGGCCCCCATCCGGAGCCCAGCCCACGCTGACCGCCACGCCATCACAGGGTAGTGTTAGGCCCGCTTGTGGTTGTGGCTCACCTTTCCGATCAAGCGGACACGCGATGACTCCGGCGAGTTGTTTACCACGCCGGCGGGTTTCAGCCTGGTAGATGGTGAAACCGCGGTAGACAGGAATTCCGGTTGCCTCCACTTGCGCGTGGGCTGTGGACGGTTCGCCCTCGGGGCGGAGGTCGCAGAGTGCGGTGACATCAATTCCATTAGCGGCAAGGTCGCTGGCCAGTCGATATGCGTCAGAGTTTGCACCTAGAATGACCCCCCTGGTGAAAGGCTGCACGGCATAGCGATGTATCAGACGCTGAGCGGCGGAACCCAGCATAATGCCGGGGGCATCGTTGTTCTGGAAAACCGCAGGTTGTTCAAAGCATCCACTCGCGATCAGGACTGCGCTGGCCCGCAACTTGGTCAGGCGATGTTGATCGAACAGCGCGACCCAATAATCGCTATAGACACCGCCTGCGATCGTTCCTGGTCGCAAGTCGATGTTCTCCAGTGCGTGGAGGCGGTCGAGCAGTTTCTTGTAACGTTCCTGGGCCTCTGCGTTTCGTTGCCACTGCCAGGTGAAACTGCCACCAGGATGCGGGTTTTCATCGACCAGGATCACGCGCAGGCCACGTTCGCCGGCGTCGACGGCGGCACTCAGTCCCGCAGGGCCGGCGCCTACGATCAACAGGTCGCAGAAGTCGTATTGCTTGCCGGTAGGTCCTTCCCGGTATTGGGGGTCAATCTTGCCGAGGCCCGCCACTTTCCGCATCTGTTTTTCATAAAAGGGAAAGAGCCGGCGGGGAGTGTGGAAGGCCTTGTAATAGAACCCTACAGGAAGGAACCGGCTAAAACGGTCCATGATGGCGAGGTAGTCACGCGAGGCGCTTCCCAGAGTGTTGACCGCGGAAGCCTGTAAGCCGGCTTCCAGGGGCAGGCAGTCCGCCCGCAAATTCGTTCGTGAACCGACAGAAACCAAAGCATTGGCGTCGTGGTTTGCGAGACTGTAGATTCCCCGGGGACGGTGGTATTTGAAGCTACGCCCCAGTACGTGTACACCGTTTGCCCACAGCGCGCTGGACAGCACATCGCCGGTATAACCCTGGTAGCTGACGCCTTCAAACTGGAAGTCGAGTGGCTGTTCCCGGTCAATCCACTCACCCGGTTGCGGTGGCAAACGGCTAGTCATTACCGCACTCCGGCGTATAGAGATAGGTTTGGATCACATGGTCCTTGAGATTGTCACGCTCGGCAATAAACCAGGTGCCGCTGGCGGTGTGGTACCACCACTCACGCTTGACGCCTGGTTCGCCGTGTCGGTGGTGGACTTCCTGGCCCCAATCCGCATCATTCAACTCGGCGGGGTCGAGCGGTGGATGGAATTCTCCACCGTAATGGAACTCCTGGATCGGACGGGGACCATTCAACGGGCAGTTGAGGATTTTCATGTTTGTTAGTGGCCGACCGAGGCAGCCCCTTTTTCTCCCACAAGTTCACAACGCTCAAAGCGACTCAGATTGAAAGCCTTGATCAGGTCGTGGTCACGGTTGTTTGCCAGCGTGAAGGCCATCGTTTTTCCGCTGATGGGGGTTGCTTTGAAGCCCCACGTACCCCAGCCGCTGTCGAGATAGAACCCTGAGATCGGTGTGAGCCCCATAATGGGAGAGAAATCGGGAGTCATGTCACACATTCCGGCCCATTGACGCAACACGTTGACCTGAGGAAGGCATGGGAAAAGATCGATCAGGTGGCCGCTCATACTCTCTGCAAAGTCCAGCGTGGAGCGGCTGGAGATAAGTTCGTAGGGATCGAGAGACGCGCCAGCAACCAATTCTCCGCGCGAGGATTGGCTAACGTAAACATGCAAACTGGCAGAGACGACGATATGGTTAAGCCAGGGTTTGAGCGGTTCCGTGACCATCGCCTGGAGAGGATAAATCACTAGCGGAGTTGTCAGCCCGACCATTTTGGTGATGTGGGTGGTCCAGCCGGCGACAGCAGAGAGGACTTTGCGGGTCTTGATGTAGCCGCGGTCGGTATGGACGCCGATCACGGCGCCATCGCGAACTTCGATGTCAGTGACGGCGGTCTGTTGGTGGATTTCGGCTCCGTAGCGATCGGCGCCACGCGCGTAAGCCCAGGCGACGGCGTCGTGACGGGCAATCGCACCAGGCGGATGAAACAAGGCCCCGTGAATGGGTGGCTGATGACCGCCGCAAGTCAGGTCGATCTGGGGGATTTGTGATTGAATAAAATCAGGATAGACGACCTGGCTGTCGATACCCAGATGTTGATTGACTTCTGCCCGCCAGCGCTGTGTGCGTAGTGAGGCGGGTGAATGCGCGAGTGTGAAATGCCCACGTTCGGAATAGAACAGGTTGTAGTCCAGTTCACGCGAGAGGTCCTGGAACAACTCGACACTTGCCTGGTAGAAACGCGCGCCTTCCGGAGTCAGATAATTGGAGCGGACAATGGCAGTATTGCGTCCAGTGCCACCTCCCCCCAGATAGCCTTGTTCGAGCACCGCGACATTCGAGATGCCGTGATCTTTTCCCAGATAATAGGCTGCTGCCAGCCCGTGCCCGCCCCCTCCGATAATCACCGCATCGTACTCGGGTTTAAGTTGGCTCACCTCCCGGAACATACGAGGTTCCGGGTGGTGATCACTGAATCCAAACTTGAGCAAGCGGTGCGGCATGATTCACGCTTAGAGCGGCTGCGACAGGCTGCCGGCTGACGGGGGTATTCCAAGGAGCGAAGGCTAGAAAGACGTCAAATAGTTGTCGATTTCCCAGGGGGTGACCTGCTGGTCGTAAGTGGCCCATTCACGTGTTTTCAGGTCGATCAACTCACTGGCGATGACACCCAGGCCACTCTGCACGACGTCGTCCTGTTTGAATGCTTCAATCGCTTCGTGGAGCGATTGCGGCAGGATTCCGATACCCTGCTGCTGTACTTCGGCGACGGGCCTTTCGTACATGTTTTGTAGATTTGGGTCGCCGGGATCGATTTGATTCTTGATGCCGTCCAAACCGGCGGCGAGGTAGGCAGCCAGTGCCAGGTACGGGTTGCAACCGGCGGAGACCGTGCGGTCTTCGAAATGTCCGGGGCCCGCCGTACGGATCATCTGAGTGCGGTTGTTGTCACCATAGGTAATAAACGCAGGTGTCCAGGTGTATCCACTACGGCTGGAGTAGAGGCCTGCTCCGAGTTGCAGACGCTTGTAGCAATTGACAGTGGGGCTGGTGACAGCGCATAAGGCACGGGCATGGTGGAGCACGCCGCCTACAAAATGGTAGCCCAGCTGGGAACAACCCAGTCCACGCGGGTCAGCGGGGTCGGCGAATACGACCTCTCCCGTATTGGCATCTGCTAGGTGGAAGTGTACGTGGAGGCCACTTCCTGTCCGATCGCGGAATGGTTTGGGCATGTGTGTGGCGATGGCACCGTATTTTTTCGCTAGTTGCGACGTCGCCATCTTGAAGAAGGTAATACGATCTGCAGTGACCAGGGCGTCCTGGTAGTCAAAATTGATCTCAAATTGTGCGTTCCCGTCTTCGTGGTCGGCCTGGTAGACGCCCCATCCCAGTTGGTTGAGCGATGTGGTCAATTCCTGCAAATAGTCCATTGCAGGTGCCATCGATCGATAGTCGTAACAGGGTTTGGATAAGTTATCGACGCCGTCGGGATTCCATGGCGCGATCGAGCCATCTTCATTGCGGGTTACTAGGAAGTGCTCAGGCTCCATGCCGACGTTGAACAAGTAGCCGGCGTCACGCGCCTCGGCGAGTACGCGTTTCAGGTTCGTGCGTGGGCAGTATGGGTAGGATTCGTCATCGACAAATAGGTCCGCGGCGAAACGGGCCGTATTGGGCATCCATGGCAGCGGTGTGTAGCTTTCCAGGTCAATGCGTGCCAGCATGTCGTGGGAGTGCGGTTGCTGCCCGACTCCCCAGACGGCGGCGCCAGCAAAACCAGCGCCGCTGTCAATCATGTCATCCAGACAGTTGGCAGGCACCATTTTTACCTTGGCTGCGCCGTGGATATCGACAAATTGTGCCAGCAGGAATTCAATTCCGTTGTCCTGGAGACGCTGACGAATCTCTTCACGAGTGGGCATCTTGGGAGTCCTGATGCGAGGGGGATCCAGTCGGAGCCGAGTTGGAGGTGGCAGTTGTGATTGGAGAGGGGGCGGTGAGTTCCGCAACCATCTGGCAGTAGTGTGCGTTTTCACTGCGGAATTTCCAGACAAGAAATCCCAGCAGCGCAGCGGCGCAGGCAATAAACATAACAAATTCGTAACCGACGAGTGGGTAGAGGGGCCCCAGTTCTGTGGGGGTGTTATGCCAGCTTTCGACGGTCGGGGTCATTACGAATGCTCCTTGACGCCTGTCTGAAATTCCTGACGTTCGGCCATGCTGAACTCTTGCCGCTGTTCCTGCTCCAAGGCGACCAGTTGATAGTCCAGGCCAGCGAATTCGACTTCCCTGGGGATACGCAGTACCCCTGCCCGCCGTAGTGCGGCAGTCATGATATAGCAGGGGACAAAACCGAGTAGCAGGAACATCATAACGGCCCCGGCCAATTGGCCCCAGGGCGTGATCGGGGCGAACGTATCATCCGGTGAACTGGGGTAGCCCCACAGCAAGAAGCCGACCAGGAGTACACCAATTGAACCACAGTAGCCGTGAATGGCAACGGCTCCTACCGCATCGTCGATACGGAATTTTTTCTCAACCCAGAAGTGGAGTTTGTAGGCACACCAGACACCAAATGCGGCCACGAAAAATGCCTGGTAGGGGTGGTAAAGATCATTCCCGGCTGAGGCTGTGATAATTCCACCCAGACCACCCTGGAAGGTCCAGAATGCGTCGCCGTGGGAAACCAGATAGCCGGTCATCATGCCAGCAGCCAACGCCATTAGGAAATTAAACGTGATGGCGCTGAGCGTGGTTGGAGTCAAGTAAATCGTGGTCGCGGAAAACAGCTGGGTTGTGTCGTCCGGGTCGATATCCGCGATGGGGATGTTGCAGGCCGCATAGAATCCCCAGAAGCCGGTAAAGATCAGGAACATACCAATGATGATCATCCAGGTGTTGTGCGCGGGCAGTACGCGGGGCGTTCCATCGGCGCGGAAACGTCCGAGGCGTGGGCCCAGGTGGATCAAGATGGCGAGGGCTGAACCGCCAGCCAGGGCGTGGATCACACCTGAGGCATAGGCGTCGTGGTAGCCAAGTACGCGAACCATCCAGCCGGCGTCTGACCATCCCCATGACGCGCCCAGTACCCAGGTGACACAGCCCACCACCAGTGAGAGTAGCCAGAAGGCCCCGGAGCGAATCCGCTCGATCACGGCACCCGACAGGATGGAACCAGCCGTCCAGGAGAACAGCAGAAAAGCGGCCCAGAAGACCCCGTTGAGTCGAGGCCATAAATCGAGTTCATCTTGGGATAATCCGGCGGCATTGTTGCCGCTACCACCGAGATGAGGACCCATCAGTGGGTTCCAGGGTTCAGACCAGGAAGCGGATTTCAGTGCGCCTGTAACGCCAGGACCATTCTGGAATGCGAAGTAGATCCACCAGCCAAATAAAAAGAAACCCAGTGTGATCACGGGGATCAGCATCGAGTTTTTCATGAGCGTATTCAGTTTGTTCTTTTCCCGGGAAACGCCCACTTCGTAGAGACAGAAGCCAACGTGAATCAGGAACATCATCACTACGGTCACCCAGTAGTAAAACTCGGTGAAGATGACGGTCAGGGCCGAGAGTTCTTGATCCACGGTGCATTGGCCTGTCTGGAAAGTTGCTGAAGAGCATGTCGCCGGCAATGCGAGAGCCTCAGTTTGCCCGAATCTGCCGCAACGTCAATAGTCTCACCGTCAAGGAGCTTTGCACAAGGTTCCTGGGTTACCAGCAGAGCGGTCACGGAATCCTTTCCGGGTTCAGGAGATTCCGGGGATCCAGCTGGTGCCCGCCAGAGGAACCCGGGCCATGGCGGCTGCTTCCAGTGTCAAAGCCACCAGGTCTTCGCGTTCCAGGTGGTGCACGTTCGACTTGCCGCAGGCGCGCGCCAGGGTCGTCAATTCCATCTCCAGCACCTGCAAATAATTTCCCAGTTGCTGGGCACCACGCTGGGGCGAAAGACGCTGCTCGAGCACGGGATCCTGGGTAGTAATTCCGACCGGGCATTGCCCGCTCTGGCAGTGGTGGCAGAATCCAGGAGCAGTATCCAGGCGGGCGTAATCCTGGGTGGCGTCGTGGTGCGTGCCTCCCTCAACATAGCTGTCGTGGTTGCATCCCAGGGCGATGAGCACTCCCTGGCCGATGGCAACGGCATCGGCGCCGAGCGCCAGTGCTTTGGCGACGTCGGCGCCACTGCGAATTCCGCCTGAAATAATGAGTTGGACTTCATCGGCGACGTCCAGTTCCTCAAGCGCCTCGACTGCCAGAGGGAGTGCGGCCAGGGTAGGAATCCCGGTGTGCTCGATGAAGACCTGCTGGGTTGCTGCAGTACCTCCTTGCATGCCGTCAATAACAACCACGTCTGCACCTGCTTTGACCGCGAGTTTGACATCGTCGCGTACGCGCGTAGCGCCCATCTTGACATAGATGGGAATCTGCCAGTCCGTGATCTCACGCAGTTCCTCAATCTTGATCTTGAGGTCATCGGGGCCCACCCAGTCGGGGTGCCGACAAGCGGAACGCTGGTCGATTCCGGCGGGCAAGGTCCGCATTTGAGCGACACGTTCGCTGACTTTCTGTCCCAGGAGCATTCCGCCGCCACCTGGTTTTGCGCCTTGGCCCAGTACGAGTTCTAACGCATCCGCGCGGCGCAAGTCGTCCGGGTTGAAACCGTATCGAGAGGGGAGGCACTGATAGACGAGTGTCTTGGAAGACTGACGCTCTTCATTGGTCATGCCGCCATCGCCGGTCGTTGTCGAAATGCCCGCCTCGGTCGCGGCTTTTCCGAGCGCTTCTTTCACGTTGGCGGAGAGTGCACCGAAACTCATGCCAGCGATCGTGATGGGTGACTGCAGAACGACCGGTTGTTTGGCGTATCGGGTCCCCAGGACGGTTTCCAATTGGCACGCTTCGCGATAGCCCTCCAGCGGATAACGTGATGCGGAGGCCGTCAAGAAAATCAGGTCATCAAAATTCGGCACAGGACGTTTGGCGCCCATCCCACGGATATCGTAGATGCCGCGGTCTGCTGCCTGGCGAATGTAGTTGATGATGCCGCGGTCAAACGAGGCGCTCGGTTCACGATGGATTTGGCTGGTCAACGTTTAGATTCCCCAGAAGGGCCTTAGTATTCCTGACGCTCGGTAGCGTTCCAGTGATACAGACGGCGGGCACTTGCCACCTTTTTGAATTCGTGTGGATCGGCTGCGACGCCGCTGGCTGCCAGTAGTTCCGAGATCGATTGGATGTCGTCGGGAGTCATCTCCTGTTGCTGGGCATCGGCACCGAGACTGGCAATACTGCCGCGGACATAAAGAATCGCCTCGTAGAGAGAATCACCCAGGTGCGGTCCCGCGTCGCCACAGACGACAAGCCGCCCCGCTTGGGCCATGAAGCCGGCAAAATGCCCGACGTTTCCCTGGACTACGATGTCACATCCTTTCATGGAGATACCGCAGCGTGACGAGGCATTTCCTTCAATCACGACCAGTCCACCGTGTCCCGATGCGGCCGTGCATTGTGAGGCATGTCCGGTCACACGGACCGTCCCGGACATGATATTTTCGGCCACGCTCCAGCCGACGTTGCCATGGATGGTGACGCTGGCCTGTTTGTTCATGCCGGCGACAAAATACCCGGCATGTCCGAGAATATTGACGGTGACCTCCATGTCGAGGCCGGCGGCAATGCTATGCTTGCCATCGGGGTTCTGGATGTCGACTTGCGCAGTTTGGCTGGCGTCGAGTTCGTGATGGAGGAACTGGTTGACCTCCCGAATCGTCAGGTTTGCCAGGTCCAGGTGTGTCACACGTGCCATGAGTAAATCTGTTCCGGGGAAGGCTCGAAGACATCGGCATTGACGATCCCTGGCAAATGGGCGAGGGAGCGAAACTCCGACCCGACGGCAACATACTCATCGGTTTCCGCTACCACAGCCGGTTTGCAGGAAAAGCCGTCGCGTACCAGCACGAGTTTACCGGCGGTTGCCATCAGGAAAGTGAAGAACCCATCGAGTTCACGAAAAGAGCGGTGGATTGCCTCTTCCAGGGTGTCTCCTTCACGCATCCGCCACTGCAGGAACCGACAGCCGGCCTCGGTGTCGTTGTCAGTTTCAAAGGCGATACCGCGCCGCTCCAGTTTGCGTCGCACGCTGTATGGATTGGAGAGTGACCCGTTATGTACCAGGCAGAAATCTTCGCCTGCTGTGAAGGGATGCGCGTGTTCGGGTGAGACGACAGATTCAGTGGCCATCCTTGTATGGCCAACAGCGTGTGTTCCCTGTAGTTCAGGGAGAGCACAGCGACGGCTGATTTCGATCGGATGCCCTTCGTCTTTGAAGAGCCGGATAGCGCGGCCTGTCGCCAGTAGTCGCACGTCTGCGGAAAACAGTTGAAGGAATTCATGGACTTGTGTAACTGGGCAAGACGAAATCAGGCTGGCATGGGCGCCTTGAGTTTCGAGTGTGCCCAGCTGTGGGTCAGGCCAGTCGGCTTGCCAGTGTTGCCAGTCAAAATCCGGTTGTTGGGCGCGGAGTGAATAGCGGCGTTGCGGCTCCTCGAGAGTGTTTTGGAATACCGCCAGGCCTGCCGAATCGGGGCCTCGCGTGCCCATACACTCTAGCATCGGGGTTGCCAGTTTTCCCAGGCTGGGACGCAAGGCCTCTGTTTTCAGTAGAATTCCAACGATGCCGCACACAGGTTGCTCGATTCCAGGATTGGAAAGTTCACTCTCGGGTTGCGTTCACTCCCTCGTTATAGTGGACGCGAGCGATAGCAGACAAGCAGCGACCTGTGACTCGGGGCGGAGGCCGCTGGCAGGAAGGAACGCCAGATCCATTGAAATACTGGAATGTGAGGCGGTGTGAATGAAGGTCATTGCGTTGCGATCAGGCAGCAGTGGTAATTGTATTTTTGTAGAAGCTGGGGCGACGCGTCTGCTTTTTGATGCGGGTATCAGTGGCCGGCAGGCGGAGCAAGCGTTGTTTGAATCCGGCCAGCGGATCCGTGACGTGGATGCCTTACTGATTTCACACGATCATCGCGATCATACGCGTTCGTTAGGTGTCTTTCAGCGGAAATTTGGTTTGCCGGTCTATGTCACCCGCGGCACACTGACTGTTGCCGCTGGTAAGGAGAGACTGGGCAAGTTGACGGATGTCCGTCATTTTGTCGCTGGCCGGCCGATTGAAATTGGAGATGTGCAAATCGAGACCATACCGACACCGCATGACGCGGTCGATGGGGTCGCCTTTGTGGTGGATGATGGAAAGAGGCGGGTGGGAGTGATGACCGATCTGGGCTATGTGTTTTCTGGGCTCCGGGAGGCTGTTGCCAGTCTCGATGCAGTGGTGCTCGAGAGCAATCACGATTCTGAGATGTTGGCTATCGGTCCGTACTCGGAATCCCTGAAGCGGCGTATTCGCGGCCAGGGAGGGCATCTCTCGAACAGTGAAGCGGCGGACGTGTTGGCTGCTGGCAAAGATCGCCTGCAATGGGCGTGTCTGGCTCACCTCTCGGAAGAGAATAACGATCCACAGGTGGCCTTGCGGGCGCATCGGCAGAGACTGGGGGATCAGTTTCCACTCTATGTCGCAGGACGCGATAGCGCCACGGAAGTGCTTGAAGTCGCGTGAAAATCTGTGGGACGCTGGGAGTCCAATTTACCTGTCGGGTGAATCCGACGAAACGCCTTCACTCGTATTGGTGCTGGAGCGACGCTGCCGCGTCAGACGGACTAGAAGGCAGACTGGATCGCATCGCCTTGGAATTGATCCGGAATACGACCCTCGGCAGCGTAGAGGTAGAGTGCAGCCAGGATGATACTCTCGAGCGCCGATGAGATCAGCACGACGGACATGAGCATACCGAGACCAGCCAGCACCAGTGGGATGCCGACAACCGGCTGACCGATACCCCAGCATACAACACCGACGATTACGGGAACGAACGATACCAGCATCATGAGCGCGACGATGCAGCCGATGCCAAACCTGGCGCCCAGAGATTCGCCCCAGGTTGAGCGAAGAATGTCTAGCGAGCGTCTTCCCGCTGCCAACGGTCCCAATTTTTCCACGACGATCACGGGTACTACGAAGTAAGTGGCGCTAGACCAGGCGACGCCCAAAAGGCTGACCAGGAAGCGACTCAGTCTATTTTCAGTATTGCTTTGGAGCATCCGCAGTAGCATGCCCACTGTCCCGGCTACCAACGCCCAGCAAAAAATCTGTGGCAGTCGTGCAAAGGCGGCAGAAAATCCGTCACGCAGAGTAGGGTTCCCACCTTTGAAGCGAATCAGCGCACAGGCGATCAGCGCTGAATTGAAGAAAATGATCACAAAATAGTTGGCCACATAATAGGCCAACGCACCCAGAAACGTGAGAACATCCGTTGGCGAGGTTTCACTGCCGTCTGCAGTGGCGGTCTGAGATGCAGGGCGATCCACCTCCACTAGTGCCAGCACAGGAACTGCGAAGGAGGCCGTTACCAGCAGACAGGCGATCCCACTGAGCAGTGGAAAGAGAATCAGTTCTTTGTCAAGTTTCAGTACTTGCCAGCTCTGTTTGGAGAGATTCCAACCGGCGGAGGTTCTGTCAAACACTGCTTGCTCCCTTGTTCGAAAAAAACCGGGGTGAAGACAACATCCGACCGAAAGCGGCATCGGTGCACTGTCACCAGCACCGAGAGGAACGCACTATCTTATAACACCCAGACCAGGGCGCGAAAAAAAACCGAGGCCCCACGAGTGGGACCTCGGTTAATAATCGCATCAGCAAAGTGATGCTGCGACGGTGGGCATACCGTCCGTTGTCAGATCAGGCGGACGCTTTCCGCTCGTGGACCCTTGGGACCGGAGGATTCTGTGAATTCCACCCGTTGTCCCTCTTGCAATTCGTCGTAGCTGACGCCTTCGACGTTCGACATGTGGAAGAACAGGTCGTTGCCAGTTCCCGCGTCGATGAATCCAAAACCCTTGTCCGTCAGCCGTTTGATCGTACCTTCTGCCATCAGTCTTCCCACTTCCTCAAAAAAACTATGCGTCGCAACTCGACGCTCCGAGTGGTGTTGGCTTGACCACGTCGGGTCATTTACGAATCCAACACCGCATGCTGTAATCGTCCCGGACCCTTAGCAGCTCCGGGCATGACCCATATCTTAACCTACTCTCCAAATGAATTTCAACGCGCTGGGCAGGATTATCAGCATTCTCTGCTGCCGACCGTTTGAGACTCCCTGGATTCCGATCAGGTGGACTAGAGCGTGGGGAGATGGGTTGTTTGCGTAAGATGCATCGCTGTCTAGCGGGCGATGGAGAGTCAATCCGCGGCAAACGGCAAAGGATCGGGGCGTCCCGCTTCGCTGAGGTAACGCTTCAGGAGCGTCATGTGCGGGTCTGAGCCAGTGAAAATGTCCGTGGGGAACTGGTAGTATTTGAGGATTCCGTTCAGCAAGGCTTCGCCCATATAGGTATTCAGGGACATGCCAGCGAGGTATTGCAGCCGCAAATTCCGGTCCGTATTCAGTTTTGCCCTGGCGGACCACGGACGCATTTGGGTGGCCTGGCCGGCGTAGGTCGCCAGCAACTGGTGGATGGAACTGAATCCAACCTCAGTCAGGGATTCTTTGACACCTTGCTGGTCCGGACGATCGAGTCGCGCGGCGATTTGATCGATGTCGATCCTGGTTGGTTCCACCTGTCCAAACAAGATCGCGTCGTACCCTTTGGTATTCATGTCGTTCGTCCACAACGTCCCGTTGGGGAAAACTTCATAGAAACTTGCGATCACGCTCTTGAGCGTCTCTTGGTTCATTTCATAGAGGGGCATCCACAGGGCCATAACACCGCCCGGGTTCAGGTGTTGTTTGCAGAGTTGGTAGTATTCAACGGTGTTTAGTGCGGCACAGCCCTTGACCCAGGGGTCGATGGGATCAGAAGTGATAATGTCAAACTTTTCTTGTGTCGTGCGAATGAAATGTCTGCCGTCGTCGTGAATCACCTCCACGCGGTCGGCGTTCGCCGGACCCACGACATCGTGATTTTCCCGTTTGAATAACGGCGCAACGTAGGTTGGTACAACCGGTTCAATATCGCAGATCACAATCCGTTTCACTTCGGGATGTACGATGAAACTGCCTGCCGTTACTCCGGCTCCACAGGCAACGACGAGTGCAGACTTCGGGTTCGGGTGAACCAGTGCGGGCAGGTGCCCGAGCATGCGCTGCAGCCGCATGTCGATCGGTTTGTTGGAGGCCTGAACTTTACCACCGCCATGAAAACTCCGCACTCCGTTGCGCCGTTGGGTGACTGCGACTGAGACGTTCGTCCCTTCGGCCACATAGAGGCAGTACGTGTTAGGACTACCCGGTGTGGTCGGAATGTCCTTGGCGCGAGTAATTCCGCGGGCAAAATCGTAACCGTAGACACCGTTCATGCGACCGTATGCGATGACGCCCCAGGAAACGGGTGTGATGCTCCAGACAACGGCAGCAACGACCAGTGCGACGCTGGCGGCAGCCCAGATGTTCCAGGGATGTTGGCGCCAGTGCATTGTCGGACGGAATGCCACCAGGGCGGCAAGGAAGGATCCGATAAGCAGAACTTGCTGTGCGTGTTGGGTGCCCAGTTTGCCGACCAGGGCACTAAAGACTAAGGCGCCACCAATGGATCCCAGGGTATTGGCGGCGTAAACGCTACCCACCAGCTGGCCGGTGTCTTTGCCCCGGCTGGCGATGGCGGCTAGTGCCAACGGAAAACTGGCGCCCCAGAGGACGGTGGCTGGCAGGATCGCCCAACCGACCCGTGCCAGGTCAAGTTGAAATGTGAACCAGGGACTGGCGGACAGGCGGGGGTCGACTGGCCAATACGGGACCGAGTAGGTCATCATGTGCGCGGTCCAGGCAATTCCTGCTACGAGCAGAAGCTGGCACGTAAAGAACGCTCCGCGTGGTGAACGGAGTGTCCGCGAGAGAAAAGCGCCGAGGCCACTGCCGACACCCAGGCCCACCAGGAAAACCGCCAGGATGATCGAGAAGCTATAGACCGTTCCGCCAAGGATCAATGACAATAAGCGCGTCCAGGTGACTTCGGCACCCAACGAACACATCCCGGAGATCCCAATGGCGAGGTAGATTGATCGCGCGCCGGTGGTTCGCGACTGGGGTGGTGTATCGGACTGGGGCACAGATTTATCGTAGGCCAGCAACGGGGCGAGCAGTAAGGCACAGGCGGCCACCACCACGTTGATACCAACTCCGACATAAGTGGCGATAGACATATCGTAAACACGCAACAGGTAGAAACCGGTTAACAGGCAACCCACGACCGCGCCGACAATATTTCCACCGTAAAAAAATCCCAGCCAGGCGACACCGCGCGGACTCGATTCGACAAAGCGCGCGATGGCAGGAAGCGTGGCACCCATGAGTACGGTTGGAGGCAAGAGGCAGATCCCACCCAATACGGCGCGGAGTACGACACCGTTCGGGCCGTGTCCGAAGGTCGTGTAGATCTGCTCAACGGTGGGCATGCCAAAGAGAATCAATATGCCACACAACGCAATGCCAATCTCCAGCAACGCATAGACGCGGAGCGGATGATGCCGATGTCCGACCAGTCGAGGCAGCGCGAGCGAGCCGAGGCACATGCCGCCCATAAAAATGGCCAGCAGGATGGCGAGTGAGACCGACGTGGATCCAACAATCAGCTGCAGCCATTGTAGCCAGACGATTTCATAGGTCAGGGCAGCGGTGCCGCTGCCGATAAACAGTAAGAGGAGCAGGGGGAACAGGCGATCTCGCTGCGAGTCGGACGCTGCGGGCGATGAGGCTGACGGATTGAGCATGTCGAATCCGGCTCCTGACAAACGAGTAAACAAGAAAAGAGCGCCCCGGCGGCACGTCTTCCATCCTACTCCGAACAGGTGTCTCCCGTCATTGGGAGAGGACAGAACCTTTTTCGGCAAGGCCCATTCAGTTTCGGCAAGGCCCATTCAGAGCGGAAATGACCCGCCTCGCGACGGTGCTGGTGAACACAGATCCTACTTGCCTGGCCACGTGAGAATGGATGTGATGACGTGGTGCGTTGGCGACGCGTCTGGTCCAATCAGGCTAGTCCAGCGATCGGGGGACCGTGGTAGACCTGATGGGGGCGGTTGAGTCGGTCGTGCCAGGCGACAGTCGCCGGTAGGCCCAGGGCACGGTAGATCGTAGCTCCCAGGTTTTCCGGTGTTTGCGGGTCGGCGACCGGGTACCCACCGATGCGGTCCGACGCGCCGATCACCTGGCCCCCTTTGATGCCTCCACCTGCCAGGAATACCGATTGAACCGCGCCCCAGTGGTCGCGCCCCGGTTTACCTGATTTGGCACCTTTAAAGGTGAAGATTCTGGGCGTCCGGCCGAATTCACCGGCCATGACGACTAACGTGTCATCCAGCAGGCCACGTTCACTTAAATCATCCAGGAGTGCTGATACGGCGCGGTCGGTCGGGGGAAGAAGATAGTTCTTGAGGTTCCCGAATGCTGCTTCGTGTGTATCCCAGGACTCGTCATTGCCGAGGTTTACTTGCACCATGCTGACTCCTGCTTCGACCAGCTGTCGCGCCATTAACAGCGACCAGCCGAAGGAGTTTTTGCCGTAGCGCCGTTGTAGTTTGTCGTCCGCGGAGTGTACGTCAAGTGCGCGGTGTACGCCGCCCCCGGCAAGCATGCTGGCAGCTTCCTGTCGGTAACGGCCGAAGTCCTGTACATCGCTCGCCTGATCGAGTTGACGGCGTTGCTGGTCGAGAGAATGCAGCAGAGCCAGGCGAGAGCGAAAATGGCTCTTGAGCATTCCTGGCTGCAATTCAAGCCGCGGTGCCGCGAAGGTGTAATTGGGGGGGCTGGTAGGACCTTCCCAGCGGTGGAATCCGTATTCGGGAAACGCGCCATGGATGTATTGGCTGGTGCGGAATCGACTGGCTTCAATGAACCAGGGATCAAATTGTGAGCCCATGCTCCCGGCAAACTGTCCGGGAATCGTACGACCGGAGACGTGGATCAGTTTTTCGGGCAGGACCGCGGCAGGGGGCAGGTTGTTGCGACGTGGGAGTACCCCATTGAGCACGGAACCGATGCAGGGAAAGTCGGTTGACTGGGGGCGACTTCCGCTGAAACCAGGTGGCAGTTTCGATCTGCCGGTGAGCATCACATGATGCCCCTCTGAATGTTCGTTGTAGGGATGGGTCAGCGAACGCACGATGGAAAAACGCTGGCTGCGCTCGGACAGCATCGGCAGATGCTCTGACAATTGAACGCCGGGGGTGCGTGTGGAGATGGGTTGGAATTCACCGCGGACTTCTGCCGGGGCGTCGGGTTTGGGGTCGAAGCTCTCGTGTTGCGCCAGCCCGCCTGACAGAAAGATATAGATGACGGAGCGTGCTGTTTGTTTTGGTGTCGCTGGTCCGGCCAGGGCACGTAACGCCTGGGTCTGGTCCATGCCCAGGCCGAGCAATCCAATCGATCCTGCCTGGAGTGCAGCTCGGCGTGGTATCGACGGGTGTCCAGAATGTCCCGGGGGTTTGCCGTGATAGTGCATCAATGGGATCCATTTTCTGAGGACGGTCGTCACAGGACGCGTGACAACACAGGTGCGCTGCTCCACATTTCGATTATATGCGTTGGCAGCACAGAAATGAATGTCAAAGCTGCGTGGGCTGCCGCCGCAGCGTCCCTTCGGATAGGCTGGTAGTTAAGTGCAGCAGGGGACTATTTGAACTTTTGCGACAGGTGTTTGGATGCATCCATTCCACAATAAGATTAAGAACCATCAATTTTGTCTGGGGACGGCAATCAGCCTGGTCGACCCGTCTGTTTGCGAGGCGCTGGCCAGTGACGTCGATTTCCTGTGGATCGATCAGGAACATTCCTCGATTTCGCTGGAAACGCTGAAAACACACCTGATGGGCCTGAAAGGGTCCGAAGTCGCTTCGCTGGTACGAGTGCCGTGGAACGACGCAGTGCGGATCAAGCCGGTGCTGGACTTGGGAGCGGACGGAATTATCGTACCGATGGTACAGACCGCCGCCGATGTCGAGCGTGCCGTGAGTGCCTGCCGCTATCCGCCCCTCGGTGAACGTGGTTTCGGGCCGCTGCGACCTCTTGATTATGGCCGTGGGGACGCGGTGCAATTTTGCGACCACGCCGATGAAAATGTCATGGTGGTGGCCCAGGTCGAGCAGGCTGAGGCGGTCGACAATATTGATGCCATTCTGGCGGTGGAGGGGCTCACCAGCCTTGCGTTCGGCCCCATGGATTTATCGGCGTCGTTGGGGCATCGCGGTCAGCCAGGCCACCCGGATGTATTGGCCGCAGTCCGGCAAGTGATCGACCGTGCACGGCAGGCAGGGGTCCCGACGGGTGTTTCCATTGGTTCTTCCCCGGCTCAGGTGTTGCAGTGGGTGGAGCTGGGCGTCAATTGGATTGCCTTTGGCGCCGACGTCACACTGATGATTCAGAGTTTCCAGGATGTTGCCGCACAGGCCCGCGATCACGCGACGACGGCCGGCGGTCGATAGTGAGGCGAGGTCAGCGGGCCATAGTCCGCCGCCTGCCTTTGATCATGACGCGGGCAATTCGCAGGCCTAAAACAGGGGCAGCGTCTTGCCGGAGCTGAGCTGGAAAGGGCGGTCCAGCACGTCGTGGATCTCGGTGCGTGGATTGATCCCCAATGCCTGGAAAATCGTGGCATGGAGGTCCGCGGGCCCGCAGGCTAGCGTGCGTGGGTAGGCACCGTGGTTGTCGCTGGTTCCGTAACCCTGCCCGCCACGGATGCCGGCACCTGCGAGTGCCACAGAATACACGTTCGGGTAGTGGTCTCTTCCGGCATTCCCGTTGATTTTGGGCGTGCGGCCAAATTCGGTCAGAAAGACCACCAGTGTTTCGTCTAGCATGCCGCGCTGCTCCAGGTCGGTCAGCAGCGTTGAGCAACCCTGATCCCATACCGGCAGTAACCGGTTCTTGAGTCGGTTGAAGTTGTTGGAGTGGGTATCCCACATGTCCCCGGCCCCTCCGTTGAGGTCTCCAGCGGAGCAGATCACCTGGACAACGGGGACACCGACCTCCACCATCCGCCGAGCCAGCAACAGGCTTTGGCCGCCAATGTGATCTCCGTACGCGGTCCGTAACGCGGGGTCTTCCTGATCCAGGTTGTAGGCCTTCTTGACGCCATCACTCAGCAGCATATCCCGTGCGAGTTGATGGAAGTGGCGAAAGCCCTGGTAGTCACTGGTTTGGGTAGGTTGCTTTTCCAGGGTTGCCAGCAGATCGCTCCGCCTGCCGACACGGGCCAGATCTTCCTTGACGCCCAAGTCGAGAACTTCCGAACCGAGGGTGCGGGAGACTCCGCCCCAGGCTTTCCCGGAGGGGGTCTTGATCACGATTGGGTCATAGAGTGCGCCCAGCCAGCCACCGTATTCACCGGCTTGCAGTGTGCCGTTGTCGACCATGGGGTAGGGCAGTCGCACAGCACGCGGGGCACCTCGAGGCGGTTCGTGGAAGAGCGAGATCATTGCTGCCAGAGAAGGCCAGTCGGTGCGCAGTGGGGGAATGTTGCCCGCTCGGGGAGGGCGGTGTCCTGTCATGTTCCAGTACATACCGCGGCCGTGTGCCGAATCGTCGTGGTGGATCGAACGTATGACGGCCAGCTTCTCTAGCTGCTGGGCCATCCGCGGAATGTGTTCCCCGACATGGTACCCGGGGATCGACGTGGCAATGGTGTCAAAGGTGCCGCGAATTTCAGAGGGGGCATCTGGTTTGGGGTCAAAGGTTTCATGGTGGCTCATGCCGCCCCAGCAATAGACCACAATACAGGACTTGCGGCGCGCTGCGGCGGGCCCTGTTTTTGCTTCGACCTGTTGACGCAATCGCAACCACGTGGGTAACGAAAAACCGAGCATTCCGGCGCTGGTTTTCAGAAGGGTGCGTCGGCTGGGAGCGGAGGGTTGCAGGGGAAATGACACGGGGGCCGTTCTCGTTGGTGGTGAGGCAGGAATGGTCGCCATCACACGATCAACAAAGCAGCGCGTGACGTCAACTGCATTATATAAAATCGGCGGCGAAAGTGCTTGTCGAAAAGCGAAAGTTCGTATTTGGGGGAGGTTTCGTGCCCGCCTCTCGGGGGGGGCGGGAGTTGCGTTAGAAGTCGTCGGGGAAGGGCTGGTCGACCCGCTTTACGGTCACAGGGTTTTTCGCGACGGTGTTTGGTAAGGCACTGTTGCCCATGGTTTTTCAGGCTGCAGGGGACCCCCTGGGAGTGACAAACACGATATGATGACAGCCGGTTTCGTTTACCAGGGGAGTCGTCGTATGAGTACCTCCAGACGTAAGTTTATCAAGCAGTCCTGTGCG
>MDTE01137756.1_pt1 | contig 52178 bp, 42 predicted proteins | sample 811231 | NCBI WGS metagenome assembly MDTE01 (sample SAMN05326651, study PRJNA326480) | marine metagenome | isolation source: seawater | place: Indian Ocean: Red Sea | collected 2010 | reverse complement strand
GATTGACGAGCGAGCGCCATGCTCGCCGCCGATCGAGGGAGAGCGATGATGAAGATGTATCACGCGTCGTCGTTCGCGCTGGCGGGACTCGTGCCCGCGGCGGCGATCGCGCCGGGAGGGCAGGCGGCGATCGATCTCGCGCTCGGGGTGGCGATGCCGGTGCACTCGCACGTGGCGATGAATTTCGTGCGTGATTCGATGCGATGGAGACGGAGAGGGAGAGAGGGAGAGAGGGAGACGGTGGAGACGGGGCGATGGGTCGTTCGAGCGCGGGCGCGGTGACGGGAGAGGAGGAGGAGGAGCGGGGACACCCGACTGACCGAGGACGTCTTCGCGGCGGCGACAGATCATCAGCGACTACGTTCCCAAGGCGGCGAGAGGACCGACGAGATTGGCGATGTTGGCGCTCACGGCGGCGACGACGGTTGGATTGTTCAGGTTGAACGCACAGGGCGAGGGCATCACGCGAACGGTGAAATCGTTGTGGAAGGCGTAGATCAATTAGTCACATGCATGTAGACGCGCAACTGTAACACAACCTCGGCGGCGTCGCGGCGAATACCCTCAAAACTTGACCGTGCGCATGGCCTCGACCGACGACGACTCGAACGCGCGCGACGAGGATGATTTCAGCGTCTTTTTGCGCTGGTGCGCGTCCAACTCGATCGACGTGCGCGAAGATGCGGTGGAGTTTACGTTCGCGATGCGCGGTGGGAGCGCGGCGGCGGGCGCGGACAAAAACCGTGGGGTCGAGGCGAAGCGGGATCTCGCGCGCGGAGAAATCGTGGCGACGATTCCGTTCGAAGCGTGTCTGACCCTCCGCGCGTGCTCGAGGTCGGACATCGCGGCGAGCGTGGAGACGAGGTTGGCGGAGACAAAGTTGGAGGCTGGTTGGTTGGTCGGGTTGACGTGCGCGCTCTGCGTCGAGCGAAACGAGCCGACGTCACGGTGGCGAGCGTACGACAAAGTCCTGCCTCGTCGCGAAAATAATGTCGTGTCCCTGTGGGGTGAGACCGAGAGGAAGCTTTTGGTGGGTACGGAGCTCGAGATGACGTTGCGCGATGAACTCTCCGCGGCAAAGTCGGAGTGGGAGCGCGTCGTCGAGCCGATTTTTGCGCGACATAGTTTAGCTTGTTCGTTCGAGGATTATCACGACGCGCGAACGGTAGTCAGTAGTCGAGCGTTCACGTTGAGTCCGAACGCAGGGGTCGGTCTAGTACCGATCGCGGACGCTTTCAATCATCGCACGGGTGGCCACGACGTCAACGTCGGAGATGGGAGCGCCGCGACGACGACTTCGGGCGACGCGCTGTGCGTTAAAGTCACGAAAGAAGACGGGGTAAGGAGAGGACAAGAAATATTCAATACTTATGGTATGCTAGGTAACGCCAACTTGCTCAACTCTTATGGGTTTGCGCAAGAGGAGAACCCAGCTGATAAAGTTCATTTGACGACTACAAACATTCGCGCAGAGGCTGCCCTCGCGGGAATTTCAGGAGGACAAATAGCAAAACGCTTCGAGTGGTTGGAAAGTGTGGGATTGTGCTCATCGGATGGATCGTTCGCCATCGATAAATCAAGGGACAATTTCAGAGAATTGTGCGACGTGGTGTGGACGTGCATCACAGTTGATGAATTGTTCAATAGAGTTCGACACTCAAACACACGCGCCGATGCGATTGATGCGATTTTCAGCGTGTCCAAGTCAATGAATACGCGCCGAGAAAATGACGTCTATTCCACACTCACCCCAGAGGTCTCTGACATCGTTTCTCGAGCCATCGAGAGACGTTTGAGTTTGTATGCTTCTTTACCGCATGATTCTGCAAGCGGCGTCGGCAAAACTTCAGAGATGGAAGAGCGTCTCGCGCTAGCGGCACAGTTGATTCGAGCTGAGCGTGAAATTTTGAGCACGACGCTTGATTTTCTCAGAAGTGCTCATGAATCAGGGTGTACTAATAAACGACCGAAGGGGGCGGATGATTCAGCTTTCGCTCTGTTTGATTGATAATACAACACATGCTTGTTTTCTAGCTTAAACCCGTGAACGCGGCAACCATCATCCACAATCGCGCGCCTAAAAAGTTGTTGCCCATGCGCACCGTCACAGATGTGCTTCTTGCGAGCTTGGTGGACATGTGGTCGTACACCACTCGCTCGATGCCGTTCACTAGTTGGTACCTCGTATTGGAACTGATCCCCATGTGCAGAGCACCGCACGCCAGCGCGCGGTAAAACACTTCGAGAGTGAATCCACCCGCATTACCAGCCAACGAGGAAGCTAAAAACATCGATATCACGCAGGAAATCGCGCCCATGATGGCGTAGAACCTACCCTTTTTGAAGTAGCACATGGCGCGCTGCGAAAGCGAGTAGTCTCCTTTCGCAAAAACATTCGCAATTTCAGGTTCCTTCTTCGCGGAAAGCGCCGTCGGTGCCAAAAAATACACGATCAACGTGTCATTGATAAACGCTGTGAGCAGCTGGCACATCACCATCAGTGTGGCGGAAAACGACCACAACGTGGGGTTCCCCCTAACCATGATGTTGACGGTGAGGGTGATGAGAAAATCGATCGAGATTTCAGCAACGAGCTTGAAGAAAAAGTTTGGATCGATTTCCAGTCTATCTCTCAATCCCGCCATGAAGATATCAATCGGATTCGCACTCCCGCGCGGAGGCTCAACGTTGACCCCCGTCACGTCGCCACTGGATGCCAGAGTAATCGTTCTGCTTCGCGATTTTTCCCGAACGCACCGCCTGGCGGAAACATCTCTACGACTCGAAACCGAGATGGACGCACACACCGCTTCCGCATGGGCTCGCGTTCCGCGCGTCCACGTGGAGCCCGACCGCTCCGATCGCGCTCGGCTCGCGTTCACGCCCGCGTAACGGTCGAACGCCACCTGTCTTCTGTGGCGCTCGTTCGCGGCGGATTGGGACACCAATCCCCTTAACGGTGTGACTCGCATCATGTTCTCACCGACGAGAAGCGTGTTCGTCGTCGGCACCGCGCGCCGAGTCGACTTGTCGCGTCATCTTCTCTGGCCGGTTTGACTTGAGAAAAGGCAGTTGCAACTCTCAAAAACAATTCAAATCAACATTAATTACAGAATACAGATACCGAACCGTCCTCGTGCCCTCGGGTGGTACCTAGCGCGCCAACTATTCCTACACAAGCGCGCGGTGGAGGTGCAGCCGAAAGAGGACTTTGGACAACTATGCTACACCGCCGCCGCTTTGCTGCAGCTTCTCGACCACAGCGTCTTGGGCACTACGTGGGACCAGGGATGGTCGATGTCGCCGTATTGAACGCTGACGAGGAAATTGGTCAGGCGAACCTGCATCATGTTCTCGTCAAAAGGAGTGACTGGTTTATACTCCTTACCCTCGTACACGATGCCGTTGATTGGTTGAATCACCGCAGCCGTACCTGTGCCAAAAATTTCCAAAACATCCCCCCTCTCGAATGCCGCCTTCATTTCACGGAACGGTATCATCTTTTCGATTGTCTCACACTCATTCCACTGCTTGCTCAACTCAATCACGCTTTGTCTCGTGACACCAGGCAAGATGGTTCCATCCTCGAGAGAAGGGGTCACGAGTTGCTTGACTCCGTTCTCGTTACGAATGAGGAAGAAAATGTTCATCGTACCCGCTTCGGTGACGTACTCTTCCTTATCATACACAAACAACGACTGAGAAGCACCGTTAGCGGTCGCAGCGGCTTGCGAAATCACAGTTGGACCGTAATTACCTCCAGACTTGACGTTACCGGTACCTCCTGGCCACGCTCGAATGTACTTTGCGTCCACGCTCAACTTGATTGGGACGAAACCAGATTTGAAATACGGTCCTACGGGACAGCACAACACGAGAATCATAGCCTCCGCACATTGCGTCAAGCCCAGCCAAGGAGTGGTGGAGAAAATGACCGGTCGAAGGTACATGGAATACCCTCGTTGCTGTGGTATCCAGTCCTTGTCGATGTCAACTAGAGTTTCAATACACTTCAACAACTGTTCGCCATCAAAGTCCGGCAGAGACATTCGCTTTGCAGACGTGCGAAATCTCTGCATATTCATCTCTGGTCTGAACAGTCGCACCGCGCCGTTTGTATCCACGTACGCCTTCATGCCCTCGTAGCACTCCACGGCGTAGTGGAAGACGTGCGCGAAAGGGTGCAAACCCACCGGACCGCTGGGAACGATCATCGGCGCGTTCCAACCGCGCTCAACGCTCCATTCGATCTTCAACATGTGATCGGTGATAACCTACGTCCGAGAACCGTTCGAGTCAGTCTCTGAAAGTCTCTCACCGAGGTCGCCGTCGCCGCGTCTCGCGCGTTTTCTCCCTCAACGTTGGCGCGTTCGCGCGCACCGTTCCGAACCCCAAGCTCTCGTCCGGGCATCTCGGCAGCGGTCTGCTCGTCGTCGTCACCCTTAATTTCGAGCTCTGCGTCCACGAATACCGTCGTCAGTCTCTCCGCGCGCACCGCGACGTCGCACGAGACGCGACGATACCAATCCGAGAGATTCCATCCATCCTCCCACGTCGTCTCTCCCTCCTCGTTCGTTCGTTCGTTCGGCGCGCACGCACGTCTATGTTCGAGCCATTCCCGCCGTCCACGCCGCGCATGTTTCTCTCTCGTCTCGTCCGCGTCGTCCACCCTCGTCGTCGTCTCTCTCTCTCGCGCCGCGTCGTCCTCCGTCGTCTCGCGCGCGTCGTTTCGCGCGGTCGTCCCGACGCGCCGCGCCGTTCGACCGCGTCCGGGACGATCGAGACCGATGACCGATCACGACCCGTCATGTACCCCCCCCCGTGATTTCCCGCGCTTTTCGCGGTCGAGCCGATGCATGAATGAGTGCGCGCGTCGTCGCGTCGCGACCGCGTCGTCGACGAGGGGACGGCGCGCGCGAGACATTCGGACGCGCGAACGATCGTCATGCTCGGTGCGCGCGCGATGACGTCGACGTCGACGGTGCGCGTCGCCGCGGACGCGGGTACGGCGCGCGAACGAGGGAGGATGAAGATCGCGCGCGCGCCGGGACGCCGCGCGATGGCGCGCGGGAGAGAGGACGGGCGAGGCGCGCGAGCGACGCGAGGCGCGCGCGTCGTCGCGAGCGCGGGCGGAGCGAAGATTAAGGTGATCGGATGCGGAGGCGGCGGTGGGAACGCGGTGAACCGGATGATTGAGAGCGGATTACAGGTGCGACAGACGGAGCGGACGACGCGAAGGCGCGAGGGCGCGAGGCGCGAGACGCGCGCGAGGGAAGACGGTGTGCGATGGATCGTCCGTCGAGCGTGGGTCGATGGAAGTCGATGAAATCGCGCTTCGATCGTTGAGACTGACTGTGAGAGAAATGTCGCGACGTAGGGTGTCGAGTTTTGGGCTCTGAACACGGACGCGCAGGCGCTCGTCAACTCGCTCGCGCCCAACAAGTGCCAAATCGGTGAACAAGTGACGCGAGGTCTCGGTGCCGGGGGTAACCCGGAGCTCGGAGAGATCGCAGCGACTGAAAGCAAAGAATCGCTCGGTCGAGTCGTCATGGGAAGCGATCTCGTATTTATCACCGCCGGCATGGGCGGAGGCACGGGGAGCGGCTCAGCGCCCGTCGTCGCCAAGCTTTCCCGTGAACAAGGCATCTTGACCGTCGGTGTCGTGACGTATCCGTTCTCTTTCGAGGGTCGACGTCGTATTCAACAAGCCACCGAAGCGATCGAAGCGCTCAGAGCGAACGTCGACACTTTGATTGTCATTCCGAATGATCGTTTGCTCGATGTCGTCGAAGAGGGCACCGCGTTGCAGGATGCGTTTTTGCTCGCTGATGATGTCTTGCGTCAAGGTGTGCAAGGCATCTCGGACATCATCACCATCCCCGGTCTCGTGAACGTGGATTTCGCCGATGTTCGCACCGTGATGAAGGATAGTGGTACCGCCATGCTCGGCGTCGGCGTGGCGAGCGGTAAGAATCGCGCCGAAGAGGCTGCGAGAGCCGCCATGAGCGCGCCGCTCGTGGAACACTCCATCGACCGGGCGACCGGTGTCGTGTTCAACATCACCGGTGGTCCGGACATGACGCTTCTCGAAGTGAACACCGTCTCCGAGGTTGTCACGTCTCTCGCCGACCCGAGCGCGAACGTCATCTTTGGTTCCGTCGTCGACGAAAAGCACACGGGCGAAATCGCCGTCACCATCGTCGCGACTGGCTTCCAACCCGCGGGACCGGGAGGACGATTCCGCGAACAAGCCGCTGAGCGCGCCCCGGCTCAATCGCGAGGACGCGAGAGTGATGACTCGCCGCCGCCGAGAGAGTCCAGACTTCCTTGGAACCGAAGCGGAAGCGAACGCAGATCTGGCGGTTTCATGCGACGATAGATGTATACGACGAGAATTTTTATCACAAGTGCAACAGCTTAACCTAAAATCAATATACAAGACCACACGTCTAATTGTGCTTTTCCGAGGACGATTCGTCACTGTCGCTCACTTCTCCTTCATCGCGCAGTTTCAGCACCTTTTGTCTAAAGTGTCTCACCATGCCGTGTATTTTGTACGCCCACGCGCAGTTGAGCAAGAGTCCGCAGCACGTCAACACGTAAAGAATCGCGCGAACGACCCACGGGATGAAATTATCTTCTACTGATCGTAAATCGATCGTTAAAGCGACCAACGCGCTTCCGTAACCCAGCAGACGAACGGCGATGAATACCCAGAAAAAAGCGACGCTCACGTAGTATTCGAGCCAGTTGCCCGCCGTCACGCCTCGCGTCTTCATGCCGAGCGTCTTCGCCAACGAATCGATGTACGGCAGAGTCCTATCCATTTCTCTCCACGACTTGATGAAAAACCGCAAGTTGAGAAGCGGCGTCGAAGTTTCACACGTGCACAACCATCCCAACATGTACGGGTACGCTCCGTACGCGTACGCCAGCAGCGACGCGGTGAAGAACCCGAAGTGGTGCACGAGTATGTCCACGCCCCCCAAGTTTGGATACTGCTCTAAAACGTGCAACAGATCGTACACGACGTAACTGAAAAACGCGATCGTCACCACCTCGACGAATCCCACGAAACCTTCGTCTTTATTCGCGTACAGCGACAATCTCTCCGGCATGGACGCGTCTTTGAGTCTAAACACGATCGACCATCCCGCCCACGTCAGGAAGAACGCGTGCACGAACGACACCACGTACGAACTCACCGCGTGCTTATACGTACGCTCCTTCTCGCTCGTCTCCGGCAATTTTCTCGCGATCAACCACCGCGAGATCTGAAATTGGCCTTCCCAACACGCAACGCCCGCGCACACGCGCGCGACGCTCCACGCCGTGGACGGTTGCGACGACATGTCCGAGACGTCGCGCGGGACGATCGAGGGCGGTGGTTTCTTCGTCCTCCGCCCGGCGTGGACGTCGACTCACGCGCGTCGCGTCGTCGTCTGTCGCATCTCGTCGCGGTCGCGGTCGCGGTCGCGGTCGCGTCGCGGTCGCGTCGGACGTGGGCGTCAGACGGCGGCGTCTGGAACGAGGGAGATGTCGAGTTGGGACGTGCGTGCGCGATGAGACGCGACGCGACGCGATCGATCGATGCCCTCGCGCGCACGTCCTCGCGCGAAGAGGACGCGCGCGCGCGCGACGACGACGGGGCGACGCCGTTGAACGTCTGCGGGTGCCGATGATGATGACGACGGAACGGGGCGCGGGCGCGGCGAGGGACGCGTCGTCCGCGACGACGACGCGCGCGCGTGATCGAGACTGACGCCCGAGATTCGTTCGCGACGTCGCAGGCCATGATTGAATCGCTGAGCGTGGTGGCGGCGCCGGACGGCACCGCGGCGGGGGCGCTGAGCGCGTCCGCCATCTCGGACCACGCGGGGAACATTTGGGGACAATCCGAACACTTTCCGGGATTCAACGCCGAGGAGGCGAAGAATTTGATGGCTCTGTTCGCGGATCCAATCGAACGCGCGAGCGAGGGTATCATAGTCGGTGGGTCGAGGTACGTGTTTCTCAACGGCGGCGACGACGCGGGCGTCGTTCGAGGGAAGCGAGGCTCCACGCACGGAATCGTGGTGAAGAAGACGAAGACGGCGTTGGTGATCGGTATTCACGGGGATAATCTCGAGACGAGACAGGTGAGCGCGCACGTGGAACAGTTCGGTGACTACCTCGCCTCGCAGGGAATGTGAGTCTATCTCCCGCGCGGCGCGGCGCCGATTCGACGGTTCGATGAAGAACGAATGGAAGGAAGATGATGTAACAATTAGCACACAGTAAAAAAAATCGATGCTTCCTCGTCATCCCTTCGTCTCCATCCGGCGCTGCGTCCACCGTTCGCCTCGGTGTCGTCCCCTCGCGAGCTCCGAGTCGGCGCCCGGAGCCGGGGTGGGGAACCGCCCGGTCGACGTCGACGCGTCCCGAGCCTCGAGTGAGGCCGAAGCGGCGCGCGTCCGAGTCGTCACATCGCCGCGCGCTCGCGAGACGGACGATGATGACGATGCGCGTGATGTCCGCGCGCGCGACGAGCGTTCGCGCGCCGATGCGTCGAGGACGAGCGAGCGCGTCGATCGAGGCGCCGATACGGATGGGTTCGATTGTGAGCGCGCGCGTGTGTCTCAAGCGTCGAGGATCTGTGCGCTCGAACGCGGCGGAGGGTGAGGATGAGGTCGGAAACGATACGATGAATAACTTGGATAAGCTTCTGGGGACGCCGGAGCCGGCTGAGTCGTCGGAGCCGCCGCCGCCGCCGCGAGCGCTGGACGCGGAGGCGAAGAAGGAGGGCGCTCGCGTGGCCGCGGACCTGGCCGCGGCGCAAGCGAGAATCGCGCGCGAGAAGGCGGCGCAAAACAACAGAAAACTGGTGAACCCGGAGGAGGAGTACGATTACAGCGAACGCGCGATCGCGGCGTTGGTGTACATGTTGCCCTTGTTGGACAGCCTCAAGTACAGCAAATTTTTGTTCATGCAGTTTCCGATGCTCAGTCTCGCGTTGTTACCGCTCGCACCGGTGATTAGTCTGTGGGGAAGTCTTGGGTTTTTACAAGTTGTCGTGTTTTTCGCCACCTATCTGGGTGTCGTTCAAAACCAGAACATGAAGCGTTTCGTTCGCTTCAACGCGCAACAAGCCATTCTTTTGGATATTTTGTTGATCGTTCCAGATTTGTTGACCCGCACCTTCCAAGGCATCGATGGATCTGGACCTACTGGTGGAGTCGGCTTACAGGCCGAAATCCTCTTCTTCAACAGTGTATTCCTATTCACGTACATTTGTTGCACCGTCGGCGCCGTCGGCTCGACGGCTGGTAAAGAGATTAAGCTTCCTCTGATTGGTGATGCGGCCGACATGCAACAACCGCGTTAGATTATAGTAGATAAAACATCGCTTGCAGCATTATACTAATGACAGTTTCCGTTCGAATTTCCGTTGAACCGCTCCCTCACGTTTCTGCATTCTATCTGAGAACGCAAGAGCTCTAAGGTCGCCTCGAGCGCGATAACTTTGCTACGTTCAACCTTCAACGCAGCATCTCGGAGCGCTATCTGAGATTTCAACGCGTCGTTCTTACCCTTAGATGGCATGATCAATCGGACGGGTTTCAACGCTGTCTCACCGTCCTTTGACTTTACGCGAGCGAAAAGAGAAATATTTTGTGGAATGTTCGTTTCCGCTTTTTTGGCGCCTACATTCCGACACTCCTTTGCACCGGTGACTTTCTGCGTACTGGCGACTTTCTTTGCATCCGTTTTCGTTCTCTTCCGCTTCATCGTCCACCGAGGTATCCGACGAGCGTTTATGCCTTGATCATTGTTCGCGCTGTCATTCGTACAAGTGGACTGAAGGGGTCGTTTCTTCGGCGGACCCATTCTCTCCATTCGCGTGGCTGGAGGTCGCTTCAAAGTGTTCGTGCGAAGCATTTCCAGCTGATTACACGTGTGATCGTGCATGTACGATACTTCTAATTTATTCGACCCCGAACGAATGCACACGTGTTTCCGCGCCGGACACCCCGGAACCGAACAACGATAATAAGAACGCTCAATCGGCGTCGGTGCCTCCTTCCTGATGTACTTCCGCCCGTATTTTCTCCACGAGATGTCTTCTTCACCCTCGATCATCGTCCGCGACTTCCCTTTCGCCGCGACATCGGCGGTCTCAGTCTCTCGCCGCGGTCTCCTCGTCTCCCCCGTCGCTTCTTCCCCGTGCTCGGTCTCGGATCCCGCGCCCGCCGATCCCGCGTCACCGCGCGATCCCTCGCCTTGTTCCCCCGTTTTCTCGTTCGCGGTCCCATCGCCCGCCTCGCTCGTCCGTTCCCTATCGGTCGATCGAAGGAAGCGAGACACCGCGCGCACGATGAGTGCTGCTTTTCCACCATGTCCCTCGGGTCGTCCCCGGGATCGCGCGACGCGCTCGACGTCGTCCGAGACGTCATCATCGACCGCGGACATCGCCGCGCGTTCGTTCCGATCGCGCCGCGTCCCGATCTCTCGCGCGCCGCCTCCCTCGTGGTCGCCTCGAGGGACCGCCTCGGAAGTCTCGAAAACGCTCAAACGACCGTTTTCGTCCCGAAAATAGAAATAATGAGGCGCGAGGGATCGGATGGCGATGGGCGTGGAAATAGAAAATTCATCAGCAAATGTATGTACGTACAACCCACGCGCGCGCTCGAAGACGCGATGCGACTAATTTACTTGCGACCCTTGCGACGGGCGGGTTTTTTACCAGCCATAAAGTTTACGGTGTGCTCCTTTTTGGCGGAACCGGCGGCGCCGAAGGCGTCGGCACTCTTCTTCTTGTCGACGCGAGACTTGGTGGATGATTTGACGCCGGATGGCTTTTCTTTCACCTCACCCTTCATCTCCGCGAGAACTTGGTCGAAAGATAAACCGTCCGGACCGTAGCCGTCGCTATCGCTATCGCTATCGTCGCCTCGCGCGTCGCTGTCTTCGTCATCCGAGGCAAACTTCTTCAAAGTCTCCGCGTCGACGCCGTCGCCAACGAGTTCGTCGTTGATGTCGACGTCTTCGCTCTCAGAATTCTCGCCGTGTTCGGTGGCGGCATTCTCGTCATCCTCTTCGTCGCTGTCTTCCTCGTCGTCTCCCGACGGGTCTTCACGCTTTCTCTTTGACTTTGTAGACGCGTCGTTTTCCTCCTCGTCCTCCTCTTCTTCACCACCCTCGTCTCCGGATGCCGGCTCATCTTCATCCTCGGTTGCGTACTCTTGATCGTGCCTATCTTCTTCATCGAACAGACCATGAGCCTGCGGCATGCGGCGGTGAACTTGCTTCATGGTCGCTTCCGCCGCCGCCGAGGCGAATCCTTGCGCAGCCGTCTTCTCGGCATCGGTCGCATTCTCCGTCACGTTCACGATGGTTTGGGAGGGTCCGTCGGGAAGTGAAGGCGGAGCCGTAAACCAAGGAATTCTACCGCGCTGCCAGTCGTGCAGAATAGTCTTCGCGACGGCGTTGACGTCCTCCTCGCCTCCCTTGAGTAGCTTACCGCTCATGCGTGCAATTTGGCGCAAGAAATCATCTGGATCAGTCCAGCTCGGCACCTTGTACGCGCGGCGAAGATATTCAGCCTTTACGCGCATCACGACGTCAGCAATATGTTCTTGTGCGTCTTCAAGATTAGAAATACGCACGACACCCTTCAGCACGGAGTCGGTGTCCGTGTCCTCCGTATCCTGATAAACGACACCAGGACAATCAATCAAGAAAATTCTCTTCGTCAGGTTTACGTATTGCCAAACTTTCGTCTCACCCGGAATCGGCGCGGTGATGCACACCCTTTTGGCGCGAAGCGCGTTGATGACGGATGACTTGCCGACGTTCGGGTATCCCACAAAACCAACAGAAATATTTTGTTTGTCCATTCGCAAACGACTGAACTGTCGAAGGAGAGAAAGCACAGCGCCTTTACCGAACGGATTGCTCACGGACGCGTGGAAAGCAATCGTGGGGAATTCTCGAGACAGTGTGTGCAACCATCTCTTGGTGACCCAAGCTGGAACCAAATCAACCTTGTTCAAGAGGAGAATCATGTGCTTGTGTCTCTTCATCGCGTCCTTTTTGAGATGTTGCTCGAGATGGTAACATCTCGTTCCCATGGGATCACGAACGTCGAGCACTTGAATGATGACGTCAGATGAATCAACGACCTTGTAAAGTTCTCCCCAAATCCGCTTCGATTGGCCTTTCTCGAACATACCAGCCTTCGCTTCGGCGCGGACGCCGTCATCCTCGCGCATCAAGTCCCGGTCGGTGATGGCGCCGGTCTCCACACCCTCCGTGTAAATGTCACCCATCTTCGACGCCGTGCTCACCATCGCCTCCAAATTATCCATGGACAATTTAGGTTTCTTTCGTCGCTTGTTAGCACCGAACGTATCCGCGAACGAACTCTGACTCAACAAATTCACGCGTCTCGCTCGACCTCTCTCTTCATCCTTGAGCAAGGACAGCGGTAATTTCTTTTGTTTGATGAGCACCGTGTACCCATCGCGACTCTTCGTCGCCATCTCTTCTCTAAACTCTTCCAATTGTTTCTGTCCGATCACTCGCGTGTTACCGAACCACCGTCGATCGGGCACGATTCTCGTCGACGGCAACTCCTTGCTCTGCAAGTCTTGTTTGAGAATCTTCCCCTTTTTATCCCGCACCGCTCTCTGCTTGTACATCGCCAACCTCCGCACCGTCGCCGCGCTGCGCTCGTGAGGATTCATGTTATTCGTCCGTCCCACCGTGCTCATCGAGTGCTTGGGCTTATCGCCCTTCGACCCGGACGCGCCGCCGCCGCCGGCGCGACCGCCGCCACCTCGCTGTTTCTTCGCCATCGTCCACGTTCTCGCCCCTCTGCGTCGCTCGTCGCGGTTCGAGCGTTCTCGCGCGCGCCGCCGTTCGAACGCTCGCGTTCGTTCGCGCCTCGCTCACGAACTGGCGACGCGCGCCGACGTCGACGCGCCGAGGTGTGCGCCACTGTGCGCCACCGACGGCGGCGACGCGGCCACGGGCGCGCGTCACTCGACCGCGCGTCGCGTTCGCGAGCGATCGAGAACGGACGCCGTCGCGGGCGAGAGGACAAGGCGAACGAAGATTGAATCGCGAGCGAGTCATGGACGGCGCGGGCGCGGGGCTCACGTGCCACACGGCGCCGGTGCGTGGGCGACGCGAAGACGATGTCTGCCCTCGGCGGCTGGGCGAGTTTTGAGACCGGACGCGACGGAGACGCGCGCGAGGCGGGGAGACGGCGGACGAGAGACTGACGATGATGACGATGCGTTCGTTTCGATCGCCGCAGGGCGTGGTGTTCGACACCATGGACGCGCTGAAGATGCATTATAAATCGGACTGGCACCGGTACAACCTCAAGCGGAACGTCGCCGGTTTGCCGGTGGTCGGGAAAGACTTGTTCGATCGAGTCATGCGACAAGCCGCGGCTCAGGAGGCCGCCACGAAAAAGAAGAGCGAGGGTGGAACGGCGGTGGCGGGCACGGGGCACCTGAAACGCAAGGATCAACTTCCTCGAAGCGTGCTGCGCGCGCAACGATTCGAGAAATGGGTCGAGGCGCACAAAGAGACGCTCGACAAGGTGGATGAATACATCAAGCGCGGCGAGGAAGTGCCGGAGGAGTTACTGGAAGAAATCTCGAGACGACGTGGTGAGGCTGAGGACGACGATGACGTCGATGAATACGAAGGAGAGTGGGAGGAGATGGCCGACGACGAAGCGCAAGAGGCGTTGGCGAACATCGAACGCGCCGCGCAAGAGGCGTCTAGTAGCGAGGACGAAATGGACACCGAAGCGCCTTCCTTTTCCATGGAAGAGCTCACCACCGGTCCGGTTCGACTCGCGGACAACGGTTATGAGCTCATCATCATCGGTAAAGACGGCAAAGCGAAGCGCATCGGTCCCAGAGAGTTCCGTAGATACTACAAACAAAATCATCGTCCACGCGATGAACGCGATTCCGTACGAACGAACGCCAAGCACGTCGGCGCTTCTGTCGATGGCGTCCGTCGCGGAACCGGCGGTGGCATCACTCGCAGAGATTACCCGACGATGCCCACTCAAATTTCCTTGGTGCATCGACGCGCGCAGCGCGCCCTGCGCAAGTACCAGGGCGATCTCATGGTCATGGGCGGCAGCGCCAACAAAAAATTCGACATGAATGGCCGGAATGCGAAGACCAAGCTCCCCAAAGCGTGCCCGTATTAGAATTCAACGTTGAGCTTGTAAAATCATACAAATATCTCCCACAGCTTGTTGGTTTGACAAACCGTCGCGGATCTCGCAGTCGGCGCATCCACACTCTCTGTCGCGTCAAATCGTCGCAGCGACCATGTCGCGATCGATCGATGAGACTCCAATCAATCCATTCGAGCGTTCGGACGCCCCTCCCAGCGCCGCTCCGCCCGCGCAAGCGCGCCCGACGAGCGAGCCGGTGATCGGGCAGCCCGTGTACGCCCTCAATCCAGAACAAGATGCGCAACCGACGCAGCCTTGGTACGCGAGGTCCACGAAATTGTTCACCATCATGGAGATAGATGTTCACGTGTCCGGTTTAATGGTCCTTTACTGCGCCATAGTCATGGTGCTGGCGAGTTTCTCTGGCTTCTATTGGTTTTTCCTGCAACTCATCATCAGCTTCGTTCTCTTTGCCACCGTCCTCGTCCACGAGCTCGGACACTGCGCGGCGGCTCGAAAGGTGGGAGGCACCGTGTCGCACATATTACTTTGGCCCCTCGGGGGATTAGCGTACATCAACCTCGACGATTCGTCCGCAAAGGGTGATCTAGGAGTCGCCGTAGCCGGGCCCGCTACGCACGTGCCGATGTTCATCGTCTGGTTCCTGATTTATCTCGCCGCTGGTGGGAATTCAACCGTCACGTCTCGGTACGGTCATAATTTCGTGCGAGACGTCGCCTCGGAAGGCTGTTGGCTGAACATTTATCTGTTGCTCTTCAATTTGCTGATCCCCGCGTACCCGCTCGATGGCTCGCGAATCATATCAAATGCGTTAGCGCTCTGCGGCGTGCCGGTGAGGACTGCCGGTTGGATCGTGATAACGCTGTCAGTCATCATGAGCTGCGGGCTACTTGCCTATGGATTCATCCTTTCACAGTTTCTCACGCTCTTTGTCGGCGTTTTCACGCTCGCTGAGACGTGGAAATTGTTTTCCTTGCAGCGAAACGACCGGTTGGGGGAACATCCGACGTTCGCCAAGTACAGTGACCGAAGCGGTAATAGAGCTAGCGGTACTTCTTGGAGTGTGCAGGCTATCTAGATTAGAAGTGTAGTATTTCAAACAAACATGTATGAACAAACATGTATTTTTTTTGCGAGCATGCTAAATCTATTGTGCTAATCTTCGCTTTCTTCGTTGACGTTGATGTTCTCTAGTTGTTTCAGACGTGCTTTTCGTGCGGCAATGCGAGCCTCAAATTCGGCGAATTCTTTCGCGCGCTCCTCGCGCGCGTTACGGAGCGATTCTCCGGCAAGACCTGCGATCTTATCCTTCGAAGCGATGTGGCGCAGACGATTTATTTGAGCCTCACTTAAAGACCCGTCGCCGCGCTGCATCAATCTGAGTTGCTCCCGCTGCCACGCTTGCACCTTGGCAATGTCTGTTCCGAGGATCTGAGATCTTCGGTAGCGTAAATTCGAGTACTTGTTCAACATATCGATCCAACTTTCGGGTATGTACGTGATGTCGAGCTCCAGTTCTTCAAGAGCCTTGATCTCGTCGTCCAAGAGTAAATCGTCACGGACTTTGACTCGAGTCTTCATCAACCACGCGCCGATTGGCGAAGATATCAAAGGCTCAGAGTACTCCCCATTCTCGTTTAGAAAGGCTTTCAGTTCGAGAGCCATCTGCGAAAATTGAGTTCCCACGACTAACATGGATTCGACGGGCTCAACCGTGACGTCTCGGAGCATAGACGACATGTTCTGAACTTCTTTGAGAGCTTCGAGAGCATCAAACGCGATGCCTTGCTGACGCAATCGCTTCTCTCTCATTGGCCTCAATTCTCCGCGTCTGTAAAGTTCGCGTTGTTCCTCGAGCCATGCACCGAGACCGGTCGTCATACCTGGCTCATACGGTGGATTCGTGAGGCCGAACTCGATCTGAAACGCCAGAAGCTCTTCAAAAGATGTCTCCCACGTCTGCGCGCGCGTTTGGCGTTCCTTTGTGATGTATCTATCCGAGTCGAATCCGATGGAATCGAGAATGTACAGTTGTTCTTGGTCGAGTTCGGCTTCATCTCTCTTCGTGCGTTGCTCCAGGACCCATGTTCGCATGGGATCGGTTGCTCTGGGTGCGCTGCGACCTGTCCAACCTCGTTTTCGGATGCGTCCGCCGATGCCGCCCGTCTCCGTCTTTTGGCGAACCACGTACTCTAGGACCCTCATGTTCCATTCAGTGTGGAGATCCAACGAAAGGACTATGGCATAATTGCGAATGATATGCGCGACATCTTCCCTGCTCGCGCCGAGTTCGAACATTCTCTGCGTGGACGGAATGATGTTTTGCTGCGCGAGCCGCATGCGGCGCCTATCGACGAGCGCTCGACCCTTCTTCGTCGTTCGCCACGCCGCCGCCGTGCTCAACGCCGCGATGGCTTCGTCCGGAGTGAGACCGAGCTCCGTGGTCAGGTATTCTTCACCAGAACTCGGCGCTCTCGGCGGAACGGCGCGATCCACCACGCGTCGTTCCGCTTTGATGGTGGGAAGAATTTGTTCGCCCCAGCCTTCGCCCGGACGTTCAAACACCCACACCAATTCCGTCTCGGGACGTCCTCTCGACGCGTTACCCTCGCGCGGCCGTGATGTTTTCCCATTCGACGACGATGACGATTTCACACTCTCCGTCGACCTTCTCCGCGACGACGACAACGTCGACGCCGTCTCCTCTCCTCTCCGCGTCCCTCGTCTCGACGTCGCCGCCTCTCCGCCGCCTCCCCTCTCCGCGTCCCTCGTCGTCGCTTCCTCATCCATCGACCTCTCCGTCCCACCGCGCGATCTCGTCTGCGTCGTAAACATCATCTTCCGCCTCTCCTCAATCTTCGCCAGGTACGCCTCCGTCGTCTCCCTCGCCGCCGACTCCCCGCCCGCCTCGGCGCGCGCGCGCGCCCCCGCGCGCCGCCCACCCGCGCGGTCCACTCGTCCACGTCTCGCGCACACACTCGTCGTCGTCATCGTCCCCGTCGTTCGCATCGTCGTCCCCATCGTTCGCATCGCCCCCCCGCGCGTCCCGCCGTCGACTTGACTCGATCGAGATCGATCCGCGGTCGGCGGTCACGATGCCCACGCGCGCGCGTCTCTCTCTCCCGTTCGTTCCCTCGCTCACCCTCGATCGACGATGGTCTCACGATCGATCGTCATCGTCGTCATCGTCGTCATCGTCTTCGTCGCGTTCGCGTTCGTCGCGCGTTCGTCGTCGCGTTCGTCGTCGCGCGGCGTCGTCTCGAGGCTCGTCGTCGACGCGGATCGCGTCATCCGGTCGCGGTCGTGCGCGGAGAGAGAGATGATGGCTTTGTGGATACTCGACTATGGATGTGTAGAGAACGGTACTTTATATTCATGAGATACCGTTTCATAGGTATTCTCTATGGTATACAGGGACAGGGCACGACCCACAGGGACTGCTGCCGACGACCGCGCCCGGGTCCGTGGAGTCCATCTCGGACGGACGGGTCATGACCCGTGCACGGTCGACGGTCGGCGGACGCGGGGACGCGCGCGACGGACGAACGGGCCCGGTGGTGGTGGTGGTGGTGGTCCGCACTCGTCGTCATGGGCGCGAGCGCGTCCAGGGTGGACGTCGAGGACGGGTCGGCGAGCGAAAGGATCGAACGCGGGAGGAGGAGCGCGAAGATACGGGTGCGAGACGCGCGAGGGGGCGACGCGATCGGGGGATGAAAGAACGGGCGCGCGCGCGCGAATGGGCGTTCGAACGGGGAGGATGGACGACGACGGACGGGTGGGGGGTGTGAGACGGGGCGGTCGTGGACGTGGGTTCGTCGCGCGCGATGTGGGGGGGGGTGGACGCGCGCGTGGATGCGAGACTGACGAGCGCGGGGCGCGGCGAACGCAGATCACGGCGCATTTGGTGCGCGAGCTCGAACGCGAGGCGCGGCGACGAAACGGTGAGGCTCCGGTCGCGGTGGACGAGGATGAGGCGGATGTGAGAGGTGGAGACGGGGGTGGACGAGCGGCGTCGACGTCGACGGCGCGTTCGGGGGGGGTGTCGACGTCGACGGCGCGTTCGGGGGCGAGAGGACGCGGCGGCGCGGCGGCGACGCCGAGAGGACTCTTCGCGCCGGCGGATTTATTGACGGCGTCGCACGTGACGCCGAATCATCGGGAATTGGCGGAAGAACCGTCGGCGAAACATCCCGATTTGCGAGAGGCGCTTCGGCAGAGCGCGCGCGTCGGTGACTTGTTGTTGAAACGCGAGGCGAGAGAGATTGAGGAAATCGACAAGTACGCCGAAGAGTTGGAAAAGCTCGAAAAGGATCCATTCGCGGGCGCGAGAGAGGCACCGTGCGGCGTCGAGGCGGAAAAAGTACGCGCGTGCTACGGATCCAACGCCAAAAACGTCACAGCGTGTCGCGAGGTTGTCGATGAATATAAAAAATGCGGCCGCGTCGCGTTGCGCAAATTCGTGCAACGCGAGCCCGCGGCGGCGTAGCGCGCGCACACTCGTTATACATAGCGTGAATGTAGCAGAAACGTACCGTTTCGATCACCTTTTGTTCGCTCGGTTCGCATCACTCCGCGCGCGCGGCCGTCGATCGAGCGTATCGCTCCCGTCGTCTCGCGCCGACGGCGGCGGAGCTCGCGAACACCATGGCGACTCGTGCCCACACGCGACACACGCGCGCGCGCGTCGAGCGAGAGCGTCGAGTCTCCAGAAGCCATGATCGCGTCGCGTGAACGACGGCGAACGTCATCGTCGACGTCTTTCGGCGTCGTCCTCGTCCTCCTCGCGCTCTGCGTCGCGCCGAGACTCGCCCACGCCGGTGGATTCGGTCGGAGCTCACTGTACAGCGAGCTTCAGCGCACGTACGGCCTGGGCGGTCGAGAGGCAGACGCCGAGCACGAACCGGTGGTCGACGAAGGCGCGGTCGAACCCGAACCCGAACCCGAGGTCGAGAAGCCGAGAAATCTCTTGCACGTGGGGAGCGAGATGGATCATCACGAGTTGAGGAATCAGTTTGAGAAGTTTCCCGATCATCACGACATCAACGCGCCTCTTCATCGAAGCGGATTGACGGCGCTGAAGCACGCGATTCTCATCGGAAACGATACGTACGTGAGAACGGTGATCGATTTGGGAGCGGACACGAACGCGGTGTTGTTCGGGGCAAAGGCGATACACTTCAACGCGGGCTCGTGCGGCACCAGAGGGAGCGTCCCGATTTTGCACGCGCTGCTGGAACACGGAGCGAACGTCACGGAGGAGACGGAACAGGGAGATCAACCCATTCACATCGCGGCGCGAGGGTGGAAGAAATATTGTGTCAACTACGTGGAGACGTTGCTCGAACAGGAAGGTGTTGATCCGAACGCGAGACGCGCAAGCGGAAACATGACGACGCCGCTCCACGAAGCGGCGCACAAGTCTTCATTTACGATAGTGAAGCTTCTGTTGGACGCCGGCGCGGATGTGAACGCGCAAGACACAGACGGTGAGACACCGCTGCATAAAGCCATTCGAGGTGACCACATGCACGCCGCCTGGGGGTTGATGAGCAACGGCGCCGATATTTTCATCAAGAACAAGCGCGGCATCGATGCGGAAGGTCTCGCGAAACTCAGACGTGCCGATTACGACACGATGCAAATGTTTGCCGATCATAAGAAACGGCTCGAAGAGAAGCAAAAAACGGAAAAGCATGACGAACTCTGATGCGAGCGTAGTGTAAAACAGCGCGACACCAGTAATGTAATGTACATTTTATCATATTCTCAACTTCTACGAATGTTTGTCGGGGGAGCAAAAGGGAGGATCGGGTTAGACTCCGGCGTCGCGTCCGTGTCTTCTTTCCACATCTTAATAGTCTTGTCCGCCTCGCACGTGATCAAGCGAGAGCCAGTAACGTCGAAAGTGGATGCGTAAATGCCACATTCAGCCTCCAAAGAGCCCGGTTGCACGAGCGCTTTTTCTTTTTGGAAGCAGTGCCCAGATTTGTAATCCCAAAAGCACATGCTTCCATTATCACCACCGGTGAAAATAACGTCATCGTCATTCATCGCCATCGCGTTGACGATGGATTTTTGTTGGCTCAGCATGTTGTGCATGAAATCACCGTGGCAGGAAAACTTTTTGATGTTATCGGCGGAGGCCGAAACAAAGGCAAACTCCTTCTTGTGCATCGCCATGGCCCGAACACCTTTCTTGTGATGAGTCAGCGTGTGAATAGTCTTCCCCGTCGACAAATCCCAAAGTCGAACCGTACTGTCGTACGAACCCGTGACGAGCTGAGGGTTCTCATCTTGCGCCAAGATGCAGCCGACAGTGTTTTCGTGGCCCGACAAGCAATACACTTGGTTCTTCGTACGCATATCCCAGACACGGCACGCGCTATCTCTACCACCAGTCATCAGGATGTCTAACGTCGGGTGCATCGCAATCGAGTACACTCCGGATAAGTGTCCGTGGTAGTTGCGAATCACCTTGTTGTACTCTAAATCCCAGCACTTGACCTTTTTGTCCAATCCGCAAGAGAACATGTACGGGTGACGTGGGCTCACGCAAAGGCCGGTGACTTGCTCGATGTGACCCGTTAACGTGAGTTTCAGATTGCCACTCGCCAAGTCCCACACTTTGATGGTTCGGTCGGCGCTCCCGGTGACGAACCACTCGTTTCCTGGGTCTACGGCGCAAGATCTCACCCAACCTTGATGTCCAGAAATGACGCGATACAATTTCCAAGGGGCCCGCCATTCCGGTTCCGGCCACTCGCTCGCCAGTCTCTTCGCAATGTTCGCCCCAGTCGCGGCATTGGCGTGTTTGCCGAAAATGGAGACGGGCAGGTTCGCTTTGGCGTCCTCTCCGCGGAACGGCGCCAGCGCCTTCGACGGGCCCGCTTGCGCTCCGCCATCGCGTTCATCCTCGTCATCGAGCGCATCGATCATCGAAGCGATATCACTCGGTGCCTTTTTGCGCTTCTTTTCCTCCTTCCCTCGTACGCGCTCGTCCTCGTCTTCGCCCCGGCTTTCCCTCGCCTCTGGGTAAATTGGCCCAGAACCTCCCGTCGAGGCCGCCGATGCCTTGTCTCGTCCACCGTGCTCGTTCTCGCGCGACCACGCGCGCACGGACGCGTACTCATCCGCAATTTTCGTCGCCAGACGCACGCGAGCCGCTCGCTCGGCGCCGTTCGCGCCTGCCGTCCCGGCGCTCTTGCTACCGCCGCCTCGCTCGATCGCGCGGTCGGCGCCGAACAGGGCGTTCGTGCGCGCGATGGACGTGCTCGCGAGGGCGCGCGCGCGATCGTGCACCGTCGGGCCATCTTTCGAACCTCGCGCCATGGCGTGCGACGCGCGAGGACGTTCGCGCACGCGCGAGTGTGCGGAGAGCACGGGGCGGGGTCTTGGGCTCGTTCAGTCTTTTTCACAAGGCACGAGTCATCGAACGATTCGCACTCTGTGCGCGTTCTTCGCTATCCAGGCGCTAAATTCGGGTGATTGCGCTAATTGTGCGATCGCTTCGTCCGTTCTGATGCGGCCGACGTGTTCGTGCTCCTCCTCAGAGAGGTAGCGGCCGTACGCGGCGGCGGCCGCGCCGAGCGGCGGGACGACTTCTTCCCTCGTCGGATCTGTATCTGATTGGTCTGAGGTTGAACTTTTCGCTCTGGAGGAGAAGATGCCGCGTAGCATCGAAGATCTAGGCGTGGTGTTCTGCTGTTGCGTGCGTGCGTCGAGACGCCGCGGCGGTGTGCGAGGATCGGGATCGAGGGTTGCGGGAAGCGGAGGGCGAGCGCGGCGGCGCAGGCCGAGCGCAAACAAACCACCGTTCGATCCCTCGTCTTCGGACTCTGAGTCGGACGACGTGTACTCTTGTCGGACTCTGGCACCATCGTCGAATCCAGTTTGAACGCTACCTCGGTGGACGAAACGGCCTGCGGCGTCGACGATGCGGTCCGACGCGCGAATGACTGGGGTGTACAGACAATACGTCACCGCAACTGCAACCATCGCCGTTGCACAAGGGACATCCCTGGAGCTAAATTGGATCAAACCACAACCGATGATCCGTATGAGCATGGTGACTGAAGATCGAACCGGGCCCGCCACTCCTCCGGTGACGGCGTCGAGAACGAAAGACGTGACGAGCCATCGACCGACGCCGGCACCCAAGACGAGCAAGCCAAACCCAGTGAGCGCGCCGTACAGCGCCCAGGGATCCTCCGCAATGATTGTTTCTAAACTAGCGTTCGCGTAACGCTTTTTGATCAAAGAAATCACCAAGCGCATCGGTTTCATCGTCATGCGCCAGTACATGTTCGTCACATTTTCCCACTGCTCGTTCGGCACAAAGTGGTACATGGCGAACCCAGCGAGCGTGAACGTGCGTTTCACCATTCGCCCACCAGGAAAAGATCGCGCTAGTCTATGTATGACGATCAAAACCAAAGCGAGCGTGGACAACGTCATCGCGAGCGTGTAGAAGCACGTCACCGAGTTTGCCACGGCGGGCGCCACGAGTAACAAAGTCACGCCGGCGACGAGACGCGCGACGAGTTTCACTTGAAACGAACTCTTCGCCGAGACCGTATACTTGAGCGTCCCACTCGCGCGACACCGCGGCGTTATCAAGTACCCCTTCTCGTACGGCCCCACGAGGGCGACGGCGGTTCCCTTTGTTTTTCCTCGAGGCGCCGTCGCCGGCGCGCTCTTCCACTCCATCGTCGTCACGTTCGTCGTCGTGTTAAACGTCGACACCGTCCACACGTGATGCAACGCGCACCTCGCACCGTTGAAACCTCCGTTCAAATCCCTAAAAGTCACCTCGACTTCGTCGAACAAGCGTCTCGCGTCCCACCGAGGATGTCCTCGCACCGCCGCGCCGCTCGGCGCGCTTCCGCTCGCCTCGACCGGCATCGTCGGCCCGTCCACGTACACCGACGTCGGTACCGTTCCGTCTGCGCGCGTTCTCCTCGTCGTCAGTCCTCGTCTCACCTCGCGCGCGTCCGCTTCGCCCCCGCGCCCGGTTTCACCGTCGTCAATCAAATCAATCAAATCAATCAATCCACGCGTTCGTTTCGTCACCCCATCGAGCGTCCGAGCCCCCCTCCCCGCGCGCGCGCACCTCTGAGCGCCACCGACCCATCGCCGACGCCTCTCACCCCCCCCTTCCCTCGACCGCGCGCGCCCTCGACCGCGGTCACCGTCGCGAACACCGCGAGCGCGCGCGCGCGCGCGCGCGCCGTCCTCCACGAACGGGCACGGGAACGACGACGTTCGCGACGTCTCCTCGCACCACCGTTCGCGTCCACCGACGACGACGACGACGACGAACGACGCGCGTCGTCTTCGTCGTCCACACCCATCATCGCGCGCGTCTCCCGTCGTCGTCGTCGTCGTCGTCGTCGTCGTCGTCGTCGTCGCGCGGTCGTTCGAACGACTCGACCGACCGACCGACCGACCGACCGACCGGGTGCGAGAGATGGGGGGACTCTTCGACCGTTTGTGACCCATTGAAATATATACACGGTTCACGACTCCCCACACAGTCCCTCACCTCGCGAGCCCTCGAACGAATGAACATGGAATGAAATGAAGTGCAATGATTCGCGAGCGTGGAGACGCGGTCATCGACGCCGGTGCGTCAGACGAAGACGCGCGCGCGCCGTCCCGTTCGACGAGACGACCATGTACGCGTCTCTCTCGCGCGGTGCGGTGACGACGCCGACGCCGACGCCGACGCGCGCCCGCGCGAGCGATCATCATCGTCATTATCCGCGCCCCGCGATCGCGCCGCGAGGACGACGGGAGACGACGACGTCCGCGGTCGTCGGACGAGGCGCGCGCGCGAGGGTGCGAGTGAGAGCGAGCAGATTTCTCGATATCGCGGAGGATGTCGTCGAGGACGGCGCGGTGGTGGTGAGCGATGTCGTGGAGAACGCGGAGACGGCGGCGGGAGGCGCGGCGGACGCGGCGGACGCGGCGGACGCGGCGGACGCGATGGACGCGGCGGGCGCGATGGGCGACGTCGTGGACGGTGCGGCGCAAGTTGATGCGATCAAGTCGTTTGAGGAGGCGAAAATGTCGTTTAATGCGAGCAAACGGGCGTTCGAGGAGGCGCAAAATTCGTTCAACGCGAGCAAGCAGGCGTTCGGTGGATCCATCCAGGGCGCGGAGGATGCGTTGTTGCAATTCGAGAATGACGTCGTCGGCGGGTACACCCAAGGCGTTGATTCCGCGTTCACGTCCTTTAAGGGTGCGTTGCCGGAAGAGTTTGCAAAGTTGATCGACTTGGCGAAGGAGGACGGTGATGTGGCGATCGCGTTGGGCGTCGCCGCGGTGTTCTTGCCGGTGATTTTCGGCGGCGTCGCGGAAGGCGTTCGCGGATACGCCGGTAGCAAGCGTCCGGCGTACGTCAACGCGCAGCTTGCGAAGGACTCCCGAGCGTTCCTCGTCGACACTCGTTCGAGCGAGCGACGCAGAGCGGACGGTGTTCCGGATTTGAGAAAAGATGCCCGCGATAGAGGCGCGGCGTTCGAAGTCGAGCAGTTTGATCCGTTGACTCGCTCCGCCACGGCGAACCCGCGAGCGGCCGAGTTGAGAATCACGGCGGAACGCGTCGTCAAGCGCACCCAGTGGGGTGGACGACTTTATTTCATGGGACCAGACGCGGCCGCGCTCGCGAAGGAAGTCACCGCCTTGGCGAACCGTAAGTGCTTCACGATTTCGGGCGATTTCGACGCGTGGAGATCGCAAGGCTTGAAAATTCGTCGCAACGGTTCCTACGATAAGAGCATCATCGATAGAGTTGGTGAGGACACCGGTGAATTCGTCAGATCTGGTTCGCAATTCGTGCAAACGCAAATCGGTACCGCGCGAACGACCATCAGTTCCAAGATTGCGAAGGCGAACGCGCAGCAAAAGGCTGCCGCCGTCGTCGGTTTCTTGGCGTTGGCGTACGCGGTGAGCCAGTACGAGAAAACTCTGGCTTTCATCGGATTCTTGGGTATTTTCTGGTCCATCTACGACAGAGTCAGGAACTACGAATCCGCCGAAGAGTTCTTCGATGATGCCGGAACAGTGCTTGGCCCCGTCGCCGCCATTGGTTCCGCGGCCGGCTCGACTGCCATGAAGGTGGTGGGCGCCGCCACATCGGACGAAGAGTCTGAATCCGATTCTCTCGAGGACTTGAAGGACATGGAACTTCCCACGCTCGCGGATATGGATATTCCGGAACCCGCGGACGGAGAGGAGGAAGAGGAAGAGGGAGAGGAAGACAAGATCAACACTGACTGAGCGCGAGCGCAAACATTCAACGCGGAAACGACGCTCGGCGAAAGCGACGTTTTCACGAACCCGCACGCGAACACGCAGCGCATAAAGCATTCGTAAACTAGCACCTACTCGAACTTTCGCGTCAAGCACGCAATCACGTGAAGTCGTTGTAAAAATGCAAGAGCAATATCCACCGAGCCGCCGACGCGCCGGAGCCTCCCGCGACGAGATTCCATCTTCATCTTCATCACTTCACGTCGCGCCATGCGTCGTCTTCGACGGTTGTCGTCACCTTCGGCGCCCCCCAGGACGTCGAAAGTGTGGCGCGCATTCATGTCGGGACTTTTCCTCGTCCTCATCGTCGCGACGTGCGCGGTCGCGCGCGCCGATGACGACGTCGAAGACGCGACCGACTCGGAAGTGTTGGAAGAACACGAGCGCACCCTTCAAGAACTCCTGCGGGAATCCACGCACGCGGCGCCATCGGTCAAAGATGCATTTCGCAAGCTCGCCGAACAGGCGTCGTCCGCGCCCAGTCTTCAAGAACTCCGGGAGAGAGAGTCTGGATCGTCCGAGCGCGAGTCGCCCCGGCGCGTCGAGCGCGAGATTGAACAAGCGCAAGGCGAAGTCGCTCGAGACGAATGGATCGTCGCGCGCGAGGCACTTTTCACCCTGAGCGCACTGCGCCAGATTGGTATTCTCGACGTTGATGCGGTTCCGGAGAGCCGGGACGAGGATTGGCACCGAGAAGCGCTGGAGAGAGCGTCGCTGATGGGCGACGACTGGGCGCGAACGGCGTTTGGATATAGGTTATGGAAGGGATTTGATGGCGTCGAAAAAGACGAAGAGCGAGCGCTTCAAATGCTTCGTGAAGTGGCCGCCATCGGTCTCGAAAGAGGTCCGACGACGTACGAGATTGAGGGACTGAACGGCGCCGAGTGGCTGAGAGATCGAGATCGAGATGCGTCTTGGTTCTCTGAGAGCGTCGCGGCGAAAGCAGCAGATCAGGTGGCGTTGGAATTAGACGCTGCTGCTCGTGGTGATGATAGCGCACACGCGCAGCTAGGATACCGTGCGCTCGTTGGTGATCGCGGTGTGGAACAAGATGAGGGAGCGGCTTTCCAACATTTTTATGAAGCCGCGCAACGACGCGGCGGTGGTTTACCTGAGGCGCACTACAACTTAGGCTTCATGTACATGAACGGGATGGGTACGGATAAGAACTACACCGCAGCCAAAGAGCAGTTCACCAAGGCGATTTCTAAGGGAGGCATCGCGCCGGCTTATAACGGCTTGGGCGTATTGGAATACAACGGCCTCCTCGGTGAGAAAAATTACACCGCAGCGATGGCGTACTTTGAAGAAGCCGCAAAGCGCGAGGATCCCGATGGATACTTCAACTTGGCACAAATGTACATTCTGGGTCACGATGTTGAAGCTAACGCCACCTACGGGGTGGAAATCATGGAGAAGGCTGCTGAGCTTGGACACTGGCGGGCGCCGTACGAGCTCGGCTTAGCGCACGCATCCGGAGAAGCCGTCGAAAGAAATGTGTCGAGAGCCACGAGATTATTTCACGTGTTCATTGAGGAGCGATTCAGTTGGGATAAACAACGGAACGATGCGATAGAAGATGTACTTGTGCACCAAAACTCGTGGGGCGCTCTCATACGCTACTCTCTCGTGTCGTCACTTGGAAGTGAATCGGCGGCAAACAACGTCGTTTGGCTGCTGCGCAAATCCAACGCATACACAAATGATGATAGATTCGAGCTCGCCGCGAGGATGCTTCGCGAGATCATTCATTGTTATGGATCTCCGGAGGCGCGAGTGGATCTCGCCGATTTATTGCGGACACGCAAAGTTGAACCAGATCTCACGTTTGATTTGAACAACGAGTACGAACAGGCTGCGTTGAACGCTTCAACGTACGATCGGGCCGCAGTACAGCATTACGTTGCGGCAGCGTTCAGCGAGAAGCCGTACGCAGAGGCTCTGGTCAATCTTGGTTGGGCGCACTTACTAGGCTCCGGCGTGGTGGTAAACTTTACAAGAAGTTTGGAGCTTTTCGCGGCGGGAGCCGCGGCGTCACACAACTCTTACGAAGCTGCACCGTGTGTCATCGCCGGCATGATATCCAAACTCTGGCTCCTCGCCGCTTCTGCTTCCTTACGAATGAACTTCGGGTCTCTCGGCTTGCCGGACTCGCATTTTTCATCGTTAAAGGCGAGAAGCCTCGCGGGGTCGTCGAACGCCCTCACCGCCCTTCAAATCATTCAAGGGATCGAGATTATCGAGCGATACTCTCTGTACGTTCTAACACTAGCCCTAGCAAGCGTGCTCGCGTATCGCATGATGCTTCCCAGCCGATAATAGAATACAATAGCGCTCGCGGCTGCAAACGACAGAAAGCGTCATCACGTCAGACACTTCCGTCCCCACAGTTCGCGTCGCGATGGAATCGCTCGCGACGACGGCGCCTCGAACGTTTGCCACGCCGCGATCGACGCGCTATTCGGCGGTTCGTCGCGTCCCGGTCGATGGTCGTCGCGTCCCGGATGGACAACTCGTGCGTGGTGACGTGGCGACCGTGCGGGCGGGCGCGTCCGGTGATGCGTCGTCGGTGACAAAGGAAGACGACGACGACGACGACGCCTTCTTACGCTTTCTCGAGGACTCCATGGATGGGAAGACGACGCAATCGGCGGCGTCGGATGGACTGAACTGGGGAGGCGATATGAGCGGCGACGAGCTGAGAAACATAGTCCTGAAGCGTTACGGAAGATTGTACGACGCGCGAATTTGCCAGCGACGGGATCGTTTCAATAAGCTGCAGATTTATCTTCAAATCATGTGGAAGTTTTTGGGGCAGAAGAGTTTTCCGCTCAGCGAGGCGGAATACGTGGAGCAGACGGATGCGGTCGCAGAGCTCTTGTCCGAGTGGGGGGTCGGGGACGTGGTTCGCGAAGCGCTGCCGAAGCATCCGAAGGTACCCAAGATGGACACGACGGGAGCAAATGCCGTGATGATTCCGCTGGGTTTAGAAGATTTGGAGGAGAACGGTGTTCCTGGCGCGAACTGATGCTATTTAAATCGTGTCTACATTATCTTAAGTGCACCGCGACTTTCGGCTCATCCGCCCGCCTCCCTGACCGCAATCAGACTCTTAATCTTCGCTAATCGTACGTATAACGGTCTGAGGTGTTTCTTATCTTCTCGAGTCGTCTTTCTACCCGTCGTGCGAGAAACGCGCACGTCGAAACGACGCAACCTTCGCTTCAGCGCGCTCTTGTCCGCGCGAAGCTTTTCTAGAGTCTCGTCACCTCGTAACGGCGCGAATAACGTCTGAATATCTAATCCCATCACGCGATCAACCTCCGCAGAAACACCATCGAGATCTCCGAGCCAATCTCCGACGACGTCCGCGATATTCTCCTCCAACTCCTCTGATTCGTACCCGCTCGCCGGTTTCTCCAACACCTCGTCCTTGACCTCTCTCTCGCACGACTCCCCCTTTCCACCGATGTTCATGTCATTCACCAGCTCCTTCAGGGCGTCGACCGCGCGATCGTCCTCCACCGCCGCGACGGCGGTCGCCGGCGCGTTTTCTTTGCCATCTTTCCCAACCGTCACCGCGTTCCCTCCCTTGAGCGTCTCGGTCGCGCGGTCCAACACCCGCCGGGCGTTCTCGACGCTCTTCAGCGCTCTCTCCGACATCTTCGACCCTCGCGGCGATCGACGCGACGCGCGCGCGCGATGCCCTCGCTCGACGACGCGTCGACCAACGGTCGCCCGTCGCGATTTCGTCGAGACTCGACGCGCGCGCGCGGAGGAACCGACGATTCGCGCGTCGTCAACGAACGCGGGGACTGCGACGCGCCGTTTCGCGACGTCGGACGCGCGCCGACGCGACGCGCGCGCGCGTGTGCCGTCGCGCGCGCGTCCGCGACGGCTGCGCATTTGAAAAACATCATATACAATGAAAAAAACGCCCTTTTAACACAAAAACACCAAGAAACGCCTTTTCCAATGGAGAAACGCCTCGACGGCTCGACGCGTCACAGCGCCGCGAACTCGCGCGGAGGCGCGCGCGAACGCCTGCGCGCGCGCCGTGGGAACGTAAAAATATGGTCGCCCCTTCCGGGGGCTTCGGCGCGTCGTCCACGGCCGCGGACATCTGGGATGCGGTGGATGACTTGCGCGGCGATGCGCACTATCGAGCCCTCGACGTCGAGACGACCGCGACCGCGGCGGAGATCAAGCGCGCGTTCGCCAAGAGGGCGAGAGAGTGTCATCCGGATAAGGGCGGCGACGCCGAGACGTTCGCCGCGGTGCGGAAAGCGTTCGAGACGCTGATCGATCCCAAGGCGAGAGCCACGTACGACGCGTTGATGAAGGAGCACCAGTATCGATACATTCGCGGCGTCACGAAGCGCGCCGTCGGTGGTGAAGATGCGCTATTGGACGACATCGAACGATTGGGATTGGAGAATGTGTGCGCGGCGACGCAGTTGGTGACGCTGTGTGAGGTGTGTGGGCGACCGAGCACGCGGGTGTGCTACGCGTGCACGGCGTTGTTTTGTGATTTCTGCGAACGTAAAATGCATTGGAAAGGCTCGGTGGGATTACACTGGCCGGTGCAGCGCGTGGATGGGAAGATGGCGAAGGAGCTTGGAGAGAGGCAGCTCGAGGAGAAAATGAAAGAGGACGGCGAGCGCGCGATGCGGGAGGATCCCAATTACCGAACAGATGCGGAGTTGCAGACGATTCGTACTTTCAAAGAGACGGCTGCGATGGTGTATCATCCAGACGGTCGACACAAGAGAAAATACGACGTGGGTTTGGCGCAGCATTACATGTGGGCGCAGTCGATGCGGTCCGTGTACATCGCCATCAACGTTCCGACTGGATATGCCGATAAAGAATTACACTTTGATTTTACGGGGCAAGCCGTGCTCGTTCAACCAGAGGATTCGTTTCCCATTCTAGACAGAGTTTTAGCGAACGTGGTGGACACGCGGTATCCGGCCGAGATCATGCAAACCGAAGACAGACGTTTCGCCATGATTGAGATACGCAAGCGTAAAATTGGCGAAGATTGGAAGAAAGTTTTCGAAGGAGATTCAGACTATGCGAGATGCATGAAGCCCCTCTACACGCTGACGGAGTCAAACAAAGAAGTTGTCATGGAGTTTGAATTGCCGTTTTGGAAGGAATCAGACGACGTCACGGTGGAAATCACGAATGAATTCATACATGTCAAGGTGATGGGCGAGTTTGACATGAAGCGAGAGTTTTGGCAAAAGTCACAAAATGAAGAGAAGAAGGACGTCGAGAAATGGCAACCGCTCGACGTCGACGAGTGTACGTGGAGCTTGGATGACGGATTTGAACGAGATAGCGGCGACCCGTGCAAGACACTGATGATTTTACTGCAAAAACCCGATCCCACGCACGAAGAGAATGAGTTTCAACGAGGAGAACGTTCGGATAATAGAAACATCTATAAACACGATGAACGCCACGGCGCCCGTTTCTTCCGTGATGACGGCGATCAGTATTCCTTGGAAATTTTGTTACAAGCGGCTCTTTTCGTCGATACAGGTTCAACCTGGCATCAACCAACGCCTGCAGAAGCATATAAACCGCCGTACATGACCGGGCATTACATCAAAGAATTCGGAAAACTCCCAAAGCAAGTTCAAACCATCATTGGAGACTTGCTGGAGAAGAGGAAGGAGGCGAGGGTCGAACTCGAAGATGATGAATTCATCGACGATGAGTTGCAGTATTTCTAAGTAGGAGCTAAAAATCAATTGAAATAAGCTAATTCTACGTCAATCACGTTAAAATTGCGTTTTCTCCTTCGCCGAGCCAAAACGGCTCAATCTCTCTCGGCGGTAAAATCCAAAAAGTGTCGTCGTCGTCGTCAAACTCATCGTCTGAAACTTCGACAAACGATTTTGAATTGAGCGATATCTCTTGATCGAGTCCAATGTACGAGTCGGACATGAGATAGACGACTAACTTCGGGGTGCGAGCGCTGGGTGACGAGCTCGGCGGACACTTCAACTTTACGCTCGCGCGGTCGCCAAACGAAATACGACGCAGCGCCAAAAGTTCGTCATTCGCCGAGTCTCCGATGACAATCCACCAGCCCTCCTCCTTCACTTTAGGGAAACGTGGCGTGTACGATTTCGGAGCCTTGGATCCGCACTTTGGGCCCACACGCTTCAGCGTCACGTGTACCGTCTTGTTCTTTGCATCACCCTTTGTCGTCTCCACCGTCGCCTTGGCGTCAATCGACGGCAACCTCAGGCAAAGATCAATCGTTTGATCCACCTTGCGAGCGCTGATACCCGATCCGGCGAGGATCTTTCGAGCTCGGCCCTTGTCCCTCGAGCACAGATCCATCAGCTGCGGCAGGATGGAAACATTTTGTTTCTCAAGATATCTCAAGTTGTCGCGCTTGACATGAGGCAGCGTCAATAGAGATGAGTCGGTGATCATTCGACCCTGCATAATCATCTGCATCAGATTCATCGTGTTCAGCGCTGTTTGAAGCCACCCAGCGTCAGACGTGACATCGATCATGGCTTGTAGAATACGAATCGCTTGATCAAGAACACTCTTGGTATCCGTGTAATAATCACTCAACGGAAGAGGGAGACGAAGGAAATGACACTGAAAGAGTAACGACGTCTTCACGTGCGGGTCCTCCGCCAGTCGCACGTCAACTTCAAAACCACCAGCGTCGGCGACGACTTGTGCTAACTCTGTATTGAGTTTATCCTCGTTGTGGCGCACCGGTAACTCATCGTATTCCGCCACACCGCACAGCGTCTCGAGCAACGTCTCGAGGGAACTATTCGCTTTGATGTTCGCAGCGAAGAGCGCCACTGACGGATATTGCAAGTAATAGTAAGAGGCGACTCTGCCCAGCATAAGGGGTTCCAAACTGTCGTCTTCGTCATCGATCGCGATGCATCTCGCGTCTTCGAGTAATTCAAGCGCATTCTCAACTAAATCACTGAGGTACTCATTCAAGTTGTCTGACTGAATCGTATCCAAGTTGTAATACGTTGGATTCTTCAACAGGCGACGGAAAAAATAGGTCCATGTCAGATAATCTACGGCGTCCTGTTTCGTTTTGATCGTTCCACTGACGATTTCGGCGTTGAAATGATCGCACAAATTTTCAGACAGACTCGATTCCACCGGAAACGGTTCGTACAGAAATTTTTTATAAAACGTCTTCTTCGGTTCGTGCACCAAAATGACGCAGCATCCAGATTTGTCAAATTGTGGGCGACCCGCGCGACCCATCATCTGAAGAACGTCCGTGATAGGGAAGTCTTGGTATCGCTTCGTCTTACCATCGTAATACTCGGTGCCTTTAATCACGACCAAGTGAGCCGGTAAGTTGACGCCCCACGCGAGCGTCGACGTCGTCACGAGCACTTGAATCTTGCATTGCGCAAACAATTCTTCGCACAATTCACGATCTTCCGGCGCTAGACCAGCGTGGTGTAGACCAATTCCGAATTGTAGCGTGTGTTTCAAAGCGGGATCTTTCACTTTACTCAGATGAATACTGAGCTCATCGCTGCTCATATGCACAAAGCCATCCGGGCGCTCATCGGCGGCCGCGTACGCAATCAAGTCCAAAGCCGTCAAGCGCGTTTGACGTCGACTCGATACGAACACGAGCACAGGTTTGTCTGGACTATGCGTGCGAATAGCGGCGTACGTTGGCTTGTTCATGGTCATCATGCGTGGACAGTAAAACTTTCCGGGAAAGCCTTGAATGTGACACTCGAGCGGCACCGGTCGAACCGACGGTCTGAAGTTGAACAAACCCTCTCCCTCGATGCCGAGCCAATCGCCGAGATCTCGTGCGTTCGCCAAGGCTGTCGACAGACCGATAATTCTGACGTTCGATCCGGTTCGAGCGGAAATGTACCGCATACGAGATACGATGACTTCTAAAATAGGACCTCTGTCGCTTGCCAACAAGTGAATCTCGTCGATGACAACCAAAGCAACCTTGGTTACGTAGGCGCGACTCTGCCAGTTGCGACTGATGCCGTCCCATTTTTCGGGCGTGCTTACGATAATATCCGCCTGCAAAAGCGCGCGAAGGTCGGGCGTATAATCTCCCGTCAACTCTACCATTCTCAGTCCGAGCGTCGGGCATAGATTCTTTCGCCAATCCTTGATGCGCTCTCTGACCAGAGCCTTCAGCGGCGCGATGTAAACCACCTTGGAACCGGGGGAATCACGGAAAACCTTCATCATGGCGAGTTCGGCGGAAATTGTCTTACCCGAACCAGTCGGTGCACCGAGCAAGACGTTCGTGTCGGTGTGGTACAGAGTGTGGAACGCCTGCGTCTGAATGGCGTTGAAGTGGGTGAACTTGTTCGCGTACATCGACTCGTAAACGGGATTCTTCAACGCCGATCGCGGGAGAGGATCAAGATCGAGAAGTTCAGTGTGCGGCGGATGCTCCTCGGGTAGAATCAAATGCTGGAAATTCAATTCAACGAAAGATTCACACCCCAACCACGTCTCTGACATCGCCCGTAAGAAGTATTGCGACGGAACTGGTTCAAAAATAGGAATGGTGAAAGCCAAGTATTGCGCCCCGTCTTTGCGTTGCTTCTTGCTCAGATTGAATGTCTCCGTGTGATAAATGTGCTCGTTGACGGGGTCTTCGACCCAAATGAGCCATCTCTGAAGGGCACCGTGCATGGCGTCCCTCCACTCGAATTCGGGAATGAGAGTGACGGAGATGCGCAAGACGCTTCTCGTGATGGGTTGCACCACAGCCGTCATGTTCAAATGCGGCATGGCTCGCATGCACGATTTGATCTGTCCGCCTATTTGAGCATTCAAACGTAACATACTACCGATCTCTCCCGCACTCATATCCCAGAGACGGTCCAGAGTCGCTTTCTTCTCCTCGAGCTTGAACAACACCTCGGGCTTGAGGGATTTTTCAAACTGTCTGAGTTCGTGCTGGTGCGGCCATATTCTCAAGTCGCAAGATTTACTGACCGTGAGCAATTGCTCCGCAAGTGACGGCCATCCGCGTCTCAAACAGAGCTCGAACAACGCGCGACAGATCCGGCTCGCATTTTGTGAAATGTACATGCTGTCGGCGATGAGCGAGAACGACTGCATGTTCGCGCGCGAGATGTACACCTGCAACAACAAGTTCACCTTGCCGACTTTATCCGTCAGTGAGGCTTTAATGTCGACCGGAACGATGCGCCGATTACGTCTGAGCGTTTCGAGCTCAGGTATCTCATCCTCTCTCGGTACAATGTTCTCGAACTCACTTGAGTGAGAAATCATGTGAAAGATTTCCGGCATTGTCATGTGTCGTTGCATGAGGCTGTCAAAAATTTCCATCGATTTCACCTGGATGTAAAAGTGACTCGCGGTGCGACCGGCTTCCGTTTGATACAGTTGACCACTGCGCTCGTCGAACCGAATCATTTTAGCCCTATCGAGCGTACTCGCCGCCTGTTTGATGAGTTTGCGACGATGATCGAGTAAACCCGGATCGAGGCGAATATCGTCCCACGTCAAGGCGTACGCGAGAGGATTCTTCTCCATTCGCGTGTGCAAGTAAGAGTAACCCAACCACTGTGCACCTTCTCGAACGTTCGTCACCGTTCCGAGCGTGACTTCAGCGTTCAAGTTGTCAGCCAAGTTGCTCACAAACTGTGACTCGATGGGCGTAGAATGCGTGAGCATCGAAACGTAATGCGCCAAGTTCTTGTGCTCGGTGATGATTACCCCTTCACCCGAGGTGTCAAAACCCGGACGACCCGCACGACCGAAGATTTGCTGAACGTCTAAAACGCCCAAATTTCTAAAACCACCCCGTTGCGGGTCGTACAGCTGCGTGCCCTTGATGACGACCATGTGCGCCGGTAAGTTGACGCCCCACGCGAGCGTGGCGGTACACACGAGAACTTTGATGACACCCGCGGCGAAGAGCTTTTCTGTGAGCGAACGATCGGCTCTGAGCATGCCGGCGTTGTGGCATCCGAGTCCCTTGAGGAAAAGCTCCTTCAACTCGTTGTTGCGGCTTCTTGAGACCTGTTGCGCAAATTCATCTTTGCGTTCGTGTTGATCATTTGAGAATAGTTCCATGCCGTCTTGGGCGGCGGCGAACTCAGCGAGTTGCTTGGCCGTTTTCACGGTGTCTTTCCGGCTGTGGACAAAAACCATGGCTTGTTTACCGTTTCGCAAAGCTTCACACGCCTTGTTATACGCGATCTGCGCCATGAGCGTTTGTCGTTTGATGGAGTTCTTTTCTGTGACGCCAATGAATTTCTGTGTCAACGGAATAGGTCGGTACGACTGATCAAAAACAAACAGGCCGCTGTCCTTATTCACGCCCAAGAACTGCGCTACATCCATCGGATTAGGCAAAGTCGCTGATAGTCCAATGATTCGAATCATGCTCTGCGTCTGTTCAACCTGGCGCAAGGTGCGTGCGACGAGAGTTTCAATCACCGGTCCACGTTCGTCGTTCAACAAGTGAACTTCATCGATTATGAGTAAACGCAGTGTGCTCGCTATGGAGACTTCCCCACCCTTACGAGTGATGACATCCCACTTTTCCGGAGTCGTCACAATCATCTGAGTCTCTTCGAGTTCTCTCTTGCTCATTTGTGTATCGCCGGTGAGCTCGGCAACGACAATGTTGAGAGGCGCGAGACGCCTGCTGAATGCGTCAGTCACTTCCGCCGCCAAAGCTTTCATCGGAGCGACGTAGACGATTTTGAAATCTTCCGGAAGATACTCTCCGTTTTCATCGATGTGCAACCCGATTTCGTGTAGGATGGTGAGCATGGCGATATTCGTCTTCCCGGCGCCCGTCGGCGCACACACGAGCAAGTTGTCGTTGGTGTGATACGCCTGTGGGAAAATTTTGCTCTGGATTCTATTGAGTGTGGAAATACCACGGAACGCAGGTTGCGCCCATTCATCCAGTTCTTCGATCGCGACGGAACGCTCCCCAGCGGCTATGGGTCCGGGCTCTCGCGCGGGGACGTTGATCTCTTCGTATCCATCCGGGTGTACGCTTCGAGTGGTTCCAGGTGGCAACGCCTTACGTCCGCCATCCATGCCCCGCCCCAGACCCCGCAAGCCCGCTAAAATGTCATCCGGATTACTCGTGCTCGGAGTTTTTTGGTTCTCCCAATCGCCCTCTAGTAGGACATCGAACCCGACGCCGACTGATTGTAACCATTCCATTACGCTCTCGCCTGAACCTGACGCCAACTTACGATTCGCTCTGCGTTCCTCTTTTCTGCGAGCTTTTTCTAGTTGCTTATCCAACGTACTAGTGATCGTCACGACTCGCGCCACAGATGGGCCGTCATTGCTAGTTTGAGTGCTGAGCGTCTCTCTCAGCAACTGCACTCTGCTTTTGATGGCGGCGGCGAGATCTGTACGGCGCTCAACCACCCCAGCGATGAGTTCGAATCCGAAATCACCGAGGTATTCGTACAATTCAGCGGCGCATTCATCGTCCGAAATCGAGGTATTCATGATGGCTCTACCGACTGCGGCGGCGATAGCCTCCCACGTTTGATCGAGCGCGTGCGCGCTATTCGTGACAAAATGTTCGCATCGTGTCTTCAGCCATCTCAGCTGTGTTGTCGCGTCGCTCTCCGCGGGACTCTTCTCATGAAACCGCTCCCCGGGATGCGCCAATTTCTCGGATTCAATTCTCACGCGCTCCGCTTCATCGAGTTCGCTCAGATTTGTCTTCATCTTGCGTCTTAAATCTTGAGCTCGGTCGTTCAGTTGCGCGTCGCCGATTCGATTCAATTTGATGTTATCACCAAAGGCGCGACCGGACGTCGACGTCTCCGAGACGCTCAAAAGAACGCCTTCTTGCGCGAAAGTAGACTTGATGCGCAACAGACTCTCCACCTGCGTCTCGAGCTCTCGCGTGAGCGGCGCGCTCGCCTCCACCGGTCCGAGCGCGCGTCCCAGAGACTCCACCAATTCCTTTCGTACTTCGCGTTCGCGCACGTCGAACACTTTTTTCGCCGTCTCATAATCCGCCATGTACTCCCTCTCTTCCTCCAACTCCCTTCGCTCGCGTGCGAGCGTCTCGACCAAACCACTCGTCGCGTCCCACGCCGCCGCGGCGACGTCCCCGAGCGCCTCCTCCGTCATCGCGTCGTTCCCCAAAAACTTCAACACGACGCGCACGAACGCGCGACACTCTCGCAAAACATCCTTATCTTCACACGCGCGCTCGTCTCGAACCACTCGTCGCGCGAGTCTCGCGCTCGGCTCCGCGCTCGCGGCGTCTCCTCGCCATCCTCGGAGCGTGTCGTCCCTTCTCACCCGCTCCTCGTCGACGTCGATCACGTCCTCGACGCTCTTCGCGAACGCCGAGCGCAGGAACGTCGTCAATCGCGGCCGCAGTCTCGTCGGTTCCGCGATCGCGCTCGTCATCGTCGCCGACGCGCGCTTTTTCGCCCACCCTCGGACCGCGCGCGACCTCGAGCCTTCGAGCCTTCGAGCGCGGTACGTCGACGGAGAGAGAGCGAGAGCGCGAGAGAGCGCGCGCGCGACACGGCGACGCTCGCGTCTCGCGCACCGTTCACTCGCCGCCGCCGCCGCCGCCGACGCGCGACGTCGTGACGCGTCTCGATGGATGGATGGTTTGGACACAAACAAATTCACAAATTCACGCTACGAAAACAACCGTCGAGACCGAGCGACGCGTTCGACGAAGCTCACGCGTCGGGATCGAACGGCACTAATTCCCCCTCGTCCACGAACCCGGCCGCGATGAGTTTCCGCCTCGAACGCTCGACGAGCGCGCGCGCCTCGCGCATCTCTCGCGCGCACGCCCTCGCCAACGCGCTCGCCCTCGCCGACGCCTCTTCCATCCCCGCGAGATCCCGAGTCATCTCGCGCTCGAGCGCGAGAAACCGTCTCGCGTCGTCCGTCGCGAGCGTGACGTCCACGCACGCGCGCTCCTGCGACGCCACCGCGCGAGAGATGACCTCGGGACGCGCGCGAAGCGATTCCAGCTGTCGAAGCGTCCATCGCGCGTCGTCGTTCATCGCCGCCTCCTTCTCCTTCTCCGAGGACGACGACGGCGACGGCGCGCGATGTGAACTCCGCGCGCGCGTCGTGGAGGTCTCCACCATCACCCACCGTCGTCGACCGACGGACGATGAGTGACGCGCGACCGAATCATTCATTCATTCATTCATTCATTCATTCATTCCTCACACGCGCGCGCGCCTCGTCCTCCGTCCGTCCGTCCGTCCGCGCCCATGTCCATCGCCTCCTTCCTCGAGCGCGAGCTCAACTCCCCGAACCCGGCCGTGCGGGAGGCGAACGCGCAGCTCCTTCGCTCGGTCGCCCTCTTCGTCGGCTCGGTCGTCTTCTTTCGAACCGCCGGCGAGCTCATGGCGGTGTGAGCGATTCGTTCGTCCGCGTCGTGTAACACAAAAAAAAACAAATACCAAACGCGCGCGTCGAGACCCCTCCGAGCCCGCGGTTCGGCGCGTTCGCGTCGCGCGTTCGCGTCGAATGAATGAATGGGATGGGATGGATGGGACGCCGAGCCCTCGTCGGGGACGAATGGATGCGTGGCCGCACACGACGACGCGCGCGCGCGAGAGACGACGGAGAGTCCGCGATGTTGGACGTGAATTTGCTTCGTCCCGATAAGGGCGGCGATCCGGTGCGCGAGCGCGAGGCGATCGCGAGATGAGGAGGCGAAGGAAAAGGGCGGCGTCGGCTCGATCGAGGGATGATGATGATGATGAAGATGACGACGACGATGCGGCGCGATGTGGGGCGATGGAACGCGATGCGACGGGTGATGCGATGCGATGCGTTGATGACTGACGATGGGGCGACGCGCGCGGTGCGATGGTAGGATGTGGTGAGAGAGAGCGAGAGACGGAGGTTCGGGCGCGTGGAGGACGTGGACGACGTCTTGGCGCTCGATCTCGAGTGGCGTCAGGCGAGACACGAGCTCGATGAGGTCGGTGGGGAATTTAACAAGGCGAACAAAGAGGTTGGGTTGTTGATGAAGGCTGGTAAGAAGGAGGAGGCGATGCCGCTGATGGAAAAGGTGAAGGAGATCGATCAGAGGAAAAGGCGGCGGCGGAGAAGGAAAAGGAGCTCGAGGAGAAGACGAACGCGGCGTTGTTGAAGCTCGGGAACATTGTGCACGATAGCGTGCCGGTGTCGAACGATGAGGCGAATAACGCCATCGTTCGCGAGTGGGGGACGAAGCGTGAGGAGGAGAAGTTGCCGAACCACGTGGATTTGATCTCCATGTTGGATATCGCCGACGTCGAGCAAGGCACCGAGGTGGCCGGCGGACGGGGTTACTACCTCAACGGTGCGGGCGCGATGCTTAACCAAGCGTTGATCAACTACGCGCTCGCGTTTTTGTCGAACCGCGGTCACACGCCGCTCGCCACGCCGTTTTTCATGCGAAAGGATCGCATGGCGGAGTGCGCGCAGCTCGCGGATTTTGACGAGCAACTGTACAAGGTTACGGGCGAGGGCGACGACAAGTACTTAATCGCCACCAGCGAACAGACGTGCTGCTCCTATTTACGCAAACGCTGGTTGAACACGAACCAGTTGCCGATTCGTTTGGCTGGCTATTCCACGTGCTTCCGTAAGGAGGTTGGCTCTCACGGCCGCGATACGCTCGGTATTTTCCGCGTGCACCAGTTTGAGAAGATTGAACAATTCGTCGCCGTCTCGGGCGAAGGCAACGCGAGCTGGGAAGAGATGGAGCGCCTCATCGGTAACGCGGAGGCCTTCTACCAATCTTTGAACATCCCGTACCAAGTCGTCAACATTGTGAGCGGTGAGTTGAACGACGCCGCGGCGAAGAAGTACGATCTCGAGGCGTGGTTTCCGGCGTCTCGCACCTACCGCGAGTTGGTGTCGTGCTCCAACTGCACCGATTACCAATCTCGTCGTCTGGAGATTCGTGAGGGCGCCCCGAAGAAGGGCCCGGAGAACAAGAAGGCGTACGTGCACTTGCTCAACTCCACGCTCACCGCCACCGAGCGCACCTTGTGCTGCCTCATCGAAAACTGGCAAACGCCGGAGGGTCTTGTCGTGCCGCCGCCGTTGCGCCCGTGGATGAACGGCATTGAATTTATTCCGTTCGTTCGCACGCTCGATAAGAAGGGTCGTCTCGTCGACGTCTCTCCGCCCCCGGCTGATTTGTTCGCATCCAAGGATGCATCCTTCGCGCAAGGAGGTGACGCCACCGTGTACGTCAACGCGGGACCGTGCGCCGCGTCCAAGGCCATCTCGCAAGTGCTCAAGAGTAGCGGCGCCGCGGTCAAGGTTGAATCCGCGGGATTGTGCCCGGATGACATCAAGACCGAGACGGACAACGCCGCTCCGGTCTTTGTCCAGGGCGATCTCGTCTTGTCGACTCCCATGGCTATCCTTCGCCACCTCGTCAAGTCGAACCGCGTCGGCGCCGGCTTGTACCCGAGCGGTCCCAGAGAGCAAGCTCGCGTCGAAGCCTTGCTCGAATCTGCCACCGCTGGCGTCGACGCCGTCGTGGCCAAGGTGGAAAAGGCGCTCGCCTCCTCCACCTCTGGTTTCCTCGTCGGCACCTCCGCCTCCGTCGCCGACGTCTACTTGGCCGCCGTGTGCGAATCCGCCTCGGGTTCCGCCGCCTTCGACGCCTGGCGCGTCAAGGCTTTGGAAATCTAGACACGCTTCCGATTTCGTTCCTCGAGTAATATCATTCTACGCTACTCTACGACTACAATCGTCTACTCGTCGCGGCTAGTTTGTTCACCTCTTCGGCTCCGCCGGCCCGCGAACGTTTCGGTGCTCCTCGAGCTCTCTCGCAAAACTTCCAAACTCGCTCGCGTGCGCCACCATGCACTCGTGCAGGGCGACGAACTCGTCCACGCACTTTTTCCCACGCTCGCGCTCGCTCGCGAGCATGAAACACGTCAACGAACGCTCGAAGGGCGTCCCGCACGATGACGTTCGAAGATCGGCGACGCAGGGACACGCGAGCGCGGCTTTGACCTTCGCCATCGGGTCCGTCTGGTCGGCGGAGGAGGACGACGCGTCGGTGTGTGACTCGGCGCGCGCGATGGCCTCGGCGAGTCCGCCGAGCGCGGGGTCGGGCGCGCGCGGAGGGGTCTCGGGAGAGGTGGACGCTGACATCGCGAGCGCCGAGGTGTGACGCTTCGATACGCGGCGTCTCCTACTTGTGGCTGCTACTGCCGTGACAACGGTGCGCTAATCTACGGTTCTAAATAATACCTGGTTTCTTCCTTTGAATGGAAGAAAGGTCTTTTGAATGGATGGGTGTTTGTCGGCGAGGTAACGGATGAAGTCGGTGTAGCTAGCCACGGGCTCGCCGTCGGCGGAACGCCGGTGCGGGAACAGTTCAGGGAATGTGCAACACGGAACGACGGCGAAAGGCATGTTCAGCTCGAGCGCGGCGTCTACGATGGCTTCGGTGGCTTGGTCCGGGTGCATACCGACCAAAAGAGATGGATTGAGTTCGCGAATTCGATCGCCGACGGCGGAATTTTGCAGCGACCAAAACTCGGAGCGGACGTGCGTGAACGGAGCGATATCCTTTGCTCTGGACGAGGTGGCGACCGTGCGCGGGGTTTCAGAAGGAAATTCTTCAAAATCCGCCGTCAAGACGGTGGTGTCGTCGGAGGACGGCGGCGCTCTGGCGACGACGTCGTCGAGGTCCTCTTCCGTCGCGACTTCAGTGTACGCGATGAGTCGCTGCATGTGCTGTTGCATTCGCCTCTCCTTTTGTTCGTCCGCACACGCGATCCACATCTCACTTCGAAGCCATGCGTCTCGAGCTTCAGTCTTTGCGCCCGTTCGAGCGCCGCGTCGACGCAGATTGGACCACGTCGCGCGCTGCCTCGGCGTCAGCGACACGCACCGAGGCTCCACGAGCACGCACCCAACGCCGTGATTCACGTGAAATTCAAACGATAGCGTTCCAGAACCGCCCGCTATGTCGGCAACCACCTTGTGTTCTCGTCCATCCGCACTCTTTTCTTTCAAATTAAACGTCTCCACGCACCACTGCGCGAAGAGTCGATCGCTCACGCACTTGGCTTCTTTATTCGCCTCACCGTGCGGATCGTCCTCGGAACGCTCCGCCGCCTTGGCTCGCCTCGACCGCTCCCTCGCCCGCGCGCGACTTTCCCTCGCCAATCGCAATTCCTCCTCCGTCACATCGTGTCTCTTCGTGCAGTTCGGGTCCGCGCACGCCTCGCCCGCCAGGACATTCTTACACACTCCGAAAGCCGACATCGACGTCCGCGCGCGTCCTCCGTCCTCGCTCTTCGTGACGTCGATCAAACCTCGACTCGACCTCTTCCCGTACCGCGCCAACATCTCACCCGTCGCGTTCGCCACGCTCGCCACCGGCGCCGCCCGCTCCACTCGAACGTCGCGCGCCTCGACGTATGCGCCGGTTCGCGTTCCGACGCCGTTCCCGTTCCGCGTCTCCGTCTCCCACTCAAACGACACCACAGCCCCCTTCCTCACCGTTTTCGGCACGGGTTCCGCGACAATCTTACAAAATACCGTCGTCGTCGCGTCGCCGCGAGCGTCACACATCGCCTCGCGCGCGTGGACATCGACAAACGTCAGCGTTTTGCCCATCCTCGCCACGCGGGTCACCGTCCCCGTCGCCCTCTCGCCCGTCTCTCGCGCGTCCGCGCTCGTCGACGCGCGCGTCGCGCGTCGCCCTCGACTCGGTCGCGGTCGCGCTCGATTTCCAACCGAGACTCGCGACGAGACGCGGTCGCCCGCGGGCGAGACGCGCGTCATCGTCTCGCGCGTCCCGGTGCCGTCGAGGAATGACTCGGCACAGCGCGACGCGTGCATGGTGAGTGACGCGCGAGTGACGCGCGAGCGACGCGCGAGGCGACGAGGGAGAGGAAGAGGAAACCGTCCGCGACGGGACGCGCGCGTCTCGAGCGCGCGGAGGGAGGCGCGGGCGGGCGGACGCGACGGGGAACGAACGACCGCGAGGGTTTGTTTTCGCACGCGATGTCCCCGTCGACGCGCGCGGACGACTGACCGTGAACGACCCGTCTCGCGCGCAGCCTCGCAAGGGAATACACCCACTGTTACACACGCTCACTCTCGTCGCGACGGACGGTTCGACGACTCGCGTGCCGACGACGGTCAAGGCGTTGGGAAACCTTTCGTTTTTGAGCCTGGACGCGACGAACCACCCGGCGTACACGGGTAAGGTGATCAAGGGACCGGCGACGGGACAGGCGGCGAAGTTTAAGCGTAAATTTGATTTCTTGTCCGACTCGAGCGCGAGCGCGGGAACGAAAAAGTAAAGATGATGGCGAGGGAGGCGATCGGCGTCGACGCGGGGTCGTGCGCGCGCGGGGAACGACTGGCGAAGACGACGCGGAAGGTGCGACGTGCGTTGACGGTGCGACGCGCGGGAGGAGGTGACGATGATTTTGGGGCGAATGCTGAGAGCGATTGGATGGAAAAGGCGCGCGCGACGGCGAATAAGCGAGCGGCGGAGTTTCGAAAGGATCGAGGGGCGCAGCCGGGGGCCAAGCAGACGGCGCGTCGGTACACGCGCGCGGGGAGAGATGCGGATCGCGCTCGCACGGCAGCCGTTCGCGGGTATGAGATGGATGATGAAGGAAACTACGTCAAGCCGGAGCCGAGCGTGGAGGAACTCTTGCGCGGCACGGCGTGGGAGATGGATCCGAGACGAGACGCCACGCAATTTTCCATGACAAAGCAGGAATGGAAAGCGGTCAAGGCTGAGGCTCGCACGGCGGTCTATCCGCACGACGCGGTTGCCATTTTTGAAAACGCCGGTCTTCGACGCATTTCACCGGAGATGGCTGCATCCATGCTCAAGCTCATCGCGCAAAAGGCGCAGCATAGTAGATGCGACCGCGAGGAGCTCGCCGGATTACGCCGGGACCCGCGAGTGGCGCACATGATTGGTACGTGTGTCGCCGCCGCGAGAATGAAGAGCGACACTTTGGCCGCGGAGGAGGTTGCGAAGTGCTGCTGGGCTCTCGGTGTGATCGCTGGCGAACGGGCGAACAGCGCCGAGCTCGAAGTTTTGGCCAACCGTGCCGCGGAGCTGATGGCGAAGCTTTCGTCTGATGAGATTGCGGACATCTCGTGGGCGCTCGCCATCTCGCGTCACTCGTCCGAAAACTTCTTCCGCGAGCTCGACATCCACGCAGCTATGCACGGGTTGAAAGGTTTCCAGGCGTATCAAATCACGACGGTGGCTTGGGCGTTTGCGCACCTCGGGCACAAGCACGCGGGTTTCCTTGATGGCGTCGACGTCTGGGTGACTCGTGCGCCGGCGAGAAACAAGGACATGTCCAAGGAAGATGCCGCCGCCGCGCAAGTGCATCGCTTCAACGCCACAATTTTGGCCTCGCTCGCGTGGTCCTTCTGCGTCATGGAGGATGCACTCGATTGCTTATTCTTCCGTACGCTCTGGGCTGAAATCCTCAGCCGCGGGGAGCACGACGCGCAAGTGGTGCACGCGCGAGAGGCGCACCATCACGGTCACGATGAACACCACAACGCCAACGTTTTCGGTCCGTGGAAGGGGAGACAACTCAACCAGTTACATCAGGCTGCCATCACCACCGTGCGCGCTGGCTTTGACCCGTTACCCGACGAGTTGGGCGCCGCCGCCGATGAAGCATGGAACACGCAGAGTCGTCCACCCGTCGTGTCGTGGTTCCAACGCGACGTCGGTGCAATTTTATCATACATGGGAGAGAAATACGAGGAGGAAGCCCTCGTGTCTGGTTACAGATGCGATTTGTTGCTTAAAGATGCCAAGCCGAACGGCGTTGTGATTGAGGTTGATGGACCATCGCACTTTGCTCGAAACGACAAGACGTGCTCGTTGGGACAAACTCGATTAAAGCAACGTCAACTCGAGGGAGAAGGCTTGGCCGTATTCCCCATTCCAATTTTCGAGTGGGACTTCTTAGAAGATGCGCAGCAGAAGAGCGATTACCTTCGCGCAGGCTTGGATGCTATCGAACGCGGCGAGAAACCACCACCTCTGGAATTGGACGTCGATCTCGAAGGGGCGGGCGGGGAAGCCTGGAATCGAAGACCCATGAGTACGATGGGTGATTTCCAGAAGTAAATTTAGCAGCGATTGAACGTAGGTATTTTGAACGTCTTTTGTGATAACGGAAAGGATTTGCAACGTTGTCTTACGCAAGTCTATCCTGAATCGCCCCCAGCCATTTTCTACCAGCACGGTTGACCTCGAGCATGTCGACGTGAGCCTCGATCTTTTCTATCTTGGGGTAATTGACTCTGCACGAAAATAGCAAACGTTCCGGGAGCTCAGCTTCGTTTTCTCCTTGAATGGTTGCCCCGACGTCAAGAATCAATTTACCGAGGGAAGTGTGTACGGTTCGCAGGCCGTTGAGCGCGACATTACTAAAGTTGTGCGCGTCCACATTTATTTCCAAGGCGCCAGAACGTTCGATGTACGATGAAGTTCTGTTCACCATGAAGGGTTTACCATTACCGTGGTTGACCGCTTGTCGAACGAGCCACGGCAAATGCTCGTGTCCGGTCACCACCATGACGACCATCTTCGTCTGCTGACGAATAGCCATCGCGTGCGGGTGCACGTCCACCTTGCCGGTACCATCACCCTTGACGTATCTCCTTAATAATTTGAAATCGGGTGGCAGATCGTCCCAGTCTTCCGTCTCTTTCAGCGTCTTTTGCGCAAAGTCGCTGATCTTACACAACAAGACGACGTTATGACCCGGACCGTTGTGTTCCTTCTTCGCGAGCAAGCCTCCACTCGGCTTGTAGTTGGGAATCATAATGTTAACGATGATGACCGTCGGTATCTCATCTCTAATTTTCGTTCCGAGATTGCCATCAAACAAATGTTTAATCCAATCGCCCACTTTTTCTTCGCTCTTAAACGACAACACCGCCTGCACGTCGTAAAACGGCGCCTCACTAGGAATTTTCTTTTTATCCTTCTTGTACGTCTTCCCTCTAAGTTTAAAACCCACGCCATCGACGTTCTTCGTCCAAGACGCATTGCTTGACTCCTGGGCTAACGTCTCCATGCCTCGCTCGTACAGCGGCACGACGCATTTAGACATTCCCGAGTCCTCTACGCTCTCTTCCACCTTCGGTCCGATCGCGCTTATCCACCTGATCAAGGACGGCTGTTTCACCACCGGCGCGGGTTCATCCGCCGCATTTTTCAATCTATCCAGACTCTTCGCGCGCATGAAGCTCGGCGATGCCGTCAAGTTTTCAACCGCGTCGAAAAACTCCTGTTCCTCCGGCATTATCGGCGCGACGCTCGCCCGCGGCGCTTCATCCACCGCCGTCTGCTTGGAAGATCCACATCCCATCTTCTCTCACCTCTCACTCCGCGCGCGCGAGCCCTTCACGCCGCGCGCGTCGCGTCAACCGTTCGCCCGACGCGCGACTCGATTCGATCGCCCGTCCGTCGTTTGACGCTGCGTTCGAGCGCGCGCGTCGACGCCTCGCGCGCTCGAACAAAAATTCACGAATGAACGCGTTCCTCCCGCCTTGGTGCGCGCGTTCACCGACGCGCGGCGTCGACGTGTGCCGCACGCGGCGTCCGTTCCCACGCGACGCAACCTGCGATCATCCCGACTGGGAACAAAAATCTATGAACAAATGTTACACGGCGGCTAAACCGCGAGTCTCAGCGCTCGCGGTGACTAATGGTGCTGCTCGTCCGTCGTCACTTTTTATCCTCTTCGCCGTCGCCCTCCTCCTCCTCGTCGTCGTCGTCTCGGAAGGGTTCGTCGATGGGTTCCGCCTCGACAAGACGGATATCCGGCGGGAGCGCCGAGACGTCTTCTTCGTACCGGGACGCCTCTGCGGGGGTTAAAAAGAGCAACTTGCGATCCTTGGCGACGTCTGGGATCTTGATGTGCGCCTGGGTATCGTCGTCGAGGGCGTAGATTGGTCCGCTCGCTTCTCCGCGAATCTGTGCGAGCCATAACTTGTGATGCTGCTCGAGCTCGGAGCGTTTGAGTCGCTCTCGCTTGACGACGCGGTCGCAGAGAAGGCGGAGCGTCTCCAGACCCACGCGCGCGCGACGGAGCATCTCCATCTCTTCGAGTGTGGGCGTGCGCTTCTTTTTCGTGGAGACACGCTGACCGAATCGCGCACCGCTGGCGTTCACGCTGTACTTGGTGCGCATCGTCGATCCGGGATTTCGTCGCTCTTCGATGCTGTGGCGGGCGCAAAACGCCAGCGGTTCCGGCGATTGCAGCGGAAGCATGTGCCATCCGCATCTTCTGGCGCAGAGCGGGTGAAAGACCACCGGACAGTTCTTCGCCGAGCACGGTATGCACGCGCCGTCGTCCAGACGACACGCCGAGCATCGAGCGTTTTTATACTGGGGTCGAATCTCGTCCAAGCCGGTGATGGCCGCCGGTCCGTCGAGATACAAATCCGTCTCCATGCCTTGCTGCCAGTGCGCGCACACGACGTGACACCAGCGATTTCGACCACGACTCGGTGTTTTCACGACCGGGGTTCCCGGGGCGTCCGTCTCGCGAGTGTCGGCGTTCGCGTCGTTCGTCTCCGCTTTACCGTCCGGAACGGATTTTGCCGCCGACGGTGAGCGCACCGGCGCGACGGGCGACGCGGTCTCCGTTGTCTTCGGCGTTTGCAAACGCGGATCTATGATGGTTCTCAACGCACCGCGCTTCACCGGACACAGCAAACACTGCACACGAGGGTCGTACATGGCCCCGTCGCCAGCTTCGCGCATGTAGCGCGGCGGACGAGTGCCCGGATGACCGTTTTCGCGTTCCATGCGCTCCGTCTCGTGGCATGGCCAGCATAACCACTCACCCTCGGGAATGTTGGTGACGCCGTAACACTGTTGATGCACGCACATCTCGCAGCGCTCGCAGAAAATGATTTCGTTCGGATACTCGCTTTCACCACCCCCACAGACGCAGCAAAGCGCGTCCTCCATGGCGCCGGACTCGACGAGAGGATCGCGCATGTCCGCCCCGGCGAGCTCGCCTCCGTCAAACTGCGCCTCCTCTTCCTTGCCTTCGGCGCGGAGACGCTCCATGCGCCACCTTCCGCCTCGCCATCGTTCTTCGTACTGGGACGTCTCTTCCTGGGCTCGTCGCTGCGCGTCGCGCGCTTCCTCTTCCGTCGGAAGCTCCTTCTCAACCTTGCGCAAGAGCGTTTGAATAAGTTGTCTGTTCATGTGAGACGTCCTCGCCAAGACGGTCTGCGCTCTGTAAATTTCAGCGACGACTTCATCATCGGGTGCGATCTTGAGCACATCCGTCCGCGCTTCGATGCGTGCGAGCTCGTTTTGCACGATTTCAACCGGATCCGGAAGCGTCTCGCCCGGGCCGAGTTTCGCCTTGAGTTCGGCGAGCTGCTCCGCGCGCATTTTCTCCATGTTTTCTCTCCGTCTGTGACATCTCGGAGGTGCAGACGCCGTGCCGCACACACCCTGCTTACGAATGACGCACACTTGACACTTGGGCGGACGCATGTTCGTGGGAATACCATTCGGACCGGATTGCTCCGGGATGATGTCCTCCACCGTCTTCGGCGACTTTGGTACTTTCGCATTTTCAAGAGTCAACCGCGTGTACTCAGCCAATGTCGCGACTGGATGCGGAACCTGAGCGGGATACAAATACGAATCTTCACTGGGAACGTCATCCTCGACTTTTGGCGAACCATTTCTCGTCTCCATCGCGCTATCGCTGACTCTCGCCGCCGACCCATCGATGCGCACCGGAGCCAACACTTCCTCCTTGGCTTTTCGCGCCAACCACTGGCGTGCGGCGACTTCTCGAGGATCCATGACCAATGTGATCTTTGCCGGCGTTCCCGTGGAATCGCTTTTATCCCGAGTCTCGACGCCGTCGTCGCCCAACCAAGACATGAAATCATCTTCTTTGACATCCTCTATGTCGGCGGCGGTGAGACCTGACAAGTCAAACAAGCTCGAGACCAATCTACGAATCTCATTCGAGTTCAATTCTTTCATGGGCTGATTCAATACCGTCGACTCACTATTTTCAGCGCGCGCTGGTGAGACGGTCGTCTTCAAAGCTGACGCAGGCGTGGCTTCTTCCTTCACTTCCTCTTGCTGCGGCGTCGGCGGTGGAGTCACCTTGGCGGGCGTATCTTCGGTACCTTTCGCGGGAGTCGCCGCCGCCGAGCTTTCTCCGTTTGCTATTCGCTGCGCTTTCCTTTCCATTTCCTTGACGTGCTTGTCACAGTAGCACATGTACTCTACGTCTTCCGATTTCTCTGTCGATCTGATTTCCATGCGAGTGCCGCTCGTCATGGCGCACATGGGATGAAATGGAACGGAGCAGTTGCCGTAAGCGCACTGAATGCACGCGCCCACCCCGTGTTGTTTACAGGCGACACACGTCAAATTTGTGCGTTCTGAAAGTAATGAATTCGTATTGATCGGCTCCATCAGATCGACATCAGACAGGAAAACCTCTGGGATCCACTGCGCACAGAAGAGGTGCGCCCAACGCCCGTCCGCGGTGGGTTTCAACGCGCCACCCTTCACGGTGCACAAACAACACTGCTTGGCGGCGCCGCGGCTGCTACACGATTTACAAATCCAATCACCTTGCGGAATCTTCTGAATTCCGTAGCACAGCTGGTGCACAGCTACATTGCACTTGTCGCAAAACAAAATTGGATTGTCGTCGTACGAGTCGCCGTCGAAACACACCGCGCAGCATTCATCAATCTCATCTGGTCGATCTAACGGTGAAATACGCGTCACTTGATATTTTTTCGCGTCAGCTTTCGGCTTGACCGTCTTCTTGGGCGTTTTCTTCTTCTTCGCAGGCGTGTCGGCTCTATTCAAGACGGCCATTCTCTTGCGCTCCATCATTTTTCTCTCCTCCTCCTTGTCCTCCTCCTGAAACCCGTGCCAGTAATGTCGTCCTAAACCGGGAATGAGATAATCCGCATCACATTCCATGCAGTGCGCGTCCTTCGGCGCCAGCGACTCAATGTCTCGCCTATTCACATCGCGAAAATGTTCCTCGCACCACTTCAAAAAAGGTGCAGCGGTCGCATTCACCGTACTCTGATTCGGTGACAACGCCCATACTTTCGTTGCATCGTTCGTCTCCTCGAGCTTCTTTTGACGCTTGTAATCTGGATACTCCTCCATGAGCAAGTTCTCCTCTCGTGTCGCTTGCAACCGGTCACAAAGTGTGGCAAACCTCTCTTCTTGGCCATCTTTGTCTTCAGGCGCTTCGGGCGCACTCGCAGCCACCTTACGCGCTAACGCGCGCCAAGACGACGCCGTTGCGTGCGACGCTCGACGGAGAGAATCGTTTTCGTCCCCATCCGCCGACATTTCCACCGTTCTAACGCTCGCGCGATCTCCCGAGTCCCGAGATCGTCGTCCCGCGTCTACAAACGCCTCTCTCGCTCCACCGCGAAGATGCGTCTCGTCGAGCGAACGCGATCGCCGAGCGCCTCGACTCGTTCGACGATTCGCTTGGAAACGTTTTCTTCGAGCGACTCCCGCCCGAAGACACCCCGGCGACGCCTCGCGCCCGGAACTGCGGACGGTGCGCGTCTTCGTTCAAATCACCGCGACCGTGAAACTCTTCAAAGCTTCGCGCGCGGAGGTCGAGCACTCGCACGCGAGGGCGAACGCGACGCGCGCGAGCACGAGGAACGCGAGGGACGTTCGAAGAAAATTGAGTGAACGCGCGCGCGAGACTCGCTCGGACGGCGACGGGTAGGCGCCGCGAACGGTGGAGGCGAACGGTGGAGGCGAAGATCGGCGAACGATGGGGGCAGACGCGGAGGGCGACGCCCCGGAAACGTCGAACAGAAGACGAGGGAGAGATGCGGACGAGGAGAACGCCGGTGCCGGCGCGAAGCGCGAGAGAGGCGAGGATAACGCGACCGAGGGCGCGGAGGCGACGGTGAGCCCTTCCAAGAAGTTGGCCGCGGCGTCGCCGTCTTCGCCTACCCGAGGAGCCTACGCCACGCGAGAATCGCACCTTCGCAAGCAAGAACGCGACGGTGAGCTCAAATGGAAGGTTATCAAGAATGATGGCAGCGAGGAGAGTTCGAGGTTGCTCATCGCACTGAAGAATATCTTTGGCAAGCAGTTGCCGAACATGCCGAAGGAATACATTGTGCGCTTGGTGTTCGATTCGAGACACAACTCGATGCTGTGCATGAAGAACGGCAACGTCATCGGTGGCATCACGTACCGTCCTTTCCCGAAGCAGAGGATGGGGGAGATCGCGTTTTGTGCAGTGAGCGCGAACGAGCAGGTGAAGGGCTACGGTACACGTTTGATGAACCACATCAAGGAATACGCGAAGGATACAGAGAACATGACGCACTTGATCACGTTCGCGGATAATAACGCGGTGGGTTACTTTGAAAAACAAGGTTTCACGAAAGAGATTATGATGGAGCGCGAGAAGTGGAACGGTTACATCAAAGAGTACGACGGCGGGACAATCATGGAGTGTCAGCTGGACGGACAAATCTCATACGTTGACTTTGTGAATCAAATAAGAGAGCAACGCAAGGTAGTAGAGGCCAAGGTGAGGGAAATGAGCACGGCTCACAAGGTGTATCCCGG
>MDTE01048858.1_pt1 | contig 52200 bp, 57 predicted proteins | sample 811231 | NCBI WGS metagenome assembly MDTE01 (sample SAMN05326651, study PRJNA326480) | marine metagenome | isolation source: seawater | place: Indian Ocean: Red Sea | collected 2010 | reverse complement strand
GCTGAAATTAAAGACAATGAAATGGAATTGATTAGAAAAATGATTAGAAGACTTGATATTTCCGATGTTGAATCTGAGGGAGCTAGAAAAGAGGTCGAACAAAATTTATATCCAGAGGGTCAAACTGAAGAAGAAGCTTGATAATTTATTTTGACATTTATGGATAAACTCTATCGCATAGTATTTTGTTGAGAAAATGAGCACTTGTTCCTTGCCTTACTTTCTTCCAATTTTTTTTTGGTTTACCAACATAAAAGTTTTTTCCATAACCCATGTTTTTTTTAAAAGTTTCATAACCAATATCTCTGACTTGTAAATTTTCGCAATTAATTTCTGAAAATGTTTTTAATGATCTCATCCCATTTGGTTGTTTATTCTTATAATTCACTAGTTGTTGAAAAAAAACCCGATTTTTTTCTCTTTTTATTGAATCTGTGTTAATAAAAAGGTCACCGGAATTGGTTGAAAAAATTTGAAACCAATCAGCAAAACAGAAGCTCGGGATAATCAAGGTAATAAGTACTAAAAAAATATTTGTATTTTTCATTTTTTTAAAATGTAATTTAGTTAAAATAATTAACATATAATAAGTCTTATAAGAAGAAAAATTATTATGATTTTTAAAAAAATATTTATTACTTTATTAATTACTGTTTTAAATATTAGTTTTTTATATTCAAAAAATCATAGTGACTTAAAAGGGTTAAAACTAATTTGCGATATAGAGAATATAAAATACGGTTTTGAATTTTTAGATGAAACTTATTTTTCTGAATATACTTATCATAAAGAAGATGGTTTTTTTGAGAAGAAAGTTGATGATTACCATTATTTGTCTGATAAAAAATACGTTTATCTTGAAAGAGTTAATTTAACTAATAGACTTTACATAAGAATAAATAGAGAAACTCTAAATGTCGATGATCAGGAAAATAAAAGGTGTTTCATATTAAAAACACCAATAAATGTTTTTTTTGAAAATTTAAAAAAACAACAATTTAATTAACATTTTTTGTATCATAATTATAATGAATTTATGGAGTTATATAATGAATAAGATAAATTTAGGTCTTTCAGGAATTTTGATTATTATGGTCATGATATCACTAGTATTTTTAAACTTTGAACAAAAATATGATTCTTTAAACGAAGAAATCTTAATTTTAAAATCTCTCATTGAAGACATAGATCAAGATTTACATAACATGTATGATTAAAAAATTGTTAAAAATAAATTAGATGAAAATTTTAATTTTTTTTCTACTATTTTTTTTTTGGGACGTAGCTAAAACTAACGATGGATATTACTTATATAGTTGTAAAACTTCAAGTCAAAGTGGATTGAATTTTTTAGGAAAAGACCATGATAAAATTCTAAAATTTTTGGGTATGAAAAATTTTAGAATTAAGTTAGAGAGAAATAGAGAGGATATATTAAGTAGTCTTCAATTAGAAAGAAATCAGCAAAAAAATTATAGTCCCAAAAGTTCTCATTTTATAGATTTAACTGTTTTAAAAAGTAATGGGCAGCTTGAGGGAATGAACTGTTCATGGAGGTTTGATATTAGATTTGATAAATTAGAAGATAGATTGTTTAATTGTGTTGATCGTCAAACAAATAAAAATATATTTAATTTAGATTTTGCTGGAAATTTTATTTACTCATCATCCTTCCCAGAATTTTATTATCAAGAAAATAATAAAAATTCTAATCAGGCTTTACATTCTATATTTGGAAAATGTTTAGAATCAAAATGATAGTTTTAGAATACATTTAGATACCTAATTTTATTAATTGGAGTTTTTTATGAAAAAAATTAAATATAAAGTTTTAGATTATGCAAATATACTTCATCATAACAATCAAGATGTTGAAAATAATTTAAACGAATCTTTTGGTAAAATAGGATATGAATTAATTGCAGTTCTAGATTTGGGAGAAAATAATACTAACAAGGATGGTAAAAGTTCAAGATATAGATATATTTTTATGAAGAATGAATAAAAATAAAATTAGAATTAAGGATATTAATAATAAAGAATATTTAATTGAAGACTTACGCAGGTTTATTGATCACATAGAAGAGTTTCATTCATCTGGTTCATCAATTCATGAAGAAAATGGTTTTTATTTCGTGATTGATGATAAGTTTAGATCATTTATTAAAGAATATATTAAATAGTTGAATTTTGAATATGAGTTTATTTCTCTACGATAGCTTAGAAAAAAATAAAAGAGAATTTATTCCTTTAGATCCAAAAAATATTAGAGTATATGCCTGTGGTCCAACAGTCTATAATTATGCACATGTTGGGAATGCAAGGATGGCTGTCGTTTGTGATCTTTTGATAAGAGTTTTAAAAACAAAATTCAAAAAAGTAACCTACGTTTCTAATATAACAGACGTTGATGATAAAATTATAGAAGCTTCAAAAAAATCTAAAACATCAATAATAGAGTTAACCAAAAACTTTACTAATATTTATAACGAAGATATGGATGGTATTGGTGTTATAAAGCCAGACCTGCAACCTAAAGCTACAAAACACATTGAAGATATGATCTCTTTAATAAAAAAGCTAGTTGATAATGGATGCGCTTATAAAGCAAAGGGTCATGTTCTTTTTGATGTAAAAAAGTTTAATAATTATGGAATATTATCAGGAAGAAATAAAGAAGAACAAATTGCAGGAAGTAGAGTTGAAGTGGCTGATTACAAAAAAAATCCCCAAGATTTCATTTTATGGAAACCTAGTAAAAATAATGAACCGAGCTGGGAATCGCCTTGGGGAAAAGGAAGACCGGGATGGCATATTGAGTGTAGTGCTATGTCTGAAAAATGTCTTGGTATACCGTTCGACATTCATTGTGGAGGAGTAGATTTAACATTTCCTCATCATGAAAATGAAATAGCTCAAACATGTTCTGCCCATAAATTAAATTCTTCACCAAAATCTTATTGTAATTTTTGGTTTCATAATGGATTTGTGACAATTAATGGAGAAAAAATGTCAAAATCGATTGGTAATATTCAAATTGTGAATGATTTATTAAAAAAATATAGTGGAGATTCAATTCGTTTAAGTCTGTTATCCTCGCATTATAGACAACCATTAGACTGGTCAGAAACAATCTTAAGTCAATCCGAAAAAACATTATCTAAATTCAGTAAAATAAAAGAGGATATTGATGGTATTCAAGAGGAAAAAGATAATAAACTTTTTATGGAGTTTATGGATCCATTGTATGATGATTTAAATACTCCAAAAGCCCTGGCAGTTTTAAATATTTGGATTTCTGAAATAAAAAAAGAATCGAATTCACGACAAAAAAAGCTTAAATTTTCTATAAATAAAGCTTTAAACTTATTAGGATTAAATTTTAAAAAAAATTTTAGATACCAAACATTAAAAAAAATTAATATTACAAAACAAGAAATTTTAAAAATGATAAATGAAAGAAATTTAGCTAGAAGAAATTCTGATTTTAAGAAAGCTGATGAAATCAGAGACAAATTAAAAAAAAATAATATCGAACTAGAGGATACACCCAAAGAAACAATTTGGAAAGTATCCGGTGACTAAATATTTAAATTTAATCGTTATTTCAATAATTAAACTTTATCAGTTATTAATTTCTCCAATTTTAGGAGTTAATTGTAGATTTAATCCCTCTTGCTCAGAATATGCAGTTCAAGCCTTTAAAAAATTTAATCTATTTAAAGGTTTTTATTTGACAATTAAAAGATTATTTAAATGTCATCCATTTGGAAAAAGTGGATATGACCCTCTTCCAGGTGAAGAGAAGATCGATATAAAAAATGTTTCAGTAGACTTTTTAAGAAGAATGCGATGCAAAGAACTGTATCCAGATTTACCTACTTCATTATCTAAATATTCTGGAGATTATGTTGGATCAACATTACATCAAGCATTATATGTAGATGGTATGTTTGTTTCAGCAATTACTATAATTGAGTCTAAAAATTTAAGCTATGAAAATTGTGTCCAAATCAGAGGTATGTTTACAAAAAAAAAGTATATAGGCATGGGATACGGAAGAAAACTTTTAGAATATTCAATAAATCTATTACAAACTAAAAAATATAGATATGTATGGTGTAAGTCGAGAAAATCAGCTATAAAATTTTATAAAAAAAACGGCTTTAAATCTGAAGGCAAAATGTTTGAGATTAAACTTATTGGTCAGCATCAAAAATTGTATAAAAATTTATATGAAAAATAACTCACAACTAAATGTTTTTGATAAAAAATTAGAAATTTGCTCTTCATCTCCTCTTACTGGATTTTTTAGAGATGGGTGTTGTAACACTTCTAATTCTGATTTTGGCCAACATATTGTATGTGCAATAATGACAGATAAATTTTTAAATTTTTCATTAAATCAAGGTAATGATTTAATAACTCCAAGGCGATCACTAAATTTTAATGGACTTAAAGAAGGTGATAGGTGGTGTTTATGTGCAAATCGATGGTTAGAGGCATTAAAGTTTTCAGTTCCTCCAAAAATTATTCTAACCGCAACTAATAAAACTATTCTTAAAAAAATTGATTTGGAAACTCTAAAAAGATTTGCATTCGATTTAAACTAAATTTAATATCTGAAAATGAAAAATTTGCTGATTATATCATCTACCTACAATTCTAACTATCAACTATCAGAAGATATACAGGATTATTATAAAAACAATAATGAAATTAAATGTTCATTGATTTCACTTGAGGAATTTGATTTACCATTATATACCCCCACACTTGAAGCTGTTTTTAAAGAAAAAAAATCATTTCCAAAGAACATAGATAAAGCTAAGAAAATATTAATGAATTCAGATGCAGTTATATGGTGTAGCCCTGAATACAATGGAGGAATATCTCCAATTTTAACTAATTTAATAGCTTGGGTAAGTAGAATCTCTGATGACTGGAAGGAAGGATTTAAGGATAAACACTCTTTAATTTGCACCTCATCTGGTGGAAACGGAACAAATTTTATTAAGGGTTTTTCCATTCAATTGAATTATTTAGGTTCAATAGTAATGGAACGTTCGATTATTAGAACTAAAAAGGATAATTTTGATGATCAGAATTTTAAAACTACTTTAGACGAGTTTGTAAAAAAAATTTGTTAAACTATTAAATAAATTATGTGAGAGGTCGTTTATACTTTGCAAGCTTGCTTTCCATTAACTGCAAAAAAAGGGATGTTTTACATCCCTTTTTTTTTTTTTTTAGTATATTAATTAAAAAGATAGAATTTTATGAATAATAAACAATTCGATATATTTGTAATTGGGGGAGGATCTGGAGGAGTAAGAGCAGCGAGATATGCCTCCTCTAAAGGTTTTAAAGTAGGTCTTGCAGAAGGTCTTGATCTCGGTGGCACTTGTGTAAATAGAGGTTGTATTCCAAAAAAATTATATTCATATGCATCTAGCTTTAAAGACGAGGTGGATCTTATGAATTCGTTTGGCTGGAAAACTGAGATTAAAGATTTTAAATGGAAAAAGCTTGTATTTAATAAAAAAAAAGAGCTTTCTAGACTCAATGAGATTTATAAAAATTTGTTACAAAAATCAAATGTAGCTATTTTTAATGGTTATGCATCATTTCTTAATGAGAGTCATATTAAAATTAATGAAAAAATAATAACTTCTAAAAATTTTATAATTGCTGTAGGCACAAAACCAAAAAAAATAAATTTTTCAAATTCAAATGACACTATTACATCAGATGAAGTTTTTGATATAAAAAATTTACCAAAAAAACTTTTAATTTTAGGTGGTGGATATATAGCTATTGAGTTGGCGTCAATATTTAATGGTTTTGGGGTTGATACTACAGTTAGTATTAGATCAAAGAATATTCTTAAGGGCTTTGATAAAGACTCAGCTAAATTTTTGATGAATCAAATGGAAATGAAAGGTGTAAAATTCTTAACCAAAAAATTTCCTATAGATATAAAAAAGGATGGAAAGTATTTAAAAGCTTATTTTAATAATGAAAAAAGTAGAAAATTTGATCTAGTTATTCAGGCTGTAGGAAGAGAAGCACAATTGAAAAATCTAAAACTTGATAATGTAGACCTAAAATTAAAAAAAAATGGTTTTATTTGTGTTGATAACTATTTCAGAACAAATAAAAAAAATATTTTTGCAATAGGTGATATAATTGATAGGGTGCAGTTAACTCCTGTTGCTATTTACGAAGCAATGTGTCTTATTGACAATTTTGTACAGAAAAAGAAAAAAGCTAATTATAAAAATATACCTACTGCAGTTTTTTCTAACCCAAACTTTTCTAGTGTTGGGTTAAGTGAAGAAGAAGCAAAAAAAAGTTTTAAATCTATAGAAGTTTATACTTCTGAATTCAAATCACTGAAATCTAGTTTATCAACGGCTAATGATAGAGTATTTATAAAATTAATAACTAATTCTTCAAATAAAAAAGTTTTGGGAATTCATTTTGTTGGAGAAAATGCTGCCGAGATAATACAGGGTTTTTCAGTTGCAGTTGTAAATGGACTGACAAAAGACCAGTTTGATAAAACAGTAGGAATTCATCCTACAAGTGCTGAAGAGTTAGTAACAATGAAATGATTCTAAAATTATAAAATTGTAATTTTATATTTTCCTATTATAAATTTAACTTATGAAAGAAAAATGGAATCCAAACAGTTGGAAAAAAAAGGTAGCTCTTCATCAACCTGCATATCAGAATGCTAAGGAATTACAAAAGACCATAATAAGGATGAAGAAATTACCTCCTTTGGTCTTTGCTGGGGAAGTAAGGCAATTAAAGAACGAACTTATTAAATGTGTTAATGGAACTGGATTTCTTCTTCAAGCAGGCGATTGTGCTGAAAGCTTTGCTGAATTCAATCCTAATTATATTAGAGATACTTTTAGAGTAATAATGCAAATGGCAGTTATTTTGTCTTTTGCCGCAGGTGTACCTGTAATCAAAGTTGGGAGATTAGCCGGTCAATTTGCTAAACCAAGGTCATCTCCAATTGAAGAAAAAAACGGTTTAAAGTTACCAAGTTACTTAGGTGACATGATTAATTCAATTGATTTCGATAAAGATGCAAGAATTCCAAATCCTAATAGAATGGTTGATGCTTATAATCAGGCTGCCTCAACTCAAAATTTGTTAAGAGCATTTGCTTATGGAGGGTATGCAGATTTATGTAATGTACAAAATTGGAACTTAGATTTTGTAAAAAAATCAAAACAAGGCTCGGCATTTAAAATACTTGCTGATAGAATTTCAGAATGTTTAGACTTTATGAATGCCTGTGGGATAAATAATAAGAATGTAAGGCAATTTACAGAAACAAGTTTTTTTATTTCACATGAAGCATTACTACTGCCCTATGAAGAAGCATTTACAAGAATTGATAGTACAACTGGACATTGGTATGATGTTTCTGCGCATATGGTTTGGATTGGAGATAGAACAAGACAAATCACAGGGGCTCACGTAGAGTTTTGTAAAGGTATTAGTAATCCCATTGGAATTAAAATAGGACCTTCAGCAAATGCTGATGAAATAATAAAATTAATTAAAACTATTAATCCTAGTAATGAAAGTGGAAAAATAGTTCTGATTGTCAGGATGGGTGCTGAAAAAATTAATAATACTTTTCCAGTAATCTTAAAAAAAGTAAAAAAAACTAATCTTAATGTAGTTTGGTCATGCGATCCAATGCATGGAAATACGGAGAAAGCTAAAAGTGGATACAAAATAAGAAATTTTAAAAATATTCTAGCTGAAGTAAAATCTTTTTTTAAAATTCATAAATCTGAAGGCACAATTGCCGGAGGAATACATTTAGAGATGACAGGTCAAAATGTTACAGAATGTATTGGCGGTCTTCAAAAAATTTCTGATAAAGATCTTGGGAGTAGGTATCATACACATTGTGACCCAAGATTAAATGCATCTCAATCTATTGAACTCGCTTTTCTGATTGCCTCTCATCTGAAGAGTATTAAATAAAAAGGAGAATTAAAATAAAAATTTTTGTTTCTCAAAAAAACTTTACTGTTGGCGATCTTGAGAAAAATTTCAAAATTCTTGAAAATTCCTATATTAAAGCTGTAAAAGGAAATTGTGATTTTTTTCTTAGTACAGAGTTATCACTATCTGGCTATCCACCCCAAGACCTTCTTCTAAGAGACGACTTTATAAGACAGATAAAAAACTATAAAGAAAGAATAATAAATCTTACAAAAAAAAATAAGACGATATTTATCTTAAATATTCCCAACAGAGAAAAAAAAATTCTTTTCAATACAGTTTTTTTAATTAAATCAGGTTCTATTATATATAAAATTAATAAAAGTTATCTTCCTAACTATGGTGTTTTTGATGAAAAGAGATATTTTCAATCAAGAGAAAATAAAGAAAAATTTTTCAAATTCAAAGATAAAAATATCAGATTTTTTATTTGTGAAGATATTTGGGAAAATGATTTAAAAATAAAAAATAAAAAAAAAACCGATTTAATGATTGTTTTAAATGCATCCCCATTTGAAATAAAAAAATTTGATAAAAGAATACAAATGGCTAAAAAAAATACCTCACACTTTAAATGCCCTTTAATTTATCTTAATCTTGTAGGATCTCAAGATGACCTGATATTTGATGGAGGATCATTTTATATGGATAAAAGAGGAAGTATTTTAGAGCTTGCTCCCTTTTTTGAAGAATCAAATTTTGTAGTTGATTTAAATAAATCTAATTCTCGAACAAAAAAAAGATCATTTGTGTTTGATAATAATGAACTTCTTTATTTAGCACTAATGAACTCTCTCAAAGATTATATGTGTAAAAATAATTTCTCGAAAGCATTAATAGGCGTTTCTGGAGGAATTGACTCTGCTCTTACGGCAACTATTGCTGCAGATGCTTTGGGTTCTAATCATTTAAGATCTATTTTTCTACCTTCAAAATATACATCAAAAAGTAGCGAGATTGATGCAAAAGAATTAATTAAAAGAATAGGTATAAACCTTGATATTATATCTATCGAATCGTCAAGAAAATTTATGTTAAAAGAATTAGCTTTTTTATTTAAGAATAAAAAAATTGATATAACAGAGGAAAATATTCAATCTAGAATTAGGGGTTTATTACTAATGGCAATTTCAAATAAATTTGATTCTTTACTATTAACAACAGGTAATAAATCTGAATTACTAGTTGGATATTCAACCCTCTATGGAGACATGTGCGGAGGTTTTTCTTTACTAAAGGATTTATATAAAACGCAAGTAATAGAATTATCTAAATGGAGAAATCAAAATTACTTAGAATCTTTTAGAGTAAAGAAAAAAAATGTTATTCCTAACATTATAATTAAAAAAGAACCAACTGCAGAGTTAAAGTTTAATCAAAAAGATTCAGATACTTTACCTTCTTACAAGATACTTGATAAAATTTTAGATTTATTAATTGACAAAAATCAAGATTTAAAATCAATTATTAAAAAAGGATTTAATGAAGAAATTGTTAGAAACATATGGAATATGGTTAAGGTTTCAGAATTCAAACGTTATCAAAGTGCTTTAGGACCTAAAGTTTCTGAAATGTCACTTGATAGGGAAAGAAGATTTCCAATTACAAATAAGTTTATTTTATAAATATGTTAAGATTTGCTCCAAGTCCAACAGGTTTTTTACATGCAGGCAATTTAAGAGTTGCAATATTAAATTATATCTTTGCAAAACAAAATAATATTGAATTTTTTTTAAGAATTGATGATACGGATAGAGAAAGATCAAAAGATGAATTTATTAATTCAATTCAAGAGGATCTTGAGTGGGTTGGAGTTAAATATAAAAAAATAGTAAAACAGTCAAGTAGATTAAAGCAATATAACGATATATTTAATTTTTTAAAAAAAAAAAAATTAATTTATCCCTGTTTTGAGAGTAGTGAGGAATTATCCTTAAAGAGAAAAGTTCAATTAAAAATGGGAAAGCCTCCAATTTATGATAGGTCATCATTAAAATTGAGTGCCAAAGAAATAAGTGATTATATTTCAAAAGGGCAAACTCCCCATTGGAGGTTAAAATTAGATGATGAATCGATTAGCTGGAATGATTTAATTCATGGTAAAATTTCTTTTAGTAATCTTTCAGTTTCTGATCCTGTAGTTTTTAGATCTGACGAAATGCCATTATTTACTATTACTTCAGTTGTTGATGATGCTGAGTTTAAAGTAAGTCATATTTTAAGAGGTGATGATCATATTACTAATACAGCTGCCCAAATAAAATTATTTATGTATCTTGATTCACCTGTTCCAAAATTTGGTCATTTCCCTTTAATGCAATCGCAAGAAGGTTCTAGTCTTTCAAAAAGAGATAATTCATTGTCAATAAGGGATTTTAGAGAAAAAAAAATATGCCCGATGGTTGTTTTAAATTATTTGAATAAAATAGGAACGAAGCAATCTATTGAACAGATAGATACAATAGAAAATTTATTTTTAGATTTTGATTTTTCCAATTTTTCTAAAAGTTCAGTTATTTTTAATTATGAAGATTTAGAACGATTAAACTCTAAATTTATAAAAAATTTAAACTTTAATTCATTAAAAAAAATTTTCAAACCTAAATTTAATGAAAATTTCTGGAATATAATCAGAGATAATATTGATCATTTAGATGAAGCTGATAATTGGTATGAAATTGTGTATGGGAAAAAAATATTTAAAAAAATCAATCTAGAAAAAAAATTATATGAGAAATTAATTGTCAGCTTACCAAATAAAATAGACGAAAAATCATGGTCAATTTGGACAAAAGAAGTGTTAAATTCTTTTGATCTTAAACCAAAGGAACTATTTAAAATGATTAGATTAATTTTGACAGGAAAAAGCTATGGACCTAGTATGAATCAATTGATAATGCTTTTTAATAGAGATGAAATAATAAAACGGATAAATACTAATTGTGGGAAAACTTAATATAAAGATATACGACAGCACTTTAAGAGATGGTGCTCAAACTAAAGGAATAAACTTTAGTTTAGAGGATAAGTTAAAAATTTTAAATATCCTTGATGAGTTGGGAGTTGATTATATTGAAGGTGGTTGGCCTGGAGCAAATCCAACAGATGATCTTTTTTTTAAATCTTTACCTAAACTAAAATTTTCTAAAATTGTTGCTTTTGGAATGATGAGAAAACACAGTTCAAATTCAAGGAATGATGAAGGTATTAAATCAATAATTAATTCAGGTGTGAGAAATGCGTGTTTGGTAGGAAAGTCATGGGACTTTAATGTAAAAAATGCACTTCGTATTAGTTTAGAGGATAATTTAGATATGATAAGTGATACTATTGAGTATACATCAAAAAAGTTAGACGAAGTCATGTTTGATGCGGAACATTTCTTTGATGGATTTAAGAGTAATCCAAAATATGCCATTGAGACCATTAGCACAGCATATAAATCCGGAGCTGATTGGATTATTTTATGTGATACTAATGGAGGTACTTTACCGTTTGAGGTTAAAAATATTTTAGGAAAGGTTGAGGAAGTCATACCAAAAGAGAAAATTGGAGTTCATTTTCATAATGATACAGATAACGCTACTTACAATTCAATTGAATCTGTAAGATGTGGTGTTGGACAAGTTCAAGGTACATTTAATGGATTAGGTGAAAGATGTGGTAATGCGAATTTAATAAATGTTGTTTCAAACCTTATTTTAAAAATGGGTTATAATTTTCCATTAAAAAAAAATTTAAAAAAAATAACAGCTGTTAGCAGATTCATAGATGAAACATTAAACCGTCAGTCACCAAGAAACCTTCCATTTGTTGGAACTGCAGCTTTTGCTCACAAAGGTGGTTTACATATATCCGCAGTTGAAAGAGATCCTAAATGTTATGAGCATATAGAGCCTGAAAAAGTTGGAAATGAAAGAACATTAGTGGTTTCCAATCAGTCAGGTAAAAGTAATATTTTAAATAAGTTAAAAAAATATAAGATTTTAGTAAAAAAAAATGACTATGAAATCGAAGATTTTTTAAATCTTACCAAAAAACAAGAAATGCTTGGTTTCGCTTATGATGGAGCTGAAGCGAGTTTTGAATTATTAGCAAGAAGAAAGTTTCAAAGATTTAAAGAATTTTACAGTCTTGAAAGTTTTAAAGTTTCTGATGAAAAACGTATTGATGAAAAAGGAAATTTTGTTCCTTTTTCAGAAGCCAGAGTAAAAATATTTGTAGGTAAAAAAGAGTTTTATAGTGCATCAGAAGGCAATGGACCGATTCATGCTCTTGATAATGCTTTAAGAAAAGGGCTCAAACAATTTTATCCTAAATTGAATGAGTTGAATTTAATTGATTACAAAGTAAGAATTTTGACTCCTGAAGATGGCACTAAAGCACTTGTAAGAGTAAGAATTGAATCATCTAACAAAAAACATACATGGTCAACCATTGGTGTTTCATATAATGTAATTGATGCGTCATATATAGCTTTGCATGATAGTATTACCTACCATCTACTTAAAGTTAAGTAGATGAAAAATGAAATTGATCTTAAGCCAGAAATACTTTTAGTAAACCCTCAATTACCAGAAAATTTGGGTGCTGTAGCTAGAGCAATGCTCAATTTTGATTTTAAAAAATTAAGGGTTATTAATCCAAAATTTCATTTAGATAATGAAAAAATAATACCAATTTCAGCCGGAGCCGATGACGTAATTTCAAACATAAAAACTTTTGATAAATTTGAAGATTCAATAAAAGATTTTAATGTTTTAATTGCCACAACTAACAGAAAAAGAGCCTTAAAGAAAAAGATGATTTCTTTTGAGGATATCATTAAAATATTCAATAGAAGAAAAAAAATTGGTTTTATATTTGGTCCAGAAAGTTCTGGATTGAACAATAATCATTTATCGTATTCAGATTATATACTGCAAATACCTTCTAATAAGAATTTTTCATCTTTAAATCTATCACATGCAGTTATAATAGTTTGTTATGAATTTTCGAAACTCTGTTCAGAAAAATCTAGTTTTGATAAATCTATAAATAAAATAGATTTAGCCCTTAAAAGCGAACTTCTAAATTTTTATAAAATTCTTGAAAGTAGCTTGGATAAAAAAGGTTTTTTTATGGTTAATGAAAGAAAAAAAATTACTATTCAAAAAATAAGAAGTATTTTTAGTAAACTAGTTCTTAATTCTAGAGAATTAAAGATTCTCCTAGGAATAATTAAAACTTTAAAGAAATAAATAATATGGGAAATTTATTTGACATAGAGTTTTATAAAAGTATATTTCTCCTATGACAAGGATTCTAAAATCAAAATATAAAATTGATAGAAGATTAAGATGTAATCTTTGGGGAAGACCCAAAAGCCCTTTTAACAGAAGAGATTATCCTCCTGGGCATAACGGTCAAAATAAGAGAAGAAAACCCTCTGATTTTGGTATCCAACTTCAAGCAAAACAAAAACTTAAATCTCATTATGGCTATATTACTGAAAAACAATTCAGAAATACTTTTTTTAAAGCATCAAAGATAAAGGGAAATACAAGTGAAAATTTGATTGAACTTCTTGAACGTAGGTTAGATGCAGTTGTATACAGAATGAAATTTGTAAACACAATTTTTGCAGCAAGACAATTTGTTGGTCATGGCCATGTAAAAGTCAATGGTAAAAAAGTTACAATACCATCCTATTGTGTTAGGGATGGTGATACAGTAGAGGTTAAAGAAAAAAGTAGAGAAATGCCTATCGTTTTAGAAGCTATTAGCTCAACTGAAAGAGATGCCCCCGAGTATTTGTCTGTTGACTATGACAAGATGAAAGGCACCTTTTTAAAAGGCCCAAAACCTGAAGAAGTGCCTTATCCAGTTATTATGGAACCTAATTTGGTTATTGAATATTACTCTAGATAATTGTAATTTTATATTACTTTAACAGTTTAAGTTGTTTAACCCTTAATTATACAATGAAACTAACTGCTCTTATAGTTGCAAGAAATGAAGAGGACAAGATTGAAGATTGTTTGAAATCTTTAAAATTTACTGATGAGATTGTTATAGTTTTAGATAGGAATACAGACAGAACCGATAAAATTGCACAAAAATTCACAAAAAAAATTTTTAAAGGAAGTTGGATATGTGAGGCTGAAAGAAGAAATTATGGAATAAATAAATGTAGGTCAGAGTGGATACTTGAGATTGATGCAGATGAAATTATTTCACCAAAACTCTCAAATGAAATAAAAAAAAAAATTTTGTTCAAAAATTCAGACTTTTTCTATATTCCAATAATAAACTACATTGGTATTAAAGTTATTAAATATGGATGGATGGCTTGTCTTGCACCTGATGGAAAGTTTTGTTTATTTAAGAAGGGAAAAAAAAAGTGGATCAAAGGCAGTGTTCATCCTACATATTCTATCAATGGATCAAAAGGATCTAAATTCAAAGAACCAATTTTACATTTTATGTCTAAAAATATTTCTGATTTGATTAATCGTTTCAATAGAAATACCTCATTATATTCATTAGATTTAAAAAATGAAAAAAAATCCCTAAAAAAGCTACTCTCAATAAGAAAAATATTTTCAAGGTTTTTTAAGAGCTATATTAAAAGAATGAGTTTTAAGAACGGCAAGATTGGTATCTTAATTAGTATTTTATGCGCATTGTACCCATATGTTGCAGCAAAAAAAGTATTAAGCCAAAGTGATGAGGCTAATTTTTAATATTATATTCAATTTTATGTTTTTTTAACAGATCTTCAATCTCACCTGATTCAGCCAATTCTCTAATAATATCACACCCTCCTATAAATTCTTTTTTAATATAAATTTGAGGAATTGTAGGCCAGTTTGAATAAGTTTTTATTTCTTCTCTAATTGAATTATTTTCCAAAACATTAAAACTTGTATATTTAATATTAAAATAATTTAGAATACCGATAACATTAGCTGAAAAACCACATTGAGGAAAGTCTGGTGTTCCTTTCATAAATATCACTACATCATCACTGTCAATTAGGTCTTTAATTTCTTTAGTTTTGTCCATAACTAATTATATATCATTTGTTGTTAACATTAAAGCGTGAAGTTCATTACCCATATAAGAACCAAGTGCATTATAGACTAATTGGTGTTGTTGAATCTTTGACAAACCTTTAAATCTTTTTGATTTTATTATTGCATGATAGTGGTTTTCATCTCCTTTTAAATCCTTAAGTTCAATTTGGGCATCAGGAATTTTTTTTTTTATTAGATCTACAATTTTTTCTGAAGAAATTGGCATTTATTTCATAAACTTTTTAAACCATATATTATTATATTTTATAAGATCTTTTACAGGAATTTCAAATTTATTTGTAAATTTTAAAGATTTACCTTTTACAACACCGATTTTTTTTGCCTGAATCTTGTACTTCGTTGCTAATTCTTTTATATAATTTTTAGGATTTGCAATCAATATATATCTTGATTGATCTTCGCAAAATAACCAATTAGAAAAATTCATTTTTTCTTTATCTACATTTATAATAATTCCTTGATTATTTGATATGCAAATCTCTGCTAGACCCAACGCCAGACCCCCTTCTGAAAGATCATGGCATCCAATGATAAATTTATGTTTTTTTATTAGTTCAAGAACAAATTTTCCATTTTTTAGTTCATCATTCAATTCTAATTTAGGCGGTGTCCCATCTAAATTATTTATCATTTGATTATAAATTGATAATTCAAGGTTACCTCTTGTTTTACCAATTAAGAAAATTTCGGCGTCTTTTTTAACCTTAAAATCTTTTGAAAATTTTAAATCTTCAATTAAGCCTACTCCCCCTATCACTGGAGTAGGATAGATTGATTTTTTTTTTGTTTCGTTATACAAGGATACATTTCCTGAAACTACTGGATAATTTAAAATTTCACATGCCTCTTTTATTCCCTCAATTGATTTTTTTATTTCAAACATGATTTCAGGTTTTTCTGGGTTTCCAAAGTTTAGATTGTCGGTTATTGCTAGAGGAGTTGCACCGCAGGAAACTAAATTTCTCCATGATTCTGCTACAGCTATTTTTGAACCAAGTTTTGGATCTGCTTTACAATATATTGGGTTGCAATCAGATGTTATAGCAATTGCTTTATTTGTTCCATGAACCCTAACAATAGCCGCATCTGCCTTCTCTGAACTGGCAACAGTATCCCCCATTACTGATGAGTCATATTGACTAAAAATCCATTTTTTTGATGATTGATTGGGACTTGACAAAATTTTTAAAAGCATTTGTTTAGCATTAATTTGTTTTTTTTGTTTAATTTTAGTTCTTTTGATATTTTTCTTTTTCTTGAATGGCCTAGAATATTCTGGTGCAGAATCAGCTAATGGTTTGATAGGAAGAATACCCACAATTTTTTCTTTAAAAAAAATTTCCATATTTCCTGTATTAGTTATTTCTCCAATTTCTACCGAGTCAAGTCCCCATTTTTTGAAAATTTTAAACGTCAATTTTTTATGCTGTGGATTAATAATCATTAACATTCTTTCTTGTGTTTCTGATAACATCATTTCGTATGGAGTCATATTTTCTTCTCTACAAGGAACATTATCTAAAAAAAGTTTAACTCCACAATTTCCTTTTGATGCCATTTCAAATGATGAAGAGGTTAAACCTGCAGCTCCCATATCTTGAATAGCGATGATTGCATCTTCCTGCATCAATTCTAAACAAGATTCTAATAATAATTTTTCAACGAATGGATCTCCCACTTGCACTTGTGGCCTCTGCTCACTAGATTTATCACTAAACTCTGCTGATGCCATTGTTGCACCGTGGATTCCATCTCTTCCTGTTTTGGCTCCAACATAAATTATTGGATAACCAATACCTTTAGCTTTTGAGTAAAATATTTTGTTTTTTTTTACCAATCCAACACACATGGCATTGACGAGAATATTATTATTATAACTTTTATGAAAAAAACATTCACCTCCTACAGTCGGAATACCAACACAATTTCCATAATCTCCTATTCCTCTAACAACTCCAGAAATTAAGTTTCTTGTCATTTTATGTTTTGGTTCTCCAAATCTTAATGCATTAAGATTTGCAATTGGCCGGGCTCCCATTGTGAAAATGTCTCTCATAATTCCTCCTACTCCAGTTGCTGCCCCTTGATATGGTTCAATATATGAAGGATGATTATGACTTTCCATTTTAAAAACTATGGCATCGTTTCCTCCAATATCAACAATTCCTGCATTTTCTCCTGGTCCGCAAATAACTTGTTTACCTTTAGTGGGAAGGGTTTTTAGCCATTTTTTTGTTGATTTGTAAGAGCAGTGTTCACTCCACATCACAGAAAAAATCCCTAATTCTAAAATATTTGGTACTCTACCCAATATTTTTAAGATTTTTTTATATTCTTCAATATTTAAACCATGTTCTTTGATAATTGATTTTGAAATAGTTTCACTGGTTTTCATAAAAAGTCTCTCAAACTTTTAAAAAAAAAATTACCGTCACCTGATGAAAAACTATCAATAGCTCTTTCAGGGTGTGGCATTAATCCAAAAATATTTTTTTTTTTATTTATAACTCCTGCAATGTTGCAAATTGAACCATTTGGGTTATGCTTTGAGTCTATAATGCCATCTTCAGAAGAATATTTGAGTAAAATTTGATCATTATCTTGTAATTTTTTTAAGGTTTCTTTATCACTAAAAAAGTTTCCTTGAGAATTTGCAATTGGAAATTTAATAATTTTTTTTTTTAAATTTTTAAAAAAAATATTATTTTTATTTTCAACTTTAAGTGAAACTTCTTTACATTGAAAAAGCTGATTAGAGTTTTTAATAAGTGCACCTTCCAATAACCCACATTCGGTTAAAATCTGAAAACCATTGCATATACCAATTATAGGTGTCCCTTTTTTTCCAAATTTAATTAATTCTTTAACTGCTGGAGATTTAGTCGCAATAACGCCGGCCCTTAAATAATCTCCATATGAAAAACCTCCAGGTATAAATATCATATCTGTTTTTTTAATGTGAGTATCCTCATGCCAGATTAATTGGGGTTCTATTCCTAAACATTTCTTAATTGCTACTTTTAGATCCCTATCACAGTTAGAACCAGGAAATATTATTATAGAAATAATTTTTTTAGGCACATTAATTCTTTTTTATTATTTTAAAATTTTCGATGATTGGATTAGATAACAATTCAATACTTATCTTTTCAATATCTTTAAGATTATTTTTATTATTGTTAACCTTAATATCGAAAAATTTTCCTTTTGAAATACCTATTACACTTTTAATACCCATATTAACTATTGTTTTGTTTATTGCTTCAGCTTCAGGGTCAAGTATCCCTTTTTTAAAATTTACATATACTCTATAAATCATTTTTCAAAGCCTTTTTAAATTCCTTTTCTGATAAAACGCCCAAACGATAAGCTACCTCTTTATAAGCTTCATCAACCCCGTCAAGGTCCTGTCTAAAGCGATCTTTATCAAGTTTTTTATTTGTTTTAATATCCCATAATCTACAATTATCTGGACTTATTTCATCTGCAAGCATAACAATTTGTTCTTCTCCATTCCAAAACCTACCAAATTCTAATTTAAAGTCTATCAATCTCATTTTTTGAGAAAAAAAGAAACCTGTTAGGAAATCATTTATTCTTGATGATAATGATATAATCTCCTCAAGTTCATTATTTGATGCCCAATCGAATGCTATAATATGTTCTTCTGATATAATTGGATCGTTTAATTTGTCATTTTTAAGATAAAATTCAATAATTGGGCGGGATAAAATTTTACCTTCTTCAATGCCAAGCCTTTTTACTAGTGAACCAGTTGAAACATTTCTTACAACCACTTCAATAGGAATTATATCTAATTTATGAATTAATTGTTCTCTCATATTTATTCTTTTGATGAGATGGTTGGGTATATTTATTTCAGAAAGTCTGTGCATTAATAGCTCGGAAATAAAATTATTTAAGACACCTTTTCCAGGAATCACACCTTTTTTTTTATTATTAAAAGCCGTAGCATCGTCTTTAAAATACTGGACTAATGTATCTGGTTTTGGTCCTTTATAAATAATTTTTGCTTTACCTTCGTATAATTTTTTTTTCATGATTTCTTCAAAACTTTTTTGTAAATATATTCAACATTTTTAAAGTGATAATTTATATCAAATATTTTATCTAAATCTTTTTTACTTAAGTATTCAGTGATTTTTTTTTCAAGATCTAATAAATCTCTAAAATTTCTTTGAGATTCCCAGGATTTCATAGATATTTGCTGTACTATTTTATAAGCATTTTCTCTTGATAACCCTTTTTTTGTAAGTTCAATTAAAACCCTTTGAGAGTTATAAAGTCCTAGCGTTTTATCTAGATTAATCTTCATATTATTTTTATTTACTACTAACCCTCTTAAAATACTATTCATCCTATTAATCGCGAAGTCTGTCAATATAATAATATCTGGACAAATTATTCTCTCTACTGATGAATGAGATATATCTCTTTCATGCCAAAGGGAAATATTTTCTAGAGATGGTATTATAGAAGCTCTAATTAATCTTGAAATTCCCGTAAGATTTTCACTTAAGATTGGATTTTTTTTATGGGGCATTGCTGATGAACCTTTTTGACTTTTTGAAAAATATTCCTCAACCTCTCTGACCTCACTTCTTTGAAGGTGGCGTATTTCAATAGACAAACTTTCTATGGAACTTCCAATTGTTGCTAATACAGCGAATAGTTGGGCGTGTCTATCTCTTGGTATTACTTGAGTTGAAACATCTTCAGACATTAATCCGAGTTTTTTTGCTACATATTTTTCAATTTTCGGATTTATATTTGCATAAGTACCTACAGCTCCAGATATAGAACACACTGATATATTTTTTTCTGCATCAACGAGTCTTTCATAGTTTCTTTTAAACTCACAGTATTTTCCTAACATTTTGAGTCCAAAAGTTGTCGGTTCAGCAAAAATACCATGACTTCTTCCTATGCATTGTGTTTTTTTATGTTTAATGGATAGTTTTTTTAAAATAGAAACTAATTCTTTTAGTTCTTTCTTTAATATTTGGCAAGATTGTTTTAATTGAACTGATAATGCAGTATCAAGAATATCTGAAGATGTGACTCCTAAATGTATAAACCTTGATTCAATGCCTATATTTTCAGAGAGATTTGTCAAAAAAGCAATAACATCATGTTTAACATCTTTTTCAATTTGATTAATTCTATCTATATCAAATTTAGCTTTTTTTTTAATAATTTCTAAAGACTTTTTAGGAATTTCTCCTAAATTTTCTAATGCTTCACATATTAAAATTTCAATAGTTAACCAAATATTGAACTTATTCTTTTGTTCCCAAATTTTGGCAGTTATATCTCTTTTATATCTTGGAATCATGATTGAAAATATGGAGGTTTTGAATATTTTTTCTTTGAAATTGTAAAAATCTCATATCCATTTTTTGTAACGCCAATAGAATGTTCAAATTGTGCTGAAAGAGATTTATCAGACGTAACAGCTGTCCATCCATCCTTAAGTATTTTTACCTTATGACTGCCTATATTAATCATTGGTTCAATTGTAAAAAACATTCCTTCCTTAAGAATTTCTCCAGAACCTGGTTCTCCAAAATGAAGAATACTTGGTTTATCGTGAAAAACTCTCCCTAGTCCATGTCCACAAAAATCTCTCACGACAGAATAATGATTTTTTTCAACATATGATTGTATAGCATAACCAATATCACCAGTTGTATTTCCAGGTTTAACTATTTCAATCCCTCTCATCATAGCCTCATAGGTAATTTCAACAAGTTTTTTTGCTTTAATTTTTACCTTTCCAACGTGAAACATTCTACTAGTGTCTCCATGCCATCCATTAAAAATGGGCGTAACGTCAATATTAATTATATCCCCATCTTTTAAAATTTTATCACCTGGTATTCCATGGCAAACAACATGATTAACAGAGGTACAAACTGACTTTGGAAAACCTTTATAATTGAGTGGAGCAGGCACCGCACCATTTTCAAGCTGAAAGTCATGACATATTTTGTCAATTTCACCTGTTGAGATTCCTGGTTTTATAAAGTCAGTAATATAGTCAAGACAATCTGCTGCAAGCGAACCTGCATCTCGCATAAATTTGAAATCACCTTTTGAATGTATTTTTATTGCTTCTGACATAAAAAAAAAAATAAGATAGTGTATATTAATTAACTTTATAGATTTAGTAAAAATTAAAATGCAATTAGATATAAAAAAATCTGGTATAATAATTATTGGTAACGAGATTTTAAGTGGAAAGACTATCGATAGTAACTCTAATTTTTTGTGTAAAGCCCTATCAAAAAAAGGAATAATCGTAAGAGAAATTACTGTTATACCAGATAATCAAAAAGAGATTATAAATAAGGTTAACAATTTCAGGAAAAAATATGATTATGTTTTTACTACAGGTGGTATTGGACCAACCCATGATGATATTACATCGGAATCAGTTGCAAAAGCATTTAAATTAAAATTGGAGTTGAATTTTGAAGCTAATAAAATTTTAAAAAAACATTATTCTGATGAACCTTATACCAAAGCACGACAAAAAATGGCCTACCTTCCTAAAACTGCTAAATTGATCCACAACCCTGTAAGCATCGCTCCAGGTTTTTTTGTTGAAAATGTGTACGTTCTACCAGGAGTACCAAAAATTTTAGAAATTATGACTTTAGAGCTTTTAAAAAAAATTGATTCAGGCGAAAAAATTATACAAAGAACACTCTCTACAACTTTATCTGAAGGGATAATTGGAGGTTTTATTGGTAAAATCCAGAAAAAAAATCCAAAAGTTGAAATTGGAAGCTATCCTTATTTTAAAAAAAATTCATTTGGAGTTTCTATTATAATAAGGGGGTATAATAAAAAAAATATCGAAGAGGTCTCAAAGAAAGTCTATCAATACGCAGAAAAAAAAGGAGGTAATCCAAAACTATTTTAATTTAGAATCAATAATTTTTTTTGAAAGGATTGTAAATTCATCTTCTAATAAATTTTTTAAGTTTGTTCTCGACCAATTTTCTAAACTAAACTTAAATTTATTAATTATTTCACTATCTGTTATTTCTAGTTCTTGTGTTTGCTTTTTATTATCTTTTATAAAATCTAAATTATTAAGTGAATCAGAATCATTTTTTTCAATAAATACCTTTTTTTTATTGGTATCATTAAAAAATCTATTTTTTTTTAACTCTAGATTGTTTGAATTATAAGAAATTATTTTTTGTTCATTTCTTGCTTCGTGCACTAGGTGATAAATTGAGCTTAACAAATCTTCAATTTTTTTTTCTTTAGACATAATACATATAAATAATAAAAAATATGATATAATGAAAGTAAATTTTTATTATGCAATCCTTTTCCTATCAAATAATACCATTTTCTTTTTTTTTTATTATTCTTATTATTTATTTAGCCACTAAAACACGTCCATTAAAAAAGAAGATTGTGAATAAACCTACTGCTGACTTTGAAGAATCGAGACCGTTTCTTGAAGATGCTGAAAATAAGCTTATTGCATTAAGAGATCTTTATAAACAAGAACTAATTGATGCTGAAGTTTATATAAGAAAAACTGATGATATTGCTAATTCAATTACAAAAAAAATAGGAGCAGGAATTCACGATATAGCTTTTGAAAAAAAAAATCAGATTTATAATCAGCTAAAGTTTGATATAGTTAATAAGGTAAAACAAGATTTAGGTTCAAAAAAATCAAGTAACTTGGATTCACTAATTTCTGCTGTAGATAAAAGAATAGAACAAGGTTTTGAAAATGAAAAAGGCTAATTCAGATATTTTGAATAAAGTAAAGGAAACATTAAATTCCAAAGATTCAGAGGAACCAACTAATAAACAACCAAATCTTGAAGATAGTTTAAAAGAAATTGATGTATCAAATATCTCAAAAAAACTAAAAGAAAATATTTCTAATAAAAAATTTGATTTAGAAAAGCCTTCTAGTGAACAAATTCTTAATGACAGAATTTCGAGTTGGCTAGACGAGAATGCGGAGAAGATTGCAAGAGAGGTATTAAAAGAAGAGGTTAGAAAACTATTTAAATAATTTTCTAAAATTTCATCGTTTTAATATGTTTCCAAAGCCTTTTTAAACCTTTAGGTGCATTTGTTTTTCTTCTATTAGGCATGATTCTTGTAGGATCATCACATCCACGATTTTCTCCAAGGTCAATAATAGACGGGTTTTCGAATACTACTGTATAATATCCTTTTTCTTTGTATTTTAGACCAATATCAATTTCATTAAAGAAGCCATCGTATCCATTTATTAAATGATAATCACTCATTCTCTTAACACCTGGACGAAATGAAAAAAAGCCCCATTCCCAACCATCCTTTGGTGATACTTTTTTGAAGTCTAGTTTTTTGTAAGTGATAATAGGTCCAAATTCAAAAATTCCAAATTTTTTTGCACTATCGCTTTCAAGCCAAACCTGAATTATTTTCGGGTCAGTTTTAAGAATTTTAAGAGACTCCTCAATAAAATTTCCTCTTGTATACATCCAGTCATCTTCACAATGAAAAACATAAGGAGTTGTTATTTTTTTATAAATTTCCTCAATAGATTTAATTTGTCCTTTTTTTGTTTCATTAAATGTAATATCTAATTTGCCTCCCCATTTTCTTTTGACCTTTTTGTAAATTTTTTCATCAACAGAATCTTCAATTAGAAACATATCTTGAAACTTATAAGAATTAAATTTAAAAAAACTTTCCAAAGTTTTGTCTAATAAATCCAATCTTCCACAACTGGTTATCACAAAACTCATTTTTTCTTGCATAAAGCCTAATATATATATAACTTAAAAATTTGTAAAGCTAACAGAATGACTAAGACAGCCCTTATTACAGGAATTACAGGACAAGATGGAGCCTATTTAGCTGAATTTCTTTTAAAAAAAAACTATATTGTTCACGGAGTTAAAAGAAGGTCGTCAATTATAAACACTGAAAGAATTAATCATATATACATTGACCCACTAGAAAAACAAACAGGATTTTTTCTTCATCACGGAGATTTAACTGATTCCAGCAATATTATAAGACTAATTTCAGAAATTAAGCCAGATGAAATTTATAATTTGGCAGCTCAAAGTCATGTGATGGTAAGTTTTGAAACACCTGAGTATACAGCTAACGCTGATTCTATTGGTACTTTAAGGATTTTAGAAGCGATAAAAACTCTTAAACTTGAAAAAAAAACAAAGTTTTATCAAGCTTCAACATCTGAGTTATTTGGTAATTCTGGTAAAAAATCTCAAAATGAAAAAACACCTTTCAATCCAGAAAGCCCATATGCTACTGCGAAATTATATTCATATTGGATAACAAAGAATTATCGAGATGCTTATGGAATTTTTGCTTCTAATGGGATTCTTTTTAATCATGAGGGACCGACAAGAGGTGAAACTTTTGTAACAAGGAAAATTACAATTGGTATATCAGAAATTTTGTCAAATAAAAGAAAAACTCTTTTTCTCGGAAACCTAGACGCAAAAAGAGACTGGGGGCATGCCAGAGATTTTGTTGATGGAATATGGAGAATAATGCAATACCATAAACCTGATGATTTTGTATTAGCAACTGGAAAAACCTTTTCTGTAAGAGAATTTGTTAATCTTGCTTTTTTTTATGCAGGCATAAAAATTAAGTGGATAGGAAAGGGGATTAAAGAAAGGGGTATAGACATTAAAAATAATAGAATTTTGGTCAAAGTTGATAAAAAGTACTATCGACCCAATGAAGTAGAATATTTGCGAGGTGACTCATCAAAAGCAAATAAATTACTTAATTGGAAGTGTCAAATCTCTTTTAAAGATTTGGTTAAAGAGATGGTAACTTCTGATTTAAAAAAAAATAAAATAATCTTGTGAGTATAGTAACCCCTATAATTCTTTCAGGAGGAATTGGCTCAAGATTATGGCCACTTTCAACTAAAAATTTACCAAAGCAATTTCTTAATTTACCATTTGGTTCCAAATTGAATTTATTTCAACAAACATTAGAGGGGTTTAAAAATAAAAAATTTTTTCAGTCCCCAATAGTTGTTTGTGGAGATGAACACAAATTTTTATTACTGGATAGTGTAAAAAAAATAACTGACTTTTCTGGTATTATTGTAGAAAAAGTTCAAAGAAATACATCTGCATCAATATTATTAGGAGTTATCTATGCTGTTGAAAAAAAACAATCAGAATACTCGTTAGTTGCGCCTTCAGATCACTATATTAAGGGTAGGGATTATTCTAAATTAATTCCAAGGTCACTTGAAAATTTACCTAATCACCTAATTTATGGTGTTAAACCAACTGGACCAATGACAGATTTTGGTTATATTAAAGTTAAGGAGCCAAAAAAAAAAATATCAAATGTACTAGGTTTTTTTGAAAAACCAGATAAATCAAAAGCTGTTAAATATTTTAAAAATAATTTTTTTTGGAATTCAGGAATTTTTTTTATTAATAATAAATTATTGATAGAAAATTATAAAAATTTATATCCTGAAACTTATAAAAAATGTTTGAAGATTGTGCAGAATCTAAAATACGATTTAGAATTTTTACTTACTTCTGAAACTTTATTAAAGACTTTACCAAACATTTCATTTGATAACGCTATTTTGGAAAAAGTCTCTAACTTGACTATGATGCGATTAAATTGTGTTTGGAAAGATTTAGGTTCTTGGGAGTCATTAGTTAACTATACTAAAGTCAATAAAGTTGCTTTAGATGATGATTCTTTTATCTACAATAATTCAAAGAATACAGATGTAATAAGTGATAGAAGAAATACAATTGTTAATGATATTTCTGACACGATAATTGTATCATATAAAGAATCTCTTTTTATAAGTTCAAAGAAAAGCTCAAATAAAATAAAAGAAATATTAGCTGAAAAAAAAAATAAAAGAATAACAGATTTTCAGTATTTATTTTATAAACCCTGGGGACATTATGAAGTTTTTTCAAGATCTAAAAACTATCTCTTAAAAAAAATTTCAATTAAACCAAAATGCAGACTCTCACTTCAAAAACATAATTATAGGTCTGAACATTGGGTTGTTGTTCAGGGTACTGCCAAAGTAACTCTAGGAAATAAAGAAAAAGTTTTAAAAGAGAATCAATCAACATTTATACCTATTGGTCTTCAACACTGTATAGAAAATATTGGTTCTGAATATCTTGAGATAATTGAGGTTCAAATGGGCTCAAAAATATCTGAGGATGATATTATAAGATTGGATGACCCTTTCAAAAGATAAAATAGAATTTAATAATTTTTTTTTTTTATTGAAATAAATTCATTAAGAATTTTCACTAAATAGTCGATTTCTTTAAATGAATTATAATGATGAAATGAAATTCGTAAAATTTTCGAGATCTTTTTTTTTTTAAAAAAATGATAAGAGGTCGTTTTTGTACATATTGAAGTTAGTATTTTTTTTTTAATTAGAAAATTATAAGTTTCTTCAACTTTTAATCCGCGTAAATGTATAGTATTAATACCTGAAATAAAATTTATGTTTTCAAAAGGGATAATATATCGATTATTCTTAATTTTCTCTCTAAAATAAAGGCTTAGTTCAATTATTTTCTTTTCAATTCTTCTCATCCCTAAATTTTTAATTATTTTTAAAGATTCAGCTAAACCAATTATTAATGCAGATGGATTCTCAAATGTTTCAAAATAATTTTTTTTGAAATAAATTATTTCTGAATTTTTTAAATATGCACTGGAAGAATCAAATATTGATGGTTTTAAAATATTTTTTAGTTTATTTTTTATAAATATAAATCCAGTTCCCCTTGGTCCTCTAAGATATTTTCTTCCAGAACCAACTAAAGCATCACAATTTATTTTTTGTACATCAATATTTATATGACCAATTGATTGACAAGCATCTAATAAAAAAATGATTTTTCTATTTATTTTTTTTAATTCACCAATTTTTTCAACATCAATTATATTTCCATTTTGCGATGCTATATGACAGGCACAAATCATTCTAGTATTAACGTCAATTTTACTTTTTAAGTCTTCTAAATCTATTAAGCCATTGTCTTTCAAATTTGAAATTTTGATTTTCAATTTTTTTTTTTTTAATAATGATAAAAAATTATTTCCATATTCATTATTGAAAATTATAACATTCTCGTTTTTTTTAAAAATTATTGAATCAACAAAAAAATTCCATCCATAAGTAGAACTAGGCAAAAATGAAATTTCTGATTTACTACAATTTATAATTTTTGAAAGACTATCATAAAAATTTTCAATTTTAGATTTAAATTTTTGAAATGCAAAATATCCTCCATACATTTGTTCTTTATCTAAATAATTTTTAATAGATTTTATTACTATTTTTGGACTTTTACTTGATCCTGCATTGTTGAAATTTATATAACTCAAAGGTTTTTTATTTTTAGACAAAATATAGCAAAAAATCTATTGTCATCGGTTAATATTTTTTCTATTTCGTAGCCAGATGCTTCGGCTAGTTTTGAAAATTCTTTAATTGAATATTTATAAGAATTTTCGGTGTGAATAGTTTCACCTTTTTTAAATAATATTTGAGTACCCATGATTTCAACCTTATGAATTTTGTTAGATTTAAGGTGCATTTCTATCCTATTTTTTTTTTTATTAAAAAAAGCTTCATGTTCAAAATTACTTAAATCAAAAGTTGACCCACATAAATTATTTAGTCCTTGTAAAATATTTTTATTAAATTTTGCTGTGATTCCTTCTGAATCATTATAAGCTTTTTCTAGAATATGTTTCTCTTTTTTTAAGTCAACGCCAATAACTAGGTAGCTTTTCCTTCCAAGAATTTTTGAAATTTTTTTCATAAGAGTTTTTGCTTTAGAAGGCGAAAAGTTTCCAATTGTTGAGCCAGGGAAAAACCCTACTTTAGTTTTCTTTTTTTTTTTAATAATATCATCAAAATTTGATTTAATGAAATCTGCGCAAATCGCTGTGACTTTTAGTTCAGGATTTTGTTTTGCAAATTTTTTTGCATTTTTTAGTAGAAATTCTTTACTTATATCTATTGGGATATATTCAGAAGGGTTTCTAATTGCATTAATAAATTTATTTATTTTTTTATTTGAACCACTTCCAAATTCAACAATTATTGATTTTTCTGGAAAATATTTTGTAATTAGTTTTTTTTGTTTCTCAAGTATTTCAAGTTCACTTTTAGTAGGATAATAATCTAATGAATTTGTTATTTTCTCAAATAGTTTTGAACCATTCTCGTCATAGAAATATTTTGGATCGATTGATTTCTGACAACTGTTTTGAAGATTAATCAAAATGTCTGAAAGGTTTGAAGTTGGTTTCTGATCCAACTCAAGGATATCAAAATTTGTCATTTTTAAATACTTTCAGCGATTTTTAATCCACAAAATTGCCATCTATCTGATGGATAATAAAAATTCCTGTATGATGGCCTAATATGGTCTTTAGGTGTTGCATATGAACCACCTTTTAATACAAATTGGTTGCACATGAACTTTGAATTATATTCATTTAGCTTGTTTTTATAAGGAATATAATTTTTGTATGGCAAATAATTACTACTTGTCCATACCCAAAGATTACCAAAAGCTGAAAATTTATCGTCTTGAATTTCATTCAAATATTCATTTTCAAGAAAGTTTCCATTTTTTTTTGATTTTTTTAAAAAATATTCGACTTCAATTTCAGTAGGCAATCTTTTTTTTTTGAATCTTGCATAAGCATCTGCTTCGTAAAAACTTATATGAGAAACTGGAAGTTTATCATTTATTTTTTTAATTCCGTTTAAAGTAAACATATACTTTTTATCAATCCAATACATTGGTTTGTTTATTTTATTCTTTTTCACAAAGTCCCACCCATCGGATAACCAATACTTATAATTTTCATAACAACCAGCTTTTATAAAATTTTTCCAATCTAAATTAGTTACAAATGGAGAAAGTGTAAATGGTTCGATAGAAGTATTAGAACTTGGAAGTTCATTATCATAACAAAAATCATTTCCAATATAACCATAATTTTCATTAACATTTTTTTTTGAAACAAATTTTTCTGCTTTTTTCTTAACTTTTGTTTGATTTTTTGACTTTTTGAAAACAGGTTTAAGATAATTGTTAAAAAAAATATTTTTAATATCCATTAACATAAGTTCTTGATGCTGTTGTTCATGGTTAATCCCTAACTTTATTAGAAAATCGAAATTCTTTATTTTTTTTTTTAGTTTAGGAATAAGAGTCATCATTTTTGCATCAATATATTTTCTATAACTTAATACCTCACTTGTTAGTGGTCTATTTAAAAACCCTCTTTTGTTTCTAGGATTAAAATCTCCCGCCGCGTTATAATAAGAATTAAAAATAAAATTAAATGACTTATCAAAAAGTCTATAATTTTTTTGATATGGAATAAGAATAAATTGTTCAAAAAACCAGGTTGTATGACCTAAATGCCATTTAACAGGGCTAACAAAATCTTCTGTTTGCACAACCATATCTTCAGGTTGAAGGTTTGAGATAAGTTTAACAGACAAATTTCTATTTATCTGATATAAATCCTCTAGAGATTGTGAATAAAATTTATGACTATAATCATCCATTTTTTAATTAGTATAAAAAAAAAAATTATTAATAGTCAAATTTTAAAGTTTTTTCATACATAGATTTACTTTTACATTTAAAAATTATGAGATATATTCCACTAATAATTAATTTTTGCGAGCGTGCTGAAATTGGTAAACAGACAGGACTTAAAATCCTGCGGGTGGTAACACCCTTGTGGGTTCAAGTCCCACCGCTCGCACCAAACCTATGATGATTTTTCTTTTTCTTTTGTTTTTTCCTTTATCTACTATTTCAAATGAATTTGAAAAAAAGATTGAAGATTATATTTTAAATAATCCAGAAGTAATTTTACAATCACTAGAAAATTTTGAAAAAAAAAAAATTAATTGAACAAAAAAATCAAAATGAAAAAAAAATTATTGATTTAAATAATTCTTTATTTCAGTCAACAAATGGATTGTTCAGTGGTGATGTAAATAGCCAAAACGTGATTGTGGAATTTTTTGACTATAATTGCTCATATTGCAAAGAAGTCCATAAAGAGTTAAAGAAGATTTTAAAGAAAGGCGATTCAAAAATTATCTATAAGAATTTCCCAATTTTATCTGAAAGATCTGTTGAATTAGCTAAGATTTCAATTTTGGTAGGAAAGGAAGATAATTTAAAATTTAATAAATTTCATGAATTTTTATTAAAAAATAAAAACCCCAGTAACAAACAAATAGAAACTTTTTTTCTTGCCAACGATTTAAATTATAACCAGATTGTTGAGCAAATTGATGGTGAATATGTTACCAAAAACCTTGAAGCCGATATTAAACTTGCGCAGGATTTAAGTTTACGCGGAACCCCTGCTTTTATAATTAATAATGAAATACATTTTGGATATTTTAGTATGTCAGAGATAGAGTCTAAACTATTTAATCAACAATAAAGATTGTTTTTTGTTTGAGTTTTAAACTTTGCTGCAAAACCATTACTATAAAGTATCTTTTTTCCAAACTGACTCAAATAAATGTTGTGATTAACTAATGCTTCCATTTCTCTCAAATGTTTTCTAGTTCTTTCGTCATTTTCAGCGAATTTTTTTTGTTCTTCTTGTAAAACATGAATTATTTCATGCAACAATATGCCCCTATCGCATATATTATCAATAGGATTTAATTTGTCAGATAAGTATATTTTATATTTTGGTTCAATTGGAGTATAAGCTAGAATTTCACAATCTCTTTTACAAGCTAATTCTGAAAGTTGGGATTGTTTTAGAAACTCAACATTTATGTCTTTTTGTGGATTTTTATAATCTGAATTACTTGTTATCCAAATAAGGAGGGCCACAATTAATTCATTTATATTGCTAAATTTTTCCATATTGATAATTTAGTTTAAAAAAATGAAAAGTAAATTATTTTCACATAGATCCTTACCTGAAATGTATAACTTAGATGTAGGTAATGGGGACAAAATATATCTAGAAGTCAGTGGAAAACGTGACGGTATCCCTGTAATCTTTATTCATGGTGGTCCTGGAGGACATTGCAGAAGTGAACACCATTCATTATTTGATCCAAGTATTTTTAAATCAATTATTTTTGATCAAAGAGGTTGTGGTAAGAGTTTACCATATAGATCAATACAAAATAATAATACAAAAAATTTAGTAGAAGATATTGAAAGAATCAGAAATTTTTTAAATTTAAATAAGATTTTTATAGTAGGAGGTTCCTGGGGTGCAACATTGGCTTTAAAGTATGCAATAGAGTTTCCACAAAATATTTCTGCTATTTTGTTAAGATCTGTATTTCTTGGTACTATGGATGAAATTAAATGGGCTTTTATAGATGGTCCAAAAACCATTGCTCCAGATTTATTTTTTGAATTTAATAATTTAATTACTCAAGAAAATGATTTAATTGATTCATACTATGAAGAAATTGTAAAAAAAAACTCAAAATTACATTCATGGATTTGGCATGACTATGAAAGAATATTGTCTCAAATAAATCCTTTGAAATATAAATTTGATTCACAAGAAGATATATTGAAAAGAGATGATCTACCAAATTCTCCATTAATGGAATTACATTATATAAAAAATAAATTCTTCATGGAAAATAATGAAATTTTAAAGAATGCAAATTCAATATCAAATATTCCAGGATTTATTGTTCAGGGAAGATATGATTTAATTTGTCCTCCAGTAAATGCCTTTAAATTGCACCAAAGGTGGAACAAATCAAAGTTAATATTGGTCGATACTGCTGGACACTCTTCTGGAGATCCAGGCATTATGGAGAATATGTTAGAAGGGTTAAATTATTTGTTAGATTCTATTTAGTTCATAAAGGACATATTTATTTTTTTCCTTTAATAATAAATCTTTCTTTGTTTTTTTTAACTTTTCTTTATCTAGAAGTTGCGAGAGCGTCCAAATGCATGATCCTCTAACAATGGGATTTCGATTACTTAAATGTTTAAAAATATTTGGTATAACTTGTGTTGAAGAACTGTTACCTGCCGCAATTATAACATTTCGTAAAAAACTTACATAACCAATTCTTTTAATTGGTGAATTATCAAAATATTTCAAAAAAAATTTCTCATTAAATGATAAAAAGAAATTAAGGTCTTGATTTTTTTTAAGTTGTATAAAATCCTTTACCTTTGTTGGTTTTGTAAATTTATTCCATGGACAAACCGCTAGACAATCATCACACCCATATATTTTATTTCCAATAGACTTTCTTAAACTAAAAGGAAAAGGTCCTCGGTGTTCAATGGTTAAATAAGATATACATTTTCTTGCATCTATTTGATTTTCAGAAATTATGGCATTTGTTGGACAAATATTTATACAATCTTTACAAGTTCCACAACTTTTTTCAATTGGATTGTCTGGAGACAATTCAATTGGCAAAAAAACTCCAGATAAAAACAACCATGAGCCAAATTTTTTTGAAACTAAATTTGTATGTTTTCCTTGCCAACCTATTCCAGAAAGTTCGGAAAAATATTTTTCTAGTACAGGAGATGTGTCAACAAAGACTTTAGATTCTAAATTATGATTTTTTTTTAACCAGTATTTAAAGTTAAAAAGTTTTTTCCTTATCAAATCATGATAGTCCTTATTTTTTGCATAAACACTTATGTTTGGAATTGAAAGATGATTATTACTATCTAGAGGGTTGCTTTCAGGTGAATAATTTATTCCCTGCATCATGACAGTTTTTACATTTTCCCAATATTTTAGTGGATTCACTTTTTTGTCATAATGATATTCTAGCCACTGCATGTCACCATGAAAGTTTTTTTTTAGAAAATTTAGATAATTTTTTTTTGTATTTGAATCAATTTGTGGTTTTGAAAAACCAACCACATCAAATCCTAGTGATAAAACTTTATGCTTAATAATTTTTTTTAAATTTTTCATTATTTTCTATTTCTATTATTATATTTTTAAAATGAATAATAAATCAAATAAAGCTTTAATACTTTTAAGTGGCGGACTAGATTCAACAGTAGTTTTATCTATTTGTAAAAAAGAGAACAAGGAATTACATGCTGTTTCCTTTGATTATGGACAAAGACACAGAAGAGAACTATTTTTTGCAAAGTGGCAGGCAAAATTTTTTAAATGTAAAACACATAAAATTTTTAAAATAGAATTATTTGGGGGGTCATCCCTTACAGATAATCTTAAAGTTCCAGAAAATACTTCGGTTGAAGATATTCCAAAAACAATACCAAATACTTATGTTCCAAGTAGAAATATAATTTTTTTATCTATTGCTTCTGGATATGCAGAAGTTTTGGGAATAGAAAAAATTTATATTGGAGTAAACTCCATAGATTATTCAGGATACCCTGATTGTAGAGGAGAGTTTATTAAATCCTTCGAAAAATTAATAAATTTTTCAACAAAAAAAGGGATTGAGGGAAAAAAATATAAAATATTAACACCTCTTCTTAAACTTACAAAAAGAGAAATTGTTTTGATTGGTAAAAAAAATGGTGTAAATTTTTCTAAAACATCCAGTTGCTATAACCCAAAAAATGGGAAAATTTGTGGTGTTTGTGATTCGTGCCTTTTAAGAAAAAAAGGTTTTGAAGAAGCTCTAATTAAAGATGTTTGATAAAAATGAAATATAAGGTAAAAGAAATTTTTAGCTCAATTCAAGGTGAAGGATTTAACACTGGAAAGAAATGTATTTTTGTTAGATTTTCAGGGTGTAATCTTTGGAATGGAAATCCAAATTCTAGAAATAAAGCAATATGTAATTTCTGCGATACAGATTTCATTGGTACAAATGGAAAAAATGGTGGAATCTATTTTTTAGACGAATTAATAAATACTATTGAAAAAATTTGGAGATCATCTTTGAATTTTAATGAAAAGTTTGTAGTTTTAACAGGTGGAGAACCTTTATTACAAGTTGATAAAAAATTAGTAAAGACTTTAAAGGATTTTAATTTTAGAGTTGCTATTGAGACAAATGGTACTATCGATACAAATATAAAATTTGACTGGGTTTGTGTTAGTCCAAAAGAAAATGCTAAATGGAATTTAAAAAAAGGTGATGAATTAAAAATTATTTTTCCTCAAAATAAATTTGATTTAAATGAATTAAAAAACTATGACTTCCAATATTTTTTTCTTCAGCCAATGTATAATGAAAAAATTAGATTAAATATATTTAAAACTATTCAGTACTGTATGTCACACAAACCCTGGTTTCCAAGTTTTCAAATTCATAAATCTCTGGGAGTAAATTAATTGCTAATTTATAAGAAATATTTTTTTGATTCTGCTCACTATTTAGAAAACTTTAAGAAAGGTCATGAATATAATAATATTCATGGACATAGCTATGAAGTTATAATTTCAATAGATAAAATCTTAGAAAAAAAACAACAATGGGTTATGAATTTTGATGAATTAGACGAAATTGTAAATCCTTTAATTCAAATTTTAGATCATAATATTTTGAATGAGGTTCACGGTTTGGGTAATCCTACAAGTGAAAATATAGCAAGATGGTTTTGGAAAAATATTAAATCTAAAGTCAAAGATTTAAAAAGTATAGAAATTGTTAGACCAAGGATAGGCGGGTGCATTTATAAAGGCGATTAGTCTATCTTCCTGTGAAAGGTTTTATATTCAAATCCTGAATAAATACTCCATCAGGAGGAGATCCAGTCTGAAAAAAAATATCAATTGGTATACCACCTCTTGGATTCCAAAAGGTAGAAATTCTTAACCACTTGGGATTAATCGATGATATTACTTTTTTTGAAATTTTAATCGTACAATCTTCATGGAAACCTCCATAGCTTCTAAAAGAAAACAAGAACAATTTAAATGACTTACTTTCTAATATTAATTTATTGGGGATATAATCTAGAATTATTATACCAAAATCTGGTTGAGATGTAATCGGACAAATGCTAGTAAATTCAGGTGAACAAAACCTTATACAATAATTAATATCTAAATGTGGGTTTGTTACATTATCAAGAATAAAATCATCAGGATTATCTGGTATTTTTGATTCTTTACCCAAAAATTTAGTTTTTTTTGAATTTGCCATGATTTTTTAAATATTTTTTTTTGAGTTTTAAAAAACTTTGTTCTTTTATAGATGTTCTAATTTCAGACATCATTTTCTTGTAAAAAGCAATATTATGCAAGCTTAGAATCATAGAAGATAAAATTTCATTATTTTTTATTAAGTGATGTAAATAACCCCTCGAAAACTTTGATGATATATTACAAATACTATCGTTATCCAATGGCTCCTGATCTTTTGCAAATTTAGCATTTTTTAAATTTATTTCACCATTTGATGTAAATGCTCTTCCATTTCTACCAAATCTAGTTGGTAAAACACAATCAAACATATCAATACCTCTTTCGATAGCTTCAAATATATCAATTGGTCTTCCAACACCCATCAAGTATCTTGGTTTTTCTGATGGTAAAAAAGATAATGTTGAATCAATTACATTAATCATTTCATGATGGCTTTCTCCTACTGATAAACCACCTATGGCATATCCATCGAATCCAATTTTTACAAGTTCTTCTGCACATTTTTGTCTTAAATCACTAAACATTCCGCCTTGAACTATTCCAAACAGAAAAAAACCCTTTCTTCTGTTAAAAGATTTTTTACATCTTTTTGCCCATCTTAAAGTCAGTTCCATTGATTTCTTTGCTCTCTGAAAAGTAGCTGGAAATTCAGTACATTCATCTAAAACCATAGAAATATCAGAATTTAACTTTTCTTGTATTTCGATTGAACTTTCTGGGGACATAAAAATTTTTTTTCCATCCATATGAGATGAAAACTCTATACCTTTTTCAGAGATTGATGCTAATTTAGATAATGACCAGATTTGAAATCCACCCGAATCAGTAAGTATTGGTTTTTTCCAATTCATAAAATTATGTAGTCCTCCAAAACTTTTGATTAAATTCTCTCCTGGCCTAATCATTAAGTGATAGGTATTAGCCAAAATAACATCAATCTTTAGTCTGTTAAGATCATTTGGAAAAACTGCTTTTACAGATCCTAATGTTCCAACTGGCATGAAAACGGGAGTTTTGATTTCTCCGTGGAATGTTTTTATAATCGCAGCTCTTGCATTCCCATCATTGTATTGAATATTAAAACTATCCCCAATCATTTTTTTTCCATAAAAGGCACGCATCACCATAGGAAAAAAATCTTAACTTTTTCCTAATTGCATATTCATAAAGTAATTTAGTTTTTTTTTCTCCTAACAATGAAAAAACTATAGTTAAAAGAGTAGAATTGGGAGTATGAAAATTAGTTATTAATCCATTAACAGTTGAAATTTTCCATCCTGGTTTTATAAAAATATTTGTTTCACCCTTAAAAGGAAGAACAAATCCATTTGAATCTTTTGATGACTCAAGAATTCTAAGAACGGTCGTTCCGACGGCAATTATTTTCCCACCATTTTTTTTAACACGGTTGATTTGTGAAGATGACTTTTTGCTAATATAACCATATTCGAAATGCATTTTATGTTTATTTATATTTTTTTGCCTAATGGGCAAGAATGTTCCAGCTGATACATGTAAAGTTACATTAATGATTTTTATTCCTTTTTTTTCTAATCTACTTAAAAGCCTCTTTGTAAAATGTAGACTGGCAGTAGGTGCCGCCACCGAACCATCATTTTTAGCCAAAAGGCTTTGGTAGTCTTTTAAATCTGATTTTAAGGGCGTTCTTTTTTTTAAAATATAGGGAGGAATTGGGGCTTTTCCAAATTCATCTAATTTTTCTTTAAAAATTTTATAGGAATAGTTAAAAGTTAGAAAATATAGTTTTGAATCTGATTCTGTTCTAATTTTTGAAACGGTTGCAAAAAAATAATTTGAAAAAAAAATTTTATTATCTTTGATTATTTTTTTTTTAGATTTAATAAATGCTGACCAAATAACTTTTTTTTTTCTCTCAATTAATTTATTTAGATTTACAGAAATAATTTTATTTTCTAATATTCCATACAACCCAGCTGGTAAAACCCTTGAATCATTAAAAACTAATGCATCATTTGGTTGTAAGTAATTAATTAAGTTTTTGAAATTCTCAATTTTAAAATCTTCATTTACAATTACTACTTTTGACATATCTCTAGGTTTTTTAGGATGTATAGCAATTAAGCTTTGAGGCACATCAAAATTTAATTTATCAATTAACATGAATTGATTTGACTTAAAAAATTATTTATAAAAGTATCACATTTAGTAAGTTGATCTTTTTCTATGAATTCATTTGGTTTATGAGCTTGCTTTATATTTCCAGGCCCACATACTATAGTTTCTATATTTAGATTATCAAAAACACCCGCTTCTGTTCCAAAACTCACAGTTCCTGTTTGATTAGATTTAAGAGACTTTAAACACATTGAAATAATTTCTGAATCTCTTGGAGTTTTTAAACTTGGAAAACTATTTTTTTTTATTACTCCTATTGAACAATTAGGATTTTTTAGTTTCATTTTTTTTTCTAATTTTTTTAAAAAACTTCGAATTTCTAAATCAAATTTTTTTTCTTTCAAATCTGGTGTATCTCTAATTTCAAAATCTATATTACATTTGTTTGGAATAATGTTAACAGCGCTCCCTCCATAAATTTTCCCCACGTTTATTGTTGGGTAAGGAGGTGAAAACTCACTATTTGTATATTTTTTTTTAAATAGATCTTGAAGTGATTTTAAAAAAATAATGAATTCTGAACCATAATCAATAGTATTTACTCCATCGTTAATTAATGAAGAATGACTTTCAATTCCATTAAATATTACTTCATAAGTTTTTTTACCCTTATGTTTGTTTATGAGTTTCATATTAGTTGGTTCGCCAACTATACAGTACTTTGGTTTTAATTTAATTTTTTCAATAAATGGAATTAATCTTTGAATTCCGACACAACCAACTTCCTCATCATAAGAAAATATTAAATGAATTGGTCTAAGAAGTTTTAGTTTTTTAATTTTTGGAATCATATTAAGAACAGTTGCTAAAAAACCTTTCATATCACAAGTTCCCCTCCCAAAATATTTATTATTTTTTGAGATTAGTTTGAATGGATTTGTTGACCAATTTTGTCCTAATACTGGAACAACATCAGTATGTCCTGATAGAATGATTCCTCCGGGTGTATTAGGGCCAATTTTACAATATAAATTAAACCTATTTTTATGACCCTCTATTTTGATGGCTTCTAGGTTGTAGTCTTTCAAATATTTTATTATGTAGTCAATTAGCAACTCATTGCTTGATTCACTAATCGTTGGAAATGAGACAAGTTTACTAAAAATCTTTTCTAAATTCATTTTAGTTATCAAATTGTTCGTTTATAATTCTTTCTTCTAAATCGTGACCTGGGTCAAAAAGAAGGTTCATAAATTTTTTTTTATCAAGTTGAATTTCCAATTTTTTTATATTGCCAAATTCAATGAAGTCGGCTTCAGCTCTAACTGGTCTTCTTTTGGAGTCAATTGATGTTAGGGTAATTCTTGCATCATTATTTAATAAAGCGCCTCTCCACTTCCTTGGTCGATATGGGCTTATTGGTGTAAGTGCTAATACTTGGGCTCCAACTGGAATAACAGGCCCTCTTAATGAAAGATTATATGCTGAGCTTCCTGCAGGGGTTGAGATCAAACATCCATCACCTAAAAATTCTTTAATTCTAATTTTGCTATTAACTTGAACTTTTATTTTTGCTATTTTTGCACTACTTCTTAGAAGTGAAACGTCGTTAAATGCTAAACATTCTGAAACTTTACCATTCAAATCATAACTTTTAATTTTTAAGGGGTATAATTTATATGGTATGGCTTTAAATAATCTATCCTCAAGTTTTTTTTCAGAAAATTGATTCATTAAAAAACCAATATGTCCTCTATTCATTCCATATATTGGTATTTTTTTTTTTAAAAATTTGTGAAGTGTTTCTAGAACTGTACCATCACCTCCTAAAGCAACAATAACATCTGCTTCGTTTGGAGAGACATTTTTGTATATGGCCTTGAGTTTTTTTAAAGATTTTTTTGCTTCCGGCTTATCTGAAGAAACAAATCCTATTTTTTTTTCCACCACTAACCTCCTGTGGTATTCATAAATCTTGAAACAGAAGACTTACTATCAATTGAAAAATAATGTTTCTCTGGTTTATTAAATATAGTTTCTTTAATAATATTAGTTAAACTATCAGAATTTTTTTTATTCAAAAAAGGTTTGAGATCAACTTGACTATCATGACCTAAACAGCCGTAAAGAATTCCAGCACTTGTAATTCTTATTCTATTACACGTTTCACAGAAATGATTTGAAATTGGTGAAATAAATCCAACAACTGATTTACTCTTGTTGGTTTTGAAATATCTTGAAGGTCCATTAGTTTTATATTTGATAGGCACTAACCCAAAGTTTTTCTGAATTATTTTTTTTGCTTTTTCTACAGGAAGATATTGATTTATTCTTTTAACATTTAAGTCACCAATTGGCATAACTTCAATAAATGATAAAGAAAAATTATTTTTTGAAGACCACTCAACAAGTTCTAAAATTTCATCTTCATTAAAATTCTTTAGAAGAACTGTATTAATCTTGACATCAATTCCTTTATCATTTATCTCATAAATTCCATCAATTACATTTGATAAATCTCCTCCATTAGTAATGAACGAATATTTTTCAGAAATTAGTGAGTCTAATGAAACATTAATTCTTTTTATACCAAAGCTTGATAAAAAGGGTGCATTTTTTTTAAGTTGGGTGCCATTTGTAGTTAATAAAATTTCATCTACCAATCCTTTTTTTTTTTGAAATGATAGAAATTCAAGAAATTCTAAAATATCTTTTCTAATCAATGGTTCTCCACCAGTAATTCTAATTTTTCTTATTCCTAGATCAAATAAACTGAACGAAATTTTTTTAAGATCATCCAAATTTAAAAAATCGGACTTCGAATAAAATGAGCTTTTTTCTGGCATACAATATTTGCATCTCAAATCACAGCGGTCTGTAACTGAAAGTCTTAAATAATTAATATTTCTACCAAAGCTGTCTAACATTAATTCTAAATGATTATTATGATATATTATTGTATTATATAAACTCTAATATGAAAAATTTATATAAATTTATTTTATAAGTTTATGAAAATAAAGCCAAACTTAAATAATTCTAAACTCACAAGAAAGATTTTTGGATACTCAAATGATCTAAAGAAAACAAAATTAGATGTTATCGAAGAAAAACCATTAACCTTATTTCTTAATAATCTTGAGATAGTAACTATGATGACAATAAATGATTATCCAAAATATTTAGCAATAGGTTATCTACTTAATCAAAATATGATTTCTAATAAAACTAAAATTGAATCCGTAGATTATGAAGAGGATATTAAAACAATCGTGGTGCGAACAAAAGCTAATACTAATTTCGAAAAAAAACTTAAAAAAAAAACTATTACATCTGGTTGTGCACAAGGAACAGCATTCGGTGATGTATTAGAGAGCTTTAAAAAAGTAAAATTGAATCAAAAATCTAAAATAAAAATTTCTTGGATTTATGAACTTTCAAAAAAGATTAATCTTACTCCAAGTTTATATTTGAAAGCTGGAGCAATACATGGATGCGTATTGTGTGAAAAAAATAACCCTTTGATCTACATGGAAGATGTTGGCAGGCATAATGCTATTGATAAGATTGCAGGTTATATGTTTTTGAATAATATTAATCCAAAAAATAAAATTTTTTATACTACAGGTCGTTTGACAAGTGAAATGGTTATTAAATCTGTTCAAATGAGAATTCCAATAGTTATATCTCGTTCAGGTTTTACTGCATGGGGTGTTGAATTAGCAAGAAAATCTAATCTCACTTTAATAGGCAGAGCAAAAGGAAAAAAATTTTTTGTACTTTCCGGAGAAAAAAGAATTGAAGATTAGAAACCAAAATGTAGCAGGAATTATATTAGCAGGTGGATTATCAAGAAGAATGGGTGAGAATAAATCTGAAAAAAAATTTCTTAAAAAAAGTTTGATTGAAATTATAGTGCAAAGAGCATCAAAGCAAGTTGATTTTTTAGGAATTAACTCAAATACTATTATTACGCATTTTAGTAATTCAAATATTGAAATTTTTCCAGATAGTTTAACAGGTAATCTTGGTCCATTGGCAGGTGTACTTTCTGCAATAAAGTGGGCGAGAAAAAAAAAGGAAATAGAGTGGATTATTACATTTCCTGTAGATTGTCCTTTTTTTCCTGAGACGCTTGTAAGTAAACTCCTTAAACATTCAAAAAATGTAGACATAGTAATTGCAGCATCAAATTATAGAAAACATAGCGTATTTTCACTTTGGAAGGCAAATATTGAAAATCATTTAGAAAAACAAATTTTGTCAGGAGTACGAAAAATTGATGATTTTACAAAAAAATTGAAGACGAGGGTAGTAAACTTTTCTGTTATTGGTTATGATCCTTTTTTTAATATTAATAATACAGACGATTTTAAGATTGCAAAAGAAATTTACATTAGAAATTTCTCTGAGATTGAAAAAAAATGAGCTTTTACAATACACTTCATAAAAAAAATATTGTTGCAAAGCCAGGATTCAACCGTTGGCTGGTTCCACCAGCTTCTATAGCTATTCATTTATGTATTGGTTCTGTTTATGCTTGGAGCATGTTTAACCCAGCGTTGGTGAAGGTTTTAGGTGTTGTAACTTCTTCTGGGGACGATTGGAATCTTAGTCAAGTTGTTTGGATTTTTTCAGTCGCAATTGTTAGTCTAGGTTTGGCTGCAGCATATGCAGGAAAATGGTTGGAAGAGGTTGGGCCCCGGATGGTGGGTTTTGTATCAGCTTGTTGTTGGGGTGGAGGATTTTTAATTGGTTCGTTGGGAATTTATTTACATGAGATGGGTTTTCAAATTTCAATGTCTATTCCAGTATTAAGTTCCGAACCAATAGTTTTTCAGCTAGGTTTGTACCTTCTTTATTTTGGATATGGTGTTATTGGTGGAATAGGACTAGGCCTCGGATATGTTTCACCAGTGTCAACACTTATAAGATGGTTTCCAGATAGAAGAGGAATGGCAACTGGAATGGCAATAATGGGATTTGGCGGTGGAGCTATGATAGCAAAACTATCAATTGATAGATTGTTAGCTAATTTTTATAAGGTACCAGAATATTTAGGTAACACTGAATCAGTTAAGCTTATAACAGAGGGTGGGCGAAGGTTTGTTGAAATTTCAGGAAATTTAACAGAAGTAGTGGTTGTTGGAGCGAATGATATTGCCAAAATGATAGTGCCTGGGGACCCGGGGGTCTATATTGTAGGTACAGGTTCAAGTGGAGCTGCACAAACTTTTTTATTTTTGGGCATAGTATATTTTATAGTAATGACAATAGCAGCTTTCTCTTACAGGGTTCCTGCTGAAGGTTGGGCCCCCAAGGGTTGGAAACCGCCGAAAGATACGGCAAAAACAAAATTAATTACAAAAAACCATGTTCATATTGATCAGGCTCTAAAAACACCCCAGTTTTATTTTCTTTGGATAGTTCTATGTTTTAATGTAACTGCAGGAATAGGAGTAATTGGTGTTGCTAAGACTATGATGGTAGAAATTTTTAGTCCTAGTTTACCTGCAATTGTAACTGCAGGATTTGCAGGAACTTATGTTCTGATGATTAGTGTTTTTAACATGGTGGGAAGAATTTTTTGGGCGTCAATGTCTGATTTCATTGGCAGAAAAACAACTTATTTTCTTTTCTTTTCTTTGGGTATACTTTTATATATGTCTATACCACTAACTGCAAAAGCAATAAGTGTTAATCCAGTAGTTGTTTATCTAATATTATTTTATGCAGCTTCAATGATAATTTTTACTATGTACGGAGGTGGTTTTGCGACTATACCAGCATATCTAGCTGATATTTTTGGAACTAAATATGTAGGGGGAATACACGGTCGTTTACTTACAGCTTGGTCAACTGCAGGTGTGCTTGGACCTCTTGCTATTACTCAATTAAGGCAAAGTTCAGTTGAAAAGGCAATAAATGATTTAGCTGCAAAAATTTCACCTGAAAAGTTTTTAGAGGTTTACGGTGACTCAATTGAAAATCTTAATCAATTAGTTAAACAAAAGACGGTAACTATTTCAAACTTAATGCAATATGTCCCTGAAGGAACAATAAATCCATCGGCTACTATTTATAATACTACAATGTATGCAATGGCAGGGCTTTTAGCAATAGCTTTTATATCTAATCTATTGATAGGTCCAGTTGATAAAAAGCATCACATGACTGAAGAGCAATTAAAAAAAGACTAAAGTTTGATTAGGCACTTATTTTTTGAATTTTTGCTGCACAGTACTTTAATTCTGGTATTTTACCATCAGGATCTAAAGCCTGATTTGTTAATAAATTAACGGGAGCACTTTCAAAGCAAAATGGCATAAAAACCATGCCTTCAGGTATCATTTTATCAAATCTAACTTTAACTTTAATTTTACCTCTTCTTGTTTCTAAAGTAACAAGTTCATTTTGCTCAAAATTATAATTTTTCATGTCATCTCTTGAAATATGGACATATGGTTCAGGTTCTATATTATTTAAAATATTAGATCTCATAGTCATTGAACCTGTATGCCAGTGTTCTAAAAGTCTTCCAGTTGTTAATACTAATGGATAGTTTTTATCAGGGACTTCATCTGGAGATCTAAGTTCTGCAGGAACCAATTTGCCCTTTTTATTTTTTGTTGGGAATCCCTCACCAAAAATCACTTCATTGCCAGGAAGATCATCTCCGTCACATGGGTATGTTACAGCATCTTCTCTGACAAGTCTTTCCCAGCTAATGTTTTTTATAGAATCCATACAGTTCCTTAACTCGTCGTAAATCTCATCAGGTCCTTTATAGTCCCATTGCAGTCCAAGCCTTTTTGCTAATTCTTGAATAATCCACCAATCTTGTCTAGCATCACCAGGAGGATTAATAGCTTTTCTTCCCATTTGAACCCTACGATCTGTATTAGTAAAGGTTCCAGTTTTTTCTGGAAAAGCCGAAGCTGGTAATACAATATCTGCTAAATATGCAGTTTCGGTTAAAAATATATCTTGCACAATTAGTGTATCAAGTCTTGATAAAGCTTCTCTAGCATGGTTTGCATTTGGGTCAGACATTGCAGGGTTTTCTCCCATTACATATAAACCTTTAATTTCTTTTTTATAAATTGCTTCCATTATTTCTACTACGGTAAGACCTGGGTTAGGGTCAAGTTTTGTATTCCAGTAATTTTCAAAAAACTTAACATTTTCAGGGATAGAAATTGGTTGATAATCTGGAAATACCATCGGAATAAGTCCAACATCAGATGCTCCTTGAACATTATTTTGACCTCTTAAAGGGTGTAAACCTGTTCCTGGTCTCCCAACATTTCCTGTAGTTAAAGCAAGAGAAATGAGACACCTTGAATTGTCAGTTCCATGTATATGTTGGGAAATACCCATCCCCCAAAAAATCATTGCAGATTTGGCATTTCCGAAAAGTCTGGCTGTTTCCCTAATTTCTTCAGGAGCTATTCCACATATGTGTGACATCTCTTCAGGAGTAAAATCTTTGACGTGTTCTTTAAGATTCAAATATCCTTCTGTATTTTTTTCAATATATTGTCTATCAACTAACCCTTCGTGAATAATTACATTTAACATTGCATTAAGTAGTGCAACATCTTTTCCTGGTTTAAATTTTAGATGTTTAGTAGCAATTTTTGATAGATCCTGTTCTCTTGGATCCATAATTATAAGTTTTAACCCATTATTTTTTATAGCGTTTTTCATAAAGGTTGCAGCCACTGGATGATTTTGCGTTGGTCTTGCTCCGATAACTATTGCAACATCTGAATTTTTTATTTCTGAAACTGGAGCAGTTACTGCGCCTGTTCCAATTGCTTCCATTAATGCAGCAACTGAAGATGCGTGACACATTCTGGTACAATGGTCAACATTATTATTATTAAAACCTGTTCTAACTAACTTTTGGAATAAATAAGCCTCCTCATTTGATCCTTTTGCACAACCAAAACCAGCTAATGGGTTTTTAGAATTTTTACTCATTATTGCTTTGAGCTTGTCAGCAGCAAAATCCAAAGCCTCATTCCATGAAACTTCCTTAAAATGGGTAAGAGGATTTCTGGGATCAAGTTTTTCAGTTGGATCTTTTTTAATTCCTTTTTTTCTTATAAGTGGTTTTGTTAAACGCTCAGGATTATGAACATAATCAAAACCAAATCTTCCTTTAACACATAGTCTATTATTATTAGCTGGCCCATCTCTTCCAACCGCAGCAACTATTTTTTCGTCTTTAATTTTATATGTTAATTGACATCCAACTCCACAGTATGGGCAAACAGAGTTTACCTCTCTGTCGGGTTTTCCATTATTGGTACCCTTTTCGTTTAAGAGACTGGACTCCATAAGTGCACCAGTTGGACAGGCTTGAACACATTCTCCACAACTTACACATGTTGAATCTCCCATTGGGTCGTCAAAGTCAAAAATTACTTTTGAGCTGTGTCCTCTCATGCCCATACCAATAACGTCGTTTACTTGAACTTCTCTGCATGCTCTGACGCAAAGATTACAATGAATACAGGCATCCAAGTTTACTGACATTGCTTTGTTGGATAAATCTGTTTTAGGAATTTTATTTTTTTCTCTCTTGTCAAATCTACTATCTTCTACATCAACCTTATCTGCCATCTTCCAAAAATGAGAATCTGGGTCATATGCGCATGATTTTTTAGGTTGATCAGTTACAAGAAGTTCAAGGACCATTTTTCTAGATTTAACTGATCTCTCATCATTTGTATAAACTTTCATCCCTTCAGTTGGTTTCCTAATACATGAAGCTGCAAGAACTCTTTCACCATCAATGCTTACCATACAGGCTCTGCAATTTCCATCTGGCCTATATCCTGATTGATCAGAATAACAAAGATGAGGCAATGTATTCCCATTTCTTTTAGCAACTGACCAAATGGACTCGTCTTTAAAAGCTACAACTTCTTTGTCGTCAATAAAAAATTTAATTTTATCAGCCATTAAAGATCCTTACCAAAATATTTTATTGCGCATTTAATTGGGTTTCCGGCTGCTTGACCTAAACCACAAATAGATGCATCACCCATCATATTGACAAGTTCATCTAGTAAACTTTTATTCCAATTTCTTTTTTCAAGAAGTTTTACAGCTTTTTCCGTTCCTACTCTACATGGAGTACACTGCCCACAACTTTCGTCTTCAAAAAATCTAAGAAGGTTCAACACTACTTTAGTTATATCATCCTTATCAGAAAAAACAACGATTGCTCCAGAACCAATAAAACAACCGTATTCCTCTAAAGTCCCAAAATCTAGAGGTATATCCGCCATACTGCTTGGAAGTATGCCTCCTGATGCCCCACCGGGTAGGTATCCATAGAACTTATGTCCATCCTCCATACCTCCACAATAGTCACTAATTAGTTCATTCATAGTGATACCGGCGGGCGCTAATTTAACTCCTGGATTTTTAACTCTACCAGAAACAGAATAACTATGTGGGCCCTTTCTTCCTGCTTTTCCTTGAGATGAGAACCACTCTGAGCCCTTTTCTAATATATCTCTGACCCAAAAAACTGTTTCAATGTTGTGGTTGAGCGTAGGCATTCCAAAAAGACCAACCTTTGAAACAAAAGGTGGTTTGTGTCTTGGAAGACCTCTTTTACCTTCAATTGATTCAATCATTGCTGATTCTTCACCACAAATGTAGGCACCTGCACCTCTTCTTATATAAACTTCTGTTTTGTCATCAATAATTTTCATTTTTTTTAATGAATCAAGCTCGCGAATCATTTTTAATCTAATACCAGGATATTCATCACGCATATAAATATAAATCTTTTTAGCTTCGACTGCCCAAGCAGCTATTAACATTCCCTCAAAAAACCTGTGAACGTCATTTTCAAGATACAACTTATCCTTAAATGTTCCAGGTTCACCCTCATCACCATTAATTGTCATAACCCTTGGACCTGTCTCCATTCTAACGAATTTCCATTTTTGTCCTGAAGGAAAACCTGCACCACCCATACTTTTTAAACCTGATTTTTCAAGTTCTTGAATTATATTGTCAACATTTAGTTTACCCTGATAACAATTTTTTAGAACAGAATAACCACCATTTCTGATATATTTATCTAGAGTGATTCCTTCTACTATATCTGGGTGTGTTGATTTATCTTTAACAACTTTATTAACTTTTTCTAGGCTGCAATTTTTTACATGATTATGACCTACTTCACATGCTGGAGCAAAGTCACATAACCCCATGCATGGAGCCCTTAAGATTCTAACATCATCTTTGTATTTTTTCTTAAGATCTTTAATCAGTTTATCAGAACCCTTTAACTCACATGTTAAGCTATCGCATACTCTAATTGTTATTTCAGGAGGTGATTTTTCATCGTCTTCAAGAACATCAAAATGAGCATAAAAAGAAGCGACTTCAAATGCCTCTGCAAATGGAATTTTCATAATATCAGATAGAGCAGCCAGATGTTTTTTTTTAATACACCTATATTTGTCTTGGATAAGGTGTAGATACTCAATTAACATATCTCTCTTATTTGGAAGATGTTTAATTAAACTATAGACTTCATCAACAGCTGTTTGACTAACATCTCTGCCTTTTGGATAAGGTATAAATTTTTTCTTTTTAACTCTATCTAACATATTTAATATATTGATATTTTTTTTTTTTTTTTAACTAATTTTTAATTCTTTTAAAATTTCTTCTATTTTATCCAATAAATTTCTACCTTCAAACAAAAACCCTTTAATTTTAGCATTTTTAGCACACTTTATATCTGAATTTTTATCTCCCACCATAAAACATTTTTCACGATCAAGATCATATTTTTCAATTGCCTCTATTAACATTTGTGGTGAAGGTTTTCTCCTAACACTTGAACTAGAGGGTAATTCTGTTGAAAAAAAAAAGTCGTCGATACATGTTTTAAATCTTTTGAGTTCGTTATTAATCCAAGTGTGAAGTTTATTTACATCCTCTATCTTATAATAACCTCTTTCGACTCCAGACTGATTAGATACAACTATTACCAAATATTTTTTTTTTTTTAAAAGACTAATAGCCTCCACAGCCCCATCAATCCACTCAAAATCCTCCTTTTTGTGAAGATATCCAATATCTTTATTTATTACTCCATCTCTATCAAAAAACACAGCTTTTTTATATTTTTTAAATTTTGCTTGATTCATTTTTTTTAGATAATAAAAATATGTTTTTAATAATATATCAATTTAAAGAATCAATAAATGAGACGAGCACAAAAAAAAACAGATTATGAACCTTCAAGTAGTGAGAAGTTTATGAATCCAAAACAATTAAATTATTTTAAAGAGTTATTATTAAAATGGAAAGATGAGTTACTCAAAGATTCAAGTATTACACTTGAAAATTTAAAACAAGATTCGTCTAATAAGCCAGATAACACTGATAGAGCTACTGTTGAATCTGAAAGAAGTATTGAGTTAAGAACAAGAGATAGAGCAAGAAAGCTATTGAATAAGATTAATAAGGCTTTGAGAAAGATTGAAGATGGAACATATGGATACTGCGAAGAAACAATGGAACCAATTTCAATTGAAAGATTAAAGGCTAGGCCAATTGCAACGTTGTCACTAGAAGCACAGGAAATGCATGAGAAATTTGAAAAAGTCTATAAAGAAAAAGAATATTAAAAAAATATGTTGTTTTATAATTTAAAAATGCTATCTTTTAAAAGAACATTAATAGAACATAAATGGATAAACTAAAAACTTTAGAATCAACAATAAATCAAATTGAGAGAAATTACGGCAAAGGCTCTGTAATGAGACTTGGTGAAAAAGGTGTTGTTGAAATTGATACTATATCATCAGGATCCTTGAGTTTAGATATGGCCTTAGGAATCGGCGGGTTGCCAAAAGGAAGGATTGTTGAAATTTATGGACCTGAAAGTTCTGGAAAAACAACATTAGCTCTTCATGTTATTGCTGAAGCCCAAAAAAACGGGGGAACATGTGCATTTGTAGATGCAGAACATGCTTTAGACCCAGTTTATGCAAAAAAATTAGGAGTTAATACTGATGAAATGCTTATATCTCAACCGGATTTTGGAGAACAAGCTCTTGAGATTGCAGATACATTAGTAAATTCTAGTGCAATTGATGTTCTAGTTGTAGATTCAGTTGCAGCGCTGGTTCCGAGAGCTGAGATCGAGGGAGAAATGGGTGATTCGCATATGGGACTTCATGCAAGATTGATGAGTCAAGCCTTAAGAAAACTTACTGGATCAATTTCAAAATCTAATTCGCTTGTTATTTTTATAAATCAGATTAGGCAAAAAATTGGTGTTATGTTTGGAAACCCTGAAACAACAACTGGTGGTAACGCATTAAAATTTTATGCATCAGTAAGGATGGATATAAGAAGGATAGGGGCAATAAAGGATAGAGAAGAAGTCGTTGGAAATCAAACACGTGTTAAAGTTGTTAAAAATAAGCTGGCTCCTCCTTTTAAAACAGTAGAATTTGATATAATGTATGGTGAAGGTATATCTAAAAATGGCGAAATTTTAGATTTAGCAGCAAAAATTGGTATTGTAGAAAAATCTGGAGCTTGGTATTCCTATGAAGGAGATAGAATTGGTCAAGGTAGGGAAAATGCCAAGATCTTTCTCAATGAGAATGAAGATATCGCTAATAAAATCGAAGAAAAAATCAGATCAAAAGGAAGCGACAGTGAGATTGATGGTGATGATTTAGACAAAGGAAAAGAAGAACAAAAAACGAAAGTTGACTAGTTGATCTATCTTTTCCTATAATTCATTACACATGAAGAAATCTTTGCAAATATCTTCAGAAATAAGAAATAGTTTTCTTAATTTCTTTGAGAAAAATGATCATCAGATAATTTCTTCATCATCCCTTATTCCCAAAAATGACCCCAGCCTTCTCTTTACTAACTCAGGAATGGTACAATTTAAAAATTGGTTTACTGGAGATGAAAAACCAAAATTTAATAATGTTGTAACCATTCAAAAATGTTTAAGGGCCGGTGGAAAGCATAATGATCTTGATAATGTTGGTTTTACCCCCAGACATCATACTTTTTTTGAAATGCTAGGTAACTTTTCATTTGGAGAGTATTTCAAAGAAGAGTCAATTGAATTCGCATGGAAATTTCTTACCCAAGAATTGTGTTTAAATAAAAAAAACCTAATTATTACAGTTTTTAATGAAGACAAGGATTCATATAGGATATGGAAAAAAATATCTGGTTTTTCTGATAGTCAAATTCTAAAAATTTCTTCTGAAGATAATTTCTGGTCAATGGGTGAGGATGGACCTTGCGGACCTTGCAGTGAAATTTTTTTTGATAATGGGCAAAAACTTCAAGGGGGGCTTCCAGGAACTAAAAACGAGGATGGTGAAAGATTTGTAGAAATTTGGAATTTAGTTTTTATGGAATATAAAAAGCTTAATGGAAAATTGAATAAACTTCCAAATAAATGTGTTGATACTGGAATGGGACTTGAGAGAATAACAGCAGTTTTAGCCAAAAAAAGTAATAATTTTGACACAGACTTATTTGATTATCTTTTTAAGGAAATAGAAGCAATACTAAATATAAGGTATGATTCAAGGTTACAAAGTTCTTTTAAAATTATCTCTGATCATATAAGAGCTATTGTTTTTTTGATTTCAGAGGGAATTCTCCCATCAAATGAGGGAAGAGGGTATGTTCTTAGAAGAATAATAAGAAGAGCATTGATGCATGTACACAAGATTAAACCAAACACTATAATGCTTAATAATTTAGTTGATATAGTTGTAGAAAAGTATTCAGATGTCTATTTTGAGATAAAAAAAAGTAGCTCTTTTATAAAGAAAAATTTGAAAAATGAAGAAGATAAATTTTCTGAAACTCTTGAAACAGGAATTAATCTTTTAAAAAAAGAAATTTCTGAACTTAAAAAAGATAGTTTTTCTCCTGAAACTGCATTTAAACTATACGATACATTTGGTTTCCCAATTGATATGACTTCATCCATTTTAAAGGAAAAGAAGATTGACTTAGATCTAAATCGATACAATCAAATAGTTTTAGAGCATAAAAAAAATCAGAAAAGTTCTTGGGCTGGTAGTGGAGAGATAAAACAAAAAAAAATATTCACTAATCTTAAAGATGGAACCAGAAGTACAACTTTTGTTGGTTACAATGCCAATGAAACTAAAGCAAAACTATTAAAAATTCTGTACGAAGATAATTTAGTTAACTCATTAGAGGAAGGATCACAAAAGTCAATTTTGATTTTTGATCGCACTCCATTTTACGCAGAATCTGGTGGTCAAGTTGGTGATATAGGGACAATTTTTAGTATGAACAAAGAATTAGTAGGAAAAGTCAAAGATACGCAAAAGGTTGAAGATAATATTTTCTTACATTTTTTAGATAAAAGTGAATTAAAAATAGAAATTGGAAAGGAATATTATCTCCAAATTGATTTAATAAGAAGAAAAAGAATAAGAAATAATCATTCAGCAACTCATTTGTTACATGAATCTTTAAGACGTATTGTTGGAGATCATGTGAGCCAAAGGGGTTCATTGGTAAATGATGTGAAGTTGCGTTTTGATTATTCATCCAACGCAGCACTAAAGGACTCAGAAATTTTAAATATCGAAACAATTGTAAATAATTCTATAAGATCAAATTTAAAAACAGTTATTAAAAAACAGTCATTAAAGGATGCGCTTGATAGTGGAGCCATAGCTCTATTTGGAGAGAAATATCCTGAAAATGTGAG
>MDTE01069173.1_pt1 | contig 52236 bp, 124 predicted proteins | sample 811231 | NCBI WGS metagenome assembly MDTE01 (sample SAMN05326651, study PRJNA326480) | marine metagenome | isolation source: seawater | place: Indian Ocean: Red Sea | collected 2010 | reverse complement strand
GGTACCTGCACATCTTGGTTTGCCGATCAAGTGGGTGCTCATCTTCAGACTAAAGACGGCAATCTTTGACTTGGAGATGTCAGGGTTCGAATCCCTGAGGTTACCAGCATTTATGTGGGGGACACAGGCCAGAGAGATAGTGGGTAAGTCTTACGAGCAGTAAGCTATCTCGTGGTTGCGTAAGCGTGGTCGAAGTACTGACCTTACAGGCTGTGTCTAGATAGAGAAGCTGGGAACTCTATCATTTTTTTGGAGTGGTTATGAATGAAAAACTCAAAAATGCTGCTAAAGATACTCTGATGTTTGGAGTTTGCATACTAGTTTTAGTGGTTATTTCGTATGATGAGTTTCTACAGAGAAGGAGAGACAGATGAAAACAGACGAAGAGATTTTAGAGAAAATCAAGAAGATCGTCAAAGAAGTCAGTGATAGAAATCACGAACAATTCAACCTCAGCTCGGAGGCAGCTCAAGAGATTTTAGCTAAAAAAATCCTTGAGTTTTGTAAAAAAGACCTCGAGATGTAGTATAATACTATTATAAACAAGGAAGGGAAATACTCCATGCGCAAGAACGATCTAGTCCGACTTAACAAAGCTCTTTGTTTCACTACCAGCCAAGGCGGTGAACGCGAGTTCCCACTCACCAACTACGGCTGCGACGAACGCGGCGTTGTCGAGGGAACACGCATTCCTACCGCTGAAGAAATTGACCAGTGGAGAAACAGTGAAGCAGCTCGAGGCTTCAACTCCGCAGGAGAGAGTAATCTCCCCCCTACCGCTTTCAGCGTATCGGTCAAATCAGATCGCGTTTACACTCTCCTCCGAGCACGGTGCCGACCGACTTGGAGCTATCGCCAGCACCCTGGAATGGCTCTGATTCTCGACACTGAGACTGGTAAAGAAATCTACGTGAAGCGCGAACTTCTTGAAGTGGCGGTCTAATGAAAGTCGGCGACTTGGTAACGGCTGGTAATCCAGACTCTGCTCCTGGTTTGGTGCTTAGGATTGACCGCGAATATTATGGTGCGCGTCAAGCCATTAAGCGATACAAAACTATTGAGCGAGGAAAGGCGATCCGCTCCAACATGGGAGATGGCATCGGCCCCACCAAGGATGGTATTCGTGATAGAGTCCTGGTCCTCTGGCCGGAGGGAGAATATAGCTTTTCTTACGAAGAGAGTAATGTTCTGGAGGTAGTCAGTGAAAGTCGGTGACATGGTAGTGTGCGACTGCAAGTCTGATATCTGGTATAAAGGAATGCTTGGGACCGTTGTTTATTTTGAACATTTCGGAAAGATGATTAACTTTTATAAAAAGGGTTCTTCAGCTATGGTTCTATATCCTGGAGGAAATATCCAAAGACTTGTCCCAAGTGGACTGGAGGTGGTCATTGAGTCGTAAAAGGAAACTACGCTTGGCTAAACAACAAATGCGCCAGAACGGCATTGATATGCCTGGACGATCAAAACAAGCTCAGCTTGCAGCCAAGAAATGGGAAGCTCATGCAGAAGAAAAGCTTCCCACAAAAGAAAAAGAAATTCTCAACCAAGATGCTTTAGAAGAGAATAAGCAGGCTGCTGCACAATCCCGCAAACATCGCCAGCTCAGAAAAGATAGTTTTGAATGGGCAGCATCTGGAAAAGATCAGCGCGCTCGTAAAGAAAATATTGTAAACACTGGAGTTGGAAAGCACCAGAGTAAGATGAGCTTTACTCTTTCTCCTGGGGATATGGCTAGAGTAAACCGAAGCGTTGGTTACGCCGATTGGCCCGGGCATATTCCCGTGGACAGCGTTGGGGTAATCGTCTCCGAACCAGAAGGTGATCATGTAGCATTTCTGTTCGCTGGTATGACGCTCCAAGTACCCATCAAAACTCTCCGCCCGCTAGATTGGGGAGAAGATGAAGAAGAATGATACAACTCTCTTTCGCTAAATAAAATCAAATAGTTAGCAGAATATTGAAGGAGATACAGTGGCTAAAGCAAACACAACCCCAAGAGGGGGAAAGAAGTTTAAGAAAAAGACTAGGCAAGGCAATTCAACTAACACTAAGTATGGGCGGCCTGGACCCCATGGCGGAAACAAAGGCTACAAGAAGAGACACAGGGGGCAAGGAAAAAAGAGATAATGCGGGAGTAACTCAATTGGTAGAGTTTCAGCCTTCCAAGCTGACTGTTGCGGGTTCGATTCCCGTCTCCCGCTCCAACAATACAGGGACATAGCTCAATCGGTTAGAGCGTCGGTCTCATAAACCGCAGGTTCCGGGTTCAAGTCCCGGTGTCCCTACCATTTTTTTATAGAGTGACTACTTAACATTATGTGTGGATTTTTATCTCATTATGGTTTAGTTGAAGAAGGAATAGACCTGGAAAAGGCTGCAGATAAAATCAGTTATCGGGGTCCAGATAGCACATCAAGCCTAGAAATCAATAAAAAAGTTAATTTTTATTTTCATCGTCTAGCTATCATCGACCCGTCACCTGATTCTGACCAGCCGTTAGTGCATCCAGAAGATCCTAATTTAGTTTTAGTGTGCAATGGAGAGATCTACAACTATAAAGATCTAATTGATTCTCACAACTTAAAAGTAAAAACTGGATCAGATTGTGAAGTCATCTTACACCTATATGAACTATATGGAATGTCGGAAACATGTGCTATGTTAGACGGAGTTTTTGCATTCACTCTCTATGACGGCAACGAAGATATTATGTATGCTGGCAGAGATCCATACGGAGTCCGCCCTTGTTTTATTGGGTGGAGCAAAAACGATTCAATAACTATCTCTAGTGAGATGAAACCTTTGGTGGGTGTATGTGATGGTACTATCATTCCTTTCCCCCCGGGGTCTTGGTGGGGATCTGACGTACCCGGAGCTTTTATGAATTTCCATGACGGCACATTTCGGAAAAACAAAATTAATGAAGATGAAATGTGTTCAGAAATCAACCGGCTCCTTACTAAGGCAGTTGCCAAAAGGATGATGTCAGATAGGGAAGTTGGATGTTTGCTTTCTGGAGGGTTAGACTCTAGTCTGATTTCAGCACTAGTAGCTTCAATGTCTCCTGATCCAAAAAAGCTAAAGACTTTTTCTATTGGAATGCAAGGCAGTCCGGATTTGCAGTACGCGCAAAAGGTAGCCGATCACATTGGTTCTGATCATCACAGCATTCAACTTAGCGAACAAGAGTTTTTAGATGCTATTGAGACAGTAATCTACAACATAGAATCATACGATACTACTACTGTTAGAGCCTCTGTGGGAAACTACTTAGTTTCAAAATATATTAGTGAGAACACTGATGTGAAAGTAGTCTTCAACGGTGATGGAGCCGATGAAGTTTGTATGGGGTATGTATACAATAAGAACGCCCCAAGTATCAAAGATTTTGCAGAAGAAAATGCTCGCCTTCTCAACGAAATACATCTGTTCGATGTTTTAAGATCGGACAGGAGCATAAGCTCAAATGGACTTGAGGCTAGGACTCCATTTTTAGATAAAGAATTTGTAGAATACTATCTTAATATTCCTGCAGTTTTAAAAATGTTTGGGAGCAACGGCCGTCCGGAGAAGTATCTTTTAAGAAAAGCTTTCAGGGGAACTGGTTTACTTCCGGATGAAGTTTTAAACAGGCATAAATGTGCATTTTCGGATGGAGTAAGCAGTATTGAAAACTCTTGGCACCAAACTTTGAAAACCTTCATAGACTCTCAAGTAACTGATGAAGATTTTGAAAAAGGAAAAAAAGAAATAGAGCACTGCAAGCCTGTTTTGAAAGAAAGTTATTTTTACCGTAAAGTATTCGAAAAGTTTTATCCTGGAAAAGCTTATGTCATTCCTCACTTTTGGATGCCGAAATGGACTAACACTAATGACCCTTCAGCTAGAGAATTAGAAAATTATAAAGAATAGTTGTACATCATTTGATAGTGTGGTATATTTCGTTAATCCAATTGCGAAGGAGATTTTAAATGCTAAACTGGATAAAGTCCGTATGGGCTAAATACAAGATTCATGTAAGTGTTGTAGGTGGCGCTCTTGTCATTGCTAGTGTCTACGGACAATGTACATTTGAGCCAAATGCTGACGCTTTAGAAGAGGCAGTTGAAGAAGCAGTTGAAGTTGAGACTGAGCCGGCTAATACTACCGAAGAAGCAACTACGGAAGAAGCCGCTGAGACTACTGAGACTACTACTGAGACTACAGAAACTACCACTACTGAAACTACTGAATAAAAATATTTTTTTGGTGAACAAGTCTATTTTTTGTGGTAGAATAGAATCATCAATCGTTCTTTAACAATTTGAAAACATAAGACCCAGTTCTCGGGTCTCTAAACCTGAATGGAATTACCGATCTTCAGGCGCAATCGGCGAAAGCTGGTGATAGAGAAAACCTCGTTTAGGAGATGGATGTTCTTACATCCCCAGGGCGGCCTGACTAAGAGAGGGGATGAGTTAAGGAGGGTGGTACCTCTGAGAATCGTCCAGTGATTCGAAGCATGAGACCTCATACCACTGAGGGAATACTGTTGAGAATATCCGCGGATTTGTAGGTTCATCGTGGAAACGGGATAAGGCCCACCAAGACGAAAGGCTTGGGAAGGAGGGATAAACTCCTCTAGAATCTAACTGTCGGTAGCAGAAGTCTCTCTGGTAGAATCGGAAACGAAACTATCGTCCCGAAAGGGGTCATATGGACATCCCCCCAAGGTTTGGAAATATGGCGCGCAAAGGAGAGGGGAAGTGTACAGCTTACTCAAATAAGCGCAGAATGTTACGATGACAGTATGGCGTGCTGTTCCGTAGTCTTACGGCTAAGAACAGGGAGAAAGCTCGTGAAGGGATAGAAACTTTCCCGTGTGCTTACATCTAACCCGAAAAGGGGACAGGCCCAAAAGGCTTGATGGTCACGAACAAGGAACAAAGAAGTGCTAAGTGTTCCACCTTTTTTCCGCAGGAAGGCATGGGGTTACAGATGCCTTGAACTCATAACACACACACATAGGAGATAATAAAATGAGTGATAAAAATAAAAGCGGATACCAGCTTCGCACAGAACTGCTGGGAATGGCGACGGGAATCGTTTGTGATAGAGTTAATAGGCAATTTGAGAATGAACACCTCAAGCCTGAAGGGACAAGAAGTCCCGTTCCACCATACACAACTGAAGATATTATTGCTGAGGCTGAAAAGCTTTACGCATTCGTTCAGAAGAAGTAAATTGCCAGCCGTGTCTCGAGGCTAATATCGGGAGGTGGATGCCGAGCCATACGTAGGCATAGCGAATTAGAGCTGCTAGAATCTCTAATGTCTTTCCACGTTGAGACACTCAATTTGGCAGCATTGCCGGCTCTGCTGAAGATTGGCTATCTAAAAACCGGCTTCTTTTATGTTTTAACATTGAACATCAAGGTCGAAAGTTTTACTATTAATTGAGCGCCCGTAGCTCAGCTGGATAGAGCATCGGCCTTCTAAGCCGAGGGTCATAGGTTCGAATCCTATCGGGCGTGCCATTTGTTTCGTAGGAGAAAAAATGAGTTATTGGACTCGAAAGATTAAAAACTTTTTCATTACTCCAGAATCTGGTAAACTGCAGTGTACAACTGAAATAGATTCACTTAACAAAGTCACTGTTAATTTTGGAAATAGCTTTACTCTTAGGCTTTCCATGAAAGATGCGGTAGCTCTAAGAGACGCACTTTCTATCAGTGTTATTAAAATCCAAGATGGCTTAAACTATTCTATTGACACCTCTCGTGTGACCAATGGAGACATGGGATAGTTTACCATTTCTAAATTACTTTTAGTATTCTGAGATTTACTCAGGAGAATATCATGAAATCTAAAATGTTTGGGCATTTTTTTACTATTTCTGCGTTTTGCTTGTTGGGTGTTATAGATCAAATACAGGGGGATTCAGTTATTGTAGAGCTAAGCGACAGCTCTGGACAAGTTGAGCATACTGATCTTCCACTCTGGGTTTTCCCTTGCGCTGTTGCTGAGGGAGACATGTTCTACATCAAGCGAGAAGACGGAGTAATGGAAATTAGATGTGGAGAACCACCAGAATAAATTGAACATTATGCACGGATAGTATAAATTTTACTATGTCCACAAGTGAAAAACAAAGTGAGATAATAGATGGTCCAAGCTGGAATGTAGCAGGACCCAACAATAACTTAAGTCAGGTGAAAGGGGAGACATTCCCTCCCTTAGTAACTAAATTTTTTTGCCCCTTAGCTCAGTTGGCAGAGCAAGTGACTGTTAATCACTGGGTCCGCGGTTCGAGCCCGCGAGGGGCAGCCATTTTGGAGATAAAATGATTTTAAAGAAGGGTGAAATTGTTTATTTGAGCGAAACGGGTAACAATGGATTTTACTATCCATCGGCCGAAAGCGAAACTCTTTTAGAAGATGTAGAAGCTAAGTCTCTTGCTTGGACAGGAGATCAAAGTAAATCTGCTTTTCTGGTACCTTGTAGCTCTATTTATGGTTCGGGAAAACCAGGTCTTAAAACCCCTGTTTGGGTAGAGAAGAAATCGCTTTTGGGTCGTTAGCTCAGCTGGTAGAGCATCGGGCTTTTAACCCGCAGGTCCCGGGTTCGAACCCCGGACGACCCACCACATACAAAAAAAATAAAAAAAACAGTTTTCTTTCTAGAAATGGTGATTATCTCTAATATATCACCAACAAGAGAGAAATCTCAAGGAGAAATAAATGGGTAAAGTAATTGGAATTGATTTAGGGACAACTAACTCGGTAGTAGCCGTCGTCGAGGCTGGCAAACCGAAAGTGTTAAATAATGAAGAGGGATCGCGAACCACTCCGTCTATTGTGGGTTACACTAAAGACGAAGAGAGGCTAGTTGGAGACACGGCGAAAAGGCAAGCAGTGATGAATCCCGAAAACACGGTTTTTTCTGTTAAGCGCTTCATGGGAATGAAATTTAACGAAGTTAAGGAAGAAGTAGAAAGAGTTCCATACGCTGTTGTTTCAGGTAAGGGAGGCAGCTGTAAAATCAAGATTCAAGGAAAAAAGCTTTCCCCTCCAGAAGTAAGCGCCCAAATTCTGCTCAAGCTCAAGAGGTCTGCTGAAAGATACCTTGGTAGTGAAGTTACAGAAGCAGTCGTCACGGTTCCAGCATATTTCAATGATGCTCAAAGACAAGCAACCAAAGACGCGGGTAAAATTGCTGGACTAGAAATTAAGAGAATTATTAATGAACCTACAGCAGCCGCTCTGGCTTACGGATTAGATCAAAAAGAAGAGCAGAAAATTGCAGTCTTCGACTTGGGTGGTGGTACATTCGACATCTCTATCTTAGAGATATCTGAGGGAGTCGTAGAAGTACTCAGCACTAACGGAGATACTCACCTCGGTGGAGATGATGTAGACCATCTAGTGTCTGATTGGTTAATCTCAGAATTCAAGAATGATACCGGAATGGACGTATCTGGTGATAGCATGGTACTTCAACGTGTACGAGAGGCAGCAGAAAAAGCTAAGATAGAGCTTTCTTCTACTCAAAAGACTGAAATTAGTTTACCATTTTTAACTGCTGATGCTACTGGCCCAAAACACTTAACAGCAGATCTCCAAAGGTCTAAGTTTGAGCAAATGATAGAAGGCTTTGTAAGCGACACTCTTAAGCCAGTTAAGAGAGCTCTGAAAGATGCTAAGCTAAAATCTTCAGACATCGACGAAGTGGTTTTGGTGGGAGGATCTACAAGAATTCCAGCTGTTCGTGAAGCTGTTGAGAAGTTTTTCGGTAAATCTGCTAATAGTTCAGTTAATCCTGACGAAGTAGTTGCTCTTGGCGCCGCGGTTCAGGGAGGAGTTTTTTCTGGAGATGTAAATGATGTTTTGCTTCTTGATGTCACGCCATTATCTCTTGGGATTGAAACCCTGGGAGGAGTCATGACTCGTCTTATCGATAGGAATACAACTATTCCATGCTCGAAAAGTGAAACGTTTAGCACCGCTGCAGATAATCAAGCAGCTGTAGATATTCATGTACTCCAAGGAGAAAGAGATTTTGCCGCATCTAATCGAACTCTTGGAAAGTTCCAACTGACTGGTATCCCTCCAGCACCACGAGGTATACCACAGGTTGAGGTAACCTTCGATATTGATGCTAACGGGATCGTTAATGTATCTGCAAAAGATTTAGCTACTAAGAAAGAGCAGTCTATTACAATTACTGCCGGCGGCTCTCTTTCTGATGAAGAGATTAAGCAAATGGTGGATGAAGCTGCAGAAAACGAAGAAGCAGACCGTGAAAAGCTGTTGGTTATCGAATTGAGAAACAAGCTCGATACTATTGTTTATCAGACTGAAAAAATGGTCAATGAAAATGCGGATAAGCTATCTAGCGAAACTCTAGCAACTCTCCAGAGCACACTTGAAGAATGTAAGTCATCTTTAGATTCTGACGATAAAGAAACTCTAGGGAATGCATATAACTCTCTGGAAGGAGCCATTCAACAAGCCGCTACAGAAATGTACGCAAGTCAAAAAGCTGAAGAAGATGTTACTGAAGTAGATGACGAAGACGTAGATGTGGTAGACGTGGATGCGGAGGATATTTCTCCTTAATTTGTAAAAAAGTACCCCGCATGGTATATAATTGAATTACAACTGGAGAAACATCTATGGAAATTAGTCGTGTCGTTTATGAAGATCTCACACCCTTTGAAAAATCTGCAGTAGATGCAGCTCTATTCGCTCAAGGAGTAGATGCTTGCATCGAACTACAAGCATTTTTGGATGCTTGCGATGATGCTGATGAAGTGGATTTGAGCATGTTGTACGAAGCGTACATCGTTGATAAACTCTCCGCAGCAGAAGATTATCATTGAGGTAACATGGCTCAAAGTTTAAAAAAGGGAGATATTGTAAAAGTAATAGCCGGAAAAAAGGTGGGAAAATTGGGTGTAGTTTTGGAGAAAAAGTATACTTCTCACGACTACCAATTCGATCAATTTCTTGTTCTTTTAGATGGTAAGGTTATTTCTCGCAATAGACAGGATTTAGCATATATGCCTCCTTTAAAGTAGAACATGGGACTGTGGCGGAATTGGTATACGCAACAGACTTAAAATCTGTCGGTCTAAGACCTTGTGGGTTCGAGTCCCACCAGTCCTACCATCTCAAGCAAAAATTTTTGATTATCTATGGAGATATTATGACTGCACTCACCTCTTTTGTTTTGATCGGGACTATCGTATCCCACGATTCTCTTTTATCGACAGTAGAGTTTAACTTAAATCCAGCGACTAATGGAGGACCTTCAATCGGAATCCTCCAAAATAGCGCCATTCCTTGCGAAGTTCGTGTAGGTAAAAAGATCTACGTTACAAAGGATGAAAACATGGAGCACGCTGTCATTACTTGCGAGGCTGAAAAAAATGAAAAATAACGGGGCGTAGCGCAGTCTGGCAGCGCATCTGCTTTGGGAGCAGAGGGTCGCAGGTTCGAATCCTGCCGCCCCGACCATTTAATTTGTACAAATTTAATTACTCATTTCTGTAAAAAAAGGCTTCGGATATAGTATAATACTACTATAAGGAAAGGCAATTAAATGGCTCGTAAACGTCGCAACGATCGGAATCACGTCATCTATCAAATCACCGGACCAAACGGTGAGAAGTACATCGGTGTTACCTTTGCTCGACGAAGAGCTTGGAAGCGATCTGCTAAGATTCGTTGGGAAGCTCACGTCCGAAACGCATTGGATTACGATCGCCAGAATCTACTCAGCGTCGCAATTAGAGAGCATGGAGTAGAGAACTTTTCTCGAGAAGTTTTGGAAATCGTCCGCGGAAAGCAGAATGCTCACGACCGCGAAAGAGAGCTAATCAAACTCATCCAGCCAGAGCTTAACATGGAAGGAATGGGCCGTAAAGTTAACAGCGTCCAAAGGGCTATAGCATGAAAGTCGGTGATTTGGTAAAGCATAAATACGGCACACTGCAAGGGACTGGGGTAATACTCAGCATTCGCCCATTTGACTGGAAGGCCGCACGTGTATTGTGGACTGCTCACGGCCAGACTAATGTTCATGAAGAACTGGCAACACGCTATCTTGAGGTAATCAATGAACGTCGGTGATTTGGTTCTGTGCACCTGGCAGCCTCGTGCATCCGGGGTGGACGTGAAGAACAATTGTGTAGTTCCCATGGTCCATATTATTAAGGGCGAGCTTGGTATCATTGTAAACCAGCGGAGCCAGCGAAATATTGTTCTATTTCCAAAGTTTGGATATGAACATTCTCTTGCTAATAGCGCGCTTGAGGTGATCAATGAAAGTCGGTGATTTGGTAAAAGTATCTAGAACCCATGGCCGTGAACCCATTGTAGGTCTAGTTCTTGAAGTTTACAGCGAAGATGGAGATGGTTCTCCCTTTCCTCACGCACTTGTTCAACCCTGCAACCCAGAAGAGAATAGATTGATTTGGGCTAATCCTCTTGATGTCGAGGTTATCAATGAAACTCGGTGATTTGATATACGACTCTCATTTTGAAGAGCATGGTTTAGTGGTCAAAGTAGAAAAACCGAGTTGGAACGAAAATTGGTGCACTGTTCTCTATGCAGATGGGCAAGTAGTAGAAGGCATTCGCGCCCATGAATCCACAATTGAGGTTGTCAATGAAAGTCGGTGACCTGATTTACGATTCACACTTTGGCCAACATGGTGTGGTTATTGAAATCTCTGAGGTAAAGAAGCACTGTACAATCCTTTATTCGGACGGAATAGTGACTCCGGGTGTAAGAAGGAACGAAGTCGAGGTGATCAGTGAATGTCGGTGATTTAGTGAGGCACTTGTATTCAGAGCGCGGCATGCTGGGTATCATTGTGGAAATCGTGTCATGGAAGCACACTGAAAGCAAAACACCCTTTGTTTTGTGGGATGACGGCAGAATATCAAAGGTCCAATGGGGTCTTATCGAGGCGATCAATGAAAGTCGGTGATTTGGTAAAATACAAAAATCTACATGGACACGTTGCTGATGGTAAGTTTATTTCTAAAGCCTGGACTGGACTCATCATTGAAACGGGTCAATACACAGGAAATAAAGATTTAGTCGTTATGTGGGATCATGGGACTACTGCTACTGAGTCTAGACATTCTCTAGAGGTTATCAAATGAAAGTCGGTGATCTTGTCATAATGCCGGGAGAGACCCTCAGGGCGGGCGATAGCATGAGCATTGGTATCATTGTCGAAGAGAAAGACTCACGCATGCACAGCAGGCACTGGAAAAGAAAAAGAGTTGGAGTGATGTGGACCGATGGCGGAGGGGTGATTGACTACGAACCAAAAGACTGGCTAGAGGTGGTAAATGGCTGAATCATTACTGATAGATTTTCAACTGCAGCAAATACTTGCTTCTTTGGTCGTTATCACATCAATTACAGTGGTGTTAGTAGCCGGAGTGCTGGTTGCTCGGAGGTATCTGAAAAATGAAACCCGGTGATCTAGTAAGAGTTATAGACCACTCCATAAGAGAATCAGACCCTCAAGTTTGGAATGATTTCATGGGAGAGTGTGGAGTGATTATTTCTATGGCTAAACGTCTTCATATTCCGGCAGCTAAATTGATGATTAAAGGCGAAGTAGCTGAGTTCGACCTAGAAGAACTGGAGTTGATCAATGAAAGTCGGTGACTTGGTAAAGTTGAAAGATGGAACTATGGGAATAATCATACAAATTGAATCGAAAGATCCTATGGCTCGAAGGCACCCGTGGGCGATTCTACACTGTGGAGAGAAATATTCTCTTCGCGACTTAGAGGTGATTGATGAAACCCGGTGATCTAGTAAGATATGCTCCTGATGTCTACGGAGATGAGAGCGTTGTCGGGATAGTGCTTGAAACTGATGTAAACATGTGGGGAGAAGAAGTTATCCCCTCTGGAGTTAGAGTGCTTTGGCCTGAAGATATTACTATTGAACCAGAAGATGAACTGGAGGTGTATAATGATTGAGTTTCTTCCTGATGGATTTGCGTTTGGGGCCGTTGATAATGGCATCGTTCTTATTGGAATGTATATGGGAGTAGATATTGAGGGGTGGGCTGCTAAGAAACTGGGCAAGAAATCTAACCCTCTTCTTGGAGCAGTGATAGGAGCTACAAGCTTCAACGCTATTTCAGACGGTGCTGCTGCAGCAATTGACCCGTCTATGCATGGAATGACTCTTGGGGTCATGCTCGGCTGCATTGTGGTCATGTTTGCTATTCCTGTTATTGAAAGTCTACGAAACACAAAAAACAAAGAGGAATAAATGTCTGAACACAGGGATCTCTTTCGTGGGTGGGGTTTAGAGCCGCACCAGAAACTGGCGCGCAGCCATTTTCTAAATTTAGTTGGTGCTGAGCTAGATTACTTTGGAGCTGATGAGGCAGATTGCACGTTTAAGCTGGATGGTGTAGTTTTCAAAGCTTTGGAAGATCCTGACGACGGATATCGTTCTTATTTGAAAACAGTTGATTATACTGATAACCACAATAGCATTTTCTTCCCTAAGCCTTTGGCTAAAATCCGGATAGAGACCTACGATGATAGAAATATCGATGATGGATATATAGATCAAGCCAATGAAGGATTTCAGTTTGTAGACCTAAAAGATGGTCATGTGTGGCTTAGGTTTGGTACTCATAATTACGACGATTATTATCCTATGTTTATTTTTAGACACTATCCTAAAAAGGCTTAACAATGAAATCAATTTGGTCATGGATGAATGATAACAAACTTAAGACTTTATTTGTCTCTGGAGTAGTTATTGATTTCTGGGCAAATTGGTATGCGTACGCAATTATGCATGACTGGATAATACTACAAGCTTTTCTTGGATTCTTTTTGCCGATTCTTAATTTTCCATTTATTCACTGGTTTATCGATGAACCGAATATTTTAGAGCGATTTCGAATGACAGTAGTTACGGCTTTTTCTATGGTGTTGGGTTCTACGCTTATGTTGGTCATGATTAGGCTCGGTTATGGTGTCGGTACCGACTTTATTCCATGACGAGATATAATTACTTAAGACTGAGGTTAAAATGCAAATAGGTGATTTAGTCCAGCTTAAGAAGTCAAAACTACTCAACAAAGGTCTGGGAGTAGTAGTAGAAATATCGGATTATGAGGGATGGACAAAAGAAGAAGACTCTAAGTTTTTTAGAGTGATGTGGGGAAACGACCCTTATCAAGGAAAAGTTAAGCCAGAAGATTGGATATATTGTTTAGAAGATTTAGAAATAGTAGAGGCATAAAATGGGAGAGTTAGTCAACCTAGCAGAATATCGAAAAAAGAAAGAAGAAGCTGAGCTACGAGAGATTGAAGACATGAAAGATCAACTAGCCAAGATTTTAGAAGAGATAAAACTTGAGGAATCACCTCAGTGGTACACTCACTATTGCGACATTGCCTCTGTGTATAACCCAGACGATTATAGGATATCCCTTACCGCTCAAGAGCTTGATGGCTACAGTGAATGGAGAGGGACTGAAGAAGAGTTTTCTTATTACGCAGATTATGGAGAAGAAGACTAAAAAAATATTTTGAATCTGTAAAAAAAGGCCTCAGATATAGTATAATACTAATATAAGGAGGTTGGTTATGGAAATCACCATCGGTACTCAAGTTCGCTCTTTCGACTTTCACCACATGCGTGACCTGGACGGTCCACGTTCTTGCTACATGGAGGGCACGGTCACCGGATTCGAAGAAGTTCGAGGCTGTATGCGATACGTTATCGAAGTTGATCGTTGCATCGGCCAAGGTAAGGAGCTGCCTGCTCAAGAATATCCCCCAACTATCTATCCCCCAGTTAACGGTACTCCTACTTGGTCAGGCCGTGTTACTGATGGAGTGGAGGCAATATAAAATGTCAGAAGATCGTATTTTTGTTGGTTGGCCTGGCGGTTATTTTATGACCTCACTTGGTTGCGAAAACTTTCAAGCAGAATTTCAAGCGATGGTCGACGATCTTGGTCCGCCATCAGTCGTTGAGTTTCGTCCTGCTCATTCAGGTTGGACCGAAGGCTTTGATGATGACGACGATTTGGAGGTAGATGATGCCACAGAAATCGCAGAATAAAAAGGTTCGTAAACCGAAGGCTCGTAACTGGATGGCAGTTCGAGCGTTTCTTCGTCCTGGAGCTGGTAAGCACAAGGACAAATCAAAGTATACTCGTAAGTCTAAGCACAAGGTAAACTACTCATGAAAGTCGGCGATCTAGTTAAAATTGTAGGCAGTCACTCTAGCCTCATTGCAACTATTATCAAGCCTTGGAAAGTAGATGATTGGTGGGAAGTCATGACTCACCGTGGCCAAATAATCCACTGGCCAGAATCTCAAATGGAGCTCATCAATGAAGCCCGGTGATCTAGTCAAGAGAAAAGCACATTTCAACAAGTCTGACGACTTTGGTCTCTTCGTGGGTATGCGCACATTTAAAGCTTCCAAGCACGACAAAAATCCCAACGCGGAAGACTACACATGCGCAGAGGTTATGTGGTTTACCAAGCGCGCACCCAATGGAGACAGGATTAGCACTGTCCAAACGGACTTAATTGAGGTAGTTAATGAAGATAGGTGATTTGATAAAGTTCAATGGTTCATGGGGTCCAAACGTACCAATGGGTGAGCGTCGAACTGGTATTGTTATGCAAATCTGGAGAAATGGTCGATCAGGAATGATTCAGAGCGCAGATGTTCTTTGGGATAATGGAGACTGGACTCAATCTAATACGAAGAACATGGAGGTGATAAATGAAAATCGGTGATTTGGTAAAAGTGAAAGAATGTCCAGATTTTGGAAAGAACTCAAGGCTTTCTGTCTTGGCTGAAAGTTGTTCTTGTTTTTTCTGTGCCACTAAATCAAATCGCATCGGTGTCGTGACAGCAGTTGCTCCACGCAACTCTTTTCACGTCATGTTTGATACAGGTATGTGGCGCCTCGACATGTTTGATGTTTCACGAGGCGATGTAAAAGTTATTCGTTCAGCAAGTTCACAAGGGAGAGAAAATGTCTGATATATCATATACAATTTTTGAATACAACAACGAAACCATGAAATATAAAGAACTTGGTGAAGTCAACGCTTCAACATCAGCAAAAGCTCGCGAGTTCTGGGCTAGAGAAACTGGGTGGAAGCCAAAAAGCAACACACAGCTTTTTGCCAAACCTCCGGTATGCCGGTAGTTTTAAATGATTGTTTACTTCGAACCTGGTGAATGCGTTAAATACATAGTTTGTTTTGAGGGTGGTTATCCTAATCAAGGCAAAATGATATGGAAGCCGGCGGTCGTGGTAGACGTTATTGATTTTGGTTATGAGATTCTCTGTGATGGAGAAATCAAACAAGTTTCTAGTTTGGATTTGGAGAAAATTAATGATTAGAGAATGCGTGCACTGCCAGTGCGATTTTGATACAAACAGCTATCATAAAAAATCGGTAGGAGGCAAGATTAATGAATGCCCTGATTGCGTTGAAGAATTGGAGACTGAAACCGCAGTAAAATATCTCGGGCTTCCAGCGGGTGACGGTAAAGCAAACGCTCTCAGCGTTGTGGCTTTTGAATCTACCGCTGACCGCGAAAGTTATTCTAGAGCTTGGAAAGCTGTAACTGGTTTTCATAAAGGGAAATCTTGTCATCTATCCGGATCTCAAACTAACATCGGTGGACGGCCAATGCGTCACGTTTCTTACGTTGGCGGTAACGGAAACCACAAAGGGAAATCATGAAAGTTGGCGATTTAGTAATGGTAAAAATGCACCCTAAAGGCGGGCTTAAGCGGACTGGAGTGGTTGTAGAAATCATTCAAAAGAAAGTGTGGAGATCTCACATCCACGGTAAAAAAGTCCAATGGGACAAGATAGAACCAGAACCACATGGTGTTGTGATGTTTGATAACATGGTTCGAGCTATTCCAGAAACTGATCTTAAGGTTCTAGAAGCGTGAAGGCTGGAGACATGGTCAGGTTTCGTGCACCGCACTGGCTCGGTGGCGCTGGACTTCCAGAAGAAGATCGACCATGGCTACTCGGGCTGCTAGTAGAATATCCAAAATGGGAGAGGATAGCTACAGTAATGTACGAAGGAGAGCTTTTAAGACTTCCTTGTTACACAGTTGAAAAAGCTGGCAAGAAAGATTTTGGAGATGGAATCCAAAGATTCAATAAATGATATAATTGAATATGATTCTTGGAATCTAGAGAGGTGGTAGATGGATGATGATAACATTGTAAACCTACAACAATATAAAGAAGAACTAGAAGAAAGAGAGATAGAAGAAATCAAGAGTGATATTAACCAGTTAATTTATGAGATCAATGAGATGATAGATGAAATGGAAAGCCCTCTTGGACCTCTACTGTGGAGAGATGAGTTCATAGATTCAGCTCCGCTGTTGAGAAAATTTATGAAAATGATAGAAGAAGGGAAGAAAGATGATTGACACTAATAATCCGTATTTCTTGCTTTTGCTTATTCCTTTTTTGATTTTGTTTGGTATGCTTCTGAGCAATTTGTCTGAAATGGTTTATTGGGCTTGGGCAGACTGGAAATACAACAAGGGAAAGAGAGATAACAATGAATCAGATTAGAGATTGGGATGGTCACTGCCAGCGTTGTTTCGGTAAATCTGATGTTCATACGATGTCTATGTTTGATGTCGCTTTGATTTGTATGAATTGTGCTGATAACGAAAAGAATCATCCGCGGTATAGAAAAGCTCAAGAAGCAGAATACGAAGCCGTTAAAAGCGGAAATAGAAACTTTCCAGGAATTGGAGCCCCAAAAGACCTGCGCCCAGGGATGGAGTGGGAGATAGTGGAGAATGATCCAGATGAATGAAATCTTCGAAGGAAATATGCTCAGGTGGTTAGAAGCTGATGATTTACTCGAGAGAGGAGAGCTAGTATATTGTTTTGTAGACGAAGGTCATCAGTTTAGAGTTTGGAGCCAACGCCTAATTAATGGAGTGCAAGAGTTGATTTTCTCAAATCAATCAAGATTTAAGTTTGAGGTAGTACTATGAAGAAGATTCTTTTTTTACATGGGCTAGAGTCTAAACCTGGTGGAAGCAAGGCTAAAGCTCTAACCCACAGAGGGTATGAAGTTCTAAACCCTCACCTTCCAAAGAGCTCATGGAAGAGCAGCGTGGAAATCGCTCAAGAAACTATTGACATCGAGATGCCAGATATTATCGTTGGCTCTAGTCGTGGAGGAGCGGTTGCTTTGAACGTTAATCCACGTGGAGCTAAGCTAGTTTTAATAGCTCCTGCATGGAAGCGCTTCGGAGCAGATCCCCAGTATTGCGATGGCTCAACAGTTATTCTTCACTGCAGGAGTGATGATATGGTACCTTACCAAGATAGTGAAGAACTAAGTCAGGATACTGGTGCTAACCTTATTCCATGCGGAGCAGACCACAGAATGTCCGACCCAGATGCATTGGACGCTATTATTGATGCCGTTGAGTGGTGTAGTAAAAAATGAGCAGCAAGCCTTGGTATCTCTATATAGCTCGTTGTAATGGAAACACACTCTACACCGGCGTAACTACTGACGTCAAACGCCGTATAGAAGAACACAACAAGGGAGTTGGCGCTAAGTACACAAGGGGTCGTGCTCCGATCGAGCTTATTTACTGTGCCGAATATTCGAATAGATCAGAAGCCCAGATAGAAGAAGCCAGGATTAAGAAATTAAGCAGAAAGAAAAAAGAGATCCTAGTCTCAGAAAAACTTCTGGAGAAGTTCAATGGTCAAGGGTGATCTAGTTAATCTCTACTCTTACTCTCCTCATGATTCAGATTTAGCTAATAGACTCATTTACAGAGGAATACTTCTACAGCAGATTTTTGGTGATAGTGGGTGGATAGTGTTAGTGGAAGGAGAGCCTCGAACTTTTCACAAGACGTGGTGGATTTGCAAAAAAATCAGCGAAGGATTGGAAAATGAAAGATGATATGCCGAGAATTGTAGAAGGAATTATCAACCTATCTAAACCAAAACACACGTTTCGCATTGGAGATGCGGTTGAATGGTTAGACCAAGGACCCGCACTTATCGTGGGTCAATGCGAAATCTTGGACCCAATCCACTCAGATGAATACGATTTATACGCAGCTGATCCAGCTAGCTGGCCAAGAGAGACTGGCTGGGTGATCGAACTGCGAGAAACAGGCGAAAGAATAGAAGTCCATGAAGAGACTCTAGAAGTTATAAACTAGTCTGACTCTTCGCTTGATTCTTCTACCAACATGCTGTCTAGCATGGTCATTAAGTTAGCTGAGCTATAGCCTCTCATAGCTTGAGAAATAACCATTTCTCTATCAACTATATAGAATGTAGGCCAGCCAGTAACTTCCCACCCATCTTGAGTTTCGCTTTTTAGAAGATCTCTACTTCCAGCTAAGACGGGAGCCGTGATACCGAAGTGATCAGACCAGCGCTCAATTAAATCTAAGCCTGCAGCTGACCCCGTTCCATCTTCAACCATAATAGTAACATAAATTACGTTATCATCTGCATAAGCGTCTTGAAAAGCTTGAGCTTCAGACGCGGCTACTTGGCAGTAATAGCACCATTCTGTGCTAAAATCTAACACAATTATACTTCCGTAATGGTCATAGAGATTCCAGTTATCTCCATTTTGGTCAGTGAGGTTAAAATCGCAAGGGTGATCGCCAATTTCGTGCGAGCAATCTTCCCAAGTGATTGGGCTCGGCTCTTCTACAACAACGGAATCAGTTTTTAATTCAGTTGGGTCACAGCCTCCGCAGCCTATTGCTAGTAGAACTGAAGCAATGGCGCATAACATGTTCAGGGGTTTCATACATACTCCAATATGATCTTGTGGGGTTAAACATCATTATTAAGTATACAAAATTAATAGTTTTATATTCTGATGGTTTTCTAGATTACTTTTCTTTTCAAAAGATATTCTCCCGTATCGTCATAGATCGCTGTAAATTCTGGTAGGTGTTCTTCTAAAAATTCTATACACTCTTCATGAGTTTTCCAATGTCTTTCTAGTAAAATGAATTTAGTTCGATTTTTAATAATTGTAGAGTTTTGAATTACGTTCCACTCGGACCCTTCAATATCTATCTTCATTAAATCTATATCTTCGTCGATCTGTGCTTCTAAAGTCGTAAGATCAAAAAGTATTTTTTCTCCCTTTGCGTTAGGTCGGTATTTTTTTCTTACTTCGTCTAAGAAAAGACCGCCCGGGTTTAGGTCACTCATAGAGAAAGATTCTAGTTTTTTTGCTCCGTAATATATTCCCTGATTAAAAAGGTTTACTTGGCAGTCGTATTTACTCATGTTTTTTTCTAGCATTTTAAACGCAGTAGAGAATGGCTCAAATAACCAAACTTTTTGTGGTTTGAATTCGTCTATTATTATTTCTGCTACAGGTCCAGAGCTGGCTCCCAAATCGGCGTAGGTCATGATATTATTAGAGTCTATTAAATTTCTGACTTTTGCTAGTATTCCACCGTTTTCCCACTGTTTTTTAACCATCCAGTGATGGTGTATTATTCTTTCTTCGTTTACACTTTCATGAGTAGTAGGCACGCCTTTTGACCTCGGAGAGAATCCTCTCTTGTTTTTATTTCTTCTAGGAGTTTTTGCCATGGTTTTTATAACTATAAGTTTTTAAACAAACACCTTATATTCGATTAATATTATCCATCAAGAAGGAAACAAATTATGTATAAGAATATAAATTTGGCCACTGTTCTCTCGACGCTATTGTTAGTTTCATGTGCGCACACAAATAAAAACTCACAAGATAGCTTCCTTTCAGAGTTTCAAAGCTCTGGAAGTCCATGCGTAGATGGGTTAGTAGTTAATATGGCTGCTGCAGGATGTCAGGAGATAGCAACAAATACTTTTCCAATGTCTGGCCCAGTAGAGATTCGCTGTGCGAATCCCCGCTTAAGTAACCCTGAATATCCGTATCTTTCTAACACTTTTATTGTAGTACCAATCATCGCTATGCTGCCAAACAGCTCAGATCCTATCTGTAATGACGCTAGCATGACGGTAGGGGTGATTAACACTTGGGAAACTGGATCTACGGAAACAAAATCTTCAACCCCTAGCGTAGTCCCAGAAGCTCCTCCCACCAACACCCAAAACCCCCCGATTGAGGAGTAGTAATGGGCGTAGTTCACAATACCACACACAATCTTTCCATTTATGCGCCGCCAAAGTGTGGTTCTAAAATGATCGACCAACTAGTCCACTTCCCTGAATACGAAGGGATGTTTGAAATTAATCCCGAATGGGATATGCGATCTAGATCAAAAATGGTGATTATTGTTAGAAATCATTTAGATAGAATATTAAGTGCTTATTTAGATAAAATTGTTGATCCTCTTGGTGGAGAGTGGAACGGGTGGAGATACACAGGCGGTACTGACGCCTCTCACATAGGGTATATTCCAGGTACTTATGATAACTTTCAGCAGTTTCTGATGAATTTAGGAGTAATGCACCAGAAGCATCCTCCAACAACGCCCGTACACACATTTGAAGTAGCTGATGCCAACCACCCAATATTGCATGATTCTCATGTTGCTCCTTTTCTTACGCAGCCATTGATCAGGACTGCGCTTCAGCCAGGTTTATCTGGGTTGCCAGTCACTACATGCGTTATTTTTACTCACGAATTGAATAATTTTTTTATCCCTACTATTAATGCTTTTATGGGTTATGAGCCTACTAAGGGGCTAGAGAGATGGGTAAACTTAGACATCGGCCATCGTCTTCCTTACTCCTCAGAGCTCCCTTCGCCATTACAGTATGGAGCTAACAAGTGGAGTCAAGTTCACTGGAATCAAATTTATGCCTGTTTTAAAGAAACGGGTAAAGTACCGAGCCGTCATCTAATGTACGATGATATGTGCGCGAGTCTTGCAAGATTACAAGTGGGGTATCAAGCAGATTGCGAAGAGCTCAACAAATATATCAATCCGCAGCGCCGACATGATTTACTTTCTTTGAGGCCTTAAATGAGTATTATCCATTGCGATCAAGCAGATCTAGCGATATACGTTCCACCGAAATGCGGAACAAAGTTGGTAGAGCAGCTCGTAGATTTTCCAGAGCTGGAAGGTCTTTTTCGGATTGGGGATAAAGATGATTTCGCGCCTAGAAAAAATAGAGTGGTTGTTTTAAGAAATCATTTAGAGAGACTTTTAAGTGTATACTATGATAAGATCGTAGATCCAAACTTCAATGATACGTCTAGTCCGGGCTGGAGAAAAAGAGGGAATAAAAATCCGTCTGGCTTAGGGTTTCACCCTAACGGTTATAAAAACTTTCAAACATTCCTTTTAAATATAGCAGTTAACACCGAGTGTAGATTATACAATCAGTTTGTGCCGCATATGCTTCCTTACACCACAGATACTGCTGGAACATCGTATCTTCTACCTCACCCAGATTTCGAACGGCTGTATGGAAAGCAGTTGTGGACTCATGATTTGGCTACAGATTTTATCCCCACAGTTTTTACAATATTGGCAGATGAAGAAGTACTTCAACCAGATAAGTCTCTTCGCCTTCAACTCCAAGATAGATGGGAAAATTTAAGCACTCCCCATAAAATAAAATATGGAAACTCAATGCCAGACCCTTCTAAATACGGGTCCGAGTGCTGGTCGAAAGTTCATTGGGAAGATTTGTTCGAGTTGTTTCAAGAGACAGGATCTTTACCGAGTAGACGTTTTATGTATAGTGAAGTATGTCAAGCTATAGCTCGGTCACAGATAGGCTACAGATTAGATAATCATACATTCAACCGCTATGTAGATCCAGAGTTAAGACATGACTTGTTATCTTTAAGGTTTTAAAATGAATATAAATTTAGATTCAGATAAATTAGCTCACATGGCAGTGGGATTGGAGGGCGGAGTTTATCTTCCTTCTGGTGCTGTGGCTGTAACGACTGGAGATCACACTGGTCGATCACCTAACGCAAAAAGATATGTAAGAGACAAAACAACCGAAGATACGATCGATTGGACAAATAATAAATCTATATCGAAAGAAGAATTCTCAAGCTATTTATCTAAATTTCTTGATTATCGCCAGAGAACAACTAGAAAAATACACCTTCAACAAGTTAAAGCAGTAAGAGACCCAAGGAGGTCTCTTTCTATTCATGTGTACACCGAATACGCAAAACACGCACTTTTTGTAAGAAACATGTTTATACCAACAGATTCTTCTTTAGGAGCTACTTCTTACGGTCCGGATTACACGGTCTATCATTTCCCCTCTCTTTTAGAGGAACCTACTGTTTTAATATCAATATCTCAAAAAATGATTCTTATTTCCGGCACTTTATACTCTGGAGAAATTAAGAAAAGCGTTTTTTCTGTTTTAAATTATCACTTTCCGGAAAACGGAGATCTTCCGATGCATTGCTCGGTTAATGTCGACAAAAAGAGGCAGAACCCTGCTATATTTTTTGGTTTGTCTGGAACAGGAAAGACTACTTTGAGTTCGGACGTTAATCGAGTTTTAATTGGAGATGATGAGCATGGGTGGACAGATGACGGCCTGACTAATTTCGAAGGAGGTTGTTATGCTAAGACCATTAGGCTGTCTCAAGAAGATGAACCACAAATATGGGATGCAAGCCATGGAAAGAATTCTATATTAGAAAATGTGGTAATGCGAGATGGTAAGCCAGACTTTAATGATGACACCTACACTGAAAATACGAGATCTAGTTATCCTTCCCACTATATAAAAGGAGCTGATCCGTTTGGACATGTCGACCAACACCCCAAAAACATCATCATGCTTACATGTGATGCGTTTGGCGTACTCCCGGCGGTTATGAAACTCAGTTCGGAAGAAGCGGTTAAGCAATTTCTTTTAGGCTACACTGCAAAAGTTGCCGGCACAGAAAGTGGAGTCACGGATCCAGAAGCGACTTTCTCATTTTGCTTTGGCGCGCCATTCATGCCTCTTCGCCCGCGAGTTTATGCAGATATACTAAAGGAGAAGGTAGAAGAGCACTCAGTAGATTGCTGGCTAGTCAACACCGGGTGGACCGGAGGTTCGTATGGGGTGGGAAATAGGATGCCAATAAAAACTACCAGGCTTATTATCGATAAGATTCTAGATGGCACACTGGCAGATTGCCCAATCCAACCGCATTCTTTTACTAATTTTAGCGTACCAGTCTGCGATGATATAGATAGCAGTTTTCTTTTTCCAGAAAATGGGTGGGAAAACCAAGCGGAATATAAGAAAAAAGCAGAGGAGCTAATGAATATGTTTTCTAAAGCGTGGAAAAACTATGAGTGAAAATTTTATAAACACATTTCAGCTAGAGGATACTTCGGTATGCGATGATCTAATAGAATACTTCAATATGGCCAGTGAATATAAAAACCCAGGAATGACTGGGGCTGGATATAACAAAGAAATGAAAGACTCTTTGGATCTTAGTGTTGGTCTTGCTTCTAACAATCCGGCAGTAAAGAAGTATATTCAAATGTTTCAGCCGGGTTTAGTAGATTACATCAGGAAATTCCATCTCCCCAAGGTGGAATTAGCAGAAAGCTTCTTGATTCAAAAATATGAACCCGGAGCTAATTATGCAGCTTGGCATTGTGAGAGAAACGGGATAAAAAATAGCCGCAGAGCTTTATGCTTTATGACTTATCTTAATGACGTTCAACAAGGAGGGGAGACTGCTTGGTATTGGCAAGAAGTTACGGTATCTCCTAAGAAAGGGCTTTGCGTAGTTTGGCCAACAGATTATACACATATGCATGCGGGACTTAAGGCTCCGAATGAAGAAAAATATATTGTGACCGGATGGTACAGCTTTCTAGTTTAGTGCGTTAATGGAATGAACTTTTTCTACACAGCTCTCTGTTATATGAACCATTTCATTTCTCTCAGTGAGGACAACGTAATCAAACGATATCCATCCGGCGTAGCCGGTCGATTCGGCCCTGTTTATAGCGACGACTATAGCTCTCATCCCATGCCCATGGAATCTTTCTTTAAGCTCTAAAAAGTCGCCGATTTTTAATGGTGAGTCATGCACTCTTATAATTAACTTCCAACTCAGATTTTTTATAATTTTTAACGGAGAATCAAATGGATGAACAGGAAAGATCAGCGCTTCAAGACGAAGATATGCTGTTCACTCTTTTAACCGCGATAGTAAAACTAAACGGTGGGGAGATTAGAATATCCGAAGATGAAATGGATTCAGTTACGACCAAAGACATGGTTATGCTTTATTATGACAAACCAAATAAAGAACTGATATTGTCTACTCATTTTCTAAAAAATCCATCGTTAAATAAAGAAGAGGTGCACTAATGGGAATAATTCACTGCAGAACTAAAGATTGGTCAATTTATGTTCCGCCTAAATGCGGGACAGGAGTAGTAGACCAATTGGTAAATTTTCCAGAATTCGAAGATCATTTTTATATCGATCATTCCGAAGATTGGAAGCCTAGATATAATAGAACCATCATGGTCAGAAATCATGTAGATAGAGTGGCAAGCACTTTTTATGAAAAAATAGTGGACCCTGTCGGCGGTACAGCCGGTGAGCTCGGTTGGCGTCAAAACTCAAACCCCGAAGAAGCTTCACCGGCAGCTGCTGGTTATGTTCCTCAATTCTATCAAAATTTCGAATCATGGGTCCATGGATTATCCTACCACTGTTTCGACGATCATATAGCTCCATATACATCTCAACCCATTATACAAGCAGCACTTCAGCCCCACCCCACTGCTGGTAATTTTGGAGCCCTTGTTTTTCCATCCGAAGCAAGCCATTTGTTTTTCGCCCACGTGTTAGAATTTTTGGATATCCCTCGTATCGCGCAAAAGTCAGCTTTAGATAGATGGAGAGGATTAAAAAATCCTCATAAAATCCAATATGCTCACGCAAGCGAGCTCCCATCTCCACAGTATTATGGAGCCAACCACTGGTCTCAAGTAGATTATGAAAATCTTCATGGATGCTATCAACAACATGGAGCGATACCATACGCTCAGTATCTTTACACCGAAGATCTTCATGAACGTATCAAATCTCAAATAGGCTACCAGAGAGATCTATGGGCTCTTCACGATTGGTACCCAGAAGCATATCGTCACCTAGTCATTAACCCTTGCTCTCTTATTATAAGAGAAGAAGGTCAGGACTTGGATCAACCATATTTTAAAATACCATGGTTAGAGCAATGATGCCATACTCACGGCCATCGTCTTAACGATGCCGACTCGCATGGCGGCCCGAAGAACAGTTTGTCCGGAAGGTAGATATGTATTAGTATGGATCCTTACCCCACGGACCGCAGTTCAGAGCTCGCATCCTTAGTACTAATCATCCTTACCCTGGCCTCTTTTTCCATCTTCAAATTCGTGTTCATGCCGAACGGTAGACTTCCCGCTAGCCACTCTACCACCGTCCACCACGCGGACCAACCACTCAACATCGACCCAGTAATCGACGAATCCTCGCCATAGGATAGAACACACCTCGGTCTCCTCAGTCTCCGGACCACCGGTGGAAGGTATACCCATCCGGACATCAATGACTAAGCCAGGTGGGACATCCTCCATCACGGAACCAAGGTCAAAAGCGGAGGTAATGACTACCAGGTCTCCAGGTCGAATCGGTCTCTCGTCATCAGTGTTCATCACCAGACTAAGTATCAATCGGGAGCGGCAATAAACAGAAACAGCACTAATAAGGCGAACAACATGACCACCTTCAACTCACACATCTCGTATAGCATGTCGTATAGAATACAGTATAACGGGTGGTAAGCTCGGACATCCAGTCTCAGTCCCCTCAGTTACCCTCAGATACTCCCCAATCATGCCTAAATGAGAATATGCCTATGCCGGTAGCCCTGTTTATCTGACTCACAGCGACATGTGGCCAAATGTACAAGCAATTGCTTCTAAAATACACACCTTTATGGCAGTGCAAGACCGGTGGCCATTGTTCTGGCGATTTGGCGGGGCAATCAGGCAGTGCGAAAATAGGTCTTCTGCCTTAGCCTCCGTACGCGTAGGTATTCTGTAACATTAATATGTATCAAATTTGTTACATGTATAATTGTAACATCTGTAACATAAAATGTATCATAATGATTCGCTGTATACAAAAATGTTTCGGTAGTTACGGTTGTACATGAGAGACAAAATCCGACACGCTCTGGCGACGACCACCGTGTTGGCGGGATTCGGCGTTTCTGGGTGGGCCATCACCGGCATGATGACTGGCCATCTGCTTTTCGATCCGCTTCTCTATCTGGTGTGTTGCGTTAACATGTGTACCGGTCTCTTGCTAGTCACATTGTGCGGGAGTTGAGGTGATGGTGTTGTCGCTTTTTTGAAAAAAATCTCTAAACAAGTGGATGGCGCCGGATAAAATTTAATTATAGAGAGAGGAGACGATTTGGAAGATGTTTCTAAGCGGATGCTGCTACTGAAAGAGAAGCACCAACAACTTGACGACGAAGTGGACAGGATGGCTGAGATCTCGAATCTCGGACCAATGGAGTATCAAAGATTGAAGGAGCTCAAGGTACTCCGGCTAAAATGTCGTGATGCAATTGACCGACTGCGAAGGGAGAACAAACCCGATTTCCCCGACATGCAGCCGGCGAACGATCCAGTAAACTGGTGAGGAGGTCGAATGGAAGATAGTCCGCCCGGCGAGGGAGAGGGTCAGCCCCAGAGCCCGCTGGAATCTAGAGTCCACACTATCGAGGTGACGCTCTATTGTTTTTCGGTGATCGGTACTCTAGCGACGATGTATTTGCTCTGGGGTTGAGTTACCCTCTTACCCAGCTGATTTAGCCGACGCGCAGTCGGAGAGAAAAAAAGAAAAAATAAAAAGAGATTCTGTAAAAAAGACGCTGTAATGTAGTATAATACTACTATAAGGACAAGGCAACATTACTCCCAACCAGGAATCTCTCATGAACATGACACCCGAACGCGCTGCAAAAATTATCAAGGATCTCCTTCGCACTTACCCGCAAGGTCCCAAGGGTAGCAAGGGTCTCAAGAAAGAAGATTACCGCAAGGCGCACAAGTGGATGTCGGATATCGGCGAATACCGAACCATCGTGGTTCCGGTAGACGAGACCATCCAGTTTTTCGGCTACTCTCAAGAAGATGCGATCGCGTTGTGTCGAATCGATCTTGGTGACGACATTCGTGGCGACGATTGGCGAACAGGAGAGTGGGACTGGCGCCGAGCCATCCGTGAAATTTACCCAGAACTTGATTGGAACTCCTCAGCCATCACACGCCGAGCACGTCGAATTAGCCGACGAGTTGGACAGGAAGTCCAGTCGCTGATTAATGGCGGTACTCTCGCCGGTTGCTACCAGATCTCTTTCGGATACGGCAGTAACGGAGCTACCGTCTGCGCTTACGGAAACGACGAAGAGTCGGCAAAGGCAGTTGCGGAGATGATGTGTAGTCACGCTTTCGGTGGCGAACGTATTCGGTACGCAAACTACGTCTCCCAAGACAACGTCGGTGCTATCACTTCCCGCAACAACGATTCAGTCACTCGCTTGACTCGCCGAATTGAAAAGGCAAAGGAAATCATCAAGCAGCAGCAAGAAGCTATCGCTGAACTCGAGCGGCAGCAGGCTGTAATTGAAATGTTCTCTGCTCAGCAAGTTGGAGCCATGGCCGAAGCTCTCTGCACTGAATAAAAAGTCAAACAATATTAATAACTTATAAACCCCCAACCTTCCGGTTAAAATAAAATAAAGGAAACCAGGTTATGCAGCTTAATGTAAAGCGCGACGATATTGATTTCGGTACGAACATCCTCAAGGTCAAGGTACCTAAAGAGCTGAGGAATAAATGCGCCACCGGACTAGAGTATATCGATACGACTCTTGGTGGATCTGGTTTCACTCCTTCAATGGTCACCATGTTCACCGGTACGCCCGGTGCTGGTAAGACTACCATGATGCTGATTATGGCGGACTCGCTAGCTAAGCAAGGCAAGCTAGTCGTGTTCAACACAGCTGAGGAGAGTCTCCACCAGGTCAAGATGGTGGTGGAACGATTGGGATTGAAGAACGGTTTCTTGGTTGGACAGGAGACTCATACTCCAACTCTCCTCAAGAAGTGCGATGCGCTGCGTAACAAGCGCGGCAACAAGAGCAAGCAAATGGTGCTGATTGTCGATTCACTCCAGTGTATGGAGGATGGTGAGTACAATTACATCAACTCTCGTACGCCGGAACGAGTTCTACAGCAGATTACTGATTGGGCTAAGACCCACTATACCATGGCATGCGTCATTGGTCAGGTCAACAAGGGCGGACAGATGTCCGGTACTAATAAGCTCAAGCACATGGTTGATGCCATGCTACATCTTGATGTGGAGCGAAAGGATAAGGATTTGGAAGGGTGCCGCACTCTTGAAGCTTTCAAGAACCGGTTTGGCGGTTGCGGCGTCACGTTCTTCCTCTCTCTCAACGACCGTGGATTTGAGGAGGTAGCCAGGGTTTCAGCCCACGGTGTGTAAAAGATTAATAAAATTAATAACTTAGACAACTTTCATCAGAGGCCAGGGGTTTCATGGGAGTTGGGGAGGTGGTCTCTGATGAACCTGGTTTGGCCTCCCCTACTCCCTTCTTATAGAGGATACTATGTCAGTTTGGACTATTTTGCAACTTCACCACACGACTGGTAAATACAGCACTAGCACTTTGTTTGGGTCTCCTGACTCAGAAGATGCGTGGAGTAAAGCTGATGATCTATGCGGCAGATATTGTAGTGTAGTGGCGATTTGGAAAGGAGATTTTGCAAAAGATGTACGCACAGAGAGGCCAAAAAATAAATAAAAAATATATTTAGTTCTGTAAAAAAAGGCCTCTAATGTAGTATAATACTAATATAAGGAATGGGGAACAACCCTCCCCTCAAACAACAAACCCCCTAACCAGGAAAATCATGGATCTCAAAACTCTAGTCTCTCTCGCATCCAACCTTCCCCCTCACATCGCAGTCCTCATGCGAGGACCAACCGGTGTTGGTAAGTCCCACGTTGCACGTGGTATCGCGGAAGAGTTGAGCCTCCCGTTCATCGACGTACGTGGTTCAACCATGGACGAGTCGGATATGGGTATCCCGGATATGGAGACCTCTAAGGAAGCTGGTTGTTATACCAAGCTCCTCCCCTCCTGGTTCATCCGCGCTACCAAGGAACCAGTGGTTCTGATGCTCGACGAGCTCAACCGCTCGATGCCTGGCGTACAGCAGGCGTTCTTCCAGGTCGTCCTCGACCGGGAACTTGGTAACGATGTCGACGGTAACCCGGTTCGACTTCACCCCGAAACCCGCGTCATCGCAGCTGTTAACCACGGCGCTGAGTATGACGTCAACGACATGGACCCGGCACTGCTTCGTCGGTTCTTCGTTGCCGATATCACTCCTACCTCTGATGACTGGATTGTTTGGGCAACTGAAAACGAGTTGGATAAGGTACTGATCGACTTCATTCGTCAGGAACCTGCCCACTGGCGCGTTGATCCCGGTTCGGTTGAGCCTGGTACGGTTGTTCCTACTCCCGCATCTTGGCACCGGTTGGATGAAGCTCTTCGCTTCGCTAACATCGCTCCGGCTGATGTTGCTGGTACTCGTCCTTCCCTGCTGTACCCGATGGCATTGGGTATGGTTGGCGCTGAAGCTGCCATCGCCTTCGTTAACTTTGTTGAGAACTACGAAATGGTGGTCTCTGCAGAGGATGTCTTGACCGGTAAGGTTACGGCTGAAGATCTTGGTGATGATGCTAGCGCTAAGAACACCGTTATCGATAAGTTGGCCGAGCACTGCAAGGACAACAAGTGGTCGATGAAGGAAGCTAAGGCGGTTGCCGCATTCGGTAAGGCGCTTGGCGGAGAGCTGATGGTTCAACTTTGGAACCAGGTCTCCTCTTCCAACAACCTCCCCAACATCCAGAAGCTTCACAAGCTGATGGGCGAGGAAGTGGTTAAGGTCGTACAGGCTAGCCGCAGCGTCTAATACATCTGGCGGTCAACCTTGGATACACTGTTCGCACTGATTAATCAGTCGTCTGGAGCCGAAAGGCTAGGTATAAAGGTTGATCTTTTAAAAATAATATGGTCGTTTTGTAAAAAAGACCTCTACTTATGGTATAATAGTACTATAAGGTAAGGAGCTACTCAATGGCAGTCAAATCAAAAACCGAAGGTACCGCAACTGATCTCGGCAATGAGCGTTACAGCGCAACCGAAGCAGAGGCTGCCAAGTTTGACCTAGAACCTCACCTCGTCCGACTGATGTGGGATGAGCCGTTCTACTCTAAGGTACTCCGCGGTATCACCAAGACTAAGACTGAATCGATTCCCACCGCCGGCGTCTCGGTACGAGAAGGTAAGGTACAGTTCTTTTGGAACCCACGGTTCTGCGCATCGATCATCAAGGACGGTGGCTCTGATAAGGTCAAAGGTTTGGCAATTCATGAGTGTCTCCACTTGGTCTTTGACCACTGCGTCGGCCGGAAGAAGGATCCACACATCATCTGGAACTACGCAACTGACTGCGCTATCAACAGCCTGATTCCTCGAGCATTCCTTCCTGACGGTGGTATTGTTCCTGGTGAAGCCTTTACTGATCTTACTCCGGAGCAGATGGAGAAGATGGGTGCAGAACGCGTTGCCAAGTACCAACGGATGAGCGACTTCATCGCTAACCTTCCCACCGGCTTGGCCTCGGAAGAGTACTTCGCGTTGTTCATGCGGAACAAGGAAATCAAGGAAGACCTCGAAGAGCAAGAGAAGGGTGGTCAAGGTCAGCCTGGAGATGGTGAAGGTGGTCCCGGTATGCCAGGTCCTCTTGATGACCACGATGGCTGGGGCGAACTGTCCGATGAGGATCGTGAGCTGATGAGCGGCAAGGTAAAGCAAGCAATTAAAGAAGCTGCTCAAGAATGCGATAAGACTGGACAGTGGGGATCGATCGGAGCAGAGACTCGACAGACCATCCGGGAGATGATTTGTAAGGATATCCCCTGGCAGTCCTTGGTTAAGCAGTTCGTTGGATTCAGTCGCCGTGCTAGCCGACGTACCACCTGGACTAAGGTCAACAAGAAGCTTCCGATGTTGGCACCGGCTGGACGTAAGACCTACACCGCTAACATTGCAGTCTACATCGACCAGAGTGGTTCGGTAAGCAATGGAGAACTGGAATTGCTCTTCGGCTGCCTTAGGGATCTTGCCAAGCGGACTGAGTTCACCACCTTCCACTTCGATACAGAGGTTGATAAGGATAGTGAGACAGTCTGGCGAGGTGGTCGTACTCCTGAAGCGCATCGTACTCGGTGCGGTGGTACTTGCTTCGACGCTCCTACTACGCACGTAAATAAGAATAAGGCCAAGTTTGACGGAGCTATTATCCTCACCGATGGTTACGCTCCACAGCCTAAGGCAAGTCGAGTCCGGCGAGCCTGGATCATCACGACCGAAGGAGACCAAAACTTTAAGTGCGGTAACGAGACGGTCATTAAGATGAAGTCACCAGCTCAGAAGGCGGCATAGAAGATATGACGTTGTCACTGATTGACTTGGAGAGCGACTAATGATTGATAACCCAATGGATGAGGTCGGTATCGTCAGTGAGCTATCGCTGCAAGACCTCTATCCAAGCGCGGTTAATAATAAAAACATCTCCCTTGCCCATTGCATTCAAATGGGAGACGTATGGAGACTGCATGATGCATGTGCTAACATCCCGATAGATACGGGACTCAACTATGCAGATGCGTGGTCACAGGTAGTCAGCAAATCTTGGAAGGTCTGGTGTGTTGACCCATGCCACGAGCCACCGACCATTTTTATTATTCTCACTGATCGGGAAGCGTGCAATCTGTAGTATGAGTATGTCAGTAACAGTATGGGCCCATCAGGGGGCCCCAAATGGGGGGCCCAATTTAGGCCTTTCGGGGGCCCCTTCGAGCGCCCCTTTTTTGCTCCCAGAGCGCCCCCTCGATGGCCCCCTGTCGGCTCACTCGGGCCTACTGCCGCGGGTGGTGCCTAAGTCCAAGTATTTTTTTTCCCGCGAGCTTTTCGACAGGAAAAGGCCTACATGCTAAAAATTTTTCCCGAGACTCCGAGCACGCGCTGCACCCTCACAGTTTAAAATGAGGGCGAATTGTAAAAACTTCAACATTGTATGATATAATAGAATAAAGGAAATCAAGTGGAAAGAGTATCAATTAAAAGTGGTGACATGTTAATCGACAACCGCAGTAACGTAACGTACGTAGCAACATCAGATACGTTTACTAAGAGATACATGGAAGAACAAGATTATGAAATGGAAGAGCATGGTATGGGCGATTACGCCGGTACATACGAGAGCGCCGTTAGGGCAGTTAACACAGAGACGGGCAGTTCCGTTATTCTGCGTTTAGCCATTATGCGGCGACATTTAACTAACCTCACTGCTAAAAGTGAGGCAGAAAACACGTGAGAGGAGGCGAATAAAAGTGCACGTGCTGCATTGTGACCGATGTCATTTAGAGTTTATGGATTATATTGGGTATGAGACTATCGACGATGAGGGTATCGTCTGTATGGACTGTATCGTAGAAGAAGAAGACGCCAAAGCAGAGGAAGAAGAATTGTACAGTGATCATAAGAAAGCCAATTAAAGAGGGTGACCTTGTCCGAAGGTACAGATTTAAGATTAACGACGTCGGCATAGGTATCGTATTGGACCGTAGGGAAGAAGCAAATAACGGGCCATGGTCTACAGACTGGGCCCCTATGAAGGTAGCCATCTGTATGTGGCCTGACGGCACTATCACAGATGAGCCAGTATCTAAATTGGAGAACCTATCGGGTCAGATCAGTATTACTTAAGTTAAGAAAATGGGCGAACACACGACAACACCACAACCAAAACGCGCTTATATGCGTTATAATGTAAAGCAGGGAGACATGGTTTATCCAATACATAATGAAGACCCACTACCGGACAGCCCTACGCGGTATCCACCCGGTATACTATTAAAGATAGAAGATAGCGGTGGTGGACCTGAAGTATGTCCTTATGTGCAGTTTCACCTGTTTGTCGATGGACGGGTTGAGGTTTATGATGAGCCATTTTGGTCGATTGCTAAGGTGTTTCGCGCCGAGGAGGAAGTATGATCTATTTTCTTGCGTTCCTCTTAGTTGTTACGGGCTTCGGCCTCGGTTGGTCCGCCTATCCCATTGTGGTGAATCGGGTCCTCAGCATGGATTGCTTTTGCGGAAGCGGCCGGATGTATGCCGAGTGTTGTGCCTTTAAGGAAGATTCATAAGAGGAGATATCGTATAATGCCAAGAAGCAAGAATCCTGTTGGTTACTATAATCGCGGTACTATCATTGAATACGAGGTCCAGGATACTACACATTGGGTCCAAATGGCGAAGGACATTATGGTCCGATGTGATAACGATGCTCGATTTAAAGGGTGGGGATTAGTAAGAGAGTTTAGCAGTAATAATGGTTTAAGCACGTCTTACATCGGTAGATTGCCACCTTACGTAGATGAAAAGAATTGGATTGAAGATAAAATGACTAATCACTACACTATGGAGAAAGACGTATCATGAGAGGAAACTATGGAACTAAATACGAAGGGGTGACTTGGCATGAAGAGGACCGCGAATGTGGTCCTTTCATGGTGAGAATCGGTGGTACTAGCGAGTTTGTCTCTAGTATTGATCCATTCGATAAGCGCTCGTGGCACCGTGGTAAAGTCGTTATTGTCGAAGGATGGGATAATCCTTTGGCGAAGAAGTATTCCTCTATGAAGGAAGCTAAGGACGCAGGGGCGTCCGTATGGGAGATTGAGGGTTTTCACACTTCGATCGAAGCCACTAACTGGAATAAGCCATGAACATTGCTGTAGGAATAACTGTAGTAGCTTTGGCAATTGCTATATGGCTCGAAAAAAACCGCCGCTGCGCGCGGCGGAATAACCCATATAATTTAATTGACCTTCAAGAAGAAATCCGGCGACGGAATGATATTAGGCGAAAGGAACGCAATGAGGATCGGTGATTTAGTAAAATTTTCGGATCCCCCAAAGGGGGATACTAGAAGTTTTGGCCACGTGCTTAGGTTCGACATGTATACAAATGCGGACTTGGGTTCAGTGACTCGTGAGAGAATTATAGAAGTTCAATGGAACAATGGAACAATTGGCTGGATACTTCTGTCTCGTGTACACGTAGTTAAAGATATAGATGAAGACCCTAATAATCGAGAGCTAACATATCGAGAATTGGAGCAAGTAAGGGGCGGAATGTCTAGTGAAATTTATAACGAATGGAAAGAGCGAATTTTAAGGCGATGAAACCTGGGGATCTAATTTGGCAGCAAAGAATGCCGGGAGGAGTTTGCATACTCATCAATATATTCTACCGGAAGGAAGAATATGATATTGAAGATGAGGAGTTTCATATTTGGACTCCTCAATGCTGGCCGGTTATAAGGTTGCTACACCCAGAAGAAGGTATGATAGATGATCCACAGTATTACTATAGCGAAATACACGAAGACGCTCTTATTTGGGAAAGGCAGAAAGAAAAATGAAAATCGGTGATTTGGTTGAGTATAAGCCTCCTCACAGTCAGGTGCCCAGTGTTCTCCGAGAATTAGAGCATCTTCCGGGGACTGTTATAGAATTTCCAGTTGCATCGCATCCTAAGGAATTTCAAAAAGTAAGAGTTCTTACAGCTAATGGAATAGTAGATTGGATTATGCAATTTTGCGAGGTAGTTAGTGAAAGTGGGTGATATAGTGAAAGTAAAGGTACCAATGCCGGGTATTGAACCTGGTACTTCTCGTTACCATAATATATCAGGTATTATTATAGGTCAGTTGCAGCGCAAACAAGTAGGTGTTAAAGGGTTAGTACACCCTAAAGGAACATGGTGGGAAGTACTATGTACGGACACCGGCTCTATAGAAAAGTTTCATGAAAATTGGTGTGAGGTAATCAGTGAAATTTCTTAAATGGATTAAAAATAGATTAGGACATAAGCTAGATCATTTCCGGTGGGGATCAATTAAGCGTACAATGAAACAACATGGTCTTGCGCTTGTAATAATTATTGTTGGATGGGAGATCGCTGAAGATGTCATATTCCCTGTGCTTTTTGTATTTCTTGGAAATAATGTTCATCCCGCCTTTTACGCCGGTGCACCAGCCTCCCTGCTGCTATGTTTCCACTGGCTTGCAGTCCCGATAATGTGGGGATGGTGGGTTAAGTTTAAAGGTATTGAAGATACAGTAGATCACGATTGTGGAAGTTGTGATGAGTGAAAAAACTCATTTAAGTAAAAAACGCCACCTTTTAAAAACCATTACATGGAGAATAGTAGGGACAGTTGATACTATATTAATCAGCTGGCTTATAAGCGGCGACCCACTAGTGGGATTAAGCATAGGTGGGTTAGAGATCTTTACTAAAATGATTCTCTATTATTTTCATGAGCGCGCCTGGTATAAATCTAGCTTTGGTGTGAAAAGAAAACCACTAAAGGAGTTATGATATGAAGATCGGTGATTTGGTTAGAGCTAATCATATTAATATCTCTGTCGCAATTATTATAAAGATCCACGATGGTAGACAGACCGCTGTAGATATTATGACACCAACCGGCATTCAAGAACGTATATGGGAAAATCATCTAGAGGTGATCAGTGAAAGTCGGTGACTTAATAGTTTATGAAGACGCTTGGGATACATGGTTCGGTATCGTGCTCGGTATAGAAACAGACTACAAATATAGTAGAAGCTCTAAACAAAAAACGAGAAAAATCACTGAAGTGATTACTCATATGCCCGATGGTACTGTAAAATGGCTATACTCAGAAAAAGTGAGATTGGTAAATGAAAGTCGGTGACTTGGTAAAAACAACAGATCATCCTCATGCGAAAGACTACCCGACCGGTCATGGTATTGTCGTGGGCTATCGCGATGAAGGGCTGCATGAAATGTATAATACTGCGTATGTGCTCTGGCCTGACACGGGAGAGAAACGATCTGTGAGGCATATGTTTTTAGAGGTGATAAGTGAAGCAAGGTGACCTTGTGCGCGCAAGAGATGGTGATCATGGAGTTGTCCTCGATGTAGAGTACGTCAAGGCTGGAGAGTACTGGGTAACTTGCTTGTGGCAAAATGGTGAAGTGGAAGGAATAGGCAATCGGGATATCGAGGTGATCAGTGAAAGTCGGTGATTATGTAGAAATTCTCCCTGGTGTATATGATGAATCTATGCCGCATGGAAGAAGAGACGGTTTGATAGTTGAGTTGGTAGGGAAAAGAAAAGATCAAGCAATTATTATGTTCTGCAACAAAGCTTTTTTAAAATTCCACACCTCACAATTAAAAAAATTAGAATGTAAAATCACACAAAAAGAATTAAAATCTTATTAGACTTTACGGAGGTTTTATGTCTATTATTGAAACACTTAAGGATTTGGCTCTCGATGAAGAGGAAGTAGTAACACTAACTTATTCAGGGGGGACTGATGTATTTGTTCATAACGAAACAGAGGTAGAAACAGCTCTCTCAGATACAGATGTTGTTTCTTCTTTTTGCTCTTTGATTGCCACTACAGGACTCAAGGCTTCTACTGTTTACGGTGGAGATGTTCTAGAATCTTTGAGAGATGATGGTCTTCTAGAAGATTATGAACGTGATCACACTTTTGAAGATTATCTTTCTGAAATGATTAACGATAACTTTTACGATGTGGACCTAATCGATTACTCTACAGAAAAGTATGACCACAAACGAGGGTTTTGTACTTTGACTGCAAAAGTTCAAGTCAGCGCAGGAAATCTTATTTCTTCTTCTCCATATCTCTATGGCTGGAAGGCTACAGTAAAAACTCCTGCTGGCATGCTTACTATGGAATAATCTTGAAGATTGGTGATTTAGTACAGTACAGGGGTTGGAAAGGCGGAGGCCCTTTAGCTTTAGTTGTAGAACAAGTTTCTCCTGATAGCGATTATCACCACAGAATAAGAGTGGCTTGGGTTGGAGATAAAATACCAATTCAAGCATCGGCTCTGTCTACAAATGGCAGCCGAATTACTACATGGGTAAACCCAAAGCATTTTAAAATTATTAGCAATAAAGCTAAGGAGAATTAATGGCAAGAGTTGATAAAGCTGGACCGGATAAACATGATGAAATCGTAATTACATTTCGAAGAGAAGAGGATAAAACATACACTAAGTTAACTAAAGTTTTATCTAGAGACTGGAAAACTGGCGGAGTCTGCGAAATGAAAAGGTTGCCGGCTGTAGAAGAGGGTCCATATATCTTAAGCAAAGAAGATGATTACGATGAAAAAACAGAGTATCAAGATATCGACGGAAGCACTCAATACATGTATTTTAAATTGGTGTCGAAGTCGGACGATTAATGAAGTTTGAGTTTCTAACTGAGAAAACTACTCTTAGCCGGCTATGGGTTGGTGATCTATTTTACTACAATCGTAAAATATGGATGGTGGTTAATGGCGCGCCAAACCAAGGTGGAAAGTTAATACGAGCAATAGGGCCGGGTAGCCAAACTTCTTGTGTTAAACCTTACAAAACAAAAGTAACTTACTTAATACGTGGCAAAAAGATTAAAGAATGAAAATATTAGTATACGCTACTGTCTTTGTTATGATTACCGTATGGGCTTATTGGATAGGAGAGTTCTTAAGGTTTAGAGATAACAATAGAAGAGTTCAACAACTGTTAGATGACTGTAATAAAAACGAAAAGAAAAAAAACAAAACAAAGTTAGATATGTGGGTATGAAATTGTTAGAAAGCGATATTACTAAAGTAGCAGTATATAGAATCATTTCAGTTATCATAACTTGCATCTTCACTTTTACTTACTTCGGAGAGCTAGGAAAGTCTTTAGAGTTTACGTTTTGGCTTATGTTTATTCTTACTTTTGCTCACTATATTTTCGAAAAATGGTGGAATAGAATATCTGTAAAAAAGTGACTCTCTTGTGATATAATATAAACAACTTACGGAGATTACCATGTCAAAACCAGTGGCTTATGGGTCTAACATTAAATTCATTGCAAAGTATTTGTTTGAAAACCCTGGAGCAACCTCTGGAGAGTGTAGGAAAGCTCTTTGTGAAAACAATGGAAAAAAATGGACTAACCCCACAGAAATGAGAGGGCAATATACTTCTTACTTTAATGCTGGGTGGATTGGATTTCATTGGACAAAAAATCCATGCGGCAGATATTGGAAAAGACATAAGAGACCAGATGGTAAGACCGGCTATTTGCTTACTGTAGAGGGGCTATGCAAAATATAGATGTTCGATTGGATATGGTATAAATCTCCGATTTTTTCTAAGCTTGACGAAGAGTTTAAAGCAATACTAGTATTTTTAGGATCAGAGCTAATACTGATCCTTTTTGTTTTTGCATTTTATACTCTGAACGTCTAGGGCAAAATGAAGATAAAAAAATCTTTGAGTCTTATAAATAAAACCAGACGTTAATCGTCTAATAAGTTAAGTTCAATCGATTTGAGTCTTGAATTTGTTAGAGTGCTAACATTTTTATGTTGATTTAAATCGAGAGAATCGAGACCACCGAAAACCGGTCTCATTTCATTATCTAGGAGAAATCATGGAATTACTACAAAAAGCTACTAATTTGTTGCGAGAATGTACTGATGCTCTACTTGCACTTCTTGGATTTGGAGTTATTGCACAAATTTTATTTGGCGCAACAGTTCCTTTCGTGCAATTGGACGTGGTTGGTTCAGTGGTAGATGTAACGAATCAACTTGGTAGCGAAGGTCTAGTCGGCCTCGTTGCTGTTTGGGTTCTTGCTCACGTAATACAGAAAAAGTAGCGGTTTTAGACCGCGTTTTTGGTGGATAGCTTCGGTTATCCACCTTTTTTTTATTATCGCGCGTGTAAGATAATACTTATTGTATGAGTGGGATACCTTCAGGTTCTGAGCCTACCATCCTTTTGGAGAATAAAGAAAATGAGAATCAACAGAAATTTTAACTTTTTATACAAAAAAATGTATATTCCTGGCGATTCTCCTTATGATTTAAAAAGAGAGAATCGTATAAATGAAAGTTACTAAAAGACAACTAAGAAGAATTATCAAAGAAGAGAAACGACGAATTCTTGAAGCACGTAATTCCAAGGTATTTGACGCTTTAGACGACGCCGTCAGAGCAGCAGTTGCCGAAAAAGGAGTTCAATTCGTTAACGACTGGCTTATAGGTACCGCCGAAGAAGTCATGGGTGGCCAATACGGCGCTAGTCCCAGAGAAGGTATGGGTGGTGGAGTCGAAGATAGGATTGCCGCTGCAGTTCAGCAGATCGGATTTACTCACACTGAGATCATGACTGACAACGATGTCTACATAGACACAGACGAATCTCCTTATGGTGAGCCATGGGATAAACTTGAGAAGCTTGTAAAGGCAATACCTGGTGTTGTAGAGGTTTATGAAGGCGATGACGGAATGGTCATAGAAATAGATTGGGATGAGGCACCATGAAAATCACAAAAAGACAGCTTCGGCAGATTATTAAAGAAGAAAAGGCCAGATTACTTTCTGAGATGCGTCCACCATTTAGGGGTGGATACCAGCATGAAGAACCAGACAATTCAGAGGTTAAACCAACTCCAGGCGGTTATGATAGAAATTATCCCGGTGACGTTCGCGATGTAGCAGCTGCTGGAGAAGAAATTGAATCAATTCTCAATGACTTGTATGATAAGGGTGTAAATAACGATGGGTTGATTGCTTTATTGAATGAAATAATAAGAGATATTGAAAGAGGATTCGTAGGAGAGCCAACATGAAAATCACAAAACGGCAACTTAGACGAATTATTAAGGAAGCTCGCCGCGAACCGGATGAAAAATGGTGGTATGCTGCGTTTAACATGGCTATTGAAGATCAGATCGGCGGTGGTGAGCCGACACCAGAGCAGAGTGAGGCTATCCTTGGAGGTCTTCGATTAGTTATAGAAGATCTCGTGGATCTGCCTGAGCCTCAGTGGGATCATGCCGACCAAGATTATGCTGACCAAGCGTATATTGAACGATATGGTGACCCTTATGAAGATTAGTAAAAGACAACTAATAAAACTCATTAGAGAAGAGAAGCGTAAGCTTATCCAAGAAGGTAGCAGTTACGAAGAGATCAAAAGAATTCGTGACAGTGGAGACTACTCTTGGCGTGATATGGAGTGGGAAGTAGTAGACCTCATGGAATCTATGCAGACATTCCCAGCAAAAGATGTTGTTGATATAATGTATTCCGCACTTGACGCTGAAGATCGAGAAGATATTGATTTTTGGCACATGATGTTGAGTGATGGAGGTCATCTTTACGAAGCACTAGATGGATTAAAGAATACAGCTGATGAAGAGTATGATCCGGATATACCCATGAGTGAAAGAGCCAACCGAAAGATCAACGAGCTTGGTATCGATCGTATGACGAGCGGTGATAGAGATCCTCGTTTGGATGATAGCGATGATTTGACCCTTGGTGAAGAAACGCTGGAAAAAATCGTTCACCATCTTCAAGCACTAAATGATATAGTAACGAGCTATGCCGGTCAACAGGTCGTAGGTGGTAAGACGGAAGCAGAACAGATCAAAGCTTTATTACCATGGGCAGAAGACTATCTAGCGTATTGGAGAGAATAATGAAGATTACCAAACGACAACTCAAAAGAATTATTAAAGAAGAGAAAGCAAAGCTTTTAAAAGAACAAGGTCGACCTGGCCGTAGAGAGAAACTGGATGATTTCGTCAACATGTTGCAGGCAGCTGAAACTTATGCCGACTCAGCAGGACTCGAAACCGCTATTGATCAGCTCCAAATAATCATCGATGATTTTAAAAATGAGCTCGAGCGTCGCGGCGAAGAAGATAGGGAATTTTAAAATGAAAATTACCAAAAGACAACTTAAGAGAATTATCAAAGAAGAGAGAGCTAAAGTTCTCAGAGAGTATGATAGAGATTTAACGATACCTCATCACGGAAGAGAGGTGCCTGTGGAACCCCCGGAGGTCGAAGAACTGGGCGGGATCATAGAAGAACACTTCGATAAAATTCTGGACGCATTAATTGCGTTGTCAGAAATTGATGAAAATCAGTCAGCGAGTTATGCTCGTTACCTCATAGACCAATTACATGGATATAAAAAATGAAAATCACAAAAAGACAACTTAGAAGACTTATTAGAGAAGAGAGAAATCGAATCTTACATGAACAACCTGTTTCTGGCGAGCAGGCAAAACAAATGCAGCGTGATCAAGACATGCATACCTGGCCAAGAATAGAGTGGGATAGTTCTGTTGGAGAGTTAGTGGATAAATGGGCTGAAATGGAAGAAAAAGCATTTGACCCAAAGGATCCATCAATGACTCAAGATGGAGAAATGAGTACATCTGAAGCTAAAGATTGGTGGTCAGATCAAGTTGAGGCTGCTTCTATGGATTTAGAAAATGACCTAACTGTAGAAATTAGAAAAGTAGCTTTAAAAGTTATGAAAGATGTAACTAATAGATTAATCAATGGAGATTATGCATAATGAAAATCACGAAACGTCAACTTAGAAGACTAATCCGCGAGGAAAAAAGAAAAATCTTAAGCGAAGGTACAGCTGGTTTAGCACCGGGTATTGGTTTTGCTAATTGGGATAACAGCGGTCCAAAAGATTTTGCTAAGGCATACCACGGCGAATATGCTCGAAAGGTTCCCTCTGCAGCTCGAGTGGCTAGCAAAAGATCCCCAGGGGCTTCTAGAGACTCTCTTAGAGAGACGGTAGTAGAAGCATACAACACTCTTGAAGAAGCCCTGAGATATGGAGATCCAATTAGTATCGAACGCGCAGCTAATAGAGTAAAAAATCTGCTAGGTTCAAAAATAAGATGAAGATAACCAAACGCCAGCTCAGAAGAATCATCAAAGAAGAGAAAGCCAAGTTGGCAGAGTATGGTGACTACCCTCGCACTGGTGATCGTGTTCCTGCTGGAATGGGAGATCCAAGTAAAGCACTGTCAATTATTCATGACGGTATTGATAAACTTATTTACGCTATTGGTAATGAAAATGCTTATCTCGAATTAACCGGTATCATCGAAGAATGGGAAAACTAAAATGAAAATTTCAAAGAGACAACTCAGAAGAATTATCAAAGAAGAGAAGATGAAGCTTCTAAATGAAGCTCCTACCTCCGGTGACCTCATAAATGATATTGCAAATATCATTCGAGAACTCGGTGATATTGTTGAAATAACATCTAACGGAAACATGGAAACTCCTGATATGGGTGGCCTAGATCTTGAGTTACAAGAAGAGGTCGCTGATTTCGTGGGAGATGCGATAGTTAATCTTAACCGTGCGCTATCAACGTTGGCAGTGCCGCCGAGAGGGATATAATGAAAATTTCAAAAAGACAACTTAGAAGAATTATTAAAGAAGAGAAAATAAAACTTCTAGAATCTCCTGCTGGCGGATTTGATAATCCAAACGCTGATGATATTATTGACGGCTATTATAATGCTATCACCCAATTGATATTTGATGATATGGCGGCTGCTGGTATTGATCCTTATGAAAACGCTGAAGAAGTTGCCATGGCTGTTCGAGCTCTTCAAAATATAATAATGGATTTAGAGGCTGGAAATTTTTAAAGAAAATGAATAAATTAGGATTTGAATCTAAAAGCAATACAGTTAAAATAATACTTGAAGAGATTTATAAAAGAGCTATAATGTTTAGAGAAATTAGATCCATGGGTAAAGATAAACTTGGAAATCAGAGAAAAAAATGAAAATCACGAAACGTCAACTTAGAAGAATCATTAAAGAAGAGAAAGCAAAGCTTCTTCGGGAATACGGCGATGATCTAGATCATGAGACTAAGGCAGCTATGGTTATGGAAGCTGTGCAACAAAACCTAAATGATCCAAACTTTATTAACTGGCTTTTTGAAGAGCTAGGTATGGGAGTATAACAATGAAAGTTACAAAGAGACAATTAAGAAGAATCATTAGAGAAGAAGTAGAAACTCTTGATTATGGAAAGGATTATCTTTCTCGTACCCATCCGGGCGGTGAGGGCGAATTAGCTGATCCGGAATTAGACTACGATCATCCAAGCGATGTAAAAGCACAGAGAGGTTCCTGGGCCGGTGGACCTAATGTTCATCTACATGTAGATCACGGAGAAGCTTCCGGTGGGGGACCAAACACCAAAGGCCAAGAGATTATGAAAGTTACTGAAAGCCAACTTAGAAGAATTATTCGTCATGAAAAAAGAAAAATCTTAGAGTCTTTTGGCGGAACATCAGTTAGAACTGGAGAGTCTTTTGTAGATATGGCCGTTAACGCTTTGTTGGCTGGAGATTACAAATCCGCAACAGAGGCTGTATTAAATGGATACATGATGGACGACACTTGGGTTTCTGAAGAGGAAGCTTTAGAAAACACTCTCATGGGAATCAGGGAAGAAGATATAACTCCAGAAGAAGTACAAGCTGCTGCAGAGTGGTGGTATACACAATACAAAGACGGAATGCATGCCCCCCAAGGCCAAGACGAAGAGCGCGAAGATTGGGCGAGAGCTAAAGCTTGGGCGAATAGATAATATGGAAAACCCAATAAAAAGAATAAAGAAATGGATGTATTGGAGGGGAGTATCTCTTAATGATATGCTATACGCGGCCTTTTCATTGGGTTTTTTAATTACGACGATTACAGTGCTTAGCGTGGTATCTTGCCATGCAGAGGGTTGGCTATGAGAATTACCGAAAATCAACTTAGAAGAATTATAAGAAAAGAACTACTTAGAGAAGCTGAGGAAGAAGATAAAGATTTTGATCCTGAGGGTTTAGCAATACCAGCAGGTCTTAAAAAATTATTAGACCCAGATATATCTCCTGCTAAGTATGCAGATCTAGATGCCGAACTAGACGCAACAGGATCCCCACAGCATCAAGCATTCGCCTTGGTTGCATTTGCTCTTTCATATGCAGACAATAATGAAAAAGGTGCCGTAGAGTTATTAAACAAGGCTAAATCTATAGTTCCAAAAATTATGAAGCAGATAGAAAAACAAAAAGAAAAAGCTGATTCTGAAGAGAATACCGAAGAGTAAAGTAATTAATCACTTAGCTTAAACGTTTCGAATTATTTAAATAAATTTTCTGCATGTTCCAAGAAGCTCCAAGAGACGATGAATATTTCATCAGAAGAGTAGAGTGTAGGCCATCACCTATTCACAGACTCGGTGTGTTTGCTACAGAAGATATACCCGCTAGGTTTATAATGGAATGCTCTCCAGTCATTATTCATTATGATGCAATATACCATGAATGGCATAAGCTTATGGAAGAAAGACATATACTTCATGATTATGTCTTTGCTTGGTACGACAACCAAAGTAGAACACCCACTGGAGAAACTGCCATGGCTTTAGGCTATTGCGGTCTTTATAATAACAGCTATGAAGCTCCAAACGCTCAATGGAAACATAGAAACGGTGAGTATCCAGCTTTATGTATAGTTGCAATGAGAGACATTAAAGCTGGTGAAGAGATATTAATACGGTATCACCCTAATCCTGATGAATATTCTCACTTTGTAGACAACTCAAAAGCATAATTACCCAACAGTTACATAAGGTATTCTAAAAGAATAATACTTATGAATAAGATTGGAGGCGCTTTGAGGTGATTAATAAAATAGAAGTAGGGGACCTGGTTAAAGCTCTACCTTGTGATCCAGGCCCCCTTAGACCGCTCCTGCCGCTCCCCGACGGAGGAAATGGAGTCGTTATTGAAATCAAAACTACTAATGTTTACCCCAGCAAGAAAACAGGCCTAATATATAAAATATTGTCTGAGGGAAATGTATATCATTTTTGGGGAGATTCCTTAGAGAGATTAACAAAACTTAAAAAGAGTTAAACTTCAAAAGATTATACTTATTCTTAGGTGGTGAAATGAGACTATCAGAAAAAACGCTCAGAAGTGTAATCAGAAGTATCTTGAAAGAGCAGGTGGTTGGTTATACCCCTCCTTCTAAAGATGATTCCGACGAGGGCTACGAGGACTTCGGAGACCTATCTACAGCAGTACCAAGTAAAACTTCTTTAACTAGTGAGCCAGAAGATAGGCAGCATCTTGATACTCAAGAACAAGAAACAAATCAGCAAAGACAACAAGATTTGGATAAGGGCGATGCTATAGCTGCTAATGATGATGCTGAAACAGCCGCTAAATTAAGACGAAACACTGGTTAATAATGACAAGTAAAGAAAAAAATACTGATTTAGAACGCAATGAAATAATCAAGGCGCTTTCTATATTAAAAAAACCAGCCAGTAGAGGAAATTTAGATAACGCAGAGTTGAAATTAATTACTAGTTCCATTAAGCAGTTAGAGTCAATATTAAGAAATTTAACTTATTAGAGATTAATATGAAAAAGAAATTACCTCCAAATTTTATGAAATTCTTCAACAATGAATTAAAAAAATGGTCTTCTGGTAAACCGCCGCTCGGAACTAGTTTGGGCTACGAGCTAGAAGCTTTAGTTGAAAGAGCTACAGGTGCTATACAAAAAGATATAGACGAAAAGCATATAGAAGATGAAAAAATACATCCAAAAACTGAAGATATAGAAGGGAAAATTATTAAAGAATCTGGTTCAGAAAAACCTATTAAATAATTTGTACACTTATTCTCATTAGTTTAGATTTTACTGTAGAAGCGAAATGGCTTCTCTTAATAAGCAAAACAAACTAAGGAGAAATGCTTAAAATGAATTCACTATTTCCAGTAAGCCGATATGGCAACCCGTTTGATATCCTCACTAGCTTTGATGATATTTTTGATACTATGATTGGTGGCATGCCAGCCCGAAACAAGCTCACTAGTAAGATGAACACTCTAACTGTTCCTCGAGCAAACGTGCTTAAGCATGACAAGGGTTACACTATTGAACTAGCTGTACCCGGTTTTAGTCGAAACGATTTCAACATTGCAGTAAACGAAAATGTTCTTACTGTTTCATCAGAAGTAGAGGTCGATAGCGAATATACTAAGGAGCTCACCACTCAAGAGTATTCATACAGCGCGTTCAGCCGTTCTTGGACTCTTCCCACTAACGCATACCTTAAGGGCATTGATGCTCGATATGAGGCAGGTATTCTCAGCGTAGACGTACCGGTAGAGGCTGCTAGTGGCAAGTCCATTCAAATTGATGTAAAGTAAATAGACTTAAATTTATTTAAGTTTTTGCAGGGGATCCTTTGGGTCCCCTGCTTTATATTTAATTGCATGCAACTGATTAGAGAATATATTTCTGAACTATTAAAAGAAGTTCAGGGCGGTGGTATTGGTGTCCAACAGCAAATAGGAATTGGAAGAAACTATCATACAGTTAATCCAGAGCCCATAACTTGGGAAAACTATCCAGGGTTAAACTATGATATAAGCTCAGATCTAGCTAATGATGGAGTATATGCTAGTGTAGAAGTACTAGATTATCCTGAGCTATCTACTGGAGTTAGAAAATTTAGCGATGAAGCTTCTGCAGAGTTTTGGGTTAGAGATCAATACGAACAACTTCATCGATATCTTATGTCTTTGGAAAATTAATTTTTAAACAGATATTCGTATCTATCCATAAAATCTTGTAATTCATCCCACGTACATGCTATAGCAACATTCTCCACCTCAGCTATAGCTGAGTGGATTACTCCTATTATTTCACCTTCAGAATTTAAAACTGGCGATCCAGAGCTACCACCTCGAGTGGGGATAGTGTATATACTATTTTGGTATCCTAATCGTCCAATATTTCCTGAGGCATATCCATCGAATAATGGTACCATCCCAGGAGCAAAAAATCCTGACGGAGCACCCATATTATAAACTCTTTCCCCAACATAGGCCGGTGAATGAGATATTGCAACTGGAGTAGCCCAAAGACCTTCTACTCTTAAAAGGCATAGATCATAATCGCTGTCAGAGTATAAAACTTCTGCGTGATATGTCTCCCCATAGTAGCTTGTAACTTCCAAATATTTTGATCTTACGCTTACAGAAGGCTGAAGAGAAGAAGAGTCTTCAAATGGATTACAAACATGGTTAGCAGTCAGCACTATAGATTCTTCATCTATAATATCAACTACACTTCCTGAACCGCTAGATGAAAATTGCGCTATGAAAACTTCACCATCTAAGGTTCTTTCCAGAATTATCGATATTTCTACTTGGCCGAAAGCATCATAAGGAAATATAAAATTTTCGCTTTCATTTACTGCTTCAATTTTTAAATGATTGAAGAGACACGCTAAAGATAAACCCAGCAACAGAAAAAGAACCGTAACTCTATAGGTTAGGCTAAAATTTATCTTAGGTATCTTTCTTCTAAGCCAGCTCACCTTATTAAATATCCAATCAAAAAATATATTACCCTTTACCTATCTCGCTCCAGTCTGAAGAGCCATTAGATATTAAGGTTGTAAATGCCGCAACATTATTTAATGGGATAGTAGTTGCTACTCCCTCTATAGTGTCACTACCCGCTCTAGATATTGTGATATTATTCACATCAGAATAACCGCCAGAGTCCTTAACTGTAATAACCATGCCTGGATTGCTAGCTGCGTCTGGTAATGTTAAAGTTATTGCACTATCAATACCTCCTTGGGCAGTCGGCCTGGTGTTAACCAGAATAACGCAATCAGAGTCTGATATCGTATATGTCGTTCCTGGATCATTGGCGGCATTAATGTTCAACACTTTAAAAGCAAGAGACCCCATAATGCTTAAAGTTGAAGTTGGCGTTGAGTCATTTATTCCTATTGTGTTACTACTGCCATCTACAAAAAGCATATGAGTATTATCATCAGACTCCACTCTAAAATCTACTAACGCTGAATGGCCTTCATTAACTACAACTTCCGCAACAGCGCCGTTACATCTAATGGCTTCTCTTGTGACTCCGTTATCATTCACTTTCAATACTATATGTTTGTTTGTGTATTGATTTTCTATCAAGATATTGTTTGAGGTATTTACGCCAATTTTTGCTCTGTTACTTCCATCTTCCGTAAACTGTATGAGAGTTTCATCAGAGTTACTTTCGACTCCGTTAATAGTCAATATTTCTGGAGTTACAGATGTGTTGATACCTATGTGTCCAGAGCCAGAAACAAGTAATGCTGCTACACTATAAGAGGTCTCTGCTTTAAAGATTACGCCATCATCAGATGATGATACATGAAGTAGTGCTGTAGGGTCTTTAGTATTAATTCCAACAAGATCGTTAGCGGCGTCTGTTCTAATAAGATTTGCAGAGTTTTCACCCTTAACTTGAAGATCAATATCAAGGCCGCCGTGGTTTACTATTAGTTTGTCGTTAGATGCTTCTTCTAGTTTTATAAAAGTTCTTCCGCCAGCTGCAAGATGTAGCTCATCATCTTGAAATTCAATATACGTATCAGAATCTCCTATATGCTGAATTTTTTCAGCTACAGCAATATCAGCATCTCCGGAGCTACCTGATACCGTAAGCCTAGCCGCCGGAAGAGAAGAAATTTTTCCTATACCAACTCTTCCATCTCCTCTAACTCTAAACACTACAGTCGAAGAAGACTCTACATCAAATATGTTTGTTCCTGTTCCAGTGCCGTCAGATGTTACTTTTAAACCGTGAGCTCCGGAGCTTGCATCGTTATCTATAACTGCGACAAAATCATTTGAAACATTTCCATATACATCTAACACGTTTTGCGGTGCGTTAGTATCTCCAATTTTAAGTCTTCCATTAGAGTCATCGTACAAAAGCTTTGCAGCCCCTCCTGTAGATCCACCATCGTTATATTGCACTTGAGTGTCTGAACCTGCAGGCGATGCAGCTACTCCTAAGTTTCCTATTGACACTTGTTTAAGCGCAGAATCTGTTGCGTCCCAAATAAGAAGTCTATCATTTGTAGTATCAGTAGTGGTTATAGTCGACTGCCCAGAAATAGATTGAGCTGATAGCTCTCCAGCTTTAATAGATCCAGAAGCTATATCTTCTGATTCTATAGTTTCGTCTTTTATACCTTCACCAGTTATAGAAGTTCTTCTAGACATGAAATATATCCTCTCTCTTATGTAAATATGAAGCGAAGAGATTATAATATAGTATGAATATCTTTGTACTGGATAAAAACCCTAAGAAAGCCGCCGAATACCACTGCAACAAACACGTGGTTAAAATGATTTTAGAAACATGCCAAATGATGTCTACTGCTTGTTGGGTTAATCTACTAGAGAAAAAAGGTAAAAAGATTACTGATTTTTCCAAACAGAAAGAAATGCAAACTTGGCTGTTCGAGAATGTCCCTGAAGATCTTCGTCCTCCCTGGAGGATGACACATATTAATCATCCTTGTAGTATATGGACGAGGGAGTCTATGGATAACTACTGGTGGCTCGGTGAACTTGGTATAAACTTATTGCTGGAGTATCATAAGAGGTATAAAAAACTTCATAGCACCACCAGTGTTTTTGATTGGCTTTTTTTGCACCCTCCAGATTTACCTGATTTAGGTCTCACACAACATCCGATATGCATGCCGGAAATATTTAAGACTGGAGATGTAGTAGAGTCCTATAGAAATTTTTACGCCAGAGATAAATCTAGATTTGCTAAATGGGAACCTCATGCATCATCCCCGGAATGGTATAATGAAAGAATTCAATCCCTATCTTTATAAAGCTAAAATTACTAAAGTTTATGATGGCGATACATGCACAGCAATAATAGATTTTGGTTTTCATATTCAACAAAAAATGAGACTCAGGTTAGCAGAAATTGATGCCCCAGAAATTAGAGGAAAAGAAAGACCAAAAGGCTTAAAAGCAAGAGATTTTTTAAGAGATTTGATACTTAACAAAGATGTAGTAGTAGAGACCGTAAAAGACAAAAAGGGAAAATACGGCAGGTATGTTGCAAAGCTTTGGGTAGAAGATATATGCGTTAACGATCATTTAGTAAAGAGTGGACATGCAAAATACAGAAAATACTAAAAATTATTCTAAATTTTTTCCATATGAGTCTATTAGGGATGCGCAGACTGAAGCTATTGATTTTGCTTTAGACGCTTTCTTAAATCAGAAAAAAAGATTTGTAGTTTTAGAGGCTGGCACTGGAGTTGGCAAGAGTGCTATTGGATTGACAGTTGCAAGATATTTGAACTACGGTTTGCCGTTTTTGGTAGATGGTTATGCAGATGGAAGTTATTTTTTAACTACGCAGAAGATACTACAAGAGCAGTATATGAAAGATTTTGGAGCCCCCAAGGGTAAAATGAAATCCATTAAATCTTCTGCTAATTACACTTGCAAATTTAATAAAGCTAACACTTGCGCAGACAGTTTAAGAGCGCTTAAAGTTACTGACAAATCATCTAGATTTTTTAAAGCCTGCGCGTATGGGTGCGTATATAAAAAGGCTAAAGAGGAATTTATTGCTTCTAAAGAGGGAGTTACAAATTTTGCATACTTCTTAGCAGAAACTCAATATGCTGGTAAATTACTACCAAAAAATGTTTTAGTAGTAGATGAAGCTCATAACTGTGATATAGAACTTAGTAAATTTATCGAAATTGCTGTCACTGAAAGATTTGCCAAACAAGCCTTAAAGCTTACAATGCCAAATATATCTACCCAGGCTCAAGCCATCAAGTGGGTTAGAGAAGTTTATGAACCAAAACTAGTAAGCCATCTTAAACACGTAGAGAAAGTTTTAGAAAAATATGTAGACCTTAAAGATAAACTAAAAGAGTTTACTACGTTTGCAAAAAGATATGAGCTTCTTGATAAACATGCATGTAAGCTACATAGGTTTTTAAAAATATACAACTCAGAAAACTGGATTGTTAACTTAGTCCCAGCAGAAGGTAAATCTGGAAGAAGAATAGAATTTAAACCTGTTGATGTTTCTCCATATTCAGAAGAAATGCTTTTTAGATTGGGGCATAAAATTTTGTTAATGTCTGCTACTATTCTAGATAAAAAGGGATATTGTAAGCTTCTTGGAATACCAGAGGATGAAGTAGCATTTATATCTTTGCCTTCTCCATTTCCTGCAGAGAATAAACCGATTTTATTTTCTCCTGTTGGGAGCATGAGCTCTAAAAATATCGATCAAACTCTTCCAGTTATGGTAAAGGCGGTTAGAGAAATTCTAAAAGAACACTCTAAAGAAAAAGGAATTATTCATTGCCATTCTTATAAAGTCGCCTCTTATATTAAGAGAAATATTAGATCATCAAGAATACTAATACATGATAGCTCTAATAGAGAAGAGATTTTGAAGAAACATATTTCATCTTCAAAACCCACTGTTCTTTTATCTCCATCTATGACTGAGGGTGTAGATTTAAAAGATGACTCAAGCAGATTTCAGGTTTTATGTAAAATACCGTATCCATATTTAGGTGATAAACTTATTAGAAAAAGAATGAATAAATGGAAGTGGTGGTACCCTTTACAAACCGCAAAAAAGATAGTTCAGTCAGTAGGTAGAAGCATAAGAAGTGAAGAAGATTATGCAGTGACCTATATTTTAGATAAGGATTGGGATAGATTTTACTCGAGAAACAGAGGGATCTTTCCAGAAGATTTTAGAAAATGTCTCAAATAAGGATGATGATAAATGACCTACGGTGCTAAAAAAATATTTACCCATGCAGAAATAGATGAGTTAGTTGATGAATTAAAATCGATGCAGTTTCCAGTATACTGTACATCGGGAGGGTTTGATCCGTTACACGTAGGCCACCTCCGATGTATTCAACATACCGCTACAATGTGTCAAGGTGGACCTCGTGGCAAAGGAGAAGCTGGGTTATTTGTGGTGATAGTAAATGGTGATGGATTTCTTTACAGAAAGAAAGGGTATGCTTTTATGCCTCATCACGAGAGAATGGAAATAGTTGCAGGTATAGAAGGTGTAGATTATGTTATTGGCTGGGACGATGGATCTCAAACAGTTACAGGCGCGATTGAAGCGATTCGACCTAAGTACTTTACCAAAGGTGGAGATAGAGATGATCCGACAGTTATT